>JABAOC010000025.1_pt4 | contig 28063 bp, 17 predicted proteins | sample 7062161 | NCBI WGS metagenome assembly JABAOC01 (sample SAMN14538625, study PRJNA623070) | marine sediment metagenome | biome: marine biome [ENVO:00000428]; feature: marine pelagic biome [ENVO:01000023]; material: deep marine sediment [ENVO:00002113] | place: India: Gulf of Khambhat ... | reverse complement strand
CTAGATTATGAGATATTTATTTACTTGAATTGTCTACGCCTGTAAAATTATTAAACACCAGCTTTTTATATTTGACATCCATTTTTTCCTGATATATAGATTCTACGTGTGTCGGCAGGTAAAATTTAAAAGAAAGAAGGTGAAAACAGTCGCAGCCTGAAAAAAGATAGATATTCCCGGGAGGAGAAAATGAGAGCCTTTATAAAGTTTATTTTGGCCGTGCTATTTATCGTATTGATTATGACAATCTCCTTCAGAGAAAAAAAGACTGCATGGAAAGGAACAATTGAAGATGAGTATGGAGTAACGGTCGTTAAGAATCCGAAAAAGCCAATTCATAGTGAGAATGTTTTTAGTCTTAAAGAAGATTTAGCTTTAGGGGAAAAAGAAAGAAATGAAAAACATATGTTTTATCTTCTCACAGATATGGATGCAGATAGTAGCGGGAATATTTATGTTTTAGATAGCGAAGAGGTAAACATAAAAGTATATGATCAAAAAGGCCGTTTCTTAAAGGCTTTTAGCCGGAAGGGCGAACGCCCTGGCGAGTTATCAAATCCCGTTGATATTTATATTGATGATAAAGATCTGATTTATGTTTGTGATTCGGGCAACAATCGGATATCCATTTTCAATAGACAAGGAGATTTTGTCAGTTCTATTAATTTTAAAGAATATTCTGCTGGAAAGATAATAGGGATTAATCAGCGAGGAGAGATTATCCTCAGGGTAGACAAGACTTCTCTTGAATCAAGCATGAATTTTATTACAAGGGCTTATTTTATTAACATGTATTCTGATAGGTTTGATTTCAAGAAAAACTTATATAGTGTTAGCGTTCTTATTATGCAGCATTTCCGTAAAGGGGAAAAAGGAATTGCGTTGAGTATCCCTTATCAAAAAGAACTATGCTGGACATTGGATTCCTCAGGCAATGTGTATATAGGGGAATCTCAAAAGTATGAAATTCAAGTATTCTCGTCCGAAGGGAAGCAGATTCGGCGTATTGAAAAAGAGCATGAGCAAAGCAAAATCTCAAAGCCCGATATTGAAAATTATGTGAAGGATCAATTCCAGTTTGATAAAAAAGAGAGAACATTTTGGTCAACGACAATAAAGCAACAGTTAAAGGTTCCAGAGAATAAGCCTGTTTTTGAAAAGCTTTTCTTTGCTGAAGATAAGCTGTTTGTATTAGGGTCTGAGAATGGCAACAAAGAACATTTATTTTTTGATATTTTCGACTCTGAAGGAAAGTATTCTTGGAAAATGCGGCTAAAAATCCGCCCCTGGACATGGAAAAATAATAAAATCTACGCAATAGAAAAGAATGAAGACGGATATCATGTCATAAAGAGATATAAAGTTTTTTGGCATTTATAATTAAACGAAAAAAACAGCAGCTTTTCCCCAAATTTTATTTTATACCTTCCTCGCTTTTTGTTTTCAGTTAGCTTCTTCTATTTTTCTCTAATTCTCGTAATTTCAAACACGACCGGATTAAATGCATCCGGACAGGCGTGAGTTTTTTTATCTGGGTCTTCTAGCCATGGAAACTGAGACTCAAACATCATAGCAAATACACCAGGAATCATACTGTAGAGCGCATGAATGCAAATCTTTCCTTCTACTCCAGTTTCTGTAAATTTCACAACGTCACCAACTTTATGACCTAAACTGCATGCTCCTTTCACACTTTTGACTTTAGCCTCTACTCTTTTTATTTCTTTGCCCATAATTTCTTCCTCCTTGGATTGGTGTTCTTTTAAAGATGAAAATGTAATATCGTCCTTAAGAGACATCCCTATTAGGCTGGATAAGGATAAGCCAGATAAAGATGTTACTCCGATTGCAGCCCAAGGAACTATTCTACAAAATTCCCTGCGATTAATTTGACAGGATTTTTTTTCAATTTTTCCGGAGCTATTCATCAGCTGTTCTTTATTTATCTGCTATTAATGATTATATATCACGAAAGTCTATTTTTTCTTTCGGCTATAAGATAGTAATTGAGGAAAGAATAGTCAAATTGACAAAATAAAACTCTTTCTTTTAGCTTTATAATAAAGTATAATAAACCTATAGAAAATATAGGAAAAAGGATATGCCATGAAAAAAAAGGCTATATACATCATCACGATTCTTGTCTTACTAACAGGATACTTAAGCCTTAAATCTTTATCAAAACAGGAATCACTAAATACTGAAAAGTTAAATAATGGAGAGAAAAACTTGATAAAAAAAGTAGAAAAGACAAATAAAGAATGGAAAGAAATGCTGACCCCTGAACAATATCTCATCATGAGAAAAGGAGGTACAGAAAAGCCTTTTTCAGGCAAATATAACGATCATTATGAAAACGGGATGTATTACTGTGCGGGATGTGACACTCCCCTATTCAGCTCAGATACCAAATATGACCACGGCACCGGCTGGCCGAGCTTCACTGCCCCTATCGATGAAGACCATGTCGAATATAGAAAAGACAATTCTTTGTTCATGAGAAGAACTGAAGTAAGATGCGCTGTTTGCGACGCCCACCTGGGACACGTCTTTGATGACGGCCCGGGACCGACAAATAAACATTACTGCATCAACTCAGCGAGTCTGGATTTTAAAAAGGCGGAATCGCAACCCGAATCTGAATCCAATCGCTCAGGAAAACCGGATGAAAGTGCCAAAAAGACGGCAAACGCCGAAAATGCGATCTTTGCCGCAGGATGCTTCTGGGGAGTTGAAGAAAAATTCCGAAAGACTCCAGGCGTTATCTCAACAGAGGTCGGATACATTGGAGGACACGTTAAAAATCCGACATATGCGCAGGTTTGCACCGACAAGACAGGTCATGCTGAAGCCGTAAAAATAACATTTAACCCGTCCCTAATTAGCTATGAGGAACTATTGAAAGTATTTTTCAAAATTCATGACGCTACCCAGGTAGACCGTCAGGGTCCTGATATCGGAAGACAATACAGGTCGGCCATCTTCTACTATAACGATGATCAAAAAAGGGCTGCTGAAAATATAATCAAAGAACTTGAGAGCTCAGGCCGATTTGGAAAATCCATCGCCACAGAAATTGTTCCTGCTTCCAAATTTAATAAAGCTGAGGAATATCATCAACAGTATTATGAAAAACGCAAGAAAGGCAGTAAGGGGCAATGCGGCACAGACAGCTGCCTAATATGAAATTATAACAAAAAGGAATTAGTTAAAATTTCCAGACCTACTCCGTTATAAAGAAATCGTCTTCTTGTCGGTACGAGTATTATTTGCTTTTTAAATTTTTATCTGTAGCCCCGTTATCATACATCCCCATTACACCTTTCACGACTCCATCTTCTTTGATGATTTTTATACGGAAATAGTCAATCTCTTTAAACATGAAGAGGTCGTTTGATAGGGGAATCATTCTATATTTAGGTCTTCCTGTTCTTTGATAGTGTAGTTCTCCGTTTTCAAAGGTTATAGTCCTGGGGCCGTATTTTCCCGCGTATAGTTTCATAGTTTCGGGGCTGACTTTAACAGGATTTAATTCTGCTTTTAAAGATTCTGCATGCCACTTATATCTGAATTTATCATCTTTGTCTTTTGTGCTGCTAGCTAATTTTTCCAGAGCCTTCAGGTGTGCGGTTGTCAAGGCATCTTCTTGGGGAACCTCTATGTGAGGCTTCACTCCTATTCTCTCCCAGTTGGTTTTAGTAACGGGATTTATAGCGCGTCCCTTCGGAACATTGATTATAAAGTTATCATTAACAAGCATTGGACCACCAGGGTGTGCGCCACCACGAGTGGTTTCTCCAACTAGAGTTGCTCTTTTTAAGTTTTTTAAGTTATAGCTAAATTCTTCAGCTGCAGAAAAAGTGCGATTGCTGGTCAAAACATAAATGTCAACGTCAGGAATTTTTTTACCTGGAACATGAGGCAAAGTCCAAGTTTGCATGGTCTCATCGCTCGGGCGCCAATAAAACGTGTTCAAGTGTATCGGCTCATTGTTATAAAAATAACTTGTCAGTAATTGAATCATTTCCGCGCTTCCTCCACCATTATTTCTAAGATCAATAATCAAGGTTTCGCAGTTAGCAAGAAAATTCATTGCAGCCACTGCGGTCTCACCTGCATATTTGGGATCGGCAAACTGCCTTAAATCAAGATATCCGATATTCCCGCCCAGGATTTTTACCTCGTTGAATCCGAAATTTGTTCTCCTTAGCTCCTTAAGCCGTAACTCAAGAAGCTCTGGATCATCCTTGTTCTTTTCTCTCCTCCTCATTCGCTTTACGGCTTCGGGATCGTAGCTCACTCGAATGTGTAAGTCTCTGCTGATTTTTCTCAGGTCTTTGCCCAGTTGGCTTGCGAACTCACTAGGGGAAGTTATCATCTTATAGTTTCCTTTTTTCAGCTTTCCTGAAATATGACTGCTCATCTTTTTCGCGGTTTCGGGGTAAACATAATTATCTTCTAAAATTTTACTGATTTTTTTTATCACCTCTTCCTGCTCAGCTTTGTTTACTTTTAATTCCTTTTCCTGGGTGAACACGTTGACATTCAGCACAATGATAATAAAGATTGTCAATAAGATCTGAAGGGTCGGAATTAATCCATTTTTCCAGAATTTCCTTTTCTCACTAAAACCATAACTATCTTGTTTTTTCATGATTCTCCTTTCTGTTTTTAAATGCATTTCCTAAAGGGATTTATGTAAACCCGGTTGGAACGTCATCGCAATTGTTCCAAATCGGGCTTAACGGAACATAATATCATCGCCATAAATAAAGCATCTAATAGCATTTTTTCTTGTTTTTTCTTAATACCTTATACGTCTATTAACACTATTTCGTTGCGTGTCTATAACATAAATTAGCTACTAACATCTCTACTTGTAAATAAATACGAAATTCCGTTCTATTGGTTATAAAATCCATGGCTAAAATTCAAGACTGCCCTGTTTTCTATATGTGAAGCGAGCCAAACTACTTCCCAAATCCTTTTGTGATAACGGAAATGGAGATGCGTACTATGTTCAATAATTTCTTTTCTTTTAAAGCTTTGGCCATAAAATACATATTATAGATATTGAGGAGCTCTTGATTTTATAATTCTATGAATAAGCAATTATATTAATTATTTTTTAAATATCTAAATTCTTATATAAGAGATGGAGCTTTCTTCTTTAACGTATCCTGTGCAAATTAGGAATACTGGGTTACATAGGAAAATTTTACAGCTGCTGGTCATTTTTACTTTGCTTGTCTTAGGTTTGCCTCCGACTTCATTCTCTCAACACGATTATGTTCCGGGGATGGAAAAGTTTCCAGATATAGATGTAACACATTACGACCTCCATGCAGAATTCTTACCTGATACGATAATTGTTAAAGCAAAGGCTGTTGTTGAGTTTCAAGTGAAAGAGGCAAGGACTAATCTCGTTATTTTTGAGATTGACCGCTATTCTGATTGGACCTGGAGTCATGAGTTGGCTCATCACTGGTTTGGAGGAGTCATTCGAGCCAAGACTCCAGAAGATTATTGTCTCTTGATGGAAGGCCCTGCTGAATATTTCTCTCGCTTGTTCATCCGCTCAATCAGGGGAGATGAACGATTCAAAATCGATCTGAAGGTTCAAAGGATGGTCGCGCTGGCAGGAGGCGAAATTGCTCCTTTAACAGAATATTACACTCTGGAAAAAGGCGGCGAGTTCCTTTATGCAAAAGGTTCTTATATATTTCATATGCTTCGGCACATCGCGGGAGATGAGAAGTTTTTTGGCCTGATGAGAAAGCTTCTACAAAACTTCCACATGAAGCCTGCTGGAATCCGAGACCTGGAGGAGATAGCCGAGGAAGCTTACGGGCAATCTCTTAAGTGGTTCTTTGAACAATGGGTGTATGGAACAGGAATCCCGGAATACGAACTGTCCTACCATATCGATCCCAAACAGAGTGGAAAATATAAAGTTTCAGGTCTCATCAAGCAGAAGTTAGTTGAATTTATAATGCCAGTCGAGATTGTGGCAATAAATAAAGATAAAAAATATGCCCACAAAGCACTTGTGGAAGGCCGAAAGAATCCATTCCAGTTTGAGGTTGATTTCAAACCTGATACAGTTTTGCTGGATCCCGAATACAATGTGCTGCGTTGGGATGACGATATAAGAGTATGGTTATACACGTCAAGAGGAAGAAAGCTTGTTCACAATAAGGAATATAATGAAGCAAAGAAATTATTGGATCGTGCCCTTCAAATAAATCCCGATTGTTCCTGGGCAGCATTGGAAAGGGCTGCTGTTGCAGAGCTGCAGGATCAAATCGAGCTTGCTCTCCATCTATACCTTCAAGCTCTCGACGAAGATTTGAATTTCCATTTGATTCCCTGGCCTCAGGAACAATTAATACAGGTATTATACCTCAGTGTTGGTTATTGCTATGATTTATTGGGAAAGCGTATTCAGGCGATTACCTGGTATCAAAAAGTAATACAGACCGGACGTGATCCCGGTTTTGCCTTCTACTACGATAAAGCCCAGGAGTATCTAAAAAAACCTGCTTCTAAGAAAAAATAGTGAAATTTCTTTTTTTTTATTTAAGTTCCTCTTCTAGTGTCTTCTCAAGATTTTTTGCAAATTTGAGATCAGTATAAGCCTTTAAGCGTTGGAGAGTGGTATCGTACCTATCAATTTGTTCTTCTTCAAGATAGGAAAAATAATCTGCTTTCGGGTCTATTTCATTCAATTTTTCTATTAAAATTTTCCTTTCTTCTTGGGGCATGACCATAGGGTCGGTCATTGCCGCAGCTCTTGCATCAATTCCTTCATCTAATAGATATTCTAAAGCTTTAAACGGAAGTTCATAGTATTTGCCAAGAGCTCCTGTTCTTTGGGTAAAGCCTTCTGGCCGGGCAGCCTTAAATGAAACCCTGACATAAAGTTTTTCTTTGAATTCATGTAATCGTTTCACATAATCTCTATCAGAGCCAAAGAGTATGCCGTTCGTCTCAAGGATAAAAAGAGAGTACTTAGAATCTTTTACATATTTCAAGAGCGACAGCAAATGCTCTTTTCCTATTGTAGGTTCACATCCTGATAAACGAAGCCTATCAATTTTAAGATTCCTAAAACGTTCCCAACCTGGAGCAGTTATACCATTCTCAGCTGCCTTGAAAAGTCTTTGAGCAACTTCTTTTGGAGAATAAAATTCTCCCAGCTTTTCAGGATAATCTCTTGACCAATTAGCCCAACAATAGACACAGCGCAAACAACAACCTGCAGCATATCCCGTTGCGATTCCCCTGTATACAGGAGCTGAATAAATCCCAACGTACTTCCTTTCTAGCCCTTCTTTACCGCGTCTTGTGACTATATTTCCAGTTTCTCTCGCAAGCTCCAGAGGATCAAAGGGCTGGAACTTGGATGTTAGGAAACGCTGATAAGTCTTCACATTTAAGTAGGATATCTATAGTCCAGAAACTACTACGTCCTTGAAGATTAGACTCGGTGTGCGCCAGGAAGAATAGACCCACGGATCGTTGGCAGCTTCGATAAGGTTGTTCCAGAATATGAGATGGTTTCCGGCGATGTTCATCTCAGCCACAGTTTGCGTTGGCTTGCCGTTCTCGAACAGTTTGCCAAAAATTCCAACCGAGGCGTCGCCCGTGGTCGAGTTGGAGTTTCCGCCGATGAAATCTGTTATCAAGATGCCTCTGCCAAGGTCCTTCATTATTTCTTTCACCGAGCGCTTTCCTGCAGGTACGATCAGGTTGGAAGGTCCACCTGTAGTCGGTTCCCAGCCCAGCTTCCGGCTGTAGTACCAATCTACATAGAACTCTTTCAGCACGCCCGAGTCTACCATTGTTCTCTTTTTTGCCGCAAATCCATCGTTGTCGAACAAACGACTCCCCAAACCACTCTTAATAAACGGATCATCAATGAGTGTGAAATGCTTACTGGCAATCTTTTTGCCTTTTTTATCTGAAAGGAAGGATCGTTTTTGCTGGATGTTAGAACCGTACATAGCATCCAGAAAGCCACCAAGTATCCTTGGAACAATCCGATTCTCGACAATGATCGGCAAGGTCTCGGTTTTGAGCTTTTTTCCTCCAAGAAGCTCGAGCGTTCGTCTTGCTGCTTCAACCCCGATTTCTTCAGGCGACGGCAAAGTCTTTCTAATAACTGATGCAACGTAATGATAGCCAGTCGGACGCCGGTCACCTTCATCCTGAACAGTCATGCTCGCCCCGGCTTGGAATACAGTATATTCCTCAGAACCTTCAAAACCGTTGCTGGTCATAAGGAGCACTTCACCATGGCTGTCGTATGCTCTTGCTGTAACAGATATAACCTTCTTCCCACCTTTGGCTAAGCAAGACTCTTCCATAGCTTTCACCATGTTGTGTCTGTCTTCAGGGCTAAATTTCTTGTAGTCAGGATCGAGTTGTCCTAAATCAAGCTTGGCTCTTCCTTTGTAATATTTAGGATCAGGTAGAGTGCGGTAAGGATCCTCTTCTAAGAGCTTTGTCGTGGCAACGGCATTCGAGATAAAGTCCTTTAAGGCGTTCTTGCGCAGATCCGAAGTGCTTTGCGTTGAGTATCGTCCGTTCACAAAGACTTCGATCCCAAATGACCTTGTGGAAGCCTCTTTAATAGTCTCTGGCTTGCGTTCCCTGTAACTGATATCGACAAATCGCCTGCTGTTCATACCCACCCGGCAATCATCAGCTCCAGCGGATTTCGCAGTTTGAATTGACCAAGCAACCAAATCATACATTTCTTTATTCATGTCCACTCTCCTTTCCTTATCTCCTTACGCCGCCTACAGTCATTGACTTCACCAGACAGGTCGGCTGGCCGAAGCCGCAGGGAACAGCCTGTCCGCCTTTGCCGCACGCTCCGCCACCGCCTCTGGACATTTCGAGGTCGTTGGCTAGCATGGTGGTGTTTTTCAGCATCTTGGGGCCGTTGCCCATGATGTTTATATCCTTGATAGGCGCGCCAAGCTTTCCGTTTTCGATAATCCTTCCCTGGGAAACGTAGAAGGCGAAATCGCCTTCGCCAATTCTCACCTGTCCGTTGCTTACATCCTGGACGTAGATGCCTTTATCTACGCTCTTAATCACATCCTCTGGAGTAGCCTGTCCTGCCAGCATATAAGTGTTGCGCATTCTTGGCTGAACAAAATGCTGGTAGCTCTGACGACGCCCGTTGCCCGTGGATTTTACTTTATAGTGCCGCGCTGAAATCTTGTCGTACATGTAGCTGGAAAGGATCCCTTTGTCGACCAGCACTGTTTTCTGGCCAGGGACACCCTCGTCATCAGTGTTAATGGAGCCCAAAAGGTTCGGTATGGTGCCGTCGTCAATGATGGTTACAAACGATTCTGCGACTTTTTTTCCGAGCATGGTGGAGTAGGTGGATATCTTTTTGCGATTGAAGTCAGCTTCCATCCCGTGTCCTATGGCTTCATGAAGCAGAACGCCTGTAACACCTGGACCCAGTACGACGGGCATCTCTCCAGCAGGAGGTTGAACCGCATCGAAAAGAACAAGTGCTCTGTCTACTGCCGTTTGAGCTATCTCGCTAGCCACTGCCGTAGTGTAAAAAGAAAAATCCCATCTGCCGCCAATATTCCATCTTCCTCTCTCTCGCTTGCCGTTTTTCTCCGCTATTACGGTAGTATAAAGGTAAGTTCTTGGTTGCAGGTCTTCAGCTTTTACACCGTCGCTGGTAACCACCAGTATCCGTTTCTGCTGGTCATAAAATCCAGCACTTACTTTGACTATGAGGGGGGAGAGGGCGAAGCATTTATCATTGGTGGATTGTACAAGTGGCAGTTTGGATTTTAGCGGAACTGAAGTGAGTAGAGTCTTGAGCGGGTAATAATTTTTCATCTTGAGAGGTTCGAACTTGTCAGCGGGTTTTTTCCCTTCAGCACTGGCAATTGTGGCGGCGGTAGAGGCGGCATTCAACATTGAATTCTCTGTTAGCTCTTGGGTGAATCCATAGCCGACTTGATCACCTTTTACGGTTCGAATACCTGCACCTAGAGCAATGTTGCTGGTAGCTCTGTTGACTTTGCCGTCTTCCAGGGAAATCCTGTTACTGATCGTATGCTCAAAGAAGAGATCGGCGAAGTCTCCTCCCTTGGACAACGCCTCTGCAAGTACGTTCTGGCATAGACTGTCTGTAATGCCGAATTCATTTTCAAAATATCCTGGAGTGTCCGCACGAGCAAGACTATACAAGCCCCTCGGCAAAAGGGGTGTTGCTATGGTAACTGCTGCCGCTGAAGCCGTGGTCTTGATAAATGAACGTCTGGAAATTTTTTTCATGAGTCCTCCTTTTTTTATTTGGTGTTAAAAAAAATAATTTGGCCAAAGATATACTTTAACCATAAGTTTGCATGAGATGCAATAATCCTCTCTATTATATACGCTATATCTACATAAAAAGTTGCGAATTTTTGCGTAAGCATCTTTTTTATCTTCAGCGGAGCCAATAACGAAAAAAGGCCTGTCCCCTTTTTTAATTCTTGGATTTGTTCGCAAATCTATTCTTGAATAAAAATGGGGACAGGCCCCATTTTTACCATTCAAGCGCAAAGAAAAAATTAAAATGGGGTCTGGCCTCATTTTCTATTCTTGAACATCTTTGGATGTGGATATTCCTCTGGTAGCTAGTTCTTAGCGCCTCTCTTCTGAAGTAGTTGAACTATATTTTTTCGCTTCAGAGTCGTTGCCTGCTTGAGAGCAGTAGAGCCAAAATTGTCTCTAGCATTGATGTCTGCCCCAGCGTCCAGTAAAGCCTTGACTACTTCATTCGTGCCCATCATTGCAGCAATCATAAGTAGCGTCCGGCCGTCCCGGTCTTTATCGTTGACGTTTGCTCCGGCTTTAAGCAGTGTCTTTATGATTTCAAGGTGACTTTCGGAGGTCGCCTCAATCAGGGCTGTATCCCCATCATATTCTCTAGCGTTGATATCAGCTCCTGCTTCCAGCAGAGTTTTTACAATTTCGGACTGACCCTTGCTTGCCGCCCTTGTTAAGGCTGTCCCGCCGAACTTATCCCGAGCATTCACATTGGCGCCCGCTTTTAAGAGAGCCTTAACTACAACGCCATGGCCGCCCTTTGCTGCCCATATCAAGGCTGTCTGACACATAAGATTATCTTTGGCATCTACCTTGGCGCCTTTAGCCAATAAAGCCTGGACAACCTGAGAATGGCCGTTCGCTGCTGCGAGCATCAATCCGCTCCACCCATCCTCATGCATCACATTTACGTCTGCTCCATCCTCCAATAATGCGCTTAGTTCTTTAGCATCGCCTATCATTGCAGCAAAGAGCAAAGCCATCTCTCCATCGGCCTTGAGCACCGCTCCCCTGTTCAGGAGGGCAAGGGCAATCCGAGGATTCAGCGGTCTTCCCCTCTTTGCATTGGTAACTAAATAGGCAGGGACATAGGCCTCGAGCGGAAGCAGCGCTCTGGATGTTTCTCGAGGAGCGCCAGCGTCCTGGAGCAGTTTTATGACCTCGGCGTGACCAAGCGCCTCTGCCATAAGCATGGCTGTCCGCCCATTGGTTGATGAAGCCTTTACATCCGCGCCCTTTTCCAGCAGGGCCTTAACTGTAGCTTTGTTCCCGGATATAGCAGCTAACATCAATGCTGTCTCATAATAGGCCTCTCCTTTCGCGTTTACGTCCGCGCCTTCTTCCAGCAGTGCCTCCACAACCTTAGTTCGGCTGCTGGACACTATCAGCAACGGCGTTTGACCAGCATATTCAGACCTCGCTTCGACATCAGCGCCCGCATTTAGCAGTGCCCGTACAATATCTAAGGAGCCGCGGTACACGGGCACAAGTAGCGGAGTTCGACCTAACAAATTCTTAGCATTCACATCTGCTCCACGCTCCAATAGGAGCTTTACAACAGGAGTGTGACCTCTGCCTGCCGCCAGATGTAATGCAGTTTGATTCTGCTCATCTCTAGCATTAATGTCTGCACCGCTGTCAAGCAAAGCTTCAACAGCCTCAGAATCTCCTTTATCAGCCGCTTCTATCAATGCCAATCCAGTGTCAGATATTTTTGCTTCCAAGATTAGAGCCAGCAGACGATCAACTTCTTCGCCGCCAGGTCTACGGAGAGGAAGATCCGAATTAATGCGGTGGACAAATACCAGATCTGCCCAGGGAACTACGTAAACTCGATGAACGCCTACACCGGACGTCCAATAGACATTATCTTCTAATCGAATTCCACCGGGTAGCAGCTTTCCTTTAAGATAGATTTTCCAATTTGTATAGCCGTAAAGAGTCTTTGTTCCATAATAAACAGAATATGGAGTCCAGCTTTCTCTTATCCATTTAGCAGGAATGATTTGCTGTCCGCGCCATTGGCCGTTGCGTAGATACAGCAAACCGAATCTCGCTAAATCCCGGGCCGAAATACGGAAAGGATATGCGGGAAAACGAGTATTGACGTTATCGTCGTGGCTGCCGTGGAAATATATGCAGTCTTTTACAGAAAAATCCTCCATTTGCAGAGGATCGGCAATGCGCCGTTTGAATTCTTCGAAGAGCTTGGTTCCAGTTTGTTGTTCGAAAATTGTCCCAAGTACATTGAAATCCCAATTATTATATTGAAAAAACGTCCCAGGCGGGTGGCTCCCCCGAGGAGGATTATCAAGCGATCCCGCAAGGGATAAAGCCGGAATATAGATACCAGACCGGCCTTTAAGCAGGTGTCGTATCGTGGCTTGTTTCTCGGATTCGGTAAGTGGCACGTTATCATCAATCCCCAGCTCTTCCAGCGTGACATCAAGATCAATATGGCCCTCATGGACGTGGATTCCAAAGATGGCATTAAGCAGGCTTTTACGCATGGAGTGTGACCGGAAGTGCCTTGAAGTATCGCCCCATTCATCAAGGATAAGGCCATCGACAACAATCACAACAGCTGCGCTGCCGATCTTTTCAAAATGTTCTTTTGCGAGTTTAAGCTTCTCCGACGACCAACCCAGTGCCTCTGGGCGGCTGGCCTTCTGCCAATGCGCCCCTGGATACCGCTGTTGAGCGAAGGAGTGAATGGAGGGCAGCAGAATCATACCCAACATAACAATAGCTAAGATGGCGGCCTTCTGCCGAAATCTCAGCAATTTAAGGGAACGCAAGAGACAGAATAATGGCTCTTTTACTCGGGATTTACTCATTGGCCTAATCTCCTTCATGCAGATTGAGAATCGCCTCATGTCCACATACATCATTTATATCCTCATGAAATTTTTTTCAAGCGAAAAATTAACTTGCTTTTTCAGAGATATTTGCTATTATCTGCTCCTTTGGGAGGCAAAAATGCTTAAAAGATATCAAGTTCTTCTCAGTGATTGGATAGAAGATTATATTAAAGTAGTAGCTGAAAAGTATGATATAAGTACTTCTGCAGTTATAAGAATACATATGGGTCTTGCAATTATATTTGTAATGACTACTCTGTATCCAGAATATAAGCAAAATTTTACAGATAAAGAATTTCAAGAATTAGCTAAGAAAGCTGCTAAAGGAAAATTAGATGAGGTAGAAGCGCACAACGCGATGTCTAGGATTCTCTTTGAGGCAAGAAAAGCGGTCGAATTTAGATTAGCTATAGATACAAAACAGAAAAAGAAATAATATAATTGGCCGAGAAGCCAGGGTTGAATGCGCGAGGGAAGGCATACTTCCTAGAAGGGTTTTTCTGTAGAGCTTATCGAACTCGCAGATAATCTTTAGTGGATGTGAAGCGGTTTGTATCCATTCTTGATGGAATTATAATTCTTCCAAGCAGTCATTAGCGTTTTAGTTATGCGATTAAAATTTCTGCTATTAAACATACTATCTAAAGTTTTTTGTCAAGATAAAACGATATCTTTATCAGGTAATACTATACGGAGAGTTTTAGGAGAGGATAGATTTTTCGTAAGCCTCTATTGAAAAGAAGCTCTGAGGAGAGTCAAGCTGGATTGAGTCCTCGTCGGGGTAAGCAGTAGCACCACTTAGTTTTAACAGAACCGAAATAAAAACTTTCAAAGCATCATGATTATCTTGAATCCCAGGCGAAAATTTTGTAGGATCAAAGCTTGTGCTTAATAGTCTGATAGTACGAATGTTATGAACATTTTCCTTCGGATCATCCAGAAAGAGATCAATCAGCACGAAGGGTAGTTCCTTGTTCGGTGCAATTTCAGCGATAGCGATGGACTTTACTTTATTGAGTGGAAGCAGTTGCTGGCCTATTTGATCCGTATCCAACTCTATTTTCCCGTCTTTCACATTTAGTGGAGTTGCTTTGATTGTTATTATGGACTGATTTGGAGAGGTGCTTCTTTCAGGTTTATCGAGCTCTACTTCTTGCTCTTCTTCGATCTCAATCCTGTGCTGGCCGTCAGACTGAGCTTCGGGCCTTAATCCCAACTGGCTCTCAAGCTTTGCTGTTATGTGTTCCGTATCGCTGACTACTTCACGCGGCTCTCCCATATCGCTTAAGGTAGGAGTTTCTGGAAGCCTACTTTGCAATTCCTTTAATCTTGTTTTTAATACATCCTTTTGTTCGTCACCAATTCCTGGATGTTGGAGGCAGAGTTCTATCACTTTTTTTGCTATTTCAGGGCTATGTTCCGAAGCAGCACTGGCAAAATTCTGCAGTAATCCAGGAGCTGAATTCAGATCAACTTCTTCGATAAGTTCATTGGCTAATTTTTTTGCTTCTTTATAATCCTTGTGCTCGGTCAAATATTTCATAAACATAAATTTGCATGTCATATTGAGGGAAGCCTGAGGCACTTTCTCTTTCAAATCCATAAAATGAACCAAGGCAACATCCATTAAATTACGTCTTATCTCTCTCTCTATTAACCTGATGTAAAATTCTGCCGCTTCTTTTTCCTTTCCTAGCTCTTTCCCTTGATTCCAAAGGCGTTCTACTAGATCTCTGTTCCTAGGATTTTTTCTCGCTGCGGCCAGAAGGAGGGCATATGCTTCCTCCAGCTTTCCTTCATTTATTTTCTGAGTGGCTTCCTCAGACGCTTTGTACCCTTCATCCACAAAGTGAATCTGCGCTTCAATCTTGGGGTGAATATATTTTTCCTCTATCTTGAGATACTTCATTCCAAATGCCACAACAACGCCAAAGAGAAATCCCCAGATATGTGCCCAATGAGCCACACCGCCACCTTCGGCATTGACTGAGTCAATAGCATTGGCATTGAAAATTTCAAAAGCCAGCCATATCGGCAGCATCAGCCAGGCAGGAGCTTTGAAGGTTCCCCTGATCAATAGGAAGAAAATGTAGAAAAACTTGATTTTAGTTCTCCAGTATCTTATCAGAAAGGCCCCCATGAGGCCGGCAATAGCCCCAGATGCCCCGATCAATGGTCCAGTAAAATTGGGATAGTATAGAGAAAACATAAAACCTGAAAATATTCCTGCTATGATGTAAAAAACTGCGAAAATCGGTCTTCCCCAGACGTCCTCGATGAAAGGACCGGTTAGATAAAGGAGAAGCAAATTTCCGAGCAAATGCAGCAAGCCACCGTGGATAAACATATAAGTCACAAGACCGATGAAAGATTTTTTAGCTGGAATATATCCATATTTTCTATAGGGAACATTATTTATGGTATTTTTCAACTTCAGCGACAGTTGATCTAGCTTCTTTTGTTCCTCATCTTTAAAAAGATGGACTTTTCGATCTTCTCTTCTGCGATAGACGCCGAGCATTTTCTTGATATCTTCATTTTGTTTTTCTCCAAAAAGCAGCTTTTTGGTTTCCGAGTCAAGCTTGAGGTATGGGTGTTGGATATAATAATTTATGAGTTCTTTTGTGGTGCCTTCTAGCTCTTTGGATGTTTTGCTTACTTCAACTGAGGTAAGCACAAATATGGCTAAACAGCTCGCCAGTAAGAAGAACGATATCCAGGGGAGTCTTCGGACTTTGTCACTTTCATGCCCGATTGGAATAATCATATTTATCTCTTCTTTTTAATGGCCTGCATTTGCTTTAATTCTTTTTTTCTATAAGAATTAATTTTTTAATAACTTCTTCTTAAATAAGGCTTAAGTATAAGAAGTTATCTGCGAACTTTGAGTAACTAATACCGGATTTAAGCACACAAGAAGGATTCTATAGATCTGCAATTTGCTCTTTTTAATTGCACACTCCAGATTAAGATTTAAAATAGAATTTTGTATTTTTGCCGAAGATAGGTCAATCGCCTTTTGAGATGAATTGACGGGTTATTTTTAGATGATTTATAGGAGAAAAATGTAGGAAAAAAGTACCCGCCCCCTTTTTGCTTCCATTTTCTACCTTTAGGGGCGAAAAAAAACGGAAAAACTAGCCTGAGAAAAAGTGCCTTGCTGCCTCTTTTAATGGATGAAAAGGAAAGGAAAAAATTAGCCTGTTGTACTAGCTCAATAATTCAGTAACGATTTTATAATGTCATTTTAATATAATGTCATTGCGAACGGAGTGAAGCAATCTCATAAAAGGTTGAGGTTGCTATGCCTGTTCCGAGCAAAGCGAAGGAATCTTCTGCGCTCCTCGCAATGACAATTTATTGCATGAGATTGCCGCGCTTCGCTCGCAATGACAATTTTGCCTCCAATATCCTTACTAAAAGTGTTACATAATTACTGAGCATAACCGCCTGTCCCCTTTTAATTTTCGATGATTCTATACTCGTAATACTGCATGCCGCGCATTCTATCCAACAGGAATAATCTATTATTTATGATTCGAATATCGTCCACAAAATGATTCAGAGGGAGTTTCCCGAGCAAAACGCCGTCTGGAGCGTACACTTCCAGCTGATACATATCTGTTTCTCGAACTTCTGTATTTCCGCCGACAGACATACCCACTGACCTTGCGCCGTCTGCTCCTCTTACTACCCGCACACCTATATTTACACTCTCCTCTTCTTTTATCTGCCTTTTTAGGGCAACAATCCATATTCTGCCTATGTTATCAACAGCGATTCCACTGGAGCACCTGTTCATTTGTGGTTCCCGCAATGAAACCATCCCCCCTTCTCTTTTGATGCCCGATTTAGTTTTAGGAGGCTCTGTGCTGTAGTTCAGCTCTCGATCTGCTTTCCATAAAGTTTTTCCATCAGGAGAATATTTCTCTATACGGTTTTGGTAATCAAAGACAACATAAGTATTTTTGTCTTTGTCAACTGTAAAATGAAACCGGTTCCCCACCCTGTTTATGAGGAAATCTCTATAATCCCGTTGTTCGCCAAAGTTCCTCTCTACATCTCCATCTGAATTCAACACTCTGATAATCTTGGGAAGTTCCTTATTTTCTTCGAATGACGGCACAGAAAAGCTGAAGAAACCCGCTCCTCTTCCCATAATCATAAGGCCAGACTCGGAAACTCGTAGTGCGCCGGCAGGATCCTTGGCAAAGGATATGGTTTTATAATCTTTTCCGTCTGGTCTTAAGACTTGGACCCTTTGATTTCCCGGATCCGATATATACAAATATCCTTTAGAATCTACATCTAATGACAAGGGATAAATGAACTCACCGGGTCCCTGGCCTTTGTTGCCGATGGTGGCTATATACTGGCCGTCAGGAGTGAATTTTTGAATTCGATGGTTGCCGGAATCCAGGATATACATATTGCCTTGGCTGTCTAAGGCTATATCCGAAGGTAAATAAAACAGAAAATCGTCATCTTCAGCTTCAATGGTTCCGATTGTCCTAACTAGCTCTAAAGAGACCTTGGGATTTTTACCCCACTTGCCGGCCTTCCCGTTGTGGACAACACGAATGCCATCAATGGTTTCAACCTTTTGAGCAAAAGAAATTGAAAAAGCGAATGACATAATAATGACAACATAGCCAATAAACCTTGAAAGCTTCTTCATTTCGACTCCTTTTAAATAGACCTTTTTTAATATTCTAACGGAGCTTGCCTAAAAATCGTTGCAAAATCACAAAATCTTCTTCTGCAGAATAGAAAATAAATAGAGAAAACCGACTTGTATTATGGGCCAAGAAGAAATTATATTCTTATGGAATAGAACACCTCAAGATAAAGTAGACTGAAAGGTTCCCTCCTTCTATTTTTCGGGTTTTATATGCCATGGCTTCTTTTCCAATCGGACATTGCTCTATTCACATATTCAAGGAACTGATCACGCCTGCTTGGCGATACCCTCCAATTCAGTCCTCTCTTCCTGATAATTTCTACTTGGGTGCTGAAAGAGGTTATAGAACTGAAGCTGCTAAAAACTATTATTCCCCTAGCGGGCTTCACTGATTCGATGTTATCAAAAGCAACATTCAGAAAAAATTGGCCGAGTTTTATCTTAATCCTGTCTTGCAGAACATAAATTTTTGTTGGCAGAAAAAGCCAATAAACGACCAGGACAAAAGGAACCGAAGCAAAGAGAATCATAGCTCCGAAATTTGATTCGGATTCAGACTCGCTGGGAATGACATCCGAGTAATGGGCATCGATATAAAACAAAATGCCTAGGGCAATAAGTAAAATGATTGGAAAAACAAGTGCAATTTTAACCGATATATCATACTTTATGCTATCTTCAAAAAGGACTAAATCCATATTAAATTACCCTTTTTCTATTATATTTATCACCCCTATTCTATAAAATTGCTGAGGTTGATTAATAATATAGATATGAATAATTTTGGCGCTAGCATAGAAAACGTCCCCAATTTTACTTGAGGCTGGCAAGTCGTTTCTTTGCTTCTGCAACCTCAGCAAGACCAGGATCTGCGTTTTTCCAGAGGTCTAGGAACTTCTGATACTGGTCGATAGCTTTGCCCTTCCAACCTCTCTCTTCGTATAATTTGGCTAACCTGTAGTGACAGCTGGGATGAATAAGGCGTCGGTCTGGAGTTTTTGGATCAAAGGTAATCAGCCGCTCGTACCGGGCAATGGCTTTGTCTAATTCTCCATTCAGTAAATAGGCCCTGGCTAATACATCGTTAATGAAGGGTACGTTATAGACTAATACGGTCATTTGATTACCGGGGTATATACTAGGCATTCCCGAAGGCAATATTTTTTCACAAACAGCGATAGCCTTATCCACGGAATCCTCTAAGAGCAAGACCTCTCCGTAGAACAAGTCATAATAGGCCGTTATCCTATCTTTAATGGCTGGATTTACCTCAGGCAAAAGCGACTTCATCTCAGCCAGTTTAGACTTTGCAAGATCGATTCGTCCTTGCTTTAAGTCCCCTAATCCAAGATAGAAATCGTAGAATGCTTTATATGTTGCGATTTCATCTGGGTTGTTTTGTATTCCAAAATCGAAGAAGCTCTTGAAGTAATTCTGGCTAATATCAAGCTCTCCCCTTTCATGATGAATCCATCCCATCATCAATTCTATAAACGCTATCTGGTCCTTATTTCCTACCTCTTCCGCTAGGTCTGCTGCCCTGCTAAGATCGCTAAGAGATTGATCCAGACTGCCGAGCCAGTAATGATAGAAACCTTTCCATAGAAGTCCATTCGCTCTTCTGCCTGAAGATGGGGACATGGCAATATATTGATCGATCCATTTTATTGCCTCAGTATAATCTTCTTTTAACGCATAAATATAGCCGAGATTCCAATCCGAGCCAAAATCAGGTTTAATTTCTAAGACTTCTTTGTATTTTGATATTGCCTCATCGAGCCTTCCCATTCTCAGATATATTTCAGCCATTGAATCGTACGGATTGGCGTCCCCGGGAGATACAGATGCATACTTCTTAAAATATTCCATGGCCCTCTCAAAATCTCCCATATCAGAATATGTGTAGGCGAGCATATTAATAGCATCTCTGTAATTAGGATCAAGCTTTAGTGCAGTGTTTAACTCCTCGACGGCTTCATTTAAGAACTTATTTATCCAATATTCAGTACCCAGCCAAAAGTGGACTCCCTTCTCTTTGGGATATTTCTTCGCCATTTGTTCGAGAATACGAATTCTTTTTTCCTTATTGACCTCTATAATGCTCGCATAATCTGCTTCTATATAAAGCCTCTCTTTTTCCGTTGCTTTCTTCGAAAAGGCCTTGGCTTTCCGGTAAGCCTCGTTTCTTGCTTCGGTATCTCCTAAGAAATAATATACCATACCAAGATAGCGATATGCTGAAGCAAACGTCGGATCGAGTTCGACGGCCTTATCGAGAAATTGTCGGGCCTCATCAAAATAGAGTTTTGACGTGTTCTCTCTTCCCTTTAAAAAATAGTTGTAAGCCTCCATCGAAGTGGTTGTGACATCAGTGATCCGCACTTGAGTTGCTTCTATGTTTCGTTCAGATATGCCTACTCCTCGTGATATCTCCTTGCTCAGTTCATCAATTTGTCTTTCTAGAATGCTCGAAACTCCTTTTCCTTTTGAGCTGGCACTACTCATAAGTCTCTTGCTCTCAACATCTAAAACTTTCACATCCGTGGCAAATATATCACCGGCTTTTATGAAACTCCCCAGGACAATGGCTTCTATGCCTTCCATGCGGCACAGCTTAAAGCCTAAATTCCTATCAATGACTTTCACATCTTCCTTTCCCATCTGCTCGAGGAGATCATTCATACGCTCCCATGTAGCTACATAAAGATATCCTGTATTCTCAAGGTTAGTGATTAAAAGGTTAGGAATAGCCTCTTGTAAGTAGTCGTAGGCTTTATCGCCTGTCTGATTTTTAAAGCTTATGACTGCTATCGAGTTCTCAATCTTTGCAGCAAACACTACTTCCTTTTGGGGAAGAAGCTTCCAGATAATCAATCCTGCGATTACAATAGCCGTAACAACTAATGCAGGAACGAAAAGCTTCCGAAGTCCAAATGTTACGGTTATCTCTTTTGAAGTGATGGGCTTTCTCTTAGGGATCTCTATTCTAGTCGTGGGAATGCCTTTTTCTATTCTAGTGAGTTCCGCACGCACTTCGCCTGCATTCTGGTATCGTTGCTCCTTTTCTTTCTCCAAACATTTTAGAATCACTTGGCTGAGATCTTCTGGAATCTGTGCATTTAGATCTCTGGGATCTTTTGGTTCTTCGCTCTTATGCTTCAAGGCTATACCTAAAGGCGTCTCTCCTTCAAAAGGCACTCTTCCTGTCACCATTTCATAAAGGATAACTCCCAACGAATAAATATCGGAACACTGATCTACATCTTTCCCTTCTGCTTGCTCTGGAGACATATATTCAGGTGTCCCGATCATCACTCCTGCACCCGTCATCCCTTTGCCTCTCAAAGAGCGGGCTATCCCAAAATCCATGATCCGAGCCTTTCCTTCCTCATCAATCATGATGTTCTGAGGCTTTAAATCACGGTGCACAACTCCCAATTTATGCGCTTCAGTTAATCCCTCGCATACTTGCTTGGCTAAGGAAATAGCCTGTCCTGCGCTCATCTGACCCATCTTCCTGATCAACCTTTTCAGGTCTTCTCCGTGAACATATTCCATCGTGATATAATGAGTGCCTTCTTCCTCGTTGAGGTCATACATCTGGCACACGTTCTCATGCCGGATCTTCCGTGAAAATTTAAGCTCATTGCTGAACCGTTCTATTGTTTTCTTATCTGAAGCAATTTCTGGCTTTAGAAGCTTCAGGGCGATTTTCTCTTTTATCTTTGTATCCAGGACCTTATAGACTTTACCCATGCCGCCTTTCCCCAACTCTTCAATAATCTGGTATCTGTCAGCAAAGGTCGTGCCTGTAGTCAATTCCTCTTTGGACGCCTCTATGGTCTTGGTAGGTGCGGAAATTTCCCTTGGGGAAGGAAGTTGAGTTCCACACTTACCACAGTATAAGGTATCGTCGGGATTTTCAAACTGACATTTAGGGCATTTCATGATTTCTTCACAGGGTCAGACTTTCATAATTTGACATTTAATCTTCGTCTTCCCTAAAAAGTATAACTATTTATCCTATTATGTTAAAGAATAAAATTATAAAAGTCTGACCCTATTTTTTTGGCAAAAGAATAACAATTAATGAAAAAAGAGTCAAATAGGAAGAATCAGATTTACTTTATCTAATATATCCTGAACTTTCTTGGGAGTTGACCGTATATTCATATGAATTTACAATGTTCCTTCACATAAAAGTCTTTTATCCTCGTTTCATCTTAGCTTATAAAGGAGGAAACACATGATACGAAAAATCCTTATTGTTGCAATTTTATGTTTATTTTCTTTTCAAGCTTTGTCTGCCCAGATTCCAGGTGAGAAAAGCTACCATGATGAGTCAGTTATGCCCGGGGGCAAAAAAGGAGAACGAATACAGTCGTTAATCGCAACCGTTAATTCCAATGACCCCCGCCAGATAACTCGCTTTATAAATGAAGAATGTACAGAAAAATTCGGGGATTTTGCTCCCATGGAGGAACACATCAACATAGCCCTCAATTTTCGCCGCACAACAGGAGGAGTTGATTTTCACAGCATCCGCACCTATGTGCCGGAGCGTAAAGAGACAGTTGTGATTCTCAAAGACCGCAACTTTGAAAGCTGGCGGGCTTTCGTCATAACATTCGACAAATCAGAAGATTACTTGATTGCAGGTATTTATTTCAATATCGCTCGTACGCCTTCAAACCTTAAAGAACCCAATCTCACCGAAGAACAATTTCTCCAAATGACAAAGGATGTGATTCAGCGTGTATGCAAGCGAGATGTTTTTTCAGGTGCTTTACTCATTGCTAAAGGCGACGAGATCCTGCTCACACATGGGTGCGGTGAGGCCAGTAAACGATTCCATGTCCCCAACAATATCGAGACGAAATTCAACCTTGGCTCGATGAACAAAATGTTCACAGCAACTGCAATCGCTCAACTTGTCGAGAAAGGCTTGCTTTCCTTCGAAGATACGATCGATAAGTACGTGGACGAATCCTGGCTTCCTAAAGAGATTACGTCTAAGATTACCGTTCACCATTTGCTCACTCACACTTCCGGTCTGGGCAGCTACTTCAACGAGACCTACATGAATGGATCAAAGGCACTGTATCGGAAGGTGGAGGACTTCAAACCACTGGTGAAGGGAGAAAAATCCGCGTTTGAGCCCGGAAAGCGCTTCAGATACAGCAACACTGGGATGCTCCTCCTGGGTGTTGTGATCGAGAGCGTCACAGGGCAAAGCTATTTTGACTATATCCACAAAAACATTTATGAACCAGCTGGGATGAAGAATTCCGATTGCTATGAAATGGATTACCCGGTCGAAAACCTGGCGATTGGCTACAGCCCCGATCTAAAAAACAAATACGGCTGGCAAAACAATCTGTTTAAACACGTTATCAAAGGTGGACCTGCTGGCGGTGGATTCTCCACGGTCGGTGATCTACACCGGTTTGCTCGAGCCATTCAGACAGGGAAGCTTGTTTCGGCTGATTCTCTAAAAATCCTCTGGAAAGACCACGCAGGCGCACGTTATGGTTACGGCTTCACGGTTATTGAAGGAGCAAACGGGAAAGTTGTCGGCCACAGCGGAGGATTCCCGGGCATTAATGGAAAACTCGATATATACCTTGATAAAGGATATATCATCGCCGTTCTCTCTAACTATGATAACGGTGCAAGTCCGGTTGCTGAAAAAATCAGCCGGTTGCTGGCTAGAGTAAAGTAAAGAACTGAAGATAGCTGTCTGATGTGGCAATTGTGGCTGGACCGTGTTAATGAATTAAAGAAATGGGGCCTGGCCCCATTTTCTCTTTTTCTCTCGATTGGATAACACGGAAAACGGCGATCTGAATTCTTTTTTATTTTCTAATTAAGTTGAAAAAGGCTAAAATAGGAATTTAGTATATTTCTTGGAGGAAGCATGAGTAAAAAAACAAATCTTGGCCGCAGGCGTTTTCTGAAAGCATCCATCTTCGGATTGTTCAGCGCTGGCATAGCCACCAAAGGCGGATGGGCTAGAACAAAAGAAAGCATCCGAGCAGACAGCGCAGAAACAAATAATTCTCAACCTAAGATCAAAGCCTATCGCATCCTCGGCCGCACCGGATTCAAGGTCTCGGACCTTGCGATTGGCTCTGTGTATGACGAAGGGCTTTATAGAACCATGCTAGATGCCGGTTTTAACTATATTGATACGGCGGAAAGTTACCTCAGGCACCATGGCCTCATAGCCAAAGCGATCAAGAGGCGCGACCGCAAGTCGATCTTCATCACCACAAAAATGGAAGTCAAGAAAAACCCTTCTAAGGAGGATTTTCTCAAGCGGGCGCGCAAGGCTCTTGAAGAGCTGGATACCGAATACATCGACTGCATGATGATGCACTGTCCAGAAAAGGCCGAAATCCTTAAAACAGAGGCATTCCACGCCGCTATGAAGCAGCTTAAGGCCGAAGGTCGAATAAGGTTCGTGGGCGTTTCCAACCACGGATCGTTCTGGTTCAAGGATCCAGAAGAGCCAATGGAGAAAGTGCTCCTAGCTGCAGCAGATGACGGAAGATTTGATGTTTTCCTTATGGCTTATAACTTCCTGCAGATGGACCAAGCGGAGCGGGTCCTAGAGGTCTGCAAGGAGAAAAAGATTGGAACGACCCTGATGAAGTCCACTCCCGTACACAAGTATTTTGGTTTAAAGTCACGGATCGAACAGCTTAAAAAGGAAAAAAAGAAAATCCATCCCTTCTACAAGGATGGATTGGTACGGTTCAAGGACAAGTATGATAGGGCAGAACAATTCATCAAGAAATATGATCTTAAGAGCCCAGAGGAGATAAGGGAAGCAGCTATCAGGTTTGTGCTCGAGAATCCCAACGTTAACACGGTCTGCTGCTCCCTAAAAACCTATGACGAGTTGGAGCGGATCCTACCCCTCTCCGGATCAAAGCTTAGCGATTGGAATAAGTAAGAATTGGAGGCCTACAAAAAAAGCCGTTGATAAATTACAAGAAAGCTTTTGTGATTATAGTAGCGCTCTTGGTAGCTGCATTACACTTCATCATCGGACCAAATTACACAGGTCCTTTTAAGAGTTTTCTCTCAGCTTACCTTATAGATATTCTTCTTCCTTTTGCTTTATATTTTTTGTTCACACTTAATTTAAATCAAATGAAACAGAAAATATTTGTTTGCCTAGGCATTTTTGCCTTTGCAGCCTTCATTGAATATTCACAATATCTAGGGATCGGAATATTCGGCAGTGTATTTGATCCTTTTGACTTTTTAGGGTATTTGGCCGGTGTTATATCAGCTACAGTATTTGATTTAAAAGTATTAGATAAGATCGGGAGAAAAAAACAATTGGTCTGATCTGAGCTTTTCTTTTAGATTTCTATAGATAACCTGAACGCGAAATTCAGATGGCTTCAAGCCGTTTCCTGGCATCTTTGACTTCAGGAATTCCAGGGTCGGCATCCTTCCAAAGCTCGAGAAATCTGCTATAGTTCTCAGCGGCTTCAGCTTTTTTGCCCATTCTTTCATATATTTTGCCAATCATGTAGAAGCTCTTGGCATAGATGTCTCCATCCCATATCCTTGAAAAAGTCAAGGAACTTATCCTTTGATACTCGCCAAGGGCCTTGGCTAAGTTTCCAGCCCTGTAATAAGCTTGAGCCAGAGAATTGATGAACAAAGGACGAGCCTCTCTCCCTCCATCCCTTGTATAAGGCAGTAATGATATGGCCTTCTGGAAATAATTTGTGGCTTTTGGATAATTCTCTCTTTCCAGCTCGATCATTCCCATCAGGTACTTATGATACCTTGTCGCTTTTTTGAACGGAGTTTTTTGAATCAATTCTCTGAGCTGCTGAGCAGTCTCTTGAGCATCTGAAACGGATTTTAGCCCAAGATATGCCAGCCCTTTCTGGTACAACATGAGAATTTGTCCGGTAACACTCTCCCTCTTTACAGCATCGTCTAACATTTTATCAAATTCTCTCAAGGCTTTATCAAACTCTCCTGTCTTGAGATGCAGATGAGCTAATGGTGTCTGTAGAGCTTTGCCTCGTTCCAGCATGGTTCTCAATTCCTCAAACTTACCCTGTAATAGATATAATTTAGCAAAACCTGCTGCAGTTGTAGCGCTCATCATGAACTTTTTGTAGGCATTCTCTGCTTCAATAAAATTCTCCTTCAGATTAAGAATATCGCCTTTTAGAGAGAACGGCCCTATATCACGGCTCAGAGAAATGGCCTTTTCCACCTCATCCAGAGCAGAGTCATAATCCCCTTGACATGCATGTATGAGCGCTAATTTACTGTAAAAAGCAGTATTATCTGGATAATCATTCAGAGCACTCATCATAACCTGCCTGGCTATATCATACATCCCCTTGACCATATACGTTTCTACGACATTCCAGTAGCCGATAAAATTCACCGGTTTGTCTTGGAACCGTATTTTATAGAGCTCTAAGGATCTATCCCATTCCTCCAAATTGCTGTAGACTCCTCCAAGGTTAGTTATGGCTATAGAATCATCTGGGTAAAGCTCTAATAATCCCCTAAAGGCTTGGATAGCCTTATCCAAGGTCTTCTCTGATGACCAGTAATAGTCGCCCTCGATAAGGAAGTGCTCTCTATCTGAGACTCGATCACGCAATTCAAACGCCTTTTTGCGTGCATTTCTGCCCGCACCAAAAAAGCCCATATTGTTGTAAGCCGCAGCCATGGACCTGTAAGCCATGGCAAACTCAGGGTCAATCTCTACTGTTTTTAACATCGACTCAACGCTCCTGGGATAATCTCCGTTAAGATGAAATTTTCTGCCCAGGCTGTAATGTTTGTAAGCTTCTGTGGAGTCGGTCGTGATTTTCCCCACTTCTTTGTCTATATCGGATGCTATTTGTTTTTCTGAAAGCTCGAAATTTTCCTTAATTTTCCTTGTCAGCTCATCCACCATGGCGTAGAAATCTTTCTCACCGTGTCCTTCTACACTTTCAGAACCTATAAGCTCTCCTGAGCTTGCTTCCTGAAGGGAGATATTAATCCGGAAAGTACTATCTGCTCTTGTGTAGTTTCCCACCAGGACACTTTCAACTCCCCCCAAAGCAGCAACTTCCTTTAACACCTCAGAGGAATATGCGCTTGCTCCCAGTTGGTCCAGTTTATGCAGAATATCGAAGAGTCTTTCCGCACTCAATATCTTGATGTGTCTCGATTGAGATAGGTCAGTAATCAACAAATCAGAAAGAGCGGTTCTCCAATGGTCTAATCGGTCATCACCTGTGTTGTTCTTGAAATACATGACGGCGAGCGAAGGCTTATCTGATGGAACTGGAACAATTTCCCTTCTGCCAAAAAACTGGAAGATGAGCACTGCTATAACAACAAGAGCGACAACTGCAAGGGCAGGGATAAGAATTTTCTTCAAATTAAAAGTGACTGTGATCTCCTTTGAGACGGTCGTCCTTCGCCTAGGAATCACCCTCTCTTCTGTAGGAATACCTTCTTCAATTTTGCTCAATTCCGCAAGAAGCTCTTCGGCAGTTTGATACCTCTTCTCTCTATCCTTCTCCAAACACCTCATTATCATTCTGTTGATATTTTCAGGAATCTGGGGATTTATATCCCTGGGATCCTGTGGCTTTTCAGTCTTGTGCTTCAAGGCTATGCTGAAAGGTGTCTCTCCATCAAACGGAATCCTGCCTGTTACCATTTCATACAAGATCACACCCAGAGAATAAAGGTCTGAACGCTGGTCTGTTTCCAGACCTTCCACCTGCTCTGGCGACATATACTCGGGAGTCCCGATCATCGTTCCTGTCCTTGTTATCCCTTTGGCCTTGAGGGAGCGCGCTATTCCGAAATCCATGATCCGGACATTCCCCTCTCTATCGATCATGATGTTACTCGGTTTTAGATCCCTATGAACAACTCCCAACTTATGGGCTGCTGCCAATCCCTCACAGACCTGCTTGACAACAGAGAGCGCCTGGCCAGGACTCAACTGCCCCATCATCCCGATCATATCTTTCAGGCTCTGTCCTTTGATGAACTCCATGGTGAGATAATGAATCCCCTCGTTTTCCTCGAGATGGTACATGCGGCAGACATTCTTGTGAGAGATCTTGCGGGACATCTTCAATTCGTTTCCGAATCTGTTGATGATCCTTTC
>JABAOC010000340.1_pt2 | contig 28117 bp, 24 predicted proteins | sample 7062161 | NCBI WGS metagenome assembly JABAOC01 (sample SAMN14538625, study PRJNA623070) | marine sediment metagenome | biome: marine biome [ENVO:00000428]; feature: marine pelagic biome [ENVO:01000023]; material: deep marine sediment [ENVO:00002113] | place: India: Gulf of Khambhat ... | reverse complement strand
TGCTTGTCAGGTGCGAGATTAATCACACAATTCGAAATGACAACATCTGCAGTGTTGTCTGCGACAGGGAGGTTTTCGATTTCTCCGAGCCTGAATTCAACATTTTTGACACCACTTTTCTGCGCATTCTCTCGAGCACGATCCAGCATTTCTGGCGTCATGTCCACTCCGATGACTCTCCCGTTTGCTCCTACTCTCTTCGCTGCAAGAAAACAGTCCACACCGGCACCCGCACCAAGATCAATCACCGTTTCACCTGCGTTGAGCGACGCAAGTGCGACTGGATTTCCACACCCGAGACCAAGATTCGCTCCTTCAGGAATCGTGGTCAGATCTTCTTCGGTATACCCCATCTTCAAGCTCTGCTCCCGAGTTGCTGTACCACTGTCACAACAAGCAGTTGCAGATCCACAACAGGTTTCTTGCTTGACAATCTTAGCATATCCTTCTCTCACTAGCTTCCTAGCTTTCTCATCTTCCAAAAACCCCACCTCCTAATCTTGACATCTACTCTCTTCTGATTGATTTTTTCGCTTGCTTCTTGAGTTCTCTTATTTGATCAACTGCTGGCATCACTTTCTGAAACAGGTCTTTGCGAGCTTGGATTCCCTCATTGATGAAGAATGCAGCTGCTTCAGATCGACTCTTGAAAGCTTCAACCTCCACGAGGGCATCGATCTGCTTCAGGTCCTCATCATTCAGTCGAGTCATCACGACATTGCTTCTTCCTTCAAGGCCTTCACCGATCCGCATGAGAACCTTTTCTTTGAGTCTTTCCGCGTTCTCACCTTCAGGGCAACAGGCCATCATCACAACCTTCTCACATTCCTCCGACTTGATTTCAGCTTCCTTCTTTGCTTCGGTGCTCACAGCGTCCTTCTTTGATTCGGTGCTCATTCCGGTACTTTCCTTCACTTATGTAATGTGTAATGCTGTTACACATTACGCCATACTTAAACCTTTGCCCACACAGCACAGCTGAAACAGTCAGACCTGCAGAGCAGTCACAGGAACTTCATTGCTTCGCTGCAAATCGAGCCTGTTCGATCGATTCCATAACCTCAGAGAAACCCATCGTTTCCTGAAAACGAAATGCATTCTTCCGCAAGAGACGAGACAATTTGGAGCCTTGAATGGCGAAGGCGAAATCGGATTTCACCGCAGCATGGTAGTCAGAAACTCCGTTGCCTAAGTAGATTACAGTCCTGCCATTCTTCTTTCGCTGTGCAACCAAGTCCTCTTTGAAATCGCGGGACCTTGTGTGGACCAGTTTTGGAAACTTGAACTTGAATCCTTTGTTGGTCGCATAAGCTTCAGGAGCGTACAATGTTACTCTGTCCTGCAGGTGATTCTGACTCAAGAGATCCTGAATCACGAAGTCGATTCCAGCGCTGACAACAATTACGGGAATCTCGTGTTGATTGCAGTAGGTGACTAGGTCTTTGAAGCCAGGTCTGAAGCTGGCAACGTGGCGAATCTCACTCAGAATCTGTGGTTTGGAAGCTCTCAAGTTGGAAAACTGTGCTTGCAGATTCGCCTCAAGATCCATGTCTCCACGTTCATATCGTCTGTCAATTGCCCTCCAATCCACGGTTGCGTATTTTTCCAGGATGTACTCACAAGTGTCAATACTGACTGCTGTCCCATCGAAGTCGCTCAGCACATCAAAACTCAAAGCCAGGTTCCTCACGGCTGATCTGATTTGTCTCGGCATGGTCTAGTAGAAGGACGGTTGTCGCTCGTAGGCTTGCTTTGGAGGTTCCATCTTAGCTGTGTCCTCGGGTGACAGGATCTCGATGAGTTCATATTCACTCGTGCCCAACTGTAGCTCTGAAGCATATCGCAGGGTGAGGTATGGATTCTTCATCGATCCCCAGAGACGTTCGAACGGATGGAGTCTTGCATTGGGATCAAGATTGACATGCCTGAAGTATGGGGGGATGCTGGCTTCCATCAATCCAGCTTTTGCGATCAGATCGAGGGTCGCCGTCTCGATAGCGACGATGTCACGACTCCCTAGAACTCCGATTTCCGGAACTACCGTGGGTTGAGCCATTCCCATGCAGTCACAGTGAGGGGTAATCTGAAGAAGGAAGTTCACGAAGAACCTTTTGTTCTCGTCGAAGGTCTCAAGTACCTTCTTGGCGGAGATGGCCAGCAGTTCTTGGAAGGCGTTGAAGAACTCCGGGCTGATCTCGAGACACCTGACCTCTTTGTCTGTGTCAAGACATTCCATGCAATTCTGATTTGCGCAGGCAAACATCCCGATCGTCAGCTTGTGCTTCTCTGCGTCATACTTGAGAGCTTTGTATGGACAAGCTTCGACGAGTTTCTGAGCATGCTCCGGGGAGCACTTCTCTGAGTCCCAATAGGTGACGGAGTGCTCGACTCCATGGATCTTTTCCCATCGTGATTGCGCAGCATAGCCACCCACAGCCAAGTTCTTGATAGCACCACCATATCCACAGGACGCGTGGCCCTTGACGTGCGTCAGATCAATGAGGGCATCTGCATCATGCAAGACTCCACTCATCTCAAGCTTGTCCACATTCTTGAAATCAACAATCACTGTTTCTGTGTAGCCGTCTTTCACTCCTGCAGCGGGGATGAGAGGACATCCGCACGTTTCTGACGTATAGCCTCTCTCCACAGCATTGTAGACTGACGTGGGGTTATCGGTGATGAAAGGCCATCCTCCCGCCGCTTTCACGGCTTTGACGATGCGTCTGACGAACAAGACGGGCACGGTCTGATACCCATCCTGGAAGCCCAGATGCATCTTGATCGCCACTTTGTCACGCTTGTCAATTGTTGAGAAATCCAGCAGTTCCAGAATTTTATCCACTTTCGCTCCCAGAGCTGCGAAGACGACATCTCTGCCTTGCTGGATTGAGCCGAAAAACACTTTGCTTCTCATTATGATCTCTCTTGTTCTGTGTCTCAAACCTTTGGTCAGATAAAACTGTGTCGATTCTCAGCGGATCCATCACTCTAGTCCGGTTCACAATGATGGGTTTCGCTTCTCAGAACTCGTGGTCCCTGGACGTGTAGAAGCGGTACCAATTCGTCAAGGCGAGCTTCCTGATTCCTCGGCGATATTCAGGGTAGAAGGCTGGAATCTCCGTGGAGTTTATGGCGTCCTGTTCACTCAGTCCTCTCTCTGCACACTCCTTCATTACAGAGCATGTTGTGTCAAAGAATCTCCAGTATGTTCGAACTTCCTCCTTGTCGCAGATTGGGCCGTGACCTGGGATTATTCTCTCGATTTTCAGATCCAGAAAGCGTTGGAGGCTGTTTCTCCACATTTCAGGATTGAAGGTTCGATCCCCAGCGTAGAAGAAGGTCTTGGCGAAGATGAGATCACCTGAAAAGAGGGTTCTTTCTTGTGGGAGATATATGTAAGCAGAGTCCGCGGAATGTCCGCCTGAATGCATTATCTCGAGAGAAAAACCTTCATCTCTTAGGATGAGGTTTGTATCAAATGTGAGTGTCGGCTGATACGCTGCACCTTTTCTCAGGGTTGAATAGGGTTTGCAGGCTATTATGTCACAATCCTTGAAAGCTGGTAAGCCGAGAGTGTGGTCTGCATGGTAATGCGTGATAATGACTCTGCGTATGGGTGATTGTATCTGGGATTCAAGGGATGATCGAAAGCTGAAAGCTGTTTCCCGGGACACTGTTGAATCAACCACTATGGTGGAGGTTGGCAGTTCAATGGCGCTGATGTTGCCTTTCCCTTCACCGCTGGTATCTGCATACAGGTGCTCGCTGATCCTGCTGGCTTTCATGAGTATCCTCTCTTCTTAAATGTTCATAACTAGATATAGGTGTGCTTTGAGTTTCGCTAATTGCTCGGAGTTAAGGAGTAGATATCCCGTAGCGAGGAGCAGAGTATTCGCACTGAGGTGATTGGGATGAACTATGGACCTGCGTCAAGATTTTACGATTTGTTCAGTCTAATGGATGACATTTCATTCTACATGGACCTTGCTCGGAAACATGGCGGAAAAGCCTTGGATCTTGGTGTAGGAACTGGAAGAGTTGCCCTTGAATTGGCTAGGGCAGGTATCGTGGTTTGGGGCATAGATAATTCGAGACACATGCTTGCAGTGGCTAGAGGTAAACTGATGAACGAATCGGATTCCGTGAAGGAGCGCGTTACCTTGAAGCGTGGAGACATACGAAGTTTCTCGCTTGATGAACGGTTTCCTATCATCTACTGTGCTTCCGCAACGTTTGAGCATTGTATCACAGAGAAAGATCAACGAGGATGTTTGAGTTCCATCTTCAATGCGTTGGAGGCTGGAGGCATCTTTGCGTTCGACATTTCTCAAGCGGGAAAGGAGAAGATCAATGATTCATGGTGGATTGACAGAGCAGTTGTCGACGCGGACCGTGAAGTGGTCAGGACCATCTTTTCAAGGATGAACCCTGCATCCAGGGTTGTGTCGGTCAACCTCTTTTTCGACGTCTACTGCAAAGGCAGGATGGTGCAGAGATACTTCGAAAGTGGCGAGGCAAGAATCTTCGAAAAACGAGACGTAGAGCAACTCTTGAGAGACGTCGGTTTCAGAGTGGATCAGCTGTATGGTGACTTTGACAGGTCACAATACAGCCCAGCAACCCAAAAGATGATCTTTGTGGCCGCTAAACCAGATACTTAGCAACCACAGGACGACAAGCGGGATGCAACTGAGAAGCTTCGGCCGCAGGTGCGCGAGTCCAAGCGCAGACTACTCTAGAATGGTCATACCAATACGCTTCAGGTAGCCGATTACAAGGTCAGCCAATATTGCACAGACTATGGCCTGCAACGTCAGGTTTATCATGATTGGCAGAATCAGTGCCCAGGCAACTGCCCAAGACCTTCCCAGAAAGACAGTGAACCAAGCAAAATCAGTCACAACAACATAAGGCGCTTGAACTAGCCACGCTAACAGACCAGCAGCGGCAGGCCTAACTCTCTTGCCGAAAAATCCCACTGACACACCTAAGATAGCGATCCCACCTATGACAAACGGGATCTTGGTCACACTCATGTAGAGTCCGCCGACTGCTCCACAAACCAAGCCCGCCCATGGACCAGCCAATATTCCGCAAAGGAAGATTGCGAACTGAAAGAAGTGCACAGAAGAATTGAACCCTCCCAATTGGAGTGGAATAGCCAGCGGTGGAAAAGACATCACGTTGCTCAATGCTGCCATCAATGCGACAAACGCTAGGGTTTTCGCCCGCTTCACATCTCTCACCAACTCGTGTGTTACACTCTGTTCATTTCGTAACACCACAATTATAAAGCCTTGCCTCACCTAAACCAGTTGATAGTGATCCACGTGAGTCAAAAGAAGGGCGTCACCAGATTCAGCATTTCACTCCCACCATCATTGGTTCAGGATTTCGACACAGCTTGGAGGATTGCAGGCTACGCCAACAGATCAAAAGCAGCTCATGACGCGTTCCGCGATTTTATAAGCCAAAACAAGTTTACACTTTCAAAGACAGGAGAAGTTGCCGGCGCCGTTGTCATCCTTTACTATTTGGAGAAGCCAGGTCTCCTGAACCAAATCATGGATGTACAGCACAAGTTTGAGCACGTGGTAACCTCTACGATGCATGTTCATCTGACGAAGCATAAGTGCCTGGAGCTGATTGCTGTCAAAGGGAAAGCCTCCGATGTTAGAAGCTTAAGTAGGGATCTGATGACGAAGAAAGGTGTGAAGCAACTGAAGATTGCTGCAATCTCTTCCTGACTATGTACTTCATGGACCAGATGTTGTCGCTAGAATCTCTTTCGACGTTTAGGATAGGCTTTGAAGGGTGTGCGTGGCTCCAGACTCAGCCAGTCACTTGAGCGATCAATGTGAGAAAGCGAGTGCAGCAAATCATAGGTCACCCATCTAGAGGCTTCTGGATGAGGAATGTACTCCCAGAGCCCGAAGGGATTCTGCTGGTCCAGGATGAACTGGACAAGCTCATCAACACGCGCATCGGAAGTGTCTGCGCCTATCCTCCAGCAAAGACCGAGTAAGAGTGCCAAGTCGAATCTCGCGTAGTAGGTGAGATAGCCACTCTGCGGCTCCGCTCCAACGATGCGAGCAACATTGAAGCCAATGTTCTGCCGTTCTCGAGTTTCACGACCTAGGAGCACATCGAGCGCCTTGCGAGTTTCAGACTTCATACAGCGCGTCGGATGAAAGGCGAGGCAAATCAAGGCGGCTGTCGTGTTAGTTCGACACCCCCATCGCGAGTGAGGCAGTCGACGATAGCCAGCCACGTACCCATAGATTGCCCCAGCTTTACCTGTCGGCCATGCACCATCATGCAACTGCTGATGCAGCAACCATTCATAGGCCACCTCAGCTCGAGGATCACACGCATAGCCACAAGAGACAGGCCCCATGAGAGGGATCGCCGTCTGGAGAGGCATCATGGTGTAGGGTCCAGGTAGCCGCTCCTCCTCTTCCCACTTTTGAGACACTGGCCACGATCCATCCTGCCTCTGCTTGGAGAAGAGGAACTCCACCGCTCTGTCGACCGGCTCATATCCCTTTCTAAAACCCAAATATCCTAATCTACTTAGGACTTGAGATGTTGCTTGGATCTTGCCGCCGGGAACAGAGCCGATCACATCCGTCTCAGCCCAGGATCCATCCGATGCCTGCGTTGTCAGCAATGCTGAAACAACTGGATCATCCTCGAGGAGCGTAGTCAACTCTCTGACTTCAAGATCCGTTTCAGTCTTGTGCAGCAGGTTCTGAAGAACCAATCTCCTCAGACATGGGGAAGAGTCGGCCAGGAGGAGAGGCGCCCACGTCAAAGCTGTTCCTCCATTACAGCCTTCAGGTAGGGAGCTGTCGGCGTGTCTTGGAGAGCCACCGTTGTAGGCTGGCCGGAAGCGATGACACAACCACCTTCCGGTCCTCCACCTGGACCTAGTTCAATCAGCCAATCACAGGCAGCCAGGAGGTAAGGATGATGCTCGATCACTACAACACTGTTCCCCTTGTCCACCAGCCTGTGAAGCACGCTGATCAGCCGATTCACATCCTCCAGATGCTGTCCAACCGTGGGCTCATCCAGGATGTAGAGCGTTCCGCCCGCGTGTTTCCGTGAGATCTCTTTCGCAATTCTCAATCGCTGAGCCTCACCGCCTGACAGGGTGTAGCCTGGCTGTCGCATGACGAGATAGCCCAAGCCCACCTCTCTCGCTGCCTGCAATTTCCCGGTCAAATCGGTTTCTTCCCCGAAAAGCTCATACACTTCGTCAAGGGTGAGGTGGTTCAACTCGGGAAAGGCAACTCCCTTGACACGTATTTCCCAGGTTTCCGGCCTGCGACCAGTTCCCTTGCATGCTTCACAGGGATTGTGGATGGCGGGGAGAAATGCCAAATCAGTTCTCGTTGATCCTTTTCCTTCACACACTGAACAGGGCTTCTTCAAGGCGTTCTCGTCCAGCCCCAGGGTGCGCACGTCTTCGCTCTCCCCGTAAATCCGAAGTAAAGGTTTGAAGAGGCCTAAGAAATCAGCTGGGCTCTGGATGTTTCTCGTGGTTTGATCCAGCAATAGTGTTCTTGCGGGTGCATGCTCAATTGAATCATATTTCTGAGGCTCTATGGGTTCGTACGCAACGCTGGTGGTTATTCTCTTGGGGGCCATCGCCCGGCCCAGAGTGTCGATTAGAAGGGTGCTCTTGCCTGAGCCGGAGACGCCACAGAAACCAACCAGTAGTCCTAGAGGGATTTGTATCGGCTCTCCCTTCAAATTGTTGCCTCGGGCCCCCTTGATGACAAGCCAACCATTGGGCTGCTCGACTGTCAAGCGCGTCTTGCCGATCGCATCTTCTCCCGAAGCCATTCGCCTGTCTCTACGAAGCCATTCGGCGGTGAGCGTTTTCTGTGTCAGTACATCTTTGAGGGTTCCTGCTGCAACGACCCGTCCTCCAGCCACACCGGCTCCAGGACCCATATCCACCAGATAGTCCGCTGCCTGAATCACCAGAGGATCGTGTTCCACGATGATCACCGTATTCCCTTCCCTGCGCAGGTCTTTGAGAGCCTCGAGAAGTGCGTCAACCTCGGAGGGATGCATCCCTCGTGTTGGCTCGTCGAGTAGTATGGTGAGTGAAGTCAAACCACTCCCTAGCAGGCTGGCGAGCCTAGTTCGTTGGGCTTCGCCTGCGGAAAGCGTACCTGAGACCCGGTTCAGATGGAGATAGCCCAAGCCTACCCGAATTAGGAAGCTAAGTCGCTTCCGTATCTTGTTTAGACTGTTGCCAGTGAAACGCGCTTGAGATGAGGGAATTGATAATTGGCTGGTAATCGTGGCAAGTTGAGACAGCGGCATCTCATTCAATTCATGCACATTGTATCCTCCGATAGTCACGGCGAGGTATTCGGGACGGAACCCTGTTCCTCCGCAGCGACTGCACCCTTGGGTCTCAGTGTATGTGCCTCCTACGTCCCAGTCTCGTAGCCATCGACTGAAGAAGCCCGTGAAAAGTACTGTTCTGAGTGTGGGTTTCCGCTTCCGGCTCTCATAAGTTACTTCTAGAGGTTTCTCGTCACCGAACAAGAAGGCGTTCTGGGCTCTGACGGCCATTTTGTTCCATGGAGTGACTGCAGGGTTGAAGTGGTAGCGTTCAGCAAGTGCCTGAATTTCATAGTAGCCTCCATTGTAGGGTTTGCACAGGTAGCCCTTCGGAAAAAAGCCTGGGGAGTGCATTGCACCGTTGCACAGAGGCTTGTCAGGGTTCACGATAAGTTTCGCAGGTGCAGGGGTTTGCAGGGTTCCAACTCCATGGCATTTAGGACAGGCAGCTGAATAGGTTGATGATGAGAAGTGTCTGGGCTGTGCAATTGGTACAGTCTTCTGACAGGTAGGGCAGATCCATTCTTCGCCTCTTTGCATCTTCACGTGGCACGCAGGGCACTCATGTTCTCCAATAGTAGCTAGCAAGGCCGCCAAGTGGTGTTGAATCTCAGTGACGGTTCCCACTGTGGATCTCAGTCGGTACAAACGTCTTCCAGGAGTGATTGATACGGAGACTCCGAGTCCAGTCACTGTATCCACTTCAGCCTCAGGACCCTCTCGAGTTCCTTGCCGTTCATACATGGACAAGGTTTCGAGATATCGTCGCTTGGCTTCAGACTCAATGACATCGTGTACCAGACTACTCTTGCCCGATCCAGAGACTCCTGTGACCACGGTGAGAGCCCGTTTGGGAAAACTTACGTCAACGCCCTCCAAGTTGTTGGCTCTCGCATTTCGAACTGAAACGTATTGTGACGCTTGGCGGTTCTTCCTGAGGTGCCTCCGCACAGATTTTGCCTTGGTCTCTTCTCTCAGGGCCATACCAGTAGAGGAGTCCGCTCGGCCAATCAACTGGTCTGGAGGCCCTTCGAAAACTACTCTGCCACCTTTCAGTCCGGCTCCTGGACCAAGATCAATGACCCAGTCAGCAGCACGCACAACATCCATGTTGTGTTCAACCACGACAACTGTTGCTCCAGCTTTGACAAGAGAGTTGAGCACTTCCAACAACCCACTGAGATCTTTTGAATGGAGACCTGTCGATGGCTCATCCAATATGATTAGACGGTCGCTCAGTGATCTCCTGCCCAGATACTTTGCCAGCTTGACTCTTTCAGCCTCACCGCCCGAGAGAGTAGGAGACGGTTGTCCCAACGACAAGTAGCCTAGTCCGATTGTCTCGAGAGCGTCAAGGATAAGGTCAGCGATGGCTCGGCTGGAAGCTGAAAGCCTTGTCTCCCTTGCAAGCAAGTGCTTGGCTTGGGAGATTGAAAGAGTGTAGAAGTCGGCAATCGAGAGTCTGCGATTGCCAAAGGCTACTTTTTCCTGCAGGATTCTGTCTGAAAATCGCTGACCGTCGCAGTCAGAGCACTTTATCCAAGTAGATGGCAAGTATCGCATCCTGACTTCAACAGCTCCGATCCCTCTGCACTTGGGACACGCTCCTTCTGACCTGTTGAAAGAGAAGTGTGATGAGCTGTACTGTGTGGCTTTTGCGAAGACTTCTCGTACAATGTTGGAGAGTTTCGTATAGGTAGCGGGGTTGGATCTGGGGTTCTTTCCAATTGGACTCTGATCAACGATCACAGCCTTGATCATTGTACCTTCTACACTGCGACATCCGACAGGTCTCCCCTCATTTAGCGATGGGATCAAAACCTCTTCGACAAGCGTGCTCTTCCCGGATCCTGAGACTCCGGTTATGGCTGTTAGACGGTTCAAGGGAAGGGAGACATTGATCTTCTGCAGGTTATGCTTGTCTGCTCCTTGAAGAGTGATGAATCTTTTTGGTTTAGGTCGTTTGTTGGGAATTGGCACTGTTTCGAGACGTCTGAAATACAGGCCAGTTGCCGTGGTAGTTTTCAGGAGTGCATTTGGAGTTCCTGTGAAGACTATTTGGCCTCCCTTTTTCCCGGCTCCAGGTCCGATGTCCACGACTCGATCCGCTGCCAAAGTCGCCGATCTGTCATGCTCCACATAGATGACTGGACCCAGCAGTTTACGAAAGGCCGCTAGGAGCCTCGCAACATCTACTGGGTGCTGGCCTATCGTTGGTTCATCCAAGACGTGGACCACGTCCTCTAGGCGACTTGTGAGAGAGACAGCCAATCGGACACGCTGGGATTCACCTCGCGAGAGAGTCGGAGAAGACCTGTCGAGCTGAAGGTACCCTAGGCCGAGAGCATCGAGAGAGTTCAATCGGCTGATGATCTCTTCCTTCAAACGATTCGGGATGGAAGGCAGATCAGGATCTTCGAACAGGGACTTGACCTCTTCAACTGTGAAAGCTAGTAGTTCTGGCAGTCGCTTGTTCTCCCAACGAACGGATGCAGCCTCTGGGTATAAACCTGTCCAGCCACATTGCGTGCAGCCATCGCCTCTGCAGAATGAGCATGGAGTGTGGAAATGGACGGGTTCAAGTTCGCTAAACCATGCGCCACATTCCACGCAGGATGCAACTCTGGAAAAGGTTTCGCTGTGACGGTTGTCCCGTACTGAAATCGCATTGGCACCAAGTGCAGCTGCCAACTGAACGATAGCGCGAGCCTCCTTGGTTGAGACTCCCGCTTTGAGTTCAGCTATCTCAACCTCAACACGGTGTTCCAACTTGGGATCAAGCTTTCGGTCATTCCATTTCCTCCCATCTACTAGGAGCCTGTCAGAACCGAAGTGTCTCTTAAGCAACTGAAGGAGCGTCTGATGGCTTCCTTTTGCTCGATTCACGAGTGGTGCTATCACTCTAATCCTGTCTGCAGTGAAGGTTGCAGTCGAAGCAAGCCGAGCAACGATCTCATCCTCCGTCAGTATGGATAAAGGAGCCCTGCAAACCTGGCAAAGACGTTTGCCGAATCTCGCATACAGCAGTCTCAAGTAGGGGTGAAGCCCGGAAGCGGTGGCCAGCGTTGAGTTTGGGTTACGATTCAGCAGGTTCTGGCCTACTGCAACTGCAGGTCCCAATCCGGAAATGCTGTCAACTCTGGCTGGAGCAAGCCTCATCTCGGATGAAACATGTGAAAAGACGTCGAGGAACCGACGCCGAGACTCATGATACAAAGTGTCAAAGACCAGAGAAGTCTTGCCTGATCCTGAAACACCTGTAACTGCAGTTAAACCATCAAGAAAGTCCACATCTATGAAACGCAGATTGTTCTCGCTTGCCCCTTGAACATGAATGACCATCCTTTCGCCTCTCGCGTTCTTTAACAGAGAGGCTGTTGAGATATAACTCGTTCTCAGCTCTGATCACCAAGAATAATGCTAGGCAGACTCAACTATGCTTGCCTTAGCGGGGAACTAGGCAGAATTGCATGGATTCCAGGTGAAGAGAAAAATAGGAGGAGACATGTAGTGTCTTCACGCCTGTCAATTCCCTCGAGTTGCGCGCGTGCGTGGTCGGGAAGACAGTGAAAAGTGAGAAGTGACTTTATGCCGCGTGAGAAATCCTGTGGAGCTGTCGTCTATCGGGAAGATGGTGAGAGGAAGTATCTTCTTCTTCATTATGAGGCTGGTCACTGGGATTTTGTCAAAGGCAACGTTGAACCAAATGAGGGAGAGAGGGACACGGTTATTCGAGAACTTCGAGAGGAAACGGGCATTGCACGAGCTAGATTCATCAGCGACTTCAGAGAAGAAATCAGCTATTTCTACAGAAGAGGAGGTAAAACCATCTTCAAGAAAGTCACGTTTTTCCTCATAGAGACTGAAGACGCCGCAGTAAGATTGTCATATGAGCACACTGGATATGAATGGTTGACGCTTGAATCTGCTTTGAAGCGACTTACTCACGGAAATGCTAAGAAAGTCTTGCGACGGGCCCACGCATTCCTTCAACGACAATCTCAGGCACGCAACAAGATCAACTAGTATTACCTTGTGTTTCCTGTTCGATGGGACATGTCATTGACTAGGTTTTTCCATTAGATACTTGTGGATGCTTCGTGCAGCCCTCTTCCCTGCGCCCATGGCGCTGATGACCGTGGCTTCACCGGTTACGATGTCGCCTCCACCATACACGCCTTCTAGACTAGTTTGACCAGTGGCTTCATCGACCAGTATTGTCCCATGTCGAGTTGTCTCCAAACCTTCCGTTGTTAGTTGGATAATTGGATTTGGTGATCTTCCAACTGCAATTATCACCGTGTTCACATCAATGATAAACTCTGATCCTTCTATAGGAATAGGTCGTCGACGACCTGTTTCATCAGCTTTCCCAAGTTTCATTTTGACACACTCCATTTGAGTCACCCAACCGTCTTTGTTCCCTAGAAACTTGACTGGATTGGTAAGTAGATCGAAGATTATGCCCTCCGCTTCAGCATTCTCAATCTCCTCTATTCTTGCAGGCATTTCCTGTCTGGACCTGCGATACACGATATGGACTTCGTCAGCACCTAGCCTTAAAGCTGAGCGTGCTGAGTCCATCGCTACGTTCCCGGCGCCGATGACAGCCACTTTTCGCCCTACTTTGATGGGTGTATCATATCTTGGGAAATCAAACGCTTTCATAAGATTGACTCGAATCAGGAATTCGTTGGCGGAATATATGCCTCCCAAGTTTTCTCCTGGAATTCCTAGAAATCTCGGTAAGCCTGCGCCGGTTCCAATGAAGACTGCGTCAAAATCCTCTTTCAGCAATTGTGGAATGGTCAGGATTCTCCCGATCAAGAAGTTTGGCTTGATTGTCACGCCCAACTTCTGAACATAATCTGCTTCAACTTCTACGATCTTCTTAGGTAGTCTGAACTCAGGAATCCCGTAGACCAACACGCCTCCCGGTTTATGAAGAGCTTCGAAGACGACTACTGTGTGCCCCAGCCTAGCGAGTTCAGCTGCGACAGTCAGACCTGCAGGTCCTGCGCCTATCACGGCAACTCGCTTGCCGGTTCGTGGAGATCTCTCTGAAACTTCAATGCCTTTTGCCATTTCGTAGTCGGCTACGAATCTTTCCAATCTCCCAATGCTGATAGGGTCTCCAGCTTTGCCTATGACACAATCTTTCTGGCATTGCTGTTCTTGCGGGCAGACTCGGCCGCATATAGCGGGTAAACTGTTCTTCTCTTTGACTACTCTGATCGCTTCATCGAACTTTCTTTCACTCACCAGCTGGATGAACTTTGGTATGTCGATGTCTACAGGACAGCCATTCATACATTTCGGTTGTGGACATTGCAGGCATCGTTGAGCTTCAGCTACAGCCTGATCCTCGCTGTATCCAAGTGCGACTTCTTTGAAGTTTCTAATTCTCTTCTTCAAATCCTGCTTGGGCATTGGAATGCTTTCTTTGCAGATCTTTCGTTTCCGATCCTTGACCATCACGCTGCACCTTTCTCCCATTGCTCGAGCGAATGCTTCTCCTCAGCGAGGAAAGCTCTCTGCCGCTTGATCAGTTCATTGAAGTCCACTTGATGAGCATCAAACTCTGGTCCATCAACACACGCAAACTTGACCTCGTTGTCAATCGAAACACGACAGGCTCCACACATTCCCATTCCATCAACCATAATTGGATTAAGGCTCACAATGGTCTTGATGCCATACGGTCGAGTGACCTCCGCGACCGCTCTCATCATAACAGCGGGTCCCATTGCGTAGACGATGTTGACTGGATTGGTGCCATCGATTAGTGTCTTCAGCACATCGCTTACAAAGCCTTTATGTCCTTTACTTCCATCATCTGTAGAAATGTAGACTTCATCACAGATGCTCTCCATTTCGTTTTCCAAGATTAGCAAGTTCTCGCTTCTTGCCCCAATAATGGATATGACTCTGTTGCCAACATTCTTCAATGCTCTTGCGACAGGTAGACAGACAGCTGTCCCAACACCTCCACCAATGACGACTGCAGTTCCATAGTTCTTCATTTCACTTGGATTCCCTAGTGGACCAGCCAGATCATGCAGCTTCTGGTGAACGACCATTGAGCCGAGTTTCTTCGTAGAAACACCTACTTCTTGAAAGATCAAGGTGATTGTTCCTGCCTTCGGATCCCAGTCCACTAGTGTTAATGGGATCCTTTCGCCTTCCTCATCCGGTCTCACAATCACGAACTGTCCAGCCTTGGCTACGGCAGCGATTCCTGGCGCATGGATTTCGAATCGTTTAGTCTGTGGAGCTATGGTCTCTATCTTCCTAATTGTATACATCCGACACAACCACTGAGGACTTTGCCAATTCAGAATTGATTTACTACCATCAAGTGACTAATAAGCAGTAGCATGATAGGCAAGGAGCATTACAGTTGATAACAACTCGGTGGAGTGACGCTGGGAAGCTTTGAGAAAAGGTCGCGCCATCTCCATGCATCTTGAACATGCTCTCAATGAATAAGCGTATGCATGCTAAATTGCTTCTTCAGGTACTCGATTGACAACACTGATATGTAGGGAAAAAGTAGTGGAGCGTAGGGTAGAGACTGTGGAGTTTGAAATTCATGATACACGCATTCGCATTGTTAAGGGAGATATTACTGAGCAGTCGACTGAGGCAATTGTAAATGCAGCTAACTCCAGCTTGATGGGAGGCGGAGGTGTGGATGGAGCCATCCATCGAAAGGGAGGACCCGTCATCCTTGAGGAATGCAGAAGAATCCGACAACAACAGTGGCCCAATGGATTGCCAACAGGTAAAGCTGTGATTACAGGAGGTGGTGACCTGAAAGCTAGGCACGTAATCCACACTGTAGGTCCGGTGTGGCGTGGAGGAGGTCATGGTGAGGCTGAGCTTCTGGCAGAAGCCTATCGGAATTCCGTAGACCTGGCAGTCTCCACAGGTTTGAGGTCAGTAGCATTCCCATCCATCAGTACGGGGGCCTACAACTATCCCGTCGAGAAGGCTGCCAGAATCGCGTTGCAGACTGTAATAGATGCGCTGAGTAGACACAGTGGATTGAAGCAGGTCACGTTCACTCTATTTTCTGAAGCTGATTTGAATACCTACGTTGAGACCGCGAGAGAGTTGTTTAACCCCAGTCTACTACGGTAGAATGCACACTGAGAAAAGAGAGTGTGGATTGGTTCCGCGTCTTTCACACGGGAGACTGCTTTTGAGAGTTTGTTTGTGCAGCCCTTCAATAGGGCTGGGAAAGACAAGTACGTGATAGTCAGACCATCGTACCTAGGTCTTCGCATGGACCCTCAAGCGCAAGTTCAGATAGTTTCTTCAAAACCTTTATCTGCTCGTGAGAAAGATGCTAGAACTCGGAGAATCGTTTCTTTGACGCATTCGATTTGAACCACATTCAATACCATGTGCTCAAGGAGGCTCTAGTCCAATCAGCATAATCGAAGTAAAATCGTTGACGAAAATCTTTGATGGCAAGGTCAAAGCTGTAGACGACGTAAGTTTCACCGTTGAGGAGGGGGAAATTTTAGGGTTCCTTGGTCCGAATGGTGCTGGAAAGACAACGACATTGAATATGCTCTCCACTCTCTTGCGCCCCACCAGTGGTACCGCGAGAGTCAACGGATTCGACATTATCAACGAGCACGACGCAGTTCGCAGAAGCATTGGATTCGTCTTCCAAGACCCTACACTAGATTTGGAGCTAACTGGGTACGAGAATCTCGATTTCCATGGACGGTTGTACGGGTTGAATCGTTCGCTCCGACAGCAGCGAATTGAAGAAATGCTAGATGTTGTGCAACTTTCCGAGCGCGCTCGTGACTTCGTGAAGACCTACAGTGGAGGCATGAAGCGCAGGTTGGAGATTGCTCGAGGACTACTGCATCATCCTCAAGTTCTCTTTCTCGATGAGCCGACCCTAGGGTTGGATCCGCAGACACGTCGATCGATTTGGGATCATATTCAGAGCCTCAATCGAGAAAAGAATGTCACAATCATCCTGACTACACACTACACTGAGGAAGCAGATCATCTTTGTGAGCGGATCCAAATCATTGATCGTGGCAGGATTGTTGCGTTGGACACTCCTGAGAAACTGAAGGCACGCTTGAAGGGAGACATCGTAAGTCTCGCCTTTACGAATCCAGCAGCTATCGAGAAAGTTCGTCCGCTCCTGGAAGTAAAGAAGTGGGTCAGACGAGTTGATGTTGTGATCGGAGATCATAGTCATGCATTTGCGAATGGTATGTTCCAGATGATGCGAGGTATGTCGCATGGAGCTGGCATGAGTGGAATGATGGGTGAGATCAATGCATCGGGCTCGAGTAGTCATGTGAAAAAGCCTGACCATGGACGTGGGATGGATCCGTCGACGCCCCGTGAGCAGAAAGTCGACCAGGCCGTGTCCACAGGTTCTGGACGCGTGAATCTACTGGTTGATGACGGTGGACATCGGATTCCAGAGATCGTCCAGATTGTCACCGAGGCAGGGGATTCTTTAGAGTCTGTCGAGTTGCACAAACCAACTCTTGACGATGTTTTCCTGTCAGTGACTGGTCGGGATATCCGTGATGAGAAAGGGAGCTTCATGGATGTGGTGCGCCGACATCGCGTGGTTCAGCAGGCCCGAGGAAGAGGAGGTCGAGGCTGAGGGTGACGCTGTGAGTGGGATGATTTAGAATGGTGCAGCCGATATCTGTACAAGCTGTCTATGTGGTCTTCCTTCGTGAATTGAAGCGGTATTGGCGAGCAAGAGCACGGATCGTGGCTTCTGTGGCACAGAGCTTCTTTTTCCTCGCGATCTTTGGCTTGGGGCTGGGAGGGTTCATAGGAAGTATTCAAGGAATCACCTATCTGTCATACCTCGCACCCGGCATTGTGGGAATGGGTCTTCTCTTTGGATCAGTCTTCTCCGGAGTGTCAGTCATCTTTGACAGACAATTCGGTTTCATGAAGGAAATGCTTGTTGCTCCAGTTAGTCGAACCAGCATAATAATAGGCAAGATTCTCGGCGGAGCAGCAACGGCCTCAATTCAAGGAATCATACTGATGGCGGTGGCCACGATGATGGGAGCGTTCACGCTGACGCTCGCGTTCGCAGTGGGTGCAGTTGTAGCGGTTGGCGTGATGCTTCTGATAACTTCCGGGTTTGTTGGTCTAGGAGTGGCTATCGGATCAACCTTGAAAGATTTCCACGCATTCCAACTGATCTCCACGTTTGTCATGTGGCCTCTATTCATGCTCTCAGGCGTCTTCTTCTCCATTAACGTGGTGCCTCCACCTCTTCAAGTCGCCATGTTACTAGATCCCATGTTCTACGGTGTTGAGTTGCTCAGATGGTGTCTCCTCGGAGCTGGAACTCCACTCCTCGGCCCGTTTGGATGGATACTTGCTCTGGCAGTATTGCTTGGTTTCAACATCCTGATGATAGGCATCGGAACTCACCTGTTCGCTCGCACCCAGGTCTAAGACAGGGAGCAGGAGAGTCTGTCCGTTTCTTTCTCCTTCCGGCGCGCGCACGCAGAGTCGTCCATCTCACCTCGTGAATCGCCTGCTTCCATACATCTGATACCTTCAAGAGGCATTTGGCAGCAGTTTTCCCACTCAATTGACGCTTTCAAGGCTTCACGCTGCTTGTTCACTTCATTCTTGAATAGAAACCTGCCCAAAAGGATAAATGGAGAATAGCAAGAGAACATACTCTTCGTTGAAAAATGAAACGCCTCAAAAGTCTAGGTCTTGCGACGTTGCTTTCACTGCTACTTCAGATCTTCGCCGGTGTTGTGATTGATCAAGGGAGAGCAATCAAGGAGAAACCTGGTCTCTTGCCAGGGGTTCCCAGTGTAGATGTTTCTACTCAGAGGGGAGGAGTGGGAGAGCTTGTGCCGAGCCCTCCCTTTTGTCCAGATGAAGAGGTTATTCTTTATGCGAGAGTTACATTCAGTGATTTTCCTGAGCAGAATAAGCTAGTTGCCTTTCAAATCTTTGATTCATGTGGAGAAACGTACATTCTTTATGGAACGACTAATGAATCTGGGATTGCCTCCAAGAACTTTCGGTTGCGAAAGACAGAGACCCTGGAGGATCTGGGAACCTGCAGGATCGTGGCAACTGTCAACGTGGCCGAAACTATCGTGGAGGATCGAATGGAGTTTCAAGTTCCCTTCAACCTTGCTGATGTAAACGGTGATCTGATGGTAGACATTTTCGATGTTGTCACCACAAGTGTTGCTTACAGCTCAACAGTGTCTGACTCACGTTGGAACGTCAACTGTGATGTGTCCAGACCCTATGGACTCATTGATCTACTTGATCTCGTCTTGGTTGCAGCTGCTTATGGACAACAGTGGAGCAGTAGCTAGATCGGACAGGATACTCAGGGATTCTAGTCGGAACGACCCTCGCGTGCGCGCTGACGCCAAGTGTTAAATAAGCCTTGAACCAGTTTTAGAATGCTTATCTTGGTGAAGGTTCCATGGCTGAAGTGGGGAGAGGTCTTGTTGATGCTATCAAGCGGAGAAGAATCGACATCGCGGTGATTCTCGCGTGGAGCGTCGCCGTTGCATTGGTCATCATCAACACTTACAACATTTTCTACACTGAAAGCTTTCTGGCACAACGCCAGATCGCCTACCTCAGCTACACTGGCCCCACGTTCACAGAGATTGATTTGCTGCTTCTCGCAGCGATCAGTTTTTTTGCGGGGATTGTGTTGACGGATGTTAAGAGCATCATTTACGGGTTTTTCACCAATATTCTCCTGTCCTTCACACTGGCGTCTGCATATGTCTTCACTTACATATGGGTTGTGTTGGAATATCAACGCGCTCTTTCACAAATTCCCTTCGGCTGGGAGGATGCTGCCTTCTTGGCGATGGTTAATGTCTTCCGATTCATCTTCCCGATGGGTATTCTGTTTTGCTTCTTAGGCATCACAATTGGCATTTTCATCAGAGGACTGCGCTAGTCACAGCTCACGTCCATTCACAGCTCGCTCTTGACAAAAGTAAAGACATATATAGTAATCTAGAATATGAAACAGACATTAAAAAGTGGTAGATGGATCAATGTCGAAGAGTAAACTCACAGCTCTAATTGCCATGGCGTGTCTCTTGGCATCGATTTTCGTGGGAATAACTCAACTACACAGATCTTTAGTGGCTGCTGCAGAGTTTCCAACAGATGTCCCTGTCATCTATGTGGATCCTCCGACGACGTCATTCAGCCCAGGTCAAACCTTCACCGTCAGCATCAAAATCTTCAATCTGACCACGAATTTCTGGCAGACGAGTGTACCGTGGGAGAGAGGTGAAGAGCTTGGGCCGTGGGTGCCTTATCCAGTGTACAATTATTCGCTGGGTAACCTTGTTGGTCTCGATGTCCAGCTCGGGTGGGATGACACGGTGCTTAAGTTTGTCAGCAACACAACGAAGATTCCAGTGGATCAATATTCAGATGGACTTCTCTGGGCACCGATACTGAAGATCATGGATAACGTCACGGAGACCAGCTTTCCATTTCCACAGCCTGAAGAGACGAAATACTGGCTTTCATACGCCACCCTCGATGTGACGAAAACCTTCAATGGGAATGGCACGGCTGTTGAGCTGACCTTCGAAGTCCTAAAGGAAGGTGCGACTCATCTGAACATTACAATGTCGAGGCTTTCAGATCCCAGGGGAATAGAGATTCCTCACAAGTGGCTTTCTGGTTCCTTCCGATCGCCAGGAGCTCGAACTCGCATCGCCAAAGTTGAGGCGGGCACGCTAATAGGTGATCAGTATTTTACACCTGCGATAGTGGGTGAGGATGTCAATGTCAGTGTACAGATCAAGAACGATGGAGACGCTCTCGATACCTACAACCTCACTTTGTACCTTGATGATGAACCGCTTCAAAACGCTGAATGGAAAAATTGGACGCTAGATCTCGGAGAGAGCGAATTCTTCTCTTACGGTTTAGAGGCAGCAGACTTGGGTATCGGAACCTATGTCTTTTCAGAAGTTTTAGATGTGCTTCATGAAGGTGAGAAGTTTCAGGACACTGGTGAGAAGTCGTTGAGAGTCATTGACAAGCCACAACTAGTTGTCAGCGGCCCAACGTCTGTGCAAACCGGTTCAACAGTCACGTTCGACGCTTCCGGAAGCAGCCACCTTGATCCAAACGGTCAGATTTCAAACTTCACTTGGGAGCTTTGGGGCCCTGACGAAACAGCTCCTAGAGATTCAGGCGATGGGATCGCTTTTACCACTGAAATTCTGCCAAGAGCGAAGAATGGAACCTACCGTCTGGTCCTTTCAGTCCGGGACAGTTTTGGAGTAACATACTCTGAGTCTAGACCTTTGTCCGCAGCATATCAGACGGAATTCACTTTCGAAGTGACGAAAAGGACCCCAGGCATCCCCTATGACCTCATTGTGCTGGGTGTAATACTAATCGCAATCATTGGTGTAGCGATCTTCTACATCAGACGCCGCCGCCGCTAGCCTCTGATCCACAACTCCTCCCGAGTTTTTTCCATCGACCAATCATAAGGTTCTTCCTCGCAGTGTGATGCTCTAAGCAACTGCTGTGGGCACTTTAAGACGACATTTGATACGAAAGCAGAACGCTGAAAGCTCCGCTCATGATGGTTGGAGTTAGGAGAATCCACACGAGAGGTCCGAGCCATTCTAACAGTGCAGGTTTTGAGACAAAAGAGAAGAAGTAGCAGATTGGAATCGGCATAACTGATCCTGCGAGAAAACTAGTTATGCCTCCTTTGCCTCTTCTCTCCTTGTACATTGAATAACTCCCGATGGCAGCTGCGATAGCTGCGACAATCAACAATCCGGCTCCGATGTAGCCTTGCAGCACCAGCGATCCCATACTAGGGAATGGTGACAAGGCTAAGGTTGTTGCAAGCAGATACAAACTCAAAAGCAACAGGTCGGCACTCCCTAGCCAACCCAAGATCGTGAACATCAAGGTGGTGAGTCTTCTTTCCTTGCGCTTGTTCAGCTCTGGACTTCGTTTCAAAAGCGCTCGTCACCACTGTATGAATTGGCGAGCTAGGCTATAAATCCCGTTTTAGGATCAGCTTTGCCTGTGCCCTGTTTGTTGCTCCTGAAGTCTTCTTGAAGATTCTCTACTCATCTTCATGGAGGATGGTTAGTATATTCAAGTTCTGAGAGCACAGAAAAAAAGAGAGAAGAGGAGGAGAGTTTACTTTCTGCGCAGTAGCACAAGGACCGCTGCGATTGCAGCTATGGCAGCTAAAACTGCTGCAGCACCTGTACCAATTGTTGTGGCTGTTTGGATGTCACCAAGTCTTGTGGTCAAGTTTCCTAATGTAGTTTTTATGTTTGCAGTGTCGCCCAAGATTTCCACGACTTCTGCGTCAATAGTCGTCAACTCAGTTTCGAATGTCCCCATCGTGGAGCTGATTGTAGCCACTGANNGATCTCCGTTAGGTTCGCACTTATCTCCCCGATGCTGGTGGTGATTGTTGCGATCTCCCCATCAATTTGGGTGAGCGTCGCATTCCAGCCTTGCAGAGTGTGACTTATCAGAAAACTCTTGAGACTTGTCCCAGCTAGACTAACTGCTGTTCCAGCCACCAGGTGATCCGCATCGACAACCAGTGTGTAGATTCCAGCAGTCGCATCTGCAGGTATATTGTAACCTAAAAGGTATACTCCCTGAGTCACTGGCATGAAGTCTTCCGCTACGAAACTTGTCAGTTGGATTCCGTTGAAAAAGAGGTGTGCTTGAAGAGTGGCGTTCACACGTCGCCCTGCTCGTGAGACCAAGACATAGTATTCTGCAATCTCCCCTCTGAAGTGGATGGTTCCAACATCCACAGTTACATCAAGCGGTACAAGCTCCACATTTATCGTCACTGAGTCACTTGTGATGTTGTTGTTGGCAATGCTTGCTTCATGTGGGATCGCACTAGCGTTCACTAAGATCACATAGTTACCTGGTGGCGTGTTTCCCGTGTTCCATACGAGATTATAGTGTTTCTGCGGTGTGAAAGTTGTCGGCCAGATTCGAGATCTAACACTGGCGGGCAGTCCCCCCAAAACCAAGACAACATCAGTGTCGGGGCTAATGGCTGAGTTTTGTGTTACCTCAAGCTGATATTCAATGTAGAGATATTCATTGGAAAAGGTTACTGACGGAACATCAACGGATCCACTGTATTTTGTGGCCACGTTGGTGAGAACAGTAGCTGGAATGATTGAAGTCCAGTCTTTGATTATGGTTATCTGCGCTCCGTCGGCTTGAGGATCCGCGTAGCTGCTCTTGAGGAGTCTCACCCAAACTGTTGCGTTGATGACGTTGTTCTCAGTTGCAAATAATTTGGCGGTAAAATGCCATTGTCCTGCAGCGAATATGCCATTAATATTCTTTGAGTTATCGTACTTCTCCACTATCCACCCGCCTGTGTCAAGGGGCGTGCCTGACACAAGCGTAGATGAACTGTTCAGAGAGTTCACCTGGCCTGGATTGATTGTCCAATACCCAATGTTCGTGCCTACGTTCACCTGTGTGTCTTGATTCGGATCCAAAGATCCTGAGACCAATTTTCGTATAATGTGATTGGCTTCATTCTCAACACTTGGCACTCTGGATAGTTCCCAAGTTATTGGAGCAACTTCACCTTGCATTGTCCAGTTTTGTCCGACCAGCCCGCCTTCAGTCGTCGAGGCGAAATTGACCCACTCAGTTGCAGTTAGATTGTAGTAGCCCGCGAGATCGAAGGTTTCACTAGCATGACCATTGTTGGCTACCGTGACGCTCACTATGTCGTCTTGTCCTTGCGTGACTTCGCGACTGGCAACGTCAATGCCCGTCAATTCTAGGTCACGGATTTCCACAATGTACACGTTCTTGGTTGTGTTTATGCTCAAAAGCCCCTCAATGTCTTCCACTATGAGCGTGACGAGGTAGAGATAAGGGGGGCTCATGAGAGGCATTGACGCATATGTGTGGGTGATTGTGGGATTTTCCGTCTCTGTTTTGTTTCCGTCACCGAAATCCCAGATGTACTTCACAACTTCTCCATCAAGGTCAGGATCAAAGCTGGCAGAGGCGTTAAAGACTACTTCCCTATTCGGAACAGCTGGGCCAGGAGGAGTCCCAGACTTTTCTCCAGGCCAAGTTGTGAATTTAGCTATGGGGTTTGGTTCAATCACTTCGATCATCTTTTGGATAAATATGCTTTGGGAGCCATCCCCTTGATCATCCAACACAGAAAGCTCGGCAACGTAGACGCCCGTGTCTGTATAGTTGTGAATAATCACGGGATCTGAAGTGTTCTCGATGGTACCATCTCCGAAATTCCAAATATACAAGGAAATTGCTTCGGTCGGGTCAGGATCGTAGCTGGCAGAGGCGTTGAAAATTGTTGATCTGTTAAAAACTGCAGGCCTAGGCCTGATATAGAAGTCTCCTACAGGCACTTGGCTGAGTCCAGGCCTATAGAAATAGGCGTTCTGAACTTCATGAGCGATGTCTCGCGCGTTTCGATCTGCCAGACTTGTTGAGTTCAGATAGAGGTTGCATTCTCCATCTCCTATGACTTGGAAGGTCATGTTGAAGATTGTGCCGCTGCCGTTAAAGGTGTTCAAACTCAGTGTTGTGTAGGCCAGTTCCAGTAGGCCAGCCTTGTCATCAGCTCTGTCTGCGATCTTCACCTCTGGAGCGTAGAGGATGCCGTTTGGATAAGTAGATATCGGCACTGTTGTCACGTGGCTGAGGTACTTTAAAACAGCGGTCCCCCATCTGAAGACGAGCGAGAACCCGTTCAGATTGGTCACACTCTCAACTCGAATACTGACTGTGTACTCTTCACCAACGTTAGCTGTGCCATTGCTAGGATCGATGTAAATTCTAGTTGCGGCCTGTGTTGGAGTTGGAGAGGAAGATGTTGCTTGATTCACGGATGAGACTGCAAGTCCAGCTATACACATGTTTAGGAGTAGTGTGAGAAGAATACTGCTACATGTTCGCTTCAACATATTTTTCACCTTGTATACCTATGCATTAAGCTTTCACTTTTTAAGCTTGTCTATCTGATTGTCTAGGCAGTTTTCGCACCTACACCGAAGAACACATTCTCCAAACGCCATTGAATTGTGATTGAAAAAGCCATGTTCAGGCACTGGTTTCCCTAGCTACCAGCTTTCTCCGTAGTTTCTTGCTGCAGCAACTACATCGAAGATGTCAATCTGCTTGTCTCCATTTATGTCGTAGCAGGGGTTGTAGTTTGGATTTCCTTCTTCTGTCCCATATGCTCCGGCTATCATTACTATGTCAAAGATGTTTACTGCTCTGTTTCCGTCAACATCACCAGCTAGTGTTACCAGAATCCATGTGAGGAGGCTATTGTTTTCCGTGTCGGTTTCCCCTGAGACTGGGTGAGCGTAGATGCGAAGGGCATAGTTTCCTTTAGTTTGATTTTCAGTATTCCAGGTAAATGTGATGGTCGTTCTGTTGCCATTGGGAAGGGTTATGTTGGAGAGCGTTTCAGTGATTGTTGTGTTGGTGTAGAGTGTCACGTTGAATGTTTCAGTGTAAATGCCTTGGTTCCGGATAGTGGCGTTTATGACTACGGAATAGTTCTGTCCAACTATTGTCCTCTTTGTTGCGATGTTTACAACTGCCAAGTCGTGAAGCGCTCTCACTTCGATTATACCGTCCACTAGGAGGTTGTCTGAAGTGTCAGTTTCGTTGGTAACGACATCTGCTTCGACAGTTATAGTGTGGTTACCTGCGGTGAATCCGCTAGTATTCCACGCAAAGCTGAGAAGGTGAATCTCGCCTTGCTCTAGATTAGTAATAGGAACTTGACCGATCTGGGTTGTACTAGCGTAGATTGTTACATCAAAAGATTCAGTGTAGTAGCCGTGATTCTCAACTGATATTTCCATAGTGGCTTCTTGTCCCTGAATTACCGTGCTATTAAGTATCGTAATATTGGCGATAGCTACGTCGTTTGGACGAATCAGATTTAGTAGTCCTGGAAAATCACGGCTGTAGCGACGGACTTTGAAGACGTTGTTGCTCCACTGCTCTGGAAAAGGGTTGACGTATTCCCAAACCGTCTCTTTTTCTGAGGTTACTTCGAAGAAAGTTCCTCCTCCATCACAAATCAGTGTATTTCCATTAGAGAGTCTCTGGGCTCCAGATATGCTTTGAGAGTAGAAGTCTGTTGGTTCGGCAGCTGTATATATCCATGTCGCTTCTTCCGGTCCGTAGGCGAAACCAGGACTCAAGAAATAGGTGCCATTGTCAATCAAGGGAGGTATGATCTCATCGACAGAGGAATATGCCCCTTCTGGACGGTTTAGACCATTGTTGAACACTAGTATGTTTCCTGCTCCAGGGTAATCTGGCTGAATCCATGTCGCGTCATGTTGGGCAAAGAACTTTTGGTCACTTGGATCCCCGGCACGGTATGTCTGAGGATTCCCCCATCTGTATAGAATGTCTCCGCCCTTGCCGCTGTTGCCACCAGTATGACTCGCAGCTTCTTCTGTTGTAGTGCTGTGATCGATTACCCAGACCTCATTGAAACCATGAACACAGAGCAAGATCTGATCAAGCTCTTCATTGTAGTCGATTGAATTAATGTGGTTCCAGTCAGCTTTGGACCGTCCAACTTCAAAATTGAGATCTATTAATTCAGGGTGATTCGCCACAATCCCGTAATTATCCTTGGTTGGATCATAGTCTTGGATCAGATGATCCCAAACATGCCATTCCCAAACTATGTTACCACCGAACACTCCAGCAGGTTCAACTTCAATGATGTGGTCAGGCCACAGTTCTCCATCAAGCAGCAAGGCGGGGTTACGACCTGCAGCGATTGCTGCTTCACCTGTCTTATACTCCCAAGCAATAACAAGCACGTTTCCATTTGGCAATACCTCCACGTCATGATGCGACAGGTGCTGGCTGCTTGAATATTCGAAATTCCAGATAACGGTCCAATTCCAGTCGATTATCTGAACAATGCCGCCGGCGCCGCCACCTGCCTCGAAAGTAGGATTACTACCCCAAGGCTGCTTCTCTGTCCGAATAATACTTCCATTCCCTGGGAGGAGATATGCACCTAGAGCCGGGATGTAATCGCTCTCCCACGTGTGGATGATTTCTCCGCTGTTGTCAATTAGATAGGTTATGTTTGACTGCATCGGGGCGAAAAGTGTGTACCCGTCCAAAGGGAGAGGTGACCACGAACTCAGATATGTGCTAGAGGTTCCAGATACGTGAGAGGAGTCAACTCCAACATTTTCCCCATGTATAATCAACCCATCAGCAATCAAAATGAGGAAAGCGATTACCAAAAACAGTAGAAGCGGTTTTCTCATAATTGCGCAACTCCACGTGCTAAACTTCAACGGACTCTCTCACGTGAGCACCTATTTGAGAAAGACGGTTCTCTCGCAGCCCATCGTCTGATGCAGATCTTTGACGTCAACACGGCAGAAAACAGTGTTAAGACTGTAGCTGCCCACGATGTTGTTCGCTCGGACTCTATGCTGACAGCGCTTCCTCCAACTACTATTGTAGGTTTAAAAATGGCTGTATAAGTTGCAGTGTCGACCAACTCGATCACCTTGAGCCTATTCGTGTCTCCGTCTTCAAGCCAGTGGGACCAACTGTATTCACCATACGTTTCAGGTAATACAACTGTATAGGAGCCTTCGAGCATCCATTCCAACAACGGTGTTGTCTTAGGAAGTCCATTAATTGTGAACGATACCCCAAAAGTCGGCAGAGAATCGATAGCCAGTTCATAGTACGGCCCTGTATACTGAGCCTCTAATGATATATTGCTGCTCATTACGATTTCTCGTGAACGACTAGCATCTTCATCACTCCACTTGTTCCAATAGTATCTGGAAGAGCCAGACGTATGGATTTCAGGCATCTCCAATATGACAGACGAATCTTCTTCATAGCTTCCAGTCCACGGTGTAACGTGCGATACGTTGTTTACCGTGAAGGTCACAGAATCAGGTGAACTGTCTATTTCAATGGTGTATTCTGGTGGAGGTGCCAGTTTGACCAACCAGAAGTCTTGAGCACCAGATCCAAACGATGCTGTGAAACCGGCTAAAACATATTCTTTGTCGCTCGTCTCTGCTACCGAGTTTATAACATCGTCATAAGTGCCGCCATAGGTTTGATTCCACTCCATATTCCCGNNCAACCATCCTGACCACCCGCTCCAAACGATACTGTGAAACCGGCTAAAACATATCCTCCGTCAACCGTTCCAGCTAGACTCGCCTCCACCATTGTGTGGGCGGGGTCGTTGCCAGTTCCACCATAGGTTTGGTTCCACTCGTGACCACCAGAAGAATCAACCTTAACCAACCAGAAGTCTGCACCTCCTGATCCGAAGGATCTTGTACGACCTGCTATCGCATACCCTCCATCACTGGTTCCAACAGTCGAAAAGGCATAATCAGAATTGGAACCCCCATAGGTTCTATTCCACTCGTGACCTCCAGAAGAATCAACCTTAACCAACCAGAAGTCATCAGCGCCAGCACTGAACGACTCAGTGGAGCCACCTAACAGATACCCTCCATCATCCGCCGTCACCACAGATCGGGCAATGTCGATACTTGATCCACCATACTTTTTATGCCACTCGCGATTTCCAGAAGAATCCGTTTTGACTAGCCAAAAGTCCTGACCGACTGCTCCGTATGACAGAGTGAACCCAGCTAACGCATACCCTCCATCA
>JABAOC010013958.1_pt5 | contig 28141 bp, 18 predicted proteins | sample 7062161 | NCBI WGS metagenome assembly JABAOC01 (sample SAMN14538625, study PRJNA623070) | marine sediment metagenome | biome: marine biome [ENVO:00000428]; feature: marine pelagic biome [ENVO:01000023]; material: deep marine sediment [ENVO:00002113] | place: India: Gulf of Khambhat ... | reverse complement strand
CTGAACGATTACCATTAAGGCACTAAAATCCGTGCGGATTTCAATCAGGGGGTTTGCCAAGTAATACCTAATGAATCATAAGACTTATTTTCAATTTTTTATCACAGATTGAGGAAGCCCGCGGAAAAAACTACAATTTTATTCTTTATTTTTACTTTTGTAAATTCATTCTCGATTGATTAATGAATACGTTAAAAATAAAATTTTTAATTTTTCTAATTTTATTTCTCCAATCTAATCAATTTTTGTTTACAAAAGACATAAAATCAGATAATCGAGACATAACTATTCCAGGCGTCGTTGTAGCTAAAATCAAACCTGGTGTCCATTTTACTGATATCACAAACTATTTTTCGAATTCAATTTTACCAATCTCAGTTCTAAAAATTGAAAAAGCCTTTCCTTACAATGAAAATTCTTTACCATTATCGCGAATTGTAAACATCTACTTTTCCAACAACACAAGACCGGAGGAATATGCGGCAACATTAGCACGAACGGAAATGTTTGAATATGTTGAACCAAAATATATGTCTTCTGTTGATGGGATAACTCCAAACGATTCACTGATCAAAAGTCAATTTCATTTAGCACAAACAAACATGTTTGCGGCCTGGGAATTTGAGCGAGGTTCTCCGAATACAATTATTGCCATCGTTGATAATGGCACTGATTACCGACACCCAGACCTGATTGCCAATATTTGGGCCAATCAAGCAGAAGCCTGGGGAATATCCGGTATCGATGATGATTATAATGGATATGTAGATGATATTCACGGATGGGATTTTGGAGAAAATGATAACAATCCGACTTATGGGATAAGTAAAGCCAGATTAACGGTTCATGGTACCCACACAGCCGGAATTGCCTCGGCAGTAACAAATAATGTAACGGGCATTGCTGGTATTGGCTGGAATTGTACAATTATGCCGATTAAAGCCAGTACCGATGACGATGCTTATCATATCCCTTTTGGTTACGAGGGTATTATTTACGCTGCTGATAATGGGGCCCATGTAATTAATAATAGCTGGGGGCGCGGAGGTTTCTATTCCCAATATGAACAAGATATCATAAACTATGCGGTTAGTAAAGGCTGTATTATTGTTGCGGCTGCTGGCAATGCCAGTCAAAAAACAATGCATTATCCCGCTGGATACCTCCATGTTATTGCAGTAGCTGCAGTTAATCGAAACGATGAAAAAGCAAGTTATTCCAATTATAGCCAATTTATTGATTTATCCGCTCCTGGGGGAGATCATAGTATTGGAGAACCAGGAATCTTCAGCACCTACCCGACAGAATGGAGTGAGTATGGTGAATTATCAGGGACTTCAATGGCCAGCCCAATTATCACTGGAATTATGGGACTTCTTTTAAATAAATTCCCAGAATTCAGACTGCATCAGTTAACTCGTCAAGTTGTTCTAACTGCTGATAATATAGATAATTTGAATATGGAATATCAAGGGCTCATCGGTTATGGTCGAGCGAATGGCTTAAGGGCTCTGACTGAAGATGTTCAGGAAGAAGAACTCGCAAAGGTTGATCTGTTCAAGATTGCCGTCTATGATTCAATATGGGGAAATGGTAACTTTCTATTTGAACGAAATGAAATCATCGGTGTTGATGTCTGGTTTCGAAATTACGCCGTAAGCCCCGGGAGAAATATTGAAATTACACTTTCAACTAATGATAATGATTTGATTATTACTGAAGGTAGAGCTACAATTGATTATTTTCCAGCGGACACTATTGTTACGGTTAGTAAACACTTAAAATTCAGAATAAAGCCACAAGCAACGCCACATTTAACTAATTTATTTTTAAATTATTATTTAGATAATGGGTTTGGTGGAACCGACACGCTTTTCTCAATCATTGGCAAAAGTAGTGTCTTATTGGTCGATGATGATAACGATGTTCGCGATATCGCAGGTTTTTATACTAAAATTCTGGATAAATTGGGAATTTCTTATTTACGATGGGATCGTTCCCAATTAGGAACGCCTCCCCCCAAAACCATTGTTTATTTTCCAATGATTATTTGGCTTTGTGAATGGGCTTTTCCCAGTCTCACACCTGAAGATCGAATAGCACTCCAGTACTACCTAAATCAAAACGGCAGTCTTTTTATCTCTGGGCAGGATATCGGGTGGGATCTGGCCGATCCAACCGGCATTAAAAAAAACCAGTATTCTGAAAGTTCTGTCCAATTCTATCAGGATTATCTGCATACGATCTACCGTGCCGATCATAGCGGGTCCCAAACTGTTATCGGTGTACCAGGAACGATTGGTCATGGGATGAAATTCAATATCTATCAGCCTAAAATTGCCTCTAATTTTCAATTTCCCGAGTGGATTGAACCAACTCAGGATGCAAATTTAGTATTTCAATACGATAATGGAAAAGGAGCAGGAGTTAGTTATTCAGGAACCAACCAGGTTCTCAATCTTGGATTTGGTTTTGAAGCTGTGGATGCCAAATCGGATGAAGATCCGAATCGCCTTTCTCCTGATAGATTAGAACTCATGCAACGAATTCTTAATAAATTAGGACCAATTCGTCATCAGCCAATTCCAGATCAAAACCAGGGTTCAGATTCGTTATCATTTTTTGTTGAACTTTCGTCTCTGCTGGATGATCTTCAATCTCTTTATCTTTTTTGGAAGACAGAAGATGTGGCTGACTATTCTAGGCTAAATATGTATTCTAGGGGAAATGGAATATTTCAACAAACAATTAAACTTGATTCGTACACTGGAAAGGTTTGTTACTTTTTTAAATTATCGACGCCATATTTTCAATTTTCTTTGCCAATTAATCCCCAAAATAGGGCATTTTCCTTCCATATTGGTTTGGATCGCTCTTCACCTACATTCTTTCATATTCCACTTAAGGATGTTTTCATCCAAAAACAATGTCGTAGCGTAAATGTATATGTGGAAGACAATGTCGCTGTGGATTCCAACTCTGTCTGGCTCCACTACAAGACTGTGAATGAAGCTGACAGTATATTGATGATATCAATCGGGAATGATTGGTACCAATCATCGATTCCATCCATTGCTCCCCCTGGAAATTCGATGAATTACTATTTCTCTGCAAATGATCTAGCTACGATTCCTAATCGATCCACTTCGCAATTATTTTCTTATAGAGTTGGTGTGGAAGGCTTTGAATATGGAATTGATTATTGGATTCCCGACTCAGATAGTTGGGCTCTGGATAATCATGAGTTCCATTCTGGAAGATATTGTATTTCCAGCTTTCCCGGGCAAACTTATAAAGAAAATATCAATATCAGTTTTAAATCTAGATTTGGTTTGTGCCGAAAAGATCTAAAGGAGGCTGGACTCCTTTTCTGGACAAAACATGAACTGGAAGAAATGAAAGATTTTGGTTTTGTAGAAATCAGCTTAGATAATGGAAGAAATTGGAAGAATATTGGAGAAGTTATCACTGGTGTGCAGGAGAATTGGATAAAGAAAAATTATGATTTAGCATCATTTTATATTGACACTGAAGATACACTCTCCTTACGATTTCGAATGCAGGCTGATTCCGATCAAGCCCAACCCATGGCGGGCTGGTTCATTGATGATATTGCTATTCAAACAAAAAATTCTTTAAGTATTTTTGAGAAAGAAAAAATGAATCGGTTGAATAAGCCCCACGTGGAAATTTATTCCAATTCACCAAATCCTTTTAATGACCTAACAAAAATTTATTATCATCTTTCTGTATCTGGCGAAATCACTTTGGAGATATATAATTTACGTGGACAGTTAGTGACCAAACGATTATTGGGATGGCAACTCGCGGGCCTACATAATATTTTTTGGGATGGAAAAGATCAAAATGGGCAATATTGTGGTTGTGGAGTTTATTTTGGTCGTTTAATTGTCCAAAATTCTGGTTCAAATATTGTTACCATAGTTTCAAAAACAATTAAAATGATTTACCTTGAATAAGATTCCAACTGATGATAAGACCTCAACGGATATTTCCATAATCTATTGAGTTGTTTCAATCTATCAGAAAAAAGTAATAAGGATTGTTATGGGTCAACCAAATTGGTTCCGTATCTGTGTTGGTTGTGGTAAAGCGCAGCATAAAAAAGATTTATTACGCATCGTTAAATGCCAGGACAACCATTTAGAAATAGATCTTGAACAGAAAAAGCCAGGAAGGGGGACTTATATTTGTCCTCATACTGAATGTGCCATGTTAGCTAAAAAAAGACGTGGATTTAATCGGTCATTTCGTAAGGAAGTGGACCGATTATTTTATGATTATCTTATTCACCAGGTTGAACAAATTGAACATTGAAAAAGTTAACGCACTAATTCAACTGGCTCGAAAAGGTCGAATGATTGAAATAGGAAATACAGCCGTGAACATTTTGCTTGAAAGGAAACGTGCATCATTGGTCATTGTGGCCACAGACGCTTCTGAGAAATTAAAGCGACAGATCGAGCTGGCTTGCATAAGGAGAAATGTGCCTATCTATATTTTTAACACGAAGGTTGAACTGGGCAAAATATGTGATCGTGAAAGTGTCGGAGTTATCGCTATTTCAGATAAAAATCTGGCGAAGGGTATCAAGGCCGCGCTTTCATAATTTGCTCTTTTTACCGTATTGATGGTGGAATCTATGTTCCTTAGGGCTAAAAAATTGGACAAGATTTACAAGATTTTCAAGATGATTATTCTGTTAATTAAAAAATAGACTAGTCCCATTATATCAAAATCAATAAATCACCATTACAACACATGGCAAAATCGGGAGAACGGCTGCGGCTTGTTCGCTCTTCGCCTCGACTCTGGATTCAGGTTCTTTCATGTGGTTCGTGGATCGGTTTATTTACCTCAACCTCGAAGGTTTTGACACATTCGGATGTTTTAGGAATCACAACCAACGCGTCATCTCAGCCAATAGCTTTGCATAATGAACAAAATTCTGCCACGAAATATCATAGGGTACGCCATGATCGCAACCAGGAATATAGCCACCGTCCCGGATCACAGGTTCAAGTCGTGCCAATTCTTCCTCGATCACCTTCCCCCCTTTTGCAATACATCTTTTATCAATCCCCTGACGATAAGCCATCTTTTTGCCAAATCGTTTTCGATATTCAACAATATCATTGACCGCTGCGACTTCAATAGGATCGCACACATTAAATCCCGATTCGATCCAGATGGGAATTAACTCTCCAACATATCCATCCGAATCTTCATCAATGATCAGGATGCCAGCCTGTTTGGCTTCGTTCGCCCATCTCATCCATGCAGGTTTTAGAAATTCGCGGGTCATTTCGGGACTGATCATACTTTTTTCTTTATAAGCCATATCTTCATTGATCCAGATACAATCGAAAATACCTGAATCAAGAGCACGTGACATGGTTTTTAAAACAAATTCCGTCCAGAAGTAAATCATTTCGGAAACGAAGTTTGGATCTTCAATAAATAATATACACAATGGTTCGAAGCCACACCACTCTCGTAATTGCCAGAAAGGTCCCGAAAATTGGAGAGTGATGATATTATCACGATTTTTCATTTTCTCTACTAATGTATCAAAGTTTTCTGGATATCGAGATGTTTCGCCAGGATTGTATCTTTTTTTCATCTCCTCGAAATCCTGACGATTGGTCACTGGAAATTTATGCCATTTTCGAGTGACAAAATCTTTTGGATGACGAATATAGGTGTAATCGTATTCATCAGAAATCTCCACGATATTCCCCATCCAATCCTGGACGATGTAGTGACCGTTCTTGTGTTCAAGCACTTTTTCCTCAAAAGTCGGGATCATTCGGAAGTTTACCAATCCTTCAAAAGCAGGATAGGTCGGAGCAGCCGATTTGATCCCAATGACTTCAAAAAGGAATTCAAACCAATCTCGATTTTGAGGTAATCCCTCGCTATGCCATCGTGCCAATGTTTTTTCACGTGGCTGACCAGGTTCAAAAGGAATTTTGTCAGGGGTGCCAAATAATAGGGTTTCTAAGTAGCGTTCTCTTGCATTCATATTTTAAAAAATTTTCAAAATACAAAATCACAATAAATTGATTTTTATTTTGCCTCTTGTATAAGACGGTCTGATAAATATAAAAACAATCATTAGACTTTTTGAGATTAGATTTAATTTGATATGGAATTTGTTGAAATCATATTTGCTTCCTTCAATGATCTTAACTTGAAAACCGATCTCTTAAAAATCATACCGAATTAATCCTGTCGTAACTGATAGCTTGGCAATACGGTTAAATCAATCTCCCCCGAAAAATCTCCCCAAACTTCAATTTCTTTCGCACTATTTGATTTAATAACGCCCCATTTTCCCCCTGCTTTAATGATGCGATTTACTAATTCATTCTGTTTGAAGTTATCAGTCGAAACAAATAAATTGGTGACGAATTTTTGGCGGTCGAAAAGGGCAGCTTCAGCATTAATATGAATCCAATCATTGATAAACTCTGGAGGCGAACCAAGATTTCCTTCACCATTGTAGCCATATCTAATATTATTATTTAGCACAGATGCTTTTGTGCCTAAATTAAAATCTCCCCAAATGATGTTGTTTTTAATAATGCCTGGTTTTAATCCCTCCTTCGTTTCGATAAAAAGAAAATTATCAAGTATGGTGTTATTTTCAATGGTGACTTCGCTTCTTTGAAAATAGATACCCGAATTATGAGCCACTATATTATTGCTAAACAGCCCACGACTTTCCATGGTGAAACGCATAGCGCCTGAATTTTTTGATGGATTCGTATTGCCGATAAAAATATTATCTTGGATCTTAACAAAGAAATCTTCTTTGCCTGGCAGATAATCTAAGGGTCGATCATAGCGATGCTCCTGTCCGCCAACGAATAACGCACCTGCATCATCACTGCATTCGTTACCGACAAAAATATTCTTGCGGATAACAGGAGAGGACCAGAGCGCAACAAACAATCCGCCCGCATCGTTGGAGGCTAACGCCTTATTATTTAAAATCACATTATTCTCGATCACAGGGCTGGACCAATCAAAGATGGAAATGGCGCCGCCATCGCTGCTGCGCATGGGATCGGTTAATCCAGTGGTATTATTCAAAAAAACGTTGTTGGCAATTCTGCCATTGCATTTGGAGTGGAACGTAATCGCTGCGCCGCGACCATTTTCTGTGGCGTTTTTGATTAAGAGATTATTTTCAATGATCGGCGATGCGTCATTTTCACAATATATCGCTCCTCCATCATTTGCGGTCTCATGTAAATATTTCGGATTCCAAGGAATGGGAGCAAGTGTCTTATTCGCTAAAAAAATATTATTGGTTATTGTTGGCGAAACACTATTGCAATATAATCCTGCGCCCTTTCCTCTAATGGCACCTTCTGTTATGACAAAACCATCCAACTGAGCATTATTCGAACCAACAATTACCCGTCGTTTTTCATCACCGCTTAATATCGATCGATACTTGAAAATATCTCGTTCCCATTTTGAGGTTTCAAATCCTCCATAGAGATCAATATATTCCTTCAAGTGAATCGTGTCGAGATTATAGGAACCCTGACTCACCAAAACGGCGTATCGTTTGTCTGGTCCTGCATCAGTTATTTCGTCAAGCGCATGATTGATACTACGCCAGGATTTAACAGATGATCCATCTCTATTCTCGTCCGACCCAATATCATCCAAAACATAACGCACTTCTTGATATTTTTCAAGTTGAACTGCCTCAGTTCTTGGTCCAATATTTGAAGGTGGAAATTCTTGAGGAGAACAAGCGCATGCAAACCAAATTAATATTGTCATTAAAACATTATAAAAACGATTCATTTTGATTACTCCATTACTGTGTTTGAATTATTATCAGACTGCATCTTTGCAAAGTCCTTTTAGCGTCTTAGCAACTTTACCTTTGCAGGGAATTAATCTTTTAACATTGAATTTTCGACTTCTTCGTGTATTTCAGAGACTAAAATCAACTACCTATCAACAAACTGCATCGAATAAAGTTTCGTACCCCGCATACGAAAGACAATCTGCACAATCTTACCCTCAAGTGCTGATAAATCGTTACTTATTTTAAGTTGTTTCATTGCAGAAAAGATTTCTTCCACAGTTTCACCTTTAAAACCTGCGAATTTTTTTCCATTTTTTACCCACTCGACCTCGGTTTCAATGAAATCCCCATTAATATAGATGCAATTATCAACGGAAAAACCTTCGATTGGTTTGCCATGTTCGTCAAGAAATCCTACCTGTGCATATCCAGTAGCATCTGTGTCAATATTGAGTACCATTCTATTGCCCTTAAAAATCAATGGTTTTGTGACCATGGTCGCTATTTTATCATAGGGAGAATCAATCGAAATAAAACCATCAAAACGCTGAACAACTCTATAAACGCCTCTCTTGGTTTCATCCTTGCTCCATGGTGAATGATAATATGGTTCGCCAAAGTAATATTGCCAGATTTCATCACCTCGTTTCACCATGCCGAGGGCAATATAAGCAGTTTTCACATCGGTCCCCTCATGCCTGCCTATGCCGATGTACGCTGGTCTAGGATAACGTTTCCAATTCACACCATCACGGCTAACTGCGATCTGCGTCTCCACAGGTCCTGAACCACGATCACGGTCAGGAGCCATCAAAATTTGTCGTGTGATTGGTCCGTCTTTTTCATAATGAAAATAAACAATCGGAAACGCCAGGTACGTGTCAGACGCCCAGGGATATTTCAGGGCTTTGGTGATGTAAATATCTGTTCCCACCGGATCAAAGGAATCAATGGGATCAAATTTAATTGGAAATTCGAGGCCAAAACCGCCTGGTGTCAGGGGACCATTATCCAGATACCAGGGCTGGGGATCACGCAATCGTTTTATCTTTGCCGCTTCCCAGGTCTCTTTCTGTGAAACGGTTTTGAATTGCCAGGGTTGGTAAAGGTCTTTCGCCTCAGTGATAACCGATTCCCGCTGCGTAGCACCACCTGGTGTTTGGGAAAAACCTGTACGGTGATAACCGACGTACAGCTGGCGTTGGTCATCATAAAACGTGCATGACTGAGTGCCTGATCGAAAGGGCAACACATAAGTTTTGTGACGCTTCCAGGTCAAGCCATCAGGCGACGTGTAAAGAAAAATCCCTCGATTATGAAAGCCTGTGATGTATTTCCATTTGGTTTCAGGCGTACCATTGGGATCGATGAATGGATTTCCCAAACCACCGACAGGTTCAGGAATGACGATATTTGTAAGCCCTTTATATTCGCCACGTCCTAAATCTGGGCTTTCCCAATGGATTCCATCGCGGGAAGTCATCACTTGCAAAAAATCATTTTGCACAGAATTATATAATCGAATCAAACCATCTTCATCTTCGATAACTGTTAAATGCTTTCGATAAGATCCGGCAATATTATCAATCACACGCTCTGCCAATTTTGGCGGATTGACCACAAACTCTACATTTTCCATTTTATCAATTACTGCATTATCAACAAATAGATATTTTCGATTACTTAATTGCACTGGAAGTTTTGTATCTAAAACCTTTGCAAATAAAACTGGCGGACCCTTTTTCAATGTTTCGGGTTGATACCCTCCATTATAAAAAGGTGAAAAACTTATCGGCGGTTCAAACTCCTTGTTATAAATAATCCCTTCCGAGAACCTTAATTCATCGATTCGTCCTTGAAGCGATCGATTCCACAACCCATCTCTACCAACACTCATATAGTCTTCTTCGCCGAATTCCAAAGCTTTTAACTCGCATTTTTGTGGAAGTGGCTGTAATTTGCCATTCACATAATGTCGCACCTGTTTTTCTTTTGATGAATAGATAAAGGCAAGATGATGCCAGTTTTTTAGCTTCGGGATTAGGGCTTTTGGGTTCGACGGAATTATAAGTTTTGTGTTACTCGGTTGATTGAATAATATAAAATTCTTCTGATCTGCATTTAATACCATTCGTGTCACTTTTTCGTTCTCACCACGTGGACCCTGACCAATTTCAAAGACTACTCCTTCTTGAAGAGTCTCACGTGTTGGCATGAACCAGAACTCTACCGTCCAATCGAAATCCCCCAGATTTAACTTGGTTTTCGTCGGCTGGATAAATCCAATTTCTTTGCGCAGATGCTTCTCGCCGCTAGTCATGAGCGCACAGAAGTTGGCGTTTATCCAGGTCATCGGCTCAACAGTTCTGCCTTTGGGGATCGACATCTTCTTTAAACCGAAGCGAGCCTCTCCTTCCGGGTAAACTACGGGCAGTTGTTCAATCGGCTCCAATGCGTTACCGAATCTTCCTCCCACAATCTGCCCGCCTGGTCCGATGACCATAGGATAGTCGTTCGGACCAGCGTCATTCAATACGCAACTGGGATAAATGCCAATTTGTTCATCGAAAAGCCAGAGGGCAATAGTTTGCGCTGGTATTTTTATTGGAAGAAAAGAAAACAAGAAAATACTAATCATCACCTTAATAATTATTTTTTTCTTCATTCAAAATTCTCTCCTTAAGACTATTTTTCGTGTCTTTAATGAGTTTTATGTTATCTCTTTACCATAAAGGCGTAAAGATACAAACCATTTGCATAGTTATTTCTTATGCACTTGCGTCTCAGCAGTGAAATTAATAATTATCATTAATAATCAGGTAACTTCTATTGTTCCCTTGTTTTCACCTGATCAATCAGAAAACAGCTCATTGCCACTTTCTCTTCGGCCCCGGGCAAATTTTCTGAATACAAGCCTGCAGGTCTGGGCTCACCATTTTCCATGAAGAACATGCGCACATCACCCCGATAAGGTCCTGTTCTAAATAGCATTCGTTCTAAAGAATCGACCTTCTCGGCGAAGGCGATTTTCTTTCTGATCCATTCACCATCGACTGAGAGATCATAAGTTTGTGAATCACAATCCAACTTGAGGGTGATGTGATACCATTTGCCACTGTTAATCGGAACAGGCGTTAACGGAAAAACTTTGCCTCGATCCAGTCCCATCCAGTTCTTGTCAAACCGCAACCGCATCGGTCGTGCGCCGTGTTGATCCTGAACTTCGAACTCTAATGCATATCCCTGGACAACCCGGGCAATTTTGAATCTGAACTCTACCGTCACTTTACGACTTTCAGGAAATGCCCTTTCAGCCAACGCATGGTCATACGGATCTTCATCTCGTATTTCCAGACATTTATTACCCGATTCGGAAACAATTTGAATCGGTGCCCATTTGGGCATATAAAGATTCCATAATTCCAGATCTGCTTCGGTCTCGGCTTTCTCGAAATTTTCATCGGCATGTTTCTTGACAATTCCCGTGATCGGTACCCGAGTACGAGATACCCAGATATCTTCTTTGTTCATACTATATACATTCCACAAATAATTTCCTGGCGGATTGCCATTGCCTTCGACGATTCCTCGAACATACTGCGGTCCCCGATTCTTATGTATACCCTGATAACGCTGTGGCGGTACTTCCCCTTGAAGGCAAAGCATATTATTAAATGCCTGCCCATCCTCACTAGTTATCACGACCATGGGAAAACGATTTCTTCGAGTTGGAGATTGGTCGTGAACCAGTACATAACGACCATCATCGGTTCGCTGTGACCAAACTTTCGCACCGCAAGTTAGCAGCGTCGTCGATTTTACTATAGGAGTCCAGGTTTTGCCGTCATCCATGCTAAGTGCTGAATATTGATTCTTCCATAATCCAACCACCTTATCATCAGGACGATGAAAAAAACAGAATGCTTTTCCTGCGCCTGCAGAAGTTGTAACGCCACTCTGCAATGCGATAGGATCTTCGTCTTTTATTTGTGATGGATCAATTGCAAAAAAACCGTCTTCGCCTCGATCTTCCTCCCACCATTGTAAGGTCATCAGTTTATCCTCTAATAGATCTTCGCAAGCCCTTATAAAACCTGAATCATTACTCTCTTTATAAAAAGGGAAGTCTGTGTTTCCCTCATTCCAGCCCACATGGCGATTGTAACGAACAAAATATATACGACCGAAACTGCCGTCTTTGTAAATTTCCCGCACAACTCGGCCAAGCCCATGTCCTTTATTTGGCGAATGTCGTGGTGTGGCGCAATAGCTATAAAACGCCAATGTTAGCAGTCGACCATTCGGTGCAACGTAAAATCCCATTCGCTGGTGCATGACAGATTTTATACCTGCTGGAATATAAATATCGTCTTTTTTAATCTCTGGCAACTCGTATTCAGGGAAAACAACGATAGGATCCGACCATATCCGACCGTCTTTTGATATAACCAGCATGGTTCGAGTTGGCGGTGTATGTTCCTCAACCAAACCACTTAAAAACTGAAGATAAAATTGTCCATTCCAATAAGCTAAATAGGGTTGATGATTGTAGGTCCAGCCGACTTCCCCGCCTTCGGACGGATGTGTATGATTGGCACGAAATACTTGATAATGATGAACGCCAACAGCATGACGCAATCTACCGTCATAATAGCGCTTATCAGGTTGTACTTTCCCGATATATTTAACAGGTTCTTTCATCGATTCTTCTAATGACTTTGTTTTTGCTGTACCATACTTATCAGTGAAAGGATAGGTAATGGCTGCGCCATAAGGCTCTGGAGCGAACATATTGATATTTTTGGGAATTGCAAAAATGTTTTCCTCACTAAGTTCTTCAACTTTATCAATGTGGGAGATAATTTTACCACCCTCGTCTTTAGTGGCTGTTATTACGGTTCTAATGTCAATATGTGCAAGCTTGCCGTCTTTTTCGGGGAAGACATGAAACCATTTAAACTGATTAAACGAACCGCTTCTCAATGTCCAGGGTTTATCATCATCATTAGATCTATAACTTGCTCCCCAACTTCCCTCGCCAATGTACATAGTCCCATTTTCGTCATCACGAATAAAGCCTTCGTAACTTTGGAGTTCAATGCTCGGTCTAATTGGATATGTAATTGAAGACATGTGAGTATCAGCGCCCAGCGCCATGTCCAGGCCATAAGCATGAAACAAGGGAGCCCACTGTTCATATTGATAGTAATTCTCTGCTTTTTTAGAAGTGTGAGGACGGAAGGGTTTATGATATCCCGCGGTTTTAAATTTAAAATGCTGATGAGTTTTCAAATCATTCTCTAACCATGCTCGCTGATCCCCACCTTCTTCTATTTCTGAATTTAAGGCGATAAAATGAAAGAAGTCACCTCCAAAAGATATTGAATAAAAAATATTTTCTTCATTTCCATTCTGATATGGAACATTAAACAGTTTATTAAGTACACTTTTGTCTCCATTCTCGTGATTCCCGTGAACAGGGATAATGGGAATCATTCTACCGTCTTTTGTCGTTGTTAAAGTTGCCCAATCGTCCAGCCAGAGCTTCCATCGCTCATCATTTGTACCATCACCAGAAGTAAAATCACCATTAAAAACGACAAATAGCGGTCTTAATTTCGCTACCATTTTGTTGGATAAACGACCCGCTTCCAGTGCCGTACCGCTGCTCTTTGTATCTCCTCCTGCAATGAAGGTAAATGGTTTCGGCTTGCCAGGCGCAGTTCTAAACCAGAATCTTTTACTCACGTCTTCGCTGTCATTGATGACGAAATAGTAAACTTTATCTGGCTTCAAACCCGTAATTTTAGCAAAATGGGTATTCATTCCACGATAGCCGACCATGGTGCGAGTTGGATTTTGTGAAAAGGGATATTTCTCCCATTTCCTCCTAAAATCCTTGGGTCCGTAATAGATAACTGGATCGCTGCCACGTATTTGATCCCAGGCAATTGTGATCGTTGTTGTGGGATCATCATTCCACACGAGACGATACCTGCCTGTAGAAAGCGCGCTGTCTTTCCCTAATTCAATAGCCCCAATATATTTAATACTGTTAACAAAAGCAATCACAAAGCAAAGCAGCAACCCGAATAAAAGTCGTCTTCTCATTTTCCCACCTCTTTGTTTTATTTATTTTGATGTCAGTTATTTTAATACAAGTTCAATCAGATATCTGATTTTTGATTTATGTAATCTGGAAAATGATTTCAAAATGAAATGCTATATTTGAGATTATAGTTCTCAGCTTATCCCTTCGAAATCATAAATACTACTAATATTATCGTAACGACAAAAATCCATCCCACAAGAAATCCCAGAACATCGTTAAGAACTGGACGAGGGATTTCTAGACTACTCTTCGGCATGAAAGCTCGCCGAGGTGGCACCACTGTACCCTCAGGCAAGGTACAGGGTTCAAGCACCTTTTCACCAATTTTCACTGGCGTTCGAAGGAGTGAATAATAATTTTCTAATTTTTCTTGGTCGACTTTTTTTGTAAACAAACTGACGACAATTCCAACGACCACTCCGATGACCAGATAAAAGATCATCTGCCATGGGAGGTATATTTCTACTCCCCAACTTCTTTCAATCACGAATCTCAGTGATTCAGCATAAGGCAAATTATTAAGAAATGCGACAAAGAATGATTGCTCGGTTAAAAACCATACACCAAAAGCCGCCAGCGTTGATGCCAATGCTCCAGCACTCGTTGCTCGCCGCCAGAAAAAGCCCAACCAAAAAGCGATGCCCATCATAGAAGGCACCTTCCAAAAGATTTCCAACCCTTTGATAACTCCGGGCAGCCAGTACGCAAAAATGACCCCACCTAGAACGACCAGAAAAGAGACGATCCTGGCGATAAGTAAATAATGATTTTGAGTTTTATTGGGAATTAACTTTTTATATGCATTCTCTGTAAACAGACCAGACGATGCGATCATAAATACATCGCAGGAACTCATTACTGACGCCAAAACCGATGCTAAAAATAAGCCGATCATCCCGGGCATAATTTGGGGTAGGAAATCACGTGCAACCTTGCCAAACACCAGATCGGGATTAAAACTTTGATCTGCAAAATAGGCAACTGCAGCCAAACCTGTAAAACACCAGGCAACCGTACAGATTCGTTTCAACAAACTTCCGCCCATAAAGCCGACTTGTCCTTCCAATTCCGTCCTTCCTGCTGCACAATTAGCCATGGTATGCGGTTGGGTAACAATACCAACCAATCCGTTTAGAGCTATAATTACGACATAGAATACTCCAATTTCCGCAGGAGATACCAGTGAGAACATATAAGGATCTTTAATTAATTTATGCATTCCAGATAGCCCACCAACTGCATTCAAAATAGAGGGAAGTAGCAGAAATGATAAGACAATTGTCAAAGCCCCTTGAATAAAATCAGTGATAACGGCTGCATGTAGCCCTCCAGCAACACCATAAATAACAAAAACAACTGTCATAAACATAATTGCTAAATTTGCAGGGACTAATCCTCCTGTACTTGCGTCAATAATTGCCCCAGCCCCTTTGAGCATGACTCCAATACTAATCATCAGAGTAAGTGTACCGATACAAGCATATAACATCGCTAAACTACGATTATAACGAGCTTCAAAAACATCCGCAGTAGTTATGGCACGAAATCGGCGCATAATCGGGGCAATCAACCAGTAAAAAGGAGAGGCAAATAGCCATATCCATTGATACCAAATGCCAGAAAGACCATTCGAGTAACTTGCAGAAGCGACTGAAACAGCTTGATCCGCGTGGGTCCCACTTCCGAATGTAAACATCATCATCAAGGTCTTACCAAAACGACGGGGCATGAAAAATTCATTGATATTCTGTACTTGTCTCATTGCCCAAATGCCAATAAAGGTAATCCCGATAAAATAGACAATGAGAACCAGTATGTCTGCAATATGTAATCCAAACAAATTTTTAACTTTCACAAATTCTTGTAGTTATATTCAAATGATTTTATCCCTACTATAGTTTTGTCACTCTATAAAATGCCATTGTTTTCGCTGCACTAATGCGCTCGAGAAATGTTCCGATCACAGTTCCTCAGGAAATAACAATACCGATACTTTTCACCGTATTACTGAAACCTTTGGTTAATTTGGATAGCACCGTCAATAAATAGTTTTTAAATTTTAGTTTGTTTCATGTATTTCGTAGTCTATCATTCAAATTTATTTCATGTTGTTCAACTGATCAGGATTCCAGATCGTAGCCGCAATATGCTGCTCTACATACTCATCTGTCGTGTAATAATAAATCGTCACGATCTTGCCATCGGTGCGCTGGACGGAGCGAGTGTAGCCAATGTCCCAGGTTTGGGCATCATCTCGCAAATGGATTTCTTCGCCCCAAGTTTTGCCATTATCGGAACTGATTTTAGCTCGAATGCCATACGGAATCGAACGATAGGCATAGGTCACAGCCAAACGACTATCTGTCAACTTGATTAAGCATGGTGGATTACCATTGCGTTTGCATCGATCTGTGTCGGCGACTTTGCTCAAAAACGTCCAACTCTGTCCGTTATCTTTTGATTCATAAACATCGATCCAATTCTGTTCCAGTGGCGGACGGTCAGGAAATGGCTGATCATGACGGCGGCGCAATGCCGTAATCAAATGATTTTCCGAAATCCGAATCGTTGACGGCATCACAGACCGCACATAATTCGGTTCTGCCATCCAGGAAAGGAATTGAAATGTTTTGCCGCCATTGGTGGTTCTGGCGCAAAATGCCCAATCCTGCAATCGTGCTTCCACATGATCTTCTTCGGTTGACAGGAAAAACAGACAATCTTTATTGGTGTTAACAATATAGTCTGTTCGAGCAGTTAGTTTTTTTCTGCCAAAATCGGGGAATTTGAAGGGTCCCTGCCAGGTTTTGCAGCGGTCATAAGAAATAAAAAATTGGTTGCCATTACATCGCAGAGCAAAATCGGGATGAGTAAAGTTGATATCCACTTTTCTTGGAATGGGCATGCCGCCATCTCCAACAAAATTATCAGGGTCTTCGATCGTCCAATTGTCTCCGCCATCAAGGCTTCTCGCCAGCAGCGTCAACTGCGGCTTATCTTTATCGATAGAATGGTGCATATCACTGGCCTGATAATAACCGCTAACGAATCCGACCACGATTTCATCGCCCCAGTTCCAGATGCCATTATTGGCAGGCCAGCCTCCGAAGCGTCCAGGTTCATCGAAAACAATGACATGTTTTGTAGGAACAATCAAGAATTTACTTTTATCTATCGACTCAGAATCGGGTTCGATGACATAGTTCCAATGATCTGCTTGCTCCAATGTGAAAAAAAGATTCTCCGCTGGGATGGTTGTTTTATCCTGTCCATCCCAACTCCATTGGACTCGCATATAACCGAGTCCTTTTTTAGTATGAAAATAAGTAACAGTGACAGGATAAGATTTGTCCTTCTGCAATTGCGTTTTGAAAATCGCTGCCGGTTGTTTACCTTTCGATTCGACCTTGGATCCATTAATCTCCAAAATTGCATGACGATTAGTCTCCAAATAAAAACTGACATCGCCAGATACAGGCGCAACGATAAATCCTTCGTACTTCCCTGACCATTCGGAACCATGTCCTGAGCCAGCTTCCTCATCCCACACCCGATCCAGATCGGGTAGTACTTCAGGAAGTTTTATTCGTGTCAAATTAGCATTTCCGTAATAGGCACCGATCAAGCCCTGTTCAGTTCGATTTGCCACCTTTTGTTCTGCACAGCTAAATAAAGAGAAGAAGAAAATTAAAGTCAAAAATTTGACAATATAATACCTGTTATTCCATTTCATCGACAATTCCTTCCTTAATTTCCAACTTATAGATATTACTCAACATATGATAAGACCTCATCGGATATAGAGAGATTTCAGTCCTTGTTGTCTTATCATCTGTCCAAAAAAAAATTATTTTGTGTCCTAAAACTTCAACGGTAACTTTCCATTTTCAATGATAAATTGAAACAAGGGCACCAGCGTATCGATTCTTTGATTGGGCACATCCTCACTAATACCGAAGGTGAATCGATCCCCGGGTGCGGCCTGTCTCAAAATTTCCCAAACATTTTTCTGGATGGCTTCTATGCCAAACAAGTGAATTGAAGATGGAAAGTGAATTAATAAACTTTTATCAGCCCAAATCTGCCGAGCCTCAGCGAGTGCCAAATCGCAATCTGGCGGCGGGGTAAACGATTCGATAAAATCGAGCGAAGTTCTGGCGATCAGTGGCGCCAATTTTTTGTTATTTCCATCCAGATGGGCACCCGCACAAATCCCACTGGCATGCAAGATTTCACATGCTTCTTCAATATTCGGAAAATAATATTTCAGGAATCGTGCTTCTCCGATGACTTGAAGCTGCGTATTACCCTCGATGACAGCATATTTTGCAGGCGATGCCGCTGTCAATTCCACCCGTTTTATCCAGTCTGCTTTTAATACATCGCAGAGATGAAGCAAGCGATCCCGATTATCTGCCCATTCGATACTAAAGACGTCGATGCCCATGAATTCGTACATGAGTTCGTGCATGGGCGAATGGATCGTTATGGGACGGGCAATGGATTGGTCGCCTAATTTGGTATCATGAGCAAGGAAATGTTCAAAATCTGGTTCATACGTTCGACTGGCGATGAGCGACTCCAGGGCATCATAATCCTCTGGACTTGAGAACAGATATTTTTCATTCCAGATCGTATTCGGTAATATTCGATTTTTAGTCGCCAATTCTCCAGCAGGTGTGAAGTACGTCGTATATCTGATTGTATTCCCATCCGATGCTCTCTCATCTCGATAATCGATTTTAATACCTTCGTAATGTCTCTTCCACACCGAACTTTTATAAATTACACAAACGCCGAACGATAGCAGTTGCTTATCGATTTCACCGCCTGGCATTTTATTGTTCCAGATGGTCATCGGCACACAGTCGGGCATCTCGCCTGAAAGCGCAGTAAAAAATCGTTCTCTGGGTGTCATTTCCAAACCACTAATTATACGCTAATCATCGCTGATTTAGAACGAAAGTCCCAGTTGCTGAGCGAAACGAAATACTAAGTGTTTGCAAATCTATTTATTTTTCATAGACTTAAACACTTCGGTTATCTTTCGGAAAGTTGGGGTGTATCTCTTTTCGTTCAAACTAATTTTCTTTGTTTCGAGACCTTTGGTATATTTGGTGGGATAACCAAGGCAGAACTTCCCGAAAGTTTCAAAACCTTCGGAGGTTGCAGGTTCCTACCCAATCCGTCAATTCAACCAAGAGTCTTGAATAATACACAAAATTCTGCCACAAAAAATCATGTGGCATGCCATGATCACAGCCTGGGGTAAAGCTTCCGTCTTTAATCACAGGTTCCAGCAGCGCCAGTTCATTTTCAATGGTTTGACCACCTTTGGCAATGCAGCGTTTATCCACACCCTGACGATTGGTGACAGGAAATTTATGCCATTTCCGTGTGACAAGATCTTTTGGGGCACAGAGATAGGTATAATCATATTCCTCTGAAATTTCATCGATATTTCCCATCCAGTCCTGGACCATGTAATGCCCATCTTTATGTTCCAGCACTTTCTCCTCTAATGTCAGGATCATTCGGAAATCAGCCAATCCTTCGAGTTAGAAATAGCCTGGTGCTGGTTTGTCAATGCCAATGGTCTCACATAGATTTATTTTATTTGGAATTTTATACTAAGTGGGTTAATCTCCCACCCTTGTATCTCCACTTCTCCATCTTTCAATCCGCCCCGGCGCAATCCGATTATACATCTCCTCAAAACTACCGTCCTGCATTTCTATCACATAAGTATTCAAACACAAATAAGTCAAATCCTCATCTTTTGCTTCAGTTGTATGGGGGGCATTCCAGGGGACGAAGACCAGATCACCTAGCTTGACTACCGCATTTTCATCGTTAATAGTCACAATCCCCATCCCCGAAAGCACAAAAAATGTCTGTTCCTTCTCCTTATGGACCACCCTGGCGCCTTTGTTTCCTTTGGGCCAGGAAACAACCACTGTTTCGCAACGGTCAGTTTCAGTGCGGTCCAACAACAAACGAGTGGTATTGGAACCAAATTCAAATAATTTTCCTTTGTTCAGATCCTCGATGTGTTTTGCCTTCTTTTCCGAAGTTCTTGATGGCACGGCATTTTCAATAAGTGCTTTACCTGAATTCGCCTGCTGCCTGCGGATGTGTTTGACTTTCTCGATATGTTCAGCAAATGTTCCATGACCCTCTTTTTCAGGATTATTAAAAATATTAAACAGGATATAATTCAAATCCTCATTATTATCCGAAATCGTCTGATGCTCAACTCCGAGCGGCACATAGAGCAGATCGCCCGGTTTCACCCGAAAATTTTCTGCTCCGACCGTGACATGGCCCGTACCTGAAGTGATATAAAATATCTGCTCCTTTTGATCATGGCTGTGCGGCGGACCGATCAGTCCCGCCCGCCATGTGTTTAAAGCAACCTCCGTCAATGCTGTTTCTGTTCGGTCGATGAGCACAGTAATTTCGTTAAGATCAGCGACATTTAATTTTTGACCGTTTTTATAATAACGATGAATCACCAAATCCTCCCTGGCTCAAATATTTACTTTTCCCACTGATGATAAAACTGCCACGGATAGATTCTTAAATCCTTAAATTAGTGGATGCTTGTCATCTGTGGGAAAATTTTTGTTAATCAGTTAAACAGTTACTTATTGGTTGGTTTTCACATCATCAATCAGAAAAACACTCAACGGCACTTTGTAATCCGCCCCTGGTAGATCCTCCAAATATAAGCCAGGATTTCCGGGCGCGCCATCGACAATAAGCGGACGTACATCGCTACGCCAGGGACCAGTCCGGAATACGAGTCGTTCTATTGAAACGACCTTTTCTGCAAAGGATACATCTCGTCTAACCCATTTGCCATTTACTGCTAAATCGTAACTTTGAGAATCACAATCCAATTTCAGGGTGATGTGATACCATTTTCCAATAGTGATTGGTACAGGTCGAGGTTCTATCTTGCCTCTATCTAAGGATAGCCAATCCTGATCAAAACGCAATCGCATGGGACGATTTCCATATTGATCGTGCACTTCGAATTCCAGTAAAGCATGACCCACGTGTAACTGCATAGCGCGGAATTCAATGGTCACTTTCTGCTTCTCGGGAAAGATACGTTCTGCAAGTGCATAGTCATAGGGTTCTTCGTCCCTCAACTCCAGGCACCTGTTGTCCTTGGCACGAGAATCGGTAACAACAGAAATCGGTGCCCACTGGGGAACATGAAAGTTCCACAGTTCCAGATCTGCCTGGCTTACCACGTCATTAAAATCCTCATCGACATGTTCGTTCACGGCTCCTGTGATGGGCACCCGTGTTCTGGTTACCCAGATGTCTTCCTTGTTCATACTATATGTGATCCACATCTGATTATCTGGTGGAACACCGTTTCCCTCTACAATACCGCGAACATATTGGGGTCCGATATTCTTGTGAATGCCCTGGTAGCGCATTGGAGGCACTTCGCCATGCAGACAGAGCATATTGTCAAATTCGTGTCCGTCTTCTCCTGTGATCACCACCAGGGGAAAACGGTTGCGACGTGTAGCAGAGTGGTTGTAAACCAATGCATATCGTCCGTCTTCAGTACGCTGTCCCCAGACTTTAGCGCCGCAGGTCATCAGGGTCGGTGATTTGACGAGGTTGGTCCATGTTTTCCCTTCGTCCGGGCTTAATGCAGATAACTGGTGCTTCCAGATACCGACTACCACCCCATCGGGACGATGGTAATAACTCAGCGCTTTAATCTCCTCTTCGCCTGGATCGATGGTGTAAAAGCCATCCTTGGCTCTATCCATTTCCCACCATTGAAGCGTCATCAGCTTATCTGCAAGCAGGGCATTGCAGGCTTCCACAAATTCCTCGTCTTCGCTCTCTTTGTAAAAAGGATATTTTGTGTTGCTTTCATTCCATCCAGCATGACGATTATAACGAATAAAATAAATGGGACCAAAACTATCATCCTTATAAATTTCTCGCACCACACGCCCGAGTCCCTGTCCATTATTTGGACCATCTCGAGGTGTAGGGCAGTAGCTATAAAACCCAATCGTCAATAACCTACCATTTGGTGCTACATAAAATCCCATCCGCTGATGCATAACTGATGGCATACCCTCTGGGATATGAACCTCTCCCCTTTCGATTTCTGGTAGCAGGTAGATCGGAAAAATAGCCTGCGGGCCAAACCAGTCACGACCGTTTATCGATATCATAATCAACGTCCGGGAAGGAGGATTATGTTCTTCTTTTAAACAACTCAAGTACTGAAGGTAGAATTTACCATTCCAATAGCACAGCATCGGTGCATGGCTGTAAGTCCATCCGATAATTCCCCCTTCGGGCGGATATGATCGATTGGCGCGATAAACTTGATATCGATGAACACCCACTGCATGACGCAATCTGCCATGATGAAAGCGTTTGTCGGTTTGTCTTTTTCCAACATATTTCACCGGCTCCGTAGCCGATTCTTCCAATGTCGCTGGCATTTTCTGTGCAAAAATAAGACATGAAAATCCAATTATAAAAATTACTAGAACCATGATAAACTGACAAATTTTGCTTTTAGCAAGATTAATACAAACATAAGATGACATGACATTCTCCTTAATTTTAAATCCCAATAATTCAGTTCATTTTGGGGATTGCATTATTGGGGGGATAAAATTGAAAAGCGTTGGTTCTGACTATAGATATCCCATCTTATTATTTATTCTCGCGAACGAGCATTATAAAGTTCTGTTAGTGTGGTGACTTTATATCCACGACTTTGTAGTCTGGGAAGAATCCGCTTTAGTGTCTTTACTGTACGTTTGCCCCGCTGTCCTCGATCATGGAGAATAATAATTGAACCGGGTTTTACATTCAACGAAATAAATACTATTGAAAAGAATGAAGATGGAATCTCCGCATCAAAAGGATAAACGGAACCGAGGGCACATAAATATCCCCGTTCATCCCTATTTAAATAACTAATCATTTTTGAACTATAAAATCCGGAACCTGGACGAAACCAATTAGTCTTAGCAAATTGAGAGAGCATTCTACCGGCTTCATTAAATTTAGAAACAAATTCAGAATGTTTTAATTTATAGGTTGGTTCATCATATGTCATGTGATTTCCCAGTTCATGTCCCTGACGAACGATCTGATTCACAACGTCTTCATTACCAGAAACATGACTACTGATAAGAAAGAATGTTGCTTTCGAATCGTATTGTTCGAGCACTTCTAGAATTTCAAAAGTGGTAACTGGATCAGGACCATCATCAATTGTAAGAGCAACCATTTTTTGATCAGTATCAACAAAGTACAGTGCTCCGGGATACTTTAATGAGATTATCGAAGCAATTCCATGTGTAATATGACTACAACTAAAATTCATTGATATGAGTATCATTAAAATACACGTTACTATTAAATTCTTTTTCCTCATGCCCTTGTTCTAATTTTCTTTTTTCTTATTCTTTAGCCAGCCATAAATCGTGAGTTCTTTTTTCGGCTTGTCAGAATGGAAGAAGAAACTGGCTATATATCCTACACCAAACAGAACAAAATGGCTATACACCCCAAGCATATATTTATGATGCGTGAAATTGAATATTCCTAAATCAAGCAACAGTTTCTTATTCTCTCCTATACCGATAGGTGTTGAGGTCAATACAGCCCAACCAGTGAACAAAATACACGCAACCATTCCAATATACAAACCCTGCTTGTTAGCCCTGGTACTGAAGAGTCCCAATAGAAAGAGTCCAGCGATACCTCCTGAAAAGATAGCATACAGTGTAAAAACAATCCCCAGAACAGTTTTATTTCCAGTTTTAACATAAAGAGAAGCAACACCGATTGCAGCGAGTCCACAAATGGCAACAATAAATTTGCCCATTAGTAAACGCTGTTTGTCTGAGCTGTTGGGTCGTATACGTCGATAGTAATCTTCAACTCCAATCGCAGATAAGCAATTCAAGTCAGAATCCAGACTGGATACGGCTGCCGCGATCAAAGCAGCTAAGATTAATCCCGTGATCCCTATCGGGAGTTGGCTCATAATAAAAAAAGGAAAGACAGCATCGGGTCGTGTATCGGCAGGTAATGACAGTTGGGTGATTTTGTAATAAGAAAAAAGCGCTGTGCCGATGAACATAAACAACGTCCATACAGGCACGCAGAGCAGAACGCCCATTAGAGAAGCCTTGATTGCGTCTTTGTCCGATTTTGCAGTAAGATAGCGTTGGACGATGGTCTGGTCTGTGCCATATTTTTGAATGGCATAAAAAATACCGTTCAGCGCCATGACAATGAATGTAAGCTTTGTTAAATCCCAGTCGTATGGACCAAAACTAATTTTATGATTCTGTAAAGCTGTTTGAATGACTGCTATAGCACCCCCCTCTGGTACACATAGCAGGACTGCCACGCATACTAATCCACCAGCCATGAGCATAAATCCCTGAATCACATCCAGCCAAATCACTGCCTCAATACCGCCAAGCAGAGTAACAACAGTAATCGAAATTCCCAGCACCCAGATAATCATGTATGTATTTACACCCATCATTTTAGCAAGGGCAAGCGCCAGCAAGAAAAAGACTGTCCCCATTTTTGAAAAGTGTGCCAGGACAAATCCTAGTGAACTATATAAGCGTGCTAAAAAGCCAAACCGTTTTTCGAAGTATTCATAAGCGCTCAGTCCAATTACATGACGGTATAACGGCACAACAAACCATATTAAGAATATCAGCACAACAGGAACCATCAATCCCTGAACCAGGCGGATCCAGTTAGAGGCATATCCTTCGCCTGGATAGGCGAGAAACGTGACGCTGCTAATCAGCGTAGCGAGGATGGACATACCCACTGCCCACGCGGGAATAGATCTTCCGCCTGCAAAGTATTTGTCAGTGGTCTTCTGTCTGCGAGTAAAAGATGCCCCAACTCCGATAAAGATTACAATAGATAACAGAACGACGAAGTAGTCTAAAAAATGCAGACCTGGTTGTTGCATAATTTTCTCTCCTATGTTAATTTGACTGTGCTATTGTTATATTAAAGACCAAATCTCTTTAGACCAGGGATAACTACCTGGTTTAATTGTAAGATACAATTCTGGTTTTTTTTCAACTCGCATTCGAACAATGCCTTGAGCAAATTCCATTAAAGGAAAAAATCGAGTCCAATGAAATTGATTAACAATCGCCGAAGCAGTCGCTCCACCTTCAATAAAAAGTTCTTGTATTTTTATTCGCTTTATAATTATTTCAACAAGGATCGCCATATATACTGCGAGTTTTCTTGATAGTTCAATATTCTGAACGACTGGTTGGCTAATGGCAACAATTACCGCATTATTTTTGTCAAAGGCTTTAATGACTTCATTCGCCCATTGTTGCACCAATTTAGTCCCGATATCATCCTCTGTAAAAAGTCCGAGTGGCATATCGTATACTGATTTCCCTTGATTTCGGGCTTCCGACACCATTTTACGGCTATATTCAGAAGCACTGCCACAAACGAACAACGCTATTTCACCCCTTGTTGGAGCATTGTTAATCTCTGACAATTGCTTGGACAGCCCCATAACCGTGAGTAGAGCAGCGAAAAATTCTGCCCCACCTGCTGGAATGATTTCAATATGCGTCCCCCAGGCCCATTTGATTAAATCGTCAAATATCTCGGCTTCACCAACTGCGATAAAACCTTTGGGTACAGGTTGATCTTTTTTTAAAAAACAAGTTTTCACATCGGGAGACTCTCCCAGCAATTTTAAGACATCGGAAGTTGCTATCGGATATTCAGGGTCCTGCGAGAAATCGGTTTGATGCAGGAGTTTGTTTTTGATAAAATACTTACCATCAGAAATGATTCGTCCGAAAGAAGGATTGGCAGGAACCAGCAAAACAGATTTTTTGTTTGAAATTTTGAGTAGCGCTCGTAATTCGGCGAGAACATTGCCACGCAAGACAGAATCTATTTTTTTATAAATCCAATTAACATTCATTTGTTGGAGTCGCTCGGCGACTGTAGTGATTTTTTCGGCTGCTTCTAGTGATGAAACAGAACGGGAGTTTGTATCAATTACTAATAGATCGGCTTTTGATCTACAATTTAATTCTGTTTGAACCTCTACATCCAAGCCATAACGAAGACCGACTCCCCCTAATTCAGCTGCACCTGTGAGATCATCTGCGATAACTGCAATCATGTTTTTGTGTGTCATGAATTTATCTTTATTTTCGACTTGCTGCCATTTTCACTGCATATTCAATGGCGTACAACATGCTTTCTGGATTGGCGATGCCCAGACCTGCAATCTCGAACGCTGTCCCATGATCAACGGAAACGCGAATAATCGGTATACCTAAAGTAATATTGACTCCTTTGATACTTTCCATTTTCCCCTGTTCACAGCTCCAGATAAAGCCTTCGTTTTTGAACGGAATATGACCCTGATCGTGGTACATAGCGACACACCCATCGTAACAACCGCCTTTAGCTTTGGGGAACAGTATATCGGGCGGAAGAGGACCCTCGACATCGAGCCCCAATGCTTTGGCTTCTTTAATTGCAGGAGTGATTTCTTTTTCTTCTTCCCAGCCGAAAAGTCCACCGTTGCTGGCATGGGGATTGAGTCCTGCCACACCGATTTTGGGCGATTCAATGCCAAACTGTCTGCAGGCGTCATTTAATAGTTTGATTACCTTCAGCACTCGCTCTTTTTTGACGAGATCACAAGCCTGCCTCATTGAAACATGAGTTGAAACATGAATCACTCTGAAATTACCTGATGCAAGCAACATGGCGAAATCTTTTGTTTTCGTATAATGCCCGTAAATCTCTGTGTGACCTGCGAAGCGATGTCCTGCTAAATTGATGGACTCCTTGTGGATAGGGCCCGTAACCGTGGCATCAATCTTTTTATTTAATGCGAGTTCGATAACCTTCTTCACATATTCAAAAGCAGCGTTGCCAGCCATTGCTGAAATTTTACCATGTTCAAGCTGGTTCATGTCAATATTTTTCAGATCGAAAATATCCACTGAGCCGTATTCAAATTTAGCTTCGGATACTTCTGCAATTGATCGGATTGAAAGCGTTACATTTGCTATTTCAACTGCCTGTTTCATGGTATTAGCGTCGCCGATGATGATTGGTCGGCACATTTCATAAATTTCTTTCATCGCCATCGTTTTCGCAGCAACCTCGGGCCCAATCCCTGCAGGATCGCCCATTGTTATTCCGATCATTGGTTTTATTGATGTCATTCAGTTTATCCTCTATTTTCAATTAATTGCAATCTAACAGATTTTAGATTTAAGAATTACGATTTACGAATTCTTTAATCTGGGTGATTCCTCAATCGATGGAAGCATTTTTCATTAATAAGCATTCAAATAAATCTGTTTTGCATCTTCTAACAAAACAGCTTTCAAATTATTATTCGACAATCGAGTAATCGTATTTGCCGATTTTGCCATGTCTTCGATCGCTTCTGCAGGAATATTCAGTTCGATAACCTTGATGGAATATCACATGCTCGTGCAATCGCTTTTATTTTTTCCACTCCAGCTTTTGCTGTTTCAAAAGGAGTAGAGAGCGGTGTCACGCCAAGTGACTCTGCAATATTCGCGAATCGTTCAGGCGTTGCTGTCACATTAAATTCCATTACATTCGGCAAAAGCACAGCATTGGAAACACTGTGAGCCATAAGAAATTCACTGCCCAATGGATAAGCCAGCCCATGAACCGCTGCTGTATTGACAGGACCCAAGCACATTCCGCCATAAAGACTTCCCAGCGAAAGTTTTTCCCTGGTATCCATATTATCACCATCGATCACAGCTTGTTGGAGATGTTGACTGATCAATCGAATTCCTTCCAGCGCATATAAATCGATCATTGGCTGGGCGAAACGATTGGCATACGCTTCAATACAATGGATCAGGGCATCCATGCCTGTGGCTGCTGTTACTTTCGACGGAACTCTTCTCGTAAACAATGGATCAATATAAGAGGCATCGGGCACCAGAAACGGGCTAACCACGCCTTTTTTCAATCGATCCAATGGGAATTTGCAAATGCCGATGCAAAAATATTAGTTTATTGTTATTTTGAATTTTAAATTTATCCGTCCACCAATAGGCCATGTGCGTCAACTTAAGAGTGGAATG
>JABAOC010005546.1_pt1 | contig 28153 bp, 17 predicted proteins | sample 7062161 | NCBI WGS metagenome assembly JABAOC01 (sample SAMN14538625, study PRJNA623070) | marine sediment metagenome | biome: marine biome [ENVO:00000428]; feature: marine pelagic biome [ENVO:01000023]; material: deep marine sediment [ENVO:00002113] | place: India: Gulf of Khambhat ... | reverse complement strand
CGAAAATAGGATCACTGTTTTACCTGCAGCTCTTAGTCCTCATTTCAATCCATTTGCCACATCTCCAGCAATTTTCAGCATTTTTTGTCACACCCGTGGCACGTGAGAATCGGTCAACTCGCACAGCAGGCTCATAATCCGGAGGTCGCCGGTTCAGATTAAACCCAGCCACTCTCTCTTGCTTCAACCCTGACGTCCGGATGAAATCCTGTTGGATACTGACGAGTTCCCGCTCTATTCATTCCGGAGTGAATCAATCGGATTGGCTAATGCGGCTCTCAAGGCCTGAATGGAAACGGTGGTGAGTCCGATGACACCCAGGATGCCCGCCGACATGACGAATATCCAGAGGCTGAGATCTATCTTATAGGCGAAGTTGCGCAGCCACCCGGACATGAATATATAGGCGGCAGGCCAGGCAATCAGGTTGGACAGAAGGACCCATTTCAGAAAATTCATGGATAGAAGCGCTGTCACCTGTGGGGCGGAGGCCCCGAGGACCTTGCGAATGCCGATTTCTTTGAACCGCCTTTCCGCCATGAAAGCCGACAGGCCGAACAGGCCCAAAGAAGAAATCAAAATAGCCAAGCTCATGAACACGCTGACGAGCCTGCGCAGTCTCTCCTCGTCCGCGTATTGGGCGGAGGCCTCTTCATCGAGGAACTTGTATTCAAGGGGAGCATCCAGGTTGAATCGGCTCTGCACTTCCTCAAGATATGTGATTGTCTGCGGAATTCTATCCGGCATGAGCTTCAGAAACATAAAGCGAAAAGGCATAATCTCATCGTTGTGAAACATGATCAGGGGCTCAAGTTCCTGGTCGAGAGGCCTGAAGTTGAAATCCCTGACAATCCCTATGATGTTTAAATTTCTGTCCAGAGTTGTTATCTGGGCTCCAATCACCCCCTCCTTATTGATGAAGGCGGCCAACTTCTCGTTAATCACCACATCCCTGCTCTGCGAAGAGATTGCAGGGCCGAAGAACCGTCCCTAGACTAGCTCGATGTCAAAGGTATCCAGAAAATAGGAATCCACACCAAATAAAGTAATGGAAGGATCCGTATCAGGATCCTTCCCTTCCCACGTGCCTTTTGTGACGATGGAGCCGATGTAGAGCGGTGAGTCTGTTGTCAGAAACACATGTTCAATACCTGGATTTTTCTGCATGTCTGTTTTTAGCGCTGCAAAGCAATTCTTCAGCTCGCCCTGAATAGGGATGTAGAGAACCGATTCCTTTTCTATTAAATTGCTGGCTCAATCAGGCTTCCGGTCTGCAATCATTCGGACCGCAGCGAGTCGGCTGGATTTGCTTTAGCTGCTTTGAGGGTCTGATAGCTGACGGTTAACAGGGCAATAATAAGGGCCACCAGACCGGAAAGAAAGAAAATCCAGATACTCAAATTAATCCGGTAAGCAAAATTCTGCAGCCAGGCATTCATGACAATGTACCCGATGGGCCAAGCGAGCAGATTGGCAATGAGTATCCATCGAAGGTAGCGTCGCGACAGCATGAAACAAATACTGGATATCGATGCACCAATCACTTTGCGGATACCGATTTCCTTCGTTTTTCTCTCAGTCGTGAATGTCGCCAAACCATAAAGGCCCAGACAGGCGATCAGAATCGTCAGAAAGCTGAAAATTGTAAATACTCCTGCTGTTTTTTGTTCCGTGCGATAGGCTCCGTCGAAAACCTCATCAAAAAAATGATATTCAAATGGGTATCTCGGTGAGAATCGAGCCATTTGCTCACGCAGAAAAGCGACAGTTTCCTGAATGTCTTCGGGATGTATCTTCACGGATAGATACCTATGACCGGATGTATTCGGACTTAAATATAAATAAAGAGGAGCCACTGGATTGTGAAGTGATTGGAAGTGAAAATCACGAAGAATGCCGACGATCTTTCCTCTATGCTTACCCGAATGAATCAATTCCTGTCCGATGGGTGTTTCCCATTGTATCTTTTTCACAGCCGTCTCATTCAAGAGAAATGCTCCGTTTTGATCCGAAAAATCCCTGGAGAATGAGCGGCCATCAGCAATCTGAATCTTATATAGATCCAAAAAATCGAAATCCACTCCAGCATAGTAGCACGGAAAAGTGTTTGCATCACCTCTTCCCGGCCAATTCAATCCATCCCAATTGATAATCCGGTTAGGCAATGCGTCCGAAGAAGCGACAGCCACAATCTTCGGATGTTTCAACAACTCTGTCTTCACCTCCTGAATATTCCTGCGAGTGGCACCGTCGCGAAGATAAAGCACGAGTATATGTTCCTTTGCATATCCCATATCTTTTGAATGAATGAAATGATTTTGATCCGCGATAACGAGTGTACAGAGAATAAGCAGGATGGAAATCCCAAATTGGAATACTACCAGAATATTGCGCAATCCAGATCGGGATCTTCCGGCAAAACCATGGCCTAAAATAGAGATCGGTTTCAAGGAAGATAGTATGAAGGCAGGATAAATCCCTGATATAAAACTCGTTCCAATAAATAACAGAAGAAGCCATGTCATTGTCGGAAAGTTAATCACCCAACTCAGACTAATCTCTTGCCCGATGAGGGTACCAAATCTGGGCAATAAGAAACACACGAGCAGCAAGGCAAGACCGAAAGCTACCGCAGTGATAGCAAAAGATTCACACAAGAACTGACGTGTGAGTTCGGTTCGACTTGCGCCCACGACTTTTCGCAATCCAATTTCCCGGCTTCTCTGAATGGAATGGGCCGTCGAAAGATTCACGTAATTGATGCAGGCAATGAGAAGCATCGCTAATCCAATCGCGGATGCAATCAGGACAGACTTGATATCATTGTTTCGACCAATCTCGTGCCCAACATGGGAGAAAAGATGGATTCTGGAAAGAGGTTGAAGAAGAAGTTTCATCTCTCCTTCTTCATATTTCTCTATGACCGAGGCAAGTTTTGCTTCAAAGGCCTTGGCATTGGTTCCATCCCTTAAGCGGCAGTATGTATAGCAAAACCAGTTGGGATGCCATCGATTCAGATCATTCCGTCGAAGATTGGCATAAACGCGGAACGGAATAAGAAAATCCATTGTGAAATGTGAATTCTTTGGAATATCTTGAAAAACGCCCGTAACATGCATGACTCGGCCTGTCTGACCTAGGCTGAGTTCCTGACCGATGGGATCCTCATCACCGAAAAACTTCATCGCCTTAGTTGCTGACAGAACGATCGATGCGGGATCTGTGAGACATGTTGAGGCATTCCCTGACAGCAACACGAAGGAAAACACATCAAAAATTTCCGGTGATGCAAAGCAGATTCCGTTTTCTAAAAATGATGTTTCTCCTCGAGCGATTAGAATATTGTCCAAAATTCTCAAGCGCGTCGACGCGACGACTTCCGGGAATTCTTCTTTCAGGGTCGGAGCTAAAGGACCCTGTACAGTCGCGGATACATACCCACTTTCATTGTCGGGCTGCCATTGTACGACGCGAAAGATGTTTTCATAGTCCGAGTGCCATCGATCATAGCTTGATTCGTATTGCACATAGAGAAGAATAAAGACAGCAAAGGTTAATCCAATGGCTAAGCCTATTATATTGAGGAATGTGAATCCTTTGTGCTTTTTTATATACCGAAAAGCAGTTTTCATATAGTTTCTAAACATGATTCCTCCAAAAAAGAACGACTGCTTGATGTCAGTCCAAAGCGCGAACAGGACCTGCCCCCAATACCAGAGAACAGCCCGCGGTCTTCCGTTCTCGAGGAACAAAAGGCGGAATTCGTCTTCAAGGTCGCTCTGAATAAGATGCTCCAGTGAATAGTAGCGAAGCCGGGAAAGGATCCATTTCGCCAACCGTGGCGGAGGACTTGGAATATTCATTTTTACTTTTTCTTGGCATAAGCTGGGAGGCTATCCCAAATGGAATTCTGGATGGTCTGTGCCTCCTGTAGGGCCTTTATTCCAGATGGTGTGGCTTTATAGAAAATTTTCTCATGCCCGCTTTCAATGAGGGTTGGCTTTCTTTTTCTCCTTGTGACATAAGCCTTTCTATGCAGCTGATCCAGAATGTTGTAGAGCGAGCCGTACATGATACTTTTGCCGGAGAGATCCCTGGCTTTTTTCCGGATGGAAACGCCGTAGGCGTCGCCTTCCAGGGTGATGATTGAAGCCAGGATGATCTGTTCGAGGATTGTCAGAATTTTCATTGTTCGTTCCTTGATCATTATTAAGAAATTATGTACATAATTTATGTACATATTATAATATGCTTTTTTTTAGAAAAATGTTACAAAAATTTTAAATTTTTTTTTGGACTGATTTAGGTCTTGAGAGCCAACCGAATGATGTGCAGATTCAGTTCCTGCCGAATGCAGTTAGGATTTAAAGATTTCTTTTCACATCGCAGTGAGCGCGAGTCCTGCAATATTGATGATCGAGAAGACCTTGTGCTTCAGCAGTGTTCTGAACGTGATTTTAAGATAGTTTTTAAACATTTCGATTCTCCTTAAAAGCGTAATCACTATAAATACGGATGATCTAACCTCGAAGTTAACAAGAAAGTATGATTTTGAGACGCTTGGCCTATTTTTTTTCACCGGGATTGCGCTTGAAGTCCTGTCCCCTGAGTTAACTGCTATCTGTCCCCAAATGGAGTTAAATGGGCTTTTTGCGTATTTCGAGGGCAAGAAGGAGGGCACAAAAAATGATCGAGATGATGATAATAATCACGAATAAAAGAAAAAAGGGAAGAATTCGCGTTAAGGCCGGCGAATCAAAGATATTCCCGAATTTTAAGACACCTTTAATTCCCAAAAATATGATTCCGGCAATAAAAACTCCAAAAGACAGCACCTGGGAATAGGAAACATCTCTTCGCAAACAGAGAGACGGGAGAGAATCTATGTTACATTTAAGTATACCTGATTTGTATTCATTTTCTTTTTTTTGGCGTCTTTGATTATTTTAATTCCCATTACACTGCCCATTTCAGCGAAATCTTCATCCGAAAACTTACATTTGACTATTTTCCCCTTATCATCCTTTATAAATTCGAAGGACCACTTTTCACCATACGGAGTTTCAACTTTAAATTTGAGATCATTTCCCTTGACCGGTTTCAATTCTCCTAGTCTGTATTCTCCTATTCCGCAAAGAACTCCATCCTCGACATAAAATTTGATGAGCATTTCTTCGCCTTCAAGAACAAATCTATAATACCCGGTAAAATCGGCATATTTTGTTTGGGCGTCTTTTTTCTTTTTCTCCTGTGCCGGGGAAGGAGTGTTAACTTCCAAGGAGGCGATTATCCGCATCATGATCCCGTTCAGAGTTTTAGTGCTGCCTGCCCATCTTATGACAACGACCAGGTCATGCTCATTGTCGACTGCGATACAGTTGCCGCCGAATCCTAAAGCATAATATACAGATTCAGGTGCACTGGGAATGGGTCTCTTGCCGGTGTTGAGCCACCACATATAGCCATAAATAGGATTGGCAGAGCTTGGAATCCTCAGCATATCGATCCATTTTTCGGAGATGAGCTGTTTTCCGTTCCATTTTCCTTTTCGTAGAAATAAGAGTCCAAAACGGGCAAGGTCACGCGTGCTGATGAACATTCCACCGCCCCAATGCCCCCCGCCGCTAACAGACTGCATTTTCTGGCCGTTTATATCGACCCAGGAGTTTTCGTAACCGTGCCACCGCCAGGTCGGTGAAGCATCGATCGGATCCATGATCTTTTCCCGGAGCAGCGCCGGTAACGGCATTCGCCATATCTGAAGGAGTGAGTAGGCCAATAGATTGACCCTCACATCATTATATTTATAGTGTGTCCCCGGCTCTTTGAGCTCACGATTCCTGAGATCATCCCATTTGGCATCTCTTGGAGGCCGATCTGCCCAATCCGGTTTTTCCCAGAGAATCCCTGACCAGTCTGAGGTCTGTTGCAAAAGGTGATGCCATGTTATTTTTGAATTATGTTCGGAGTCAAATTTTCCATCCTTAACATAATCTTTGACCGGGTCATGGACATCGTGAATCAATCCCTGATCAAGCGCCAGCCCAGCCATTGTGGACAGATAACTTTTAGTCACACTGAAGGTCATGTCGACTCTTTTGGTGTCTCCCCATTCGGCAACGATATACCCGTTTTTAAGAACGAGTCCGGCTGCTTCGCCTCGTGATTTTGTCGGACCGATTATGCTCCCGTAGGGCTCCCTGCCAAAAGCCTGGATGATCGCTTCTTTCAGGTCTTTTGGGCCGCGCCATTCATTAGCCATTGCATAATCAACGGCTTCCTGCAATAAGCGGGAATCCATTCCCAATTCATCAGGCGTGCGTTTTTCCCATGTGTCGCCTTTTCCTGGGAAGTATGCTGATCCTTTTTCTGCTGATCGTGCCGCTTCATAAGGATAAGGAGAAGAGGATATGCCTAGAGTAAGAAGCAACAATCCCAGAAATACATATGCAACGATCTTTTTGGATAATCTGATCATGGTACCTCCTTTAAGCAAAATCACTATAGAGACGGATGGCACGGCCTCGAAGTTAACAAGAAAGTATGATTCTGGGACGCATGGCTTATTTTTTTTCTATCGGGATTGCGCTTGAAATCCTGTGCCCGGAGTTAAACGCTATCTGTCCCCAAATGGAGTTAAATGGGCTTTTTGCGTTTTTCGAGGGCAAGAAGAAGGGCACAAAAAACGACTGAAATGATGACAATACTCACAAATAAAAGGAAAAAGGGAAGAATTCGAGTCAAGATCGGTGTATCAAAGATATTCCCAAATTTCAAGACTCCTTTGGTCGCCAGAAATATGATTCCAGCTATAAAAACTCCAAAAGACAGTAGCTGGGGATAGATCAAAGGTCTCAGAGCTTTTCTCACCAACTGTTTATCAGGTCTTTTCCAGGCATAGGCTCTCTTCCATATGGCCTCCGTATCAGGGAGGTTCCTTTTTGGCATATCGTTCTCCCAGGCTTTCTCTTTGAATTGATTCATCCAGGTATGAACAGCCACAACATCCTGGCAAACCGAGCAATCGGATAGATGATTTTGCTGTTCGGACGTGAGTCTTTTTTCTCTCAAACCTGCCATTATTTCCGTTTCCAAAGGACATGTCCTTTTTTTCATGGTCTGACTCTCCCTTGAAGCTCTTGCGTCTTCAAGATTTTTGCTAATTTCTCCCTGGCTCTGAAGATTTGAACTTTGAGGCTGTTCTCTTTGGTTTCTGTCATCTCTGCGATCTCTCCGTAGCTATATTCCTCAACATAGGCCAGCCAGAGGAGCATCCTCTCTTTGGGTTTAAGCTTTTTGAATGTTTTTTCCATATCCAGTGAAAAATGAATCTCTGATTGTGGGCTTTCTTTTCGGATATTACTTAAATACACCCGCTGTTCCTCTTCAAAGGCCCTTTTCTCCACTTTAATCCGCCTCACTTTATCGATGATAAGTCTGTAAGCGATTCTGTACAGATAAGCCTGCATGTGTTTCTCGTTCTGGAAGTTAATCTTCGCTTTGAGGAACTTGTAGAATGATTCCTGGAAGATATCGTCAGCCATCTGCTCATCGCCACAGATCTTATAAATGTAAAACCAGAAGGAACGGGAGTAATTCTCATAGAATTTCTCCCAGATTTCCTTCTGCTTTTCTTCCATATACAAAGAACTGATTTGGTTTGTTTCTCGGTCTTTCTGCTGGAGCGCGACTCTCAGCGGATGAACAATGCTGCTCAACATAATAACTCAGCTTTACTTATCCCCGTCAATTATGCCCCATTTCTTGCTCAATGTGTAGGAAATAAAAGTCGAGACAAGAAAACCAACTCCAAGCGCAATCAAAACAATACCAATTGCCAGGAAATACTGCATTTCTTCTGGAAAGATCTGCTTAATAAGGATTAAAGAGATCCCAATAAAAGTAATAATGACTCCTTTGGATAAAGAGGATAGGATTTTCTGTCTGGGAGTTAGGCCGTTATAGGAAAGGAACTTGAGAAATTTATTTCCTTCCTCGGATTGGATGAACTCGTTAAACTCTTGAACAGTCGTAAATTTCTCCAAGATTTTATTCTGGAGCTGGCTTTTTTGCCTCATTTTTAGCCAATCCATGATACTCCAGACCAGCCAGCCTCCGAATATGAACAAAACTGGGAAAAAAATAAACGCCATAACAATATCTTCTTGATACATCATGACCTCCAAAAAATTAGAATCACTACAAAGACGGATGATTTACCCTCTAAGTTAACAAAAAAATTTAATCCTGGGAACATTTCAAAATCTTGTTGTCTGGGAAAAAGAGGATAAGGAAAGTATTCAGTTTATCACTGTTGATCTTTACATTTCTCGATGTACTCTGCCAACTTTTCTTTTTCCGTCGGAGAAAACTGAAGATAAGAAGGAGTGTTTTTGAATCGGGTGAAACAGGATAAAGCTTCGGTCTTGTTTCCTTTTTTTAAGTAGGCAAGGCCAAGGTTATAAACAGCATGGTTCAGGTCAGGCTGGAGCTTGAATCGCTGTTTTCAGATGATGAATGGCCTCATCATAATTTCCATCATACATGTAAATAAGGCCTAAACCATCGTGGGCAGTACTGATCTTAGGATCGAGTCCAATGGCTATTTCATAATTGAGACGCGCCTTCGAAAGTTCCTGAAGGTTCGTTGTTAAGTTAAAAATCTTGAAATGAATACTCCCGAGATTGGAATAAGAAAGAGGAGATTTCTTGTCTACCGAAACAGCCCTTTCACACAACAATAGAGCTTTCTCAAAGTCGCCAATATGCGAATACGCCAGCCCCACTAAATTCCAAGTGACAGGATCAAACTCAAGCTGCTTAAAAGTCAGCCCCTCAAAAACAGAGGTGATCTCACTCCAGCGGCCGGCCTCAAATAGATAATCCACATAAGCTGAAAAAATCATGTAACTTTCGGGGATGAATTCAAGACCCATCTGTAAAACCTGGATGGCATCATTTAGTTTTCCCTGGGATTTGTAGATCAAAGCCAGTTTGGAATAAGCGGTTGAAATTGTCTTTTTCTCTGTGATGACTTCTTTAAGAAGTTGGATTCCTTCTCTTTCCCTCCCCTCTTTCCAAAGTTTGAGAGCCTCTACTGACTTATTATGATACGGGAGAAGGACTTTGACATCATCTTCGGTTCCGAAGTTCCTTTTTTCTCCTCGATAGTCTCCAACATAACCGAGGCTCCTTAACTTCGCCAGAGTCTCCCTGTCCACTTCCTGTTTCACCTCCGGTTTTTCACTGGATTCATGAACCTGGATGACCTGACTCAACTGCTTTCGATAGGCATTTAGATTGCTTTCTTGAGCCCTATTTTCCTTTTCATCAAAATCTTTCTCTAAATCGTACAGTTCCGGAAGCGGAGAATCTATATATTTGTCTTTGTCTTGAATTATGCCTCTTAGCGGAGCCCATCCCAAATCATAATACGGGAGGAGTGATTCAAAATATATGGCCCGTTTCTCCGGCTTTTTCCCTTTCATAACAGGAATCAATGAAATCCCCTGGAGAAAAGACGGCGGTTCAACTTTCAGAGCATCGCAGATTGTAGGAAAGAGGTCAATGTGAGAAACATTTTGATGGACGGTCTGGGGCTTCAATCCCGGGACAAAAACAAAAAGAGGAATCCAAATTGTCGAATTGTATGCCAGGTAGCCGTGCGTCACTTCGCCATGTTGGCCCAAGGACTCTCCATGATCACCCGTGAAAACGATCACAGTATTTTCAAATAGATTATTATCCTCCAGATACCGAAACAGCTTCTTGATGGCATGGTCCACGTAGGCCACTTCGCCCTCATAAGGATTTGTGCTGTATTTTGTTTTAAACGGCTCCGGAGGCTCATAGGGATCATGAGGGTCATAACAATGTACCCAAAGAAACCAGGGAGCACGACGCTCATCCAACCATTCAAGCGCCCTGTCAACGACGACTTCCGCTGGCCTCTCTGCCTCTACTACTTTCCCGGCACTTGTCAATCCAAAATCGCCATCATAGGTGTCGAATCCTTGAGAAAGTCCAAACCTCGAATCAAGCGGAAAGGCTCCCACAAAGGCTCCCGTAGAATACCCATCCTTCTTTAAATGCTCTGCCAGGGTTAAATATTCATCCCCAACCTTAAAATTTAAATTATCATGAACACCGTGATAAAGCGGAGTCGTGCCCAAAAGAATATTGGTATGGGAAGGCAGGGTTGTGGATGTATGAGCAAAGGCTCTTGTAAAGACGACACTTTTTGCGGCAAGACTATCGATGTTGGGTGTTTTTAAATGCTCTGGACTGTAACAGCTCAGCCTGTCTGTCCTCAGTGTATCTATCGTTATCAGAAGCAGGTTAAATCTATCTTCCCCCATGCTCTTCTCTGCTGACATTTCAGTCTTTTCTGCCGGAAATGAAGGAACACAAAAAGTGAAAAGAATAAAAAAAGAAAAGAACGAAACTAATGCGAGCCGCTTTTTTTCCACTTCCGTATATCGACTTTCGTTATTAAATTATCCGATAATAAACTTTATTTCAGTAGACAATCTGCCTTTTAATTTTGTTTAATATCATTTACATTTTTAGACGAAAAAAAAGACTTAATCTTCCCTTACCATTGCTGTGTTTATTGTTATATTACAATGAACAATTTTATACAAAAAAATTAAGTGCTCTTGATCACTAATGAAAATTCCCATTTAGGACCTATCACAAACAACTCTTGCTATTCTCGGTTTAACCTTGCCGACATTTATTTTGATCTCATTACAAAAAACAACAAAGTCGATGAAGTGTATTCCGGCAACTTTTTTCCCTGCACAGATATGCTTCTACTCAAAAGGAAACTCTATAAAAATTGCACTCGATAGACCCCATCCTCTTCGAAGAGGTCTGATATTTTGATTTAGAAAGCTGGGAAGAATGTCAACAGGTGAGAAGCTCAAGTCTCAATCCGCCAGATTAGACCCACATCATTATTTTGATCCCAGGCTCGTTCAGTTGAATTCTTTTGGCGGAACAATTTCAACGTAGATATTGGGCGTGTGGTCAATCTCGATTTTTCCTTTCACCAGCTTAAAATTGAGCACATGACCGCCTCTGGTTCTGTCCTCGGTAATGAAGTGAAAATGATAGCCAAAAACTCTGATTCCACCCATATATCTCGGGAACCAGAATCCCACTATAGTCCCTTTCACTCTCTCGAACAGTTGGAACGGCTGCTTGCTCCTGAGTACCTTGATAAGCTTGGGATACGGCTTTTTTTGTGCCATAAAGCTGCGGGTTCTAACAAATTCGAATTCCCCGTCGATTCGAATAGCATAGAAAATCTTTTTATTCGTTCTCAGAGCATCTATAGATTTCTGCGTGGAAGAGAAGCTAATAGAATCCTCCTCAATCGACAGTGACTCATCAATATCAAAGAAAGTCACAACCGCAAATGGAGTCTTTGTTTGATCAGATACAGGCTGCGCCTCTCCGTCAACATTGAGCCGGTAAAACTTTCCATCCAGAGCAACCATCTCTCCATCCAGCGCATGAATTATTCCTATGCCAAAATCCCCTTGTTCTTTCAGCTCAGCTAAAGTCTTCGCTCCATCGAAGCTGCCGGCAAGCACCGCATTAATGGTCGACACCTGATATAACATCTCTCTGCCGAGCGCGTCATAGTGGCCAGCGATTTTATTATCGATCTTGGCGTTACAACCCGAAAAAAAACAGGAAAGGATAAGAAAGAATATCGCCAGCACGATGTTCCTTTTCACTTCTCTTGCCTCTCCTATTTTGAGCCGGTATGAAACACTCGAAGAGCCGCAACCCTTAAATTGACGAGGGAAACGGCTGTATCAACCCGCTCTTTAAGTCTTTATCAGCCATGGGCTTCAGAGTGATGCAATGAATTCGCTTCTATTTCCCGCCTCTTTTATCATAACTGGAAAGTGGAAGTCAATAGATTGATAGTGAAAATATATAAAATACAATATTAGTTATTATATTTTTATTAAAAATCAAAACTTGAGAAAGAAATCAGGTGCGACTGAACTGGAACCAATTGCAGCGGATTTAGAGGAAAAGACGAAGTATTACCTAAATAAACTTTTCACGCTTTTGCAGACGGAGAAGAGCAAACAGCGTCGCAACCGCTGATCCCAGGACAAGATAAAGCCTGTTATAGAATGTCGTCTGGGCCCAGAGTAGAGACCGGAGAGCCTCCGCACTGCGGAAGGGATTATGGAAGAGATACCAGCTGCTGTTCTGAATCTCATCCCCCAGCACCCAAAAAAACATGAGAAAGATAACCATGATTACGGCACTGACATTGCCGCTGGTGGTCTGGGCGGAAAGGAAAAAGGCCAGGCTTCCCAGGAATATTATCGGCATCATCACATGAGAGACCATACGCCAGACAGGGAAGTCGGCCAGGGTAATCCGGCAGAGGAGAACCAGAGCGAACATCATGAGAGCGATGATGATGTAGAGCGTTACCAGCCGTGTCAACCAGACTTTGTAGCGGTAATCGGGGATACCGAAAAGTGTTTCCACCATGCGCGTGTCCTGGTCCCTCTGGATGCCGTAGACCGAAGGATAGAAGACCAGCAGAATGCCGGGCGCGAGAAGATAGTTGTACAGCCGCTCCGAATTAGGCGTCCCGCCCCTTCCCAGCAGGCCAATCAAAAGGACCAGAAAAAAAAGACCCAGGGCCAGTCCCAGAAAAATGACAAACCGTCCTCCGAATATGTGAAGTGCGTTGTATCTCATAAATGCGGCGACGGTTTTGATTCTGTTCACGGCAGGCCTCCTTGCTTCTGCGCCTTCCGGCCCATCAGCCACATGTAGGCATCCTCCATGGTGGGAACCACCTGCTTGGCCTCTGCCAGTGGTTGTTCTTCAGCCAATATCCGCACCCTGACCTTGCCTGCGTCCCGCATATGATGGACAACATTGGCGGTCCGTCTGACCTTGTCCAGATCGCTTTCCGGGATGTGGGCTTGCCAGACGTTCCCGCGTGTCCGTTCGATCAGGTCCTGGGGGGAGCCGATGAATTTGACCCTCCCTTCAAAGAGAACAGCCAGCTTGTTGCAAGAGCTGGAGATATCTTCGACGATGTGAGTGGAAAAGATCACGATGCGGTCCTTGGCCAGTTCGGACAACAGGTTGCGGAATCTGATCCTCTCCCTCGGGTCAAGTCCTGCGGTGGGCTCATCCACGACCAGGATCCTGGGAAGCTTGAGCAAGGTCTGGGCGATCCCTATGCGCTGCTTCATCCCTCCGGAGAAGGTGCGTATCTTGTGATTGCGGTTTTCCGAAAGATGAACTGAACCCAGGGCAGTGTTGACGATTCTGTCCCTTTCTCCCTTGTTCCAGATCCCCTTGAGCATGGCCTGGTAATCCAGGAACTGGGCGGCGGTCATATTTTCATAGGTGCCGAATTCCTGAGGCAAGTAGCCGATAAGAGCTTGAAGCTCTTCTCTGTTCTCCTCCAGGTCCAGGTGGTTGAAGGACACTTTGCCCCGGCTGGGATTCAGGATGCCGCAGATGATGCGCATCAAGGTTGTCTTTCCCGCGCCGTTAGGACCCACCAGCCCGAACATGCCCCTTCCGATGGAGAGGGAGATGCGGTCCAACGCCTCAAAGGGCTTTTTCTTTCGACTGAGCAAAGGGATGCTCTGCACAAACCTGTAAAAGGCGCGTCTCAGCCGGCCGAACCGGCCGGTCAGGCGGTCTATAATAGTGCCTCTCTGTTCCAGACGATTAGCCACGGCCTTGAAGAGAATAGCCAGATACCAGATAAGGCCGACGAATACAGCTGAAAATGTATCCCGCCACTGCCCTCTCAGCCAGAGGAGCACGGGGATGGGCAGTCCCCAGCGAATCACTTTCTCTCCAATGTCGAATATCCGGTCACGCAGGCGCCGGTCCGGAGCCGGTGCAGGTTTGAAGGTGCGGAACAGGCTCAGGCTAGCCAGATAGAAGACCGCGACAAGAATCAACCGCCACAATCCCCCTCTGAGGTAAAAGAAGAGGAAAAAGACCAGAAAAGCGTAGATGGGCAGGATATAAAGCCAGCGGGCTATACGTTCTTTAAAAGGATGCCTTTCTATTGTTGCCTCCCGGTCTTTGCGCCCTTTTCTCCACTCCTTGGCGAATTTGGTAAAGTCATCATAGACCTTGGAAACATTGCGGATGGTAATGGTAATGGGTGCATCATCGGCGAAGAGCCGGAGGCGGCTGCGGCGGAGGCTGGTCCGGACAAACCAGGTGCCAGCAGGCACAGCGGCCAGAAGCCCCATTATATAGGCGGACTGCCAGAGCACCGAATGGATGGTGTTGACTATCAGGACCAGTCCCAGGATGAACAGGCCAAGCATCAGGAGCTTGGTTTTGAACGGCAGCCTGTTCAGCCAGCGCAGGGTGTTATCCAGGCCAAAGGCGGCCGTGGGGATAATCACCAGCGTGAAGAGGGTGGCGAAGGCCAGCCCTCCGATGACCGTGATGGCGAAGGGGGCGCCGATCTGGGAGATGTACTCCGCCCGGCCCATAGCGATGGGCAGCATGGCCAGGATGGTGGTCACCGCTGTGATCAGGATGGGCCGGACCCGGATCTGGCCGGCCGTTATCAGGGCACGCGACAGGCGGAATTTTTTCCTCTGGAGGATACGTGAGTAGTCGATCAATATGATTCCGTTGTTGACAACGACGCCCAGCAGGATCAGGAATCCGATAAGCGCGTTTGCGTTGTAGATGGAATTTCCCGTCACAATGAGGGCTAGGAAGGCGCCCACAGCGGCCAAAGGCAGAGTGAACATCATCACAAAGGGAGTGATCAAGGACTCGAAGGTAGAAGCCAGGACCATAAAGATGAGGAGGATCCCGATGCCGAAAAGGAAGTAAAATTCTGAAACATCGCTTTCGTCATGAACTACTTCTATGGCCACCCCAGGCGGCGGGTAAATGCCTGCCACTAAGGTTTCTATTTCCGCTCTGGCCTGTTCCAGAAGGGAGCTGGAATCTTCGATATCCGACTCGAACCGGTAGGTCACTGTGACCTGCTTTTCCTGATTCGTCCGAATAATCCGAGCGTAGCCTGCCGAATACAGGAGTTGGGAAATCTGGGTGATGGGGACCATGCCTTCCGTGTTGGCTGGGATCTGGAGCCTGCGGAGGTCATCCGAGGTTTTCTCCTCTATCTCTTCGGTCTTCAAGATGATGTCCACCTCTTCCGCGCCGTCCATGTATTTAACGGTGGAGGAAATCTCTCTCTGGAAGGTGTTCAGTTCGTTCATGACGGTCTGGAGCCCCACATCGAAATGTTTGAGTGCCGCCTTGTCCAGGAGGAGATCGATGCTGGGCTGTTGGTTGGAAACGTTCAGATTGGCAGACCTGACGGTGTCGAGGTTTTCGATATTGTACTGGATGTCCTCAGCGATAGCCCTCAGAATTTCCAGGTCTTGGCCGCTGAGTACGACCTTCTCCTGGCTGGCTCCCATACCGAGAAGCCTCTGGAAATCCTGGCCGCGGCCGCTGCCACCCTGAAAGCCAACACTCTGGGTGGGTACATCATAGGAAAAATCGATACGGGGGAAGGAGTCATCCAGCATCTCCTCGATGAAGTCCTTGATTTCCTCAAGGGAGCGTCCTGCGATCTTTTCATAATTCTCCGCAAGCTGAAATGTCAGGACAATGTTGTCTTCCTGGATGGAGGATGTCCTTTCCTCGATTTCCTGTATATCTTTCAGCTTTTCATCCATCTCCCGGGCCTGTTCGTCCGCCGTATCCAGGGTTGTTCCGGAGGGAAGGATGGCATACAGATTAAATGTATCAAGCGGGACCTCCTGGGGAACGTTGATACTGAGCCCCAGGCAGATGACCAGACTGAGAAAAAAGGCGACCACACACACAGCCAGCGTTCCTGCAGGAAAGCGAAGGCCTGTTTTGAGAAGCACGGTGTAGATCTGCATGGGTCGCTGCTTTGGGCTGAGCACAGGTGGAGGCGGTGGCTGTTTTTTCCCGGAAAGGATCCGGTAGGAGATGGTGGGAATCAGGAGGAAGGCCACCACCAGCGACACGAGAAGAGTGGCGATGATGGAAACACCGATCTGCCAACCCAGTGTTTTTACAAGAGGATTAGTTGAGAACAGAAAGGGCACGAAAATGCAGATAGTGGTCAGCGTTGCGGCGAAGATGGCCCGCAGCACCTCATTGGTCCCGTCCACGACAGCATGTCCTGCATCCGAATTCCTGCTCAAGTGGCGGTTGATACTTTCCAGCACCACAACGCTGCTGTCCAGCAGCATCCCCACGGCGATGGCGATTCCCACAAGCGTCAATGTATTGATGGTGATCCCCAGCGCGTAGAAAATATTCATGGATATGAGGACAGAGATGGGAATGTTAAGAGCGATGATAAAAACAAATTTGAGCCGTCGTATAAAAACCCAGAGAACAGCGATGGCCAGAAGGCTTCCCACAAGGCCCAACATAAGGATGGACTGGATATTGTCTTCGATCACCCGAGCTTCATCCACCTGGATGACCAGCTCGACTCCGTCTGCACTGATCTGGCGGTTGATGTCCCCGATGGCCTTCCGGGTTTTGGCGGCCAGGGAAAGAAGGTTTGAGTCCCAGCTGCGTACAAGGGAGACCGTGATGGCCTCCATGCCGTTGATCCGCGAGATGGATTCCTCTTCCGCCCCACCTTCCCTGATTTCAGCGATCTGGCCAAGTGTGATGGGGCCTGTGCTTTTGACTACGATATCACGAAGATCAGGAATATCCGTATACTCGCTGACCAGATTGACGAAATACTTCTGACGCCCCTCCCTGGCGACCCCCAGGTACTGTTTGAGTCCGCCCTGCTGGTTGATACGGGAAGCAACCTGGTTGACCGTCAATCCGAACTCGGTCAACATCTTGCTATTCAGCAGGACTTCGATGGACCGTTTGCGGCCTCCGTAGACGTTGACGTTAGCCACCCCATCTATAGCTTCCAACTGAGGAGTGACCTTTTCATCGATGACGCTGCGAATCTGATCCAGGCTGCCCTCTCCCCGGGCTTGAAAAGAGAGAAACTGGTTGGAGAGCTGCTCCGGATCGGTCTTGACGACAAACGCCTGAAAGGAGTCATCCAGCAGAGCAGAGGCTGCGGAGACTCTGTCCTCGAGCTTCAGATAATCGTATTTCTGATGGCTGGATGTGTCGTAGTAGACAAATATGGTGGCTTGTCTGTTGCTCACAAAGGATTCGATCTTTTCGATGTTTTCCAGTCCGGCGATGGCGCCTTCCAGCGGGATCACCGCATAGCGTTCCACATAGGCAGGATCGGCGTTCGGCGGTCCGGATATATAGATGATTAGCTGAGGAAGCTCGGTGCTCGGGAAGAGTTCGATGGGCAGTTGCTGGACGGACACGGCTCCCAGCAGACAGAGCCCGATGATAAGCATGAAAACCGAGACCGGCCGTCTGATGATCCATCGAATCATAGGCTACACCTTCTCCGCTCTCATCTTCATACGTCCGCCCAGTATCCGGTAAACGGAGGGAATGACCACCAGGGTCAGGAGAGTGGATGTGACCAGGCCGCCGATGACGGCCACAGCCAGCGGGGCTCTGAGTGCCGCCCCTTCCCCAATCCCCAATGTTAGAGGGAAAAGAGCTAGGATGGTGGTGGCAGATGTCATGAAGATGGGCCTGATGCGCAGCTGCCCGGCTTTGATTATGGCGGCTTCCATTTCCATTCCGCTGCGCCGCTGCTGATTGATCAGGTCCACCAGGATGATGGAATCGTTGACGGCAATCCCGGCCAGCATGATCATGCCGATGAAGGACATGATATTCAGAGGCAGCCCAAGAATAACGAGCAACCCCACGGCTCCCACCATTGCCAGAGGAATGGTCAGGAGGATAACAAAGGGATGGCGGAGGGATTCGAACTGGGAAGCCATAACCATGTAGACCAGGATAACAGCCAAAAGCAGGGCGAACTGCAGATGGCTGAAAGATTCTCTCCGCAATTTTTCTTCACCCGTGACAACGAATGAATAATCCTGAGGCAGGCTGACTCCTGCCAGCGACTTTTCCACATGGGCAACGATTTTATCAAAGGCTTCTTCCCCACTGAGCTGGCCCGTCACTTCTGCAGTCCGCACCTGGTTGTTTCTCAGTATTTCCCTGGGGGATACCGAACGCCTCAGGACCGCTACCTCGCCCAGCCTCAGCTTCTTTCCTCCGGACGAGTCCAACAGAAGTCCTTCTAGCTCCTTGAGTGTTGGTTCAGGCGAGCGCAGCACGATGTTGATGTACTCGCCCTCGTCCTCATATTCACCCAGTTCTTGTCCGGAAAGAAGGCGGCTCAGTTGAGAGCCGATGCTGTAGGGTGTTAGACCATAGGAAGTGGCAGAGTTCCTGTCGATAACAACTTCCACTTCAGGCCGTCCCTCCTGAAAGCTTGTTTCCACGGCGGTCAATCCTTTCTGTCGTTCCAATATCGCCATCACTTGATCCGACAGGGACTTTAAAATATCCATGTCCTTCCCCCGGATTTCAACGACCAGGGGAGCCTCCACCGTTCCCAGTGTGACCTGCAGGGTTGTCTGAGCCCTCATGATCTGAGCTCTGAGGCCCGGAATGTCGGTCAGCTGATTTTTGAGCCACTCCTGCAGAGAGTCCAGGTCCATGGAATCGGGTTTGACACCGATCAAAAGCATGGCACTGTTCTCCCCGGCCAGCACATCCGATTCCGTCAAAGCGGTCCCCACCGGGCCGACGCGGGAGAAGATGAACTGGAGGGATTCCCCATGGTTTTCCTCCAGCAGCGATTCCAGGCTGCGGACCGCGGATTCCGTCCGCTCCAGGTTTGATCCTTCCGGCAGAAGAAGGGAAATCTCCAGCTCGTTCCGGTCCGCTTGAGGCAAAAATTCGCTGCCCATACGGGACGCCAGAAAGGCCGCCGAGACAACCAGGAGAAAAGCGAGGATAACCACCAGCCATCTTTTTTTCAGCACGCCGGAGAGAAAGCGGGCATAGAAGAGAAATTGAAGAGAGGCTCCCGCTTGTTTTCCTTTGGACACCTTCAGGATCCTGGAGCTGAGCATGGGGATGACGGACAGAGCCACGAAGAGGGAGGATAGAAGGGCGAAGGCTACCGTCCAGGCCTGCTCCTTGAACAGTTCACCGGCAATGCCATGGAGGTAGACGATGGGAAGAAAAACAATGATGGTGGTCAGGGTGGAGCTGGTGATCGCTCCCCCCACTTCACCCGTTCCCCGTACGGCCGCCTCCTTAAGCCCCAATCCCTCCTCCAGATGGCGGAAGATGTTTTCTACCACCACGATGGCATTATCCACGAGCATACCGGCTCCCAGCGCCAGACCTCCAAGGGTCATGATGTTCAAGGTCAGCTTGTTGAAGTACATCAGATTGAAGGTGGCGATGATGGAGATGGGGATGGCGATGCTGATGACGGCGGTAACTCCTATCCTGCGGAGGAAAATGAACAGGATTAAAACGGCCAGAAAAATACCTATCAGTCCTGTCTGCTCGACTTCCCTGACCGCAGATTTGATGAAACCCGCCTGGTCCTGGATGATGTGCAGTTCATATCCGGGAAGGGATCTCTGAAGGCTTTCCAGTTGGCTGCGGATATGCTTGGAGGCCTGGGTGGTGTTGAACCGGGCTTCCTTGAAGATCTCGAGGGCGATACAGCGACGGCCGTTGTAATGAACGATGTTCTCCGGCTCGCTGATCATATAGCCCACTTCTGCAACATCTTTTAAAGCGATCGGAATTCGGTCGGTCGTTTCTCCAGCCTCACCGGACTTGTAGGCGATAATCAAGTTCCTCAGATCTTCCAGTGATTCCAGCTCCCCCACGCCGCGTATTGTGTAGCGCAAACCCATCTCAACGATGGATCCGCCGGATATGCTCTGGTTGCTGGACTGAATTTCGGAGGCCAACTGGTCCAAAGTCAGACCATAGGCTTCCAAGGTGTAAGAATCCGTCCGGATCTCTATCTCTCTTTTTCGCTCCCCCACCAGCTCCACGGCCGCCACTCCGGGAAGCCTGACCAGTTCGTTGCGGATGTTGTTTTCCGCAGTCTGCCGCAACCTGTCCAGATCATCCAGGTCCTCATGCCAGAGCACCGCTGTGACAACGGGTTGGGCATTGGGATCCAACTGGCTGACGCTGATTTCTTCCAGGTCTTTTCCCTGGGAAAAATCAGTGGCGGCTTTCTGGAGCTCAAGGTAGACCTCATCCATGTCCGTATTCCACTCATACTCCACAGTGATCAGAGCCCTTCCCACGCGGGATACGGAAGAGACTCCCGTGACCTTTTGGCCGCGGGCTGCCATCGCTTCCAGAGGAGAAACAAACTGCTCCTCCATCTCTTCCGGAGGGCGCTCCTCTGCTTCCAGCGAGACATAGAGCCGCGGATTATTCAGACGAGGGAGGAGGTCCATCCCCAGCCTCTGGAAGGCGATGTAACCAAGGAGGCAGATGGCAAAGATGACCATGATTATGGTCGTGGGGTACCTGACTGAAAACTGTGCAAGTTTCCTCATTTTATCTCTTCTCCGGATTCACTGAAAAATCAGAGGACATGTATTCATCGGATTTTGGCTATTCCAGGACCTTGACTCGGGACCTGTTTCTCAGGGTTTCGAAGCCTTCGATTACCAGGCTGTCATCCGGATTGAGCCCCTGGGTGACTTCCACGGTGTCTCTGGTTTCGATGCCTAAATCAAGCCTCCGTTCCAGGGCAATCCCTCTCTGGATGACATAAACGGTTTTACGGCCCCGCCTGTCCAGGATGATGTCTTTGGGGATGACGATCACATCCGCCTTTTCCTGGACGATGATATCGGCGCGGATGAACATTCCGGGTTTGAGAAGGAGATCCGGGTTGGAGGCTTCGATTTTGATCTTGAACATCCGGCTGGTGGGATCCAGCGCCGGCGAGATCTGAGTGACCTTTCCCTCAAGCTTCTGCTTTTCCTGGCTGTAGTTGCTGACGACAACATTCTGGTTCTGCTGGATGCGTTCCATCTCCTTTCCGGGAAGGGTCAGCTCGGCATACAGGCGGGAGTAATCCATCAGAGTGGCCACTTCGGTGTTGGTCTCCACCCACTGACTGGAGGTGTAATGGGGGAGGTTCACGATGACTCCGCTGAAGGGAGCACGGATCTCCAGTTTGGCCAGGGATATTTTGGCGTTATCGAAGCTGTACCGGGCGTCGATCATGGCTTTTTCCGCATCCCTCACCTCCTTCAGAGTGATACCTCCTTTTTCGTAGATGCTCTGCTGCTTGGTGAATTCTCTCTCCGCAGACTCAAGGCTCAGCTTTTTCGAATCCATGGCGATCTGATTAACGTACTCGGGATTGTCCAGGGAGAAGAGCAGGGTATTGGCGGCCACGGAATCCCCCATGACAAACAGTTTTCCTGTTTTGGGATTTCTTTGAATATTGTACCGCCCGGCCTGTTCCGTTTTGAGGATGGCTTCCTTGGCGGCATAGACCGTTCCAGTAGTCGTCACGAATTCCTGGATGGAGGATTTTTTCACTTGTATCACACGCACGGGAATGGTGGTGTCGGTTTGCGTCGTCATCCGTTCCTGCTGACAACCGGAAAGCATCAGAAGTGAAACCAATAGTATAAAGAAAATAAATCCTGGTATGACTTTTTTCATCCTTTAATCCTCCTGTTCTTTGATATCTTTGATTTCATCCAAGATGGACCGGTTGGCCTCAAAATCCCAGAGCGTTCTGATCTTCAGGTCAAGCAGAGCCAGTTTGTTGTTGATCAAAGCCTGGACAAGGCTGAGCCTTTGTTGGGATAGCTGGAGCTGATAGAACTGCAGATCCTTGGACGAGAGTTCGCCATTGCGGTAGCGCTCCAGGTTAATGTCATAGGTGAGCTCTGCGTTTTTTATGCTTTTTTCCGCAATTTCTATCTGACGTTTTTGGTTCATCAAATTCCGGTAGGCTTCGCGGATCTCTGTTTTAATGCTTTTTATCTCTTCTTCAGCCGAGAGTTTGACTGTCTCGACCTGAGCCCTGGTGGCGGCCATGTGATGTTTTTTCTGTCCCCAGTCAAACAGGGGGATGTCCAGAGTGAGAGAAATCAGGCGGTCAGTGTTGGGCGAGTCGTAGAGACCTGCGAACTGTGGGTTGGTTCCGGTCAGCCCGAAGGAAAGATTGAGGGACGCCTCGAATTCGTTCTCAGCTCCCGCTACGATTAGATCATGCATGGCTCTCTGAAGCTCGATGTCCATCTGCCGCAACTCCATCCGGTTTTCCAGCCCGTGGGCGATGGCCTTTTCCAGATCCACTTCCACAATTGTTTTCTGAATGTCGGCGGAGACATCGATCATATCCTCCAGCTCCATCCCCAGCAGGATTTTGAAGGTATCCAGACTGTTTTCATGCTGCATGCGCCTGTTTTCCAGCGAAGCCAGGCTGTTGTCTTTAGTGATGTCTGCCTGATAGAGCTCTTCTGGGGCTGATATGCCGGCATCCACCTTGCTCTTGATGATGTTGAAACTTTCTGTGGCGTTTTTGTATTCCTCCTGGGAGATCTGGATGCTCATCCTGGAATAATAGAGGTTGAGAAACTGCTGAGTCACCTGTCTTTCGATCTGAAGCTTCTGGATGGCATAGGCCAGCTGTGCATTCTCAAGGGAAAGCTCCAGCTCCTTGATCTGCATCTTTGTCCTGTTGTAAGTGAAGAGGGGTTGGCTGAGGGTAACGGTCAGACTGTTGGAGAAGGTGGATTCCTTCACCCCACCCGTAAAAGTACTGGACGACTCTTGCCAGTTGAACTGGTCGGTGACCCTCAACTCAGCGTCCGTCCATTTTATGGGCTGACGGATGGTGAAGGCGGTCGAAGATCTTGTCAGGGTCTGGGTGTTGTAGCTGGAGGTGAGTTCACTGAACACCCTGTTGCTGGAAGTGCGGTAGGGCGTTACGCTCAAACTGAACTGGGACTTGAGCCCGGCCTGCTCAGCCCAAAGGTTTCGTCTGTTGACCTCCAGCTGAAGGGAGGCCTGGCGTATGGCCGGGCTGTTCTGGAAGGCTATGTTGAGGGCCATTTCCAAAGTCAGTTCTTCACCACTTGCCAGAACTCCTGCCGCGGAGATAAGAGCCAGACATAAAACGGATACCAGCCTTTTCTTTTTCCTGAGAATGGAACCACGTGTCTGGTTTAAATTGTTCCGCATTGATTTATTCATATACAACTCCATTACCTGGCAAGACCCTCCATCCTGCACAGATGTATTTATAAGCCTAATTCTGTTCTGATTTTACCCACTTCACCGCATCGGCCGTGAGAAAAGCCCCCTTGCCTTTGTCCGTCTGTTCGATCATGTTCGTTCCAGCCGCCAACCGAAAGGTCCCAAGCAGGACCCAGCCCTGAGGCGAATCCTGGATGTCGAAGGCGATCTCTTCGGTGCCGTCCTCGTTGTGGACGATGAAGTGTTTTTCCTCCTGGGTGGGCCGACGCCGTCCCCCTCTATCTCCTCCTCGTTGGCCTCTTCCCGGTCCCCGACTCATGGTTTCGTTGTAAAAATAGATATCATAGCTGCCGCTTTCCGGGAGATTAACCGTCCAGGAAACTTTATTGCTACCCTCTCCAACCTTGATCATGTAGCCGGTACGAAGGACTTTGCCGTAAAAATCCTGTTGAATGACTGGGCTCCACCGGCCTGGAGGATTGGTGGGATTGTAATCGAGATACTCTTTCTCGGCGCTTGAACGGTCAAAGAGCCGGCTGATGGCTGACCGGAGCCGGTTGTCTCCGCCGCCGCCGGCCACGGCAAATCCCAGGTCTTCATTGTCAACGATATATTCTCCGGGAGTATCGAATTGGTCTTCCTCATAGGGGAAAGTCCGCTCCCCTTCGAAGAAAGTCTCCGCATCCTCCGTTCTCTGTCTCATCATGAACAGGTTCATGGCAGCAGGAATGTTTCGGGAGATGGTTGTGTCCACTGTAAGGATCATGGGCCGGCTGTCCAGGAGAACACCGACTTCCTTGGTAGTGTTCGATGGAATGATGACAGTGCGTTCGATCTCGGAAGGCGCTCCTCCTCCGAATCCACCCCGTCCTCCGCGCCCCGCCATCATGGTGACCCTGACGACTCCCTCGGATTCGGAGATGTTGGTGATGGGAATCTTGATATGGGTGCGCTGCTGCTCTCCGTCCCGGACATTAAACATGCCGATGGCGCCGATAGTGAACGCCGGTAGCTTTTTTTCCGCATACCAGGCAGCCATCACCGGTTCCAAGTCAAATTCCTTGTAGGCGTAAAGGAATTGGAGAAAATCTTCTTCTTTAATGGTGTTGAACTTTTTCTCTTTGATAAATGACAGGAGTTTTTCGTCGAAGCTGTCCTCCTGGATGCGGGATTCGATGATGGTCATCAGATTTTTCCCCTTGGCCAGGATGACATCGTTGAGTTGGTCATCTTCCAGATCTTCATCCTCCAGAAGTTCAGTCATTGAGTGTCCGTCCAGCAGTTGGTTGGTTCTTTCCTGGTCGGTCAGACCGCCGCTTCGGTTGAAGCGGAATCTTGAGGCGGAGATCCTGTCCTGGAGCCAGGATTCCATGGCGGAGTGAAGGATGGGCCAGCGGTCGGAGGCCAGCGTGGAGGTGAAGGTGAAATAATTCGGTATCAGGCTGTATTGCGCGTCCACGTCGGATTCCGTCACACTGGAGAGGGCTGTGTCACGAAAGCCTCCCATTTGAGGTTGAGAGCCCAGGAGGTTGCTGCGGACAAAGCGCATGAAAAAACTGTTTTGGATCTGAGCGGGTGTGATTTCCGCTCCTCTCATAAATCGTCTTCTTCGCTGCATCATGCGATCAATGAACGCGAAGTCCGCTCCTTGACACAATGTTCCCATCTCCGGCAGAAAAACCATTTGGGGCTGGATGGTTTCGTCCGCCGCGCTCCAGAGGCGCTTATGGCTGAAAAAGTGGATGGGAACTTCCACCAGAGCCAGCTGCTCATAAGGGTAGTCCAAACCGATGGTGACCTCAAATTCGTCCTTCAGCTGGGTAATTGTCTTGGGCAACTCTTCGGTGATGGCATCGAGATACTGTGCGTAATAATCGTGTCCCGCTAGAGTGAAGAGCTTATACTCTACATCCTTGACCTTGAGAGCCCTTTCCTCGAAGGGGCCGACTGTCAGGGATATCTGCGGAAGAGGGGTTGTGGGGCGGAAGGTGTAGGTTTTCCCGCCGTTCGACTCCTTGATTTCAGGAAGGCCCTGAGACACAGCGGTGCGGCCCTCTGGCAGTCGGACACTAAGCGTGTATTGAGAGAAATCATGTGCCACCGCCCCGGGAAAGCGGTGACTGAGAGGGATTCCCGCTCGGGGATACCAGCCGCTTTCCGGAGTCAGATGGATAAACTTTTCCGATAAGAAGATGTATTTTTTCGGCACGCGGAAAAGCCCCAGCTTGGATGGTTTGCGCAGGGCTTCACTGTTAATGTCCGGGTAGCAGTAGGCCTCCAGCGGAGTGCCTGCATAATCTACCCGAATAGTGATGCCGTCGCCGGGAGCCAGGGGATCCGATGGAAGTATGTGAAGAAGATGTCCTTTTCTGACATGATCAAGAGTCGAATCGCTGGCTGTAACACGGCTGACCTGCAGCCCCGGATTCAGGGTCAGAAGGAGGGATTCTGCGGGCCTGCCTTGATTGTTTTTTAATAGAATCTCGGAAGAGGCCGTCAGGACATTGCCGGAAAATTCCACATCGACGGAACAGGATTCCACGCTCAGTGCGGGGACCGCGGCGTATTTTTGGCTCTCTGCCAGAAGGTCACGGCGGAGGGAATCGATGTCCCTGTTGGATTGGACATGGCTGAATATCAGGCCAAGGGCCGAGATGATAAGCAGAGCTGACAGTGCCCCGGACAGGGCTGTCGTCCATGGCGACTGCCGCAGCCGTTTAGCCAGAAGCACCGTACCGAAGACGAATCCCAGGCCCAGGAAGAGGAAGGGGAGCCGCAGCTGAAAAAGCTGTGCGCTGTTGCCCAGCCCGATAAAATCGGAATACATCAGTGGTGTGTGGAATCCGAATATATCGAGGATAAAGTAGGCCTTGCTTCCCAGGACAATCAGGCTGAGTGATGATATGGCCAGTCCTATCAGAATGACTGCAGCCTGGCTGCGGATGACAACGGCCAAAACAAAGGACAGGCCGATAAGGAATACCAGAGTGGGAAGAGTTAGCGCCAGGAAGTAAAGAAGGTAAGCCTGAATGTTTAAAGGCGTCTCCGATAGGAAGAGATGGATCAGGGCCGTGATCACACCGACCAGGATGTTCATCAAGATAAACAGCCCGATGACTCCGAAGAACTTGCCCAGGAGGTAGCTGGTGTTGGAAAAGGACCGGGAGAAGATGACCTGGGTGGAATCTGTTCTCCTGTCCCGTTTGAAGAATTCCGTGGCCATGAAAACCACGATAATCCCCTGGTAGACATTGAAGAGCTTGAAGCTGAACAGCGGGATGGATCCCGATAGGGACCGGAAATAATAGGGAAAGGAAAAAGAGGGTGCTGCGATCCCGGCTGTCAAAAGGCCCAGAATAAGGAGGCCCAGCAGGGCGAATATACGAAATCCCCAGGACCTCAGAAGCACCTTGGCCTCATATGCAGCGATTTTTAGACAGATCATTACAGATGTCATAGTTCTAACCTCATTCCTTTTTTTCAAATTCTCCGGACAGGCGGTGCGAGGCAGCCTTCTGCATATAATGGATGTAGGCATCTTCCAGATTGGGTTCAGCCGGTACAGCCTCCGGTGTGTCCGGATTCTCAGCTACTATCCGCAGCTCATACCCGTTTTCCGAGGGAACCGTGGAGATGACCGGGAATCGTTCCTTCCAGCTGTCAAGGTCTTCATAACCGGTGGATATGGTCCAGACTTTTCCCCTCGCGCTTTCCACTAGCTCGGCCGGTGGACCGTGAAATATGATGCGTCCCAGGTCCATGAGTGCTATGTTCTCGCAAGTGGAGGAGATGTCACTCACGATGTGGGTGGACAGAAGTATGATCCGGTCCTGGGCGGACAGGTCGGATAAAAGATTGCGGAACCGGATCCGCTCCTCCGGGTCAAGGCCGGATGTAGGTTCGTCCACAACCAGGAGTGGAGGGTCTCCGATCAGAGTTTGGGCAATACCCAGTCTTCTCTTCATTCCGCCGGAGAGCTTCCCCGTCAAGCGATCCCTAGCTTCGAACAGGCCCACGGTTTCCAGCAGCAGGTCAATCCTGTCCCGTCGCTGGTTCTTGGACAGGATTCCGTTGAGGCAGGCGCTGTAATCCATGAACTCCCAGACCGTCAGCTTGGCGAAGACGGAAAAATCCTGGGGTAGATAGCCGATCTTCCGCCGGATCTCCTTGCGGTTTTTGCGGATATCCAGACCGTTCACTGTCACCTGACCGGAAGAGGGCTTCAAAAGCGTGACCAGGATGCGCATCAGTGTGGTTTTTCCGGCGCCGTTGGGGCCCAGCAGGCCGAACAATCCCTTTGGAATGTCCAGGTCGATGTTTTTGAGGGCTAGCTTACCGCTGTTATAGCGTTTTGAAAGCTGAGATATAGAAATCTGCATGTTTCTTTCCTCGGTTCTCTGTTATCGACATAAAGTCAATAACTTAATCATTTTCCCGTCTCTAATCATTTAGACGGAAAGACTGGATGAATCTTCCGATTAATTGCTTTTATTCTCTCTGCAAAGAGTGTAAATGATCGTAATTTTTCCCTTTATTTTCACTTGTGTATCAAGAATATTCTCTTTATACCAATTAGACAAGAGCTTCCCCTTAATCTCGGCTCAATCTGAGAAAAAAAACCTCGATGTGATTTTCCATGGGGAAAGGAAGAGCCGGATAAAAATTAACAAATGCAAAAAAGTGATAAATATGTTTTTCCCAGCTTTTTCTCTACTTTTTTAACTATTCGGGAAAACATTCCTCAGTGTTTTTTGGCTAGAATGAGACACAGGGACTTTTAAAATTTTGGCTTCTGCTGGGTGAAAATGATTGGTTGCTTGTTCTAATATTTCCCCAATTCTATGTTCAACAGATCGTCTTGATCGAATTCTTTTCCACAGCCTCGACATTCATATACTACGTACTCCTTGCCTTCTTTAACAGCCTTTTTCTCAGTAGCGGT
>JABAOC010000189.1_pt2 | contig 28155 bp, 20 predicted proteins | sample 7062161 | NCBI WGS metagenome assembly JABAOC01 (sample SAMN14538625, study PRJNA623070) | marine sediment metagenome | biome: marine biome [ENVO:00000428]; feature: marine pelagic biome [ENVO:01000023]; material: deep marine sediment [ENVO:00002113] | place: India: Gulf of Khambhat ... | reverse complement strand
TATCAGACTAGTCGTACTAAAACTTTGGCTAACAACTCTAGTAAGCAACCTAAACCTATCAACTATCGACATCAAATTAACTGCCTGACCCACTGTTCTGAAGAAAGAAGATAGTCTGGTTGTAATATTTCCTATATTCAAGCTCTGACTCGTTGATCTGAACATAAACGATATTCTTGAAACCATTTGTGATATACTCAAAGCGACATTAACTATTCTCTCATAAGTCTTAAACGTTCTTGATGTTATCTGGGATAATATCGATATACTTTGAGTCAGAGTTCTAAAAACAGAAGTTAACCTAGTTGCAACATTAGTTAGACCTAAATTTTGACTTAAATTTCTTATAGCATCTACTATCCTTCCTGTTAAAATATTCGCGTTAAGAGTTTGAGTCAACAATCGGAATATATTAGCAATTCGTTCGCTCAATGAAGATACAGAAAAGCTTTGTGAAATTAGTTTACTTATTAGCGTGAATTTCCCTGTAACAGCGTTTGTAGTAAAATATTCACTCGTTTGTCTCAGTATTGTTGCTAATCTAGTTATAACTGCATTTGCGGTTAACGATTGTGACAGTTCTCTAAAAATAGTCTTTAGTTTAGTAGCTATCGCATTCATCGATAATGTTTGTGATAAAATTCTAACACTAGAATATATTTTTTTAATTGCATCGTTTATGTTCAATGTCTCACTTAGAATTTTTGGCATAGATTTCACTCTTTCGATTACACTATTCATATTAAAGAATTGTGCAATTTCCTTACTCAAGGAACTGCTTTTTTCTATCATGTTCGTTATTCCGATGGATTGGGTTATAGTCTTTGATAGTGTTCTCAGCATAGATATCACATCGCTTATACCCATTGCTTGAGTTATTGTTCTTGGAATAGAACGTAATCTTGTTATTATTCCATTTATGCCCAATGACTGACTAAATGTCCTAAAACCAGAAGTCAATCTTTCGTTAATAGCTGATATGTTTATGGATAGACCTACAAATCTCCTAGTTAATGCTAGTATGACGTCTGTTGTTATTTTTGTCAGGAGACTTAGTGATTGGGTGATTGTCCGCGAGATATTCTGTAGTGGCTCTATTAAAGTATTAATTTGTAGGGATTGGGCTATCATTCTTGGCAGATTCTTTATTTTTTCAATAACAGTCTGGATTGCCATGCTTTGAGGTAAAGTTTTTAAAAAGGTTTGGATTCTTTCTATAGCAGTGTTCAGAGCGAATGATTGAGTCAATAATTTAAAATTAGAATAAATCTTCCCAATTAAGACACTCATATTAACGGCTTGGGTTATTGCTCTGAGCCTATTGTATATATTTGAAACAACAACATTAACATTTAGCGGTTGGGTTGTGTTTTTGAATATCAGTATCATGCTCTTAATTGCATCAGTTATACCTATGCTCTGACTTAAAGCTCTTAAAAAAGAATGTATCTTTGTTGCTGTCTCGCTTATGCCCAATGACTGACTAAACGTTCTAAAGCCAGAGGTCAATCTTTCGTTAATAGCTGATATGTTTATGGATAGACCTATAAATCTCTTGGCTACTGCTGTTATGATGTCTGTTGTTATTTTTGTCAGGAGACTTAGTGATTGGGTGATTGTCCGCGAGATATTCTGTAGTGGCTCTATTAAAGTATTAATTTGTAAAGATTGGGCTATCGCTCTTGGCAGATTCTTTATTTTTTCAATAACAGTCTGGATTGCCATGCTTTGAGGTAAGAATACGAAGGAGCCTTGTGTTCTTATGTTTGAAGCTATGTAAGCAATAGATAGAGTTTCCATTCTGATAGAATCTGAACTTCTTGGTGCTGAAAGGGATAAGGAAATGCTTTGGCCGATATTCCTATATTCTACTATTCCTGTTATTGCAATGGTAGTATTGGCTTGATAATATTCGGATGCATTATAGTAAAGAGTTGAATTATCAGTGATGTTACACTTCGGATAATAATCTTCTGTAGATAAACCGCTAGTATCCCAATACCAGATGGCATGCCCAGTGGAATTTGTATAATTAACTCCAAGATAACTTGAGCCACTAGCACTCTCGTTATAGAAATAAACATCATATCCAGCTATTGGACCTGAACCAGTAGTATTGGTATCATTGACAAAACAGACTAATTTAACTGTATCTCCTTTACTAACAGATCCACCATCAGGAGAAGTCCAAGTTATGTTAGACCAGCCCCACATTGTGAAGTTTATTATCTGGCCCTGGTTAAGAGTACTGTTATCTTTTCCAGAAGTGTCATTTGCATATATTATCCAACCTATTACTCTTGGCTCACCCGTTTGATTTTGCCAAGTAAAATTAACCGTTATTGGCCCTGTACCGCTGATGTCTCTTGGTGAGCCATAGACTCCTTCTGTATAATTTGTACCTGTACTGTCAGTTTCATTTGTCCAAAGCCAAGCAAAATCTAGATTAGTATCATCCTCCCATACAGTAGATATGTTGACCACATCGCCTCTGTATATTTTATAGCTACTGTTGTCTTGTGCCTGCGACCAAGTTGGTGGTGTTGCGTCTGATGGTGCATAAGTAACACTTATATTAACTAAATCGCTTCTAAATGTTGGGTTTTTGTTACCTGAATCAACTGCTACAATTATTAAGTATCCACTAGAATTTACATAAACATTATTTAGTTCAGAGATATTCGAACCTGTTACGATACCATCCTGTGTTGTTTGCCCATGGCTTCCTATAAGCACCCATGCGGCAGGATCTGTCCAATTCCAAAAATAGAGTTCATTACTTCCTTTGTCACCATAACCCTCCCAATAAAAGTCTATTTTAGATATTGTAGAAACATCTTCATCAATTTTGAACTCAAAAGTATGGGCTGGGTTTATAGCTGCACCACCACCACCAGTTTCTATTCTTTGGTCATTGCTAGCTTCCATGTCGGTGTATTCAGAAGTTGCGAGTTCATAGTCCCTTTGATATGGGCCTACAGGAGGACCATCATTCCCAGCAGAAGTATTAACATGAAAACCCCAAAAATTTGTACCTGCAGCAGTCGAATTGTAGATATGAACACTTGCAAAAACATTTGGAGAAAATAGAATAAGGAAAAATGTAACTGATAAGCAAAGTATAACTAATTTTTTATTCATTTCCTTTCCAACCTCTCACCTTGAATAATTTGGCCATACCAATATCTCTACGAACGACTTTTCTCTCTGCTTCGAGAACGGCTAAATATTTAGAAGAAGTAGAATAATGGATCCTTAGAATTTTAGAAACATCAGTTATCGTTAAACCGCCCTCTTGTTTCTGAAGTAGTTTCAAGATTCTATTTTTTATCAACATTGATTAACAACCTTCGCTACTAATGTTAACTGTTAATAATATATATCGATTCGACCGTTAATAAAACCATTCCAACAGAAAACTAGTGTTTAAAGTTTCTAAAAATCAATATTTTATTATATGCTAGACTGGATTTTAAAGCCATTTGATCGGAATATAAGCTACAAGAGATTGGCTGGTATTTGGTTTTTATTCTTCATAACTGGGATAACATTAACAACATTGTTAACGCCACTGTCTCCTTCATTCATAAAAACAGAAGAACAGATAGTATCTACATTTTGTACGCCGTTAAATATGTTAGAAGTTGGTATAGCGTTTTTCACAGAAACCATGATATTTTTTCTGTTGCCGTACAAACTGAAAGGTAAGAAGGGTGCTATGGTTGGTATAGCTGTGTGGATAGGACTTCATCTGCTCAGCAAGAACATACCAATCGTCTTATACATATCATTAATGGGTTATTTCTACTACCGCTGTTTAGAAATAGGAAGATGGAAGGCCATAATGGTTTTTCACTTCATACCCAATTTTTTGGGAATTTTGAGCTGCCTTTAAATATCAAAATCATAAATAAAATTAGGGGGGTTGGCTTGAGATACAAAAAATTCATCTTCTGGTTAATCATATTCTTTGGCTACATAGCATTTTTACATCTCCTCTCTACCCCAGTTGAGACATCAACAGCAGGAACGGTAAAAGAGGGGTTTAGTGGAGGCCCTTTCGTAGTTCCAGGAATAAGCAATACAGTTAGTGTTCAAATAATTCGAGCACCGAGAGAATACTGGTTTGGCATTATCAAAGCGCCAGCATATGTGCTCGGAATGAACATAGATTCGTTAAATCATTTAGTTATCGATTATGCTATGCCTTTGCTTCTTTTGGTTTTCATTGTATGGGGAGTTATTACGCATTTTAAGGGAGGAAGTAGAGGTTCAGTTTTAGCCGGTTTTGAAGAATTTAAAGGAATGCGGTTTGTTGAAACAATAGAGGAGGGAGAAAATATGAATAAAGGCGTGTTTATGAATAAAAAGGTGTTAAAGGGGTTGGCAAGAGGCTTAGGTATTGGAATTTTGCTCGCTTTCTTTGCTTTTTTACTCGGAGATAGTCCTACCATAGCCGTACTATTGCTAGTACTCTACATGGAAATCAGACTAGGGGAGTAAATATATTTAAGGGAAAAAATACGAAATATAAGATAAGAGAACATGAAAAAATATTTGTTATTAGCATTGGTTTTAGTTTTAGTAGTAGGGGCTTTTCTAGCAAGTCAATTCACAAGCATGGTATCCATACCTGGTGCTATAAATGAAGGACTGGAACATGGTGGTGCGACATGCTATCAAATCATTAGAGCAAATGGTATGACAGAGGATCTAGGCTGCAGACACAACCTTTTCATGGATGATGGTAAAAGGTTTTTGGCGAATCAAACAGGCACAAACCCATCTACAAATAAGATAGATGAGATGTGGTTGGGTAATAGCAATTTCAGTGGGGGTTCTAGTGCGGCAAACTTCGATTCTGGGACAACTGTTTATGGCGATGGTACTTACGGCTTGAATGCATCAAACTGCACGGGCTTCCATTTAGGAAATTGGGCAATCGGAGGAACTGGGGTAGGGAATATAACTGCAAGTTGTTTATGGACTGCTGCTCAAACAGCTACAGTCTGGTCAACTGCACTAAACTGCTCGGATTGTTCAGAAAGCACTGAGTTTTTTGCAGTAAACAATTTCACGACAGTCGCTACGCTCGGAGTAGGCGACCAGTTGAACGTGACTTGGTACGTGTGGAGCTCTTAGAAGTAGCCAATAATTAAAAAACAAGAAAATCAATTCTTGTTTTTTATTCTATTATTTGACTCTGGATTAGAGATAATTTTATTGGCTTTCCTTGTGTTCGCCCCATTTTTCATAAAGTTTCGTCCATTCATCCTCTTCTTTACGTCTATGTGTGAACAGAAACATTATTATCAGTACAGTTACGATTATTACTAAACTTAAAAATTGGTATATCAATGATTCCATTTTGAACATCCCTTCTTCAATCGTCCTCGTTGTTCCTAATACGACAAGGCTCGAAGGTTCCCGAATGGAGGTTTCTTTGGCTGCTGATATAAATTCGATTGTATATTCCCCGGCATGCGCATCCCAAGGGACATCTAGACCAACGATGAACATCCTTGATTTGTTAGGTTCTACCTCATAGATAGTAGAAGGCCATCTATTCAACCACTTTAAAGGAATACCTTTTGTGATAATTTGAAGATCATGGACTGAATCATTCCCTATGTTGTCGACGGTAATACTCAGATCCTTTGATTTTCCTTGCTCAATCTCGATAACAGGAGGGACCCCATCCATCTTTAGCTTGGGCATGTATTCCTCAGGACTGACAAAAAATTGTCCAAAACTTGATGCAACCAATGAATCAAGATATCTAACTTCAGTAGATAGAGTATAGAGACCAGACTTTGTTGGGGCCCTTAAGAATATAGGTCTAGATGATTCTGATTCAGACTCAAGAAACGTGGTATATTGTCCTGACACATCTGTTCCTTGAATCATATAATTGACCACGACATCCATTTCTTTCATCCCCCTGTTGACCACAGTCATAAGTGCTATCACATCCTTACCCGGATAAGGAAAGGTCGTTATTATATCCACTGAGGCATCGAATGGCCCAAACTCACTATTTGGTTTCACATCGATAATCTTAGTATTGTACAATTTGAATTCATAAATATCCCAAACTTCAGCACGAATTTTAAGGGTTTCTAAGGTTTTCGGAACGAATTCTGTTGTACCCATCCAAGTCTCACCGGCTTCTATTTCGATATCAAAATTCTCTCCCAGTCTCACGATACCATTCTTCAAAACATAGAGTTTAACTTTGAACGAGCCGCCAACATCTCCAGTATTTCTAACCCCTATGGTTATTTCAGATTCTTTATCGATAATCGGAGTTTCAGGATGAATGTAGAGTCCTGTAACCTTGGCATTTGGCTCTGCAATTATTCCAGAATAGACCTGAGTTAATGATACAGTGATTAAAACAATCGATAAAATAAATACCAGTGGAATTTTCATAATAAATCCCATATAATTAATTTATGATTTGCTGTAAAATAAATTTAATAGTAGGATAGATCAATAAATTATTCCTCTAGAGCTTCCAAAAACCATTTCGGTATCTTGGCCAACTCTTTCTCGATATAATAACTCACTTTATTAACTCCTTTTTTTGGTCTGTAAACTTCAGCCCTCTCAGCAACATAATCCGCAATCATCCTTGGAATGTTTTTGTTGGTTATATCAGCTATCTTCATACCAGGGCAAATATTAGCCTCTATGACTAAAGGTTTGCCTTTAGGAGTCTCTATTACATCAATACCACATATTTCTGCTCCAATAGCTCTAGCAGATCTAACAGCAATTCTTCCTAACGTACTGTCAACCTTGTATGGGACACCTTTTCCACCAGAAGCAAGATTAGATCGTTTGCCGCCTTTTTTTGCTATTCTTTTCATCGATGCTACAACATTCTTCCCAACCACTATGATTCTTATATCCTCTCCAGGATTCCTAACATATTTTTCGATGAACAATGGTTGGTGCAACACATTCAGAGTATCGATTAATGAGAAAGCATTCTCTTCATCATCGGAAAACATTACTCCTTTCCCACCAGAACCACCTAACAGTTTCATGACGATTGGTGGTTTCAACTCTGAGACAACTCTCTTCGCACTCGGTGGGGACATAGTCAAATAAGTTTCTGGAACAGGAACTTTGGCTCGATTTAAAACTTCTAAAGTCAGATACTTATCATGAGATATTAGAATCGATTCCGGTTTCATCGGAACATAAACGCCGGATTCTACCAAGTATTTAGTTATCAAATAACCAAACGTGGATTTAGATGTGCCGATTCTAGGGACAACGGCATCAAAACCAGTTAAGTCAATCTCTCTGTAATAAATCGGAAACTTACTTTTCTTAACGCCGATTCTAATCCCTTCGGTTGGAACAAATAACACTGACGAGAATCTGTCAGACTCTTTCATGGCCTCAAATATCTTCATCGTTGACGGTGAACGTTTTTTGCTACCTATGACGCATGCTTTCATTCAAATCTCCTAATTTATGTGATTTATGTGATCTAGAGATATCTATAATAAAGTTTGAAAATATTGCATCCCTACCTATAAGTACTTTATACCTTCTAGAACTCCTATCCGAGACGTTTGCTTTAATATTCAGCTTTTTTCCCTTTATCTTCAATTTAATATCGACGAGTGGTCTGAGACTCTTACCATGAACGCTAAAAGTAGTAGTTTTTCCAACAGGATTAACACCAAGCCCTGAGATGATTTGTTTGTTAATGCTCGTTCTCTCAGATCCAGTGTCGAATTTAGCCATAACTTCGATTTCTTTTTTCGGGCCAATGATTTTTACTGGTTCGACCAGACCCACTATGATCTTTCTCATCAATAAGAATTCGGGAATAGTTTATTTAAAAATTATCAAAAAGTTAAATAATAATACTTAAACCCATATTTTAATTGGTTGTATGGCATCGAAGAAGATTCCTAGAGAGCATTTTGTAATCAACATCATAAAGGAAGTAATGAGAAGAAGAGGAGTTGTTCAATCTCAAGAGGATTTGTGTGCTATAGTTCTGGAAACGTTGAGAAAATACGATAAAACTTATGTGCTTTCTCCAAGAAGAACCAAAAACCTCGTTATAAAAATTCCTAATATCGAAATAAAGGCAAAGACTAAACGTATGCCAAGAATGACTAAACTTGAGAAATGTCCTGTATGTAATAAAAAATTCAATAAGATATATGGAAAGAACTTGTTGAACAAAAAAATCCATATTGGTTATGTTTGTGAAAGATGTGGTTATACAACTGATTTGGAAGCTTTTATGCCCATGAAATACGTATTTATTTTGAAAAACAAGAGAAAATAGATTAATGGAGGGGGGTTGAATGGGATTCTTCGAAGAATTCATGGACTTTATGAAGGAACAGAAGATAATTTCAGTGGCATTGGCATTCATTGTTGGTGTGGCAACAGCCGCACTGGTTCAAGCTTTAGTACAAGACATAATAACTCCGATGTACGGTCCTTATCTGGATTTTTTAAACCCTGAGACCGCAATTGAAATAGGGAAATCTAAATTCATGGTCGGACATTTCATAAGGGAAATAGTGAACTGGGTAGTTATTTTACTAGTGGTCTTCATAATAGGTAAGAAAATGGTCAAAAGCTAGTTAATTTTTTTCTTTTTATTTTTTTACCACCTCTATAAGGCAAATCAACCGATGGAATGTATTTTTATCTGGGAATCAATAGAAAAGTTTAATACTCCAAATCTAAAAAAACAGTCTATAGAAAGGTATAAATTGTTATCACTGGAAGATTAAAGTAACGGTAGATGGCTTGACAAGGGTTGTGGGTATAGTTTCCGGGAAAGGGGGTGTTGGTAAAACTACGTTCTCAGTTAATTTAGGTATTGCTCTAAATCGTCTTGGTAAAAAAACCTTACTCATCGATTGTAACATCACTACACCACATTTAGCCTATTATTTGGGGGCTGAAGACTATTTCATAACCTTAAACAATGTCTTCAGGGGGGAAGTTGACGAAAAATTCGCACCTTCGAGCCATAGCGGCGTAGCTTTCATCCCTGCTTCTGAAGAATTAAGAGATATCGTAAAAATTGATTTTGATAGATTAATAAAGCATGTTAATAAAATAGCGGGAAGCAGAGTTTTTGATTTCATTATACTCGATTCGGCTCCAGGCTTAGGTAAAGAAGGTACTTCAGTCTTAAGAGCAGCTGATGAAATATTGTTTGTGACTGATCCCACAATACCAAACATAACTGATATAGTGAGGTGTTATGAATACTTACATATGGTCAGGACTAAGAGGGTAAGCATAGTATTCAACAAGGTTAGAGAAAAACATTTTGAGTTACAGTTCAAGGACGCTGAACACTTTTTCGAAGCCCCTGTTCTTGGTGCGATCCCATTCGATGAATACATAATGGACAGCACCGCTCAAGGCATCCCATTCCTTAACTACATGCCTGATTCTCCCACTGCCAAGGATTTCATCAAAGTGGCAGCTAGCTTGGCAGGGATTCAATACAAAAAAAAATCTTCATCCAAAGTCAAAAATATTTTTGTAAAACTCAAGAAAAAAATTAGAGGATAATGATCATATTTTTAGAACATGCTTCTTCTCAGTCATGTAGAAAGATAATTATAAGTGTTTTACATATTTAGATTAGATAACAAGCCGAGATCGCATAATCTGGTAGTGCGCTAGCCTGGAAAGCTAGTGTCCTTCGGGACGTGTGGGTTCAAATCCCTCTCTCGGCGTAAAAATCAAAGAAGAATCTTGAATATCCTGTTGTGATTAATGACTTGACCACAAATTAAACATATCTTAGTCAAGGTTAAACCATGCGAAAAATCATACATCAAATGACTATTACAAGTCTTACAAACCATAGATGAACACCCAACAATAATTCCAACTTCGATATATTAACTGATTTCGAAAGAGTAATGTTGAGATGAAAACATTAAAATCATAAAATGAATTTCAAGAAATCGATGTTAAGACGTAACAGAATAAAGCTATTTTTTAACCCATCAAAAAATATTTTTATATATGGATTTTCATAAATTATATTCGATAACATGGTTTTACTTGAAGAGATATTCAAAGTGAACGTGATATTTCAAGATTTAGGAACTTTCACAGTATACAAACTCTTACCAGCTCTTCTAATCCTTCTAATAGGTTGGTTGATAGGGAAGATATTCGGAAAGATAGTAAGAAGCATCTTGAAAAAATTAAAGGCTGATAGGTATTTTAAATTCGGACGGGGTTTTGAAGTAAGCAATGTGTTCTCAGTGATAGCAACGTGGGCGATCTATCTTCTTTTCATAATATTGGCAGTTGATTTATTAGAAATAGACATTTTATCAACAATTCTACTCGATATTTTAAGATTCATCCCACTCCTAGTCGAAGGGATAATAATTATTTTAGTGGGTTATCTAGTTGCCAAGTATGTACAAGGACAGATAGTTGCGAGTAAAATGACTTATTCAGAGGTGATTGGGCAAGTAATATTCTTTTTCACTTTAATTATTGCGATAGACTTGTCTCTACATGCGATAGGCCTAGAACCTTTTGTCATCGACGGTATAATATTAATTTTAGTTGGCTCGATCGGTATAGGTGTCGCAATAGCTCTAGGTTTAGGACTTAAGGATACAGTAGCTAAGTTGGCTAAAAAATACATAAAGAAATAATAGTATTTTTCCCTCTGAGTAAAATTTATATTCCAGATTTTCGTATTATTTACTAATGACACAAAAAAAAGTGAAGATATCAAAAGATACTAAGGAAGTAGTTGATACTATAGCAAAGAAGGCTGATAGAGCTGAAAAGGCTGCAGAAAAAATCATGTTCGTCACTAAGATAAAACAATTCGGAATAGCCATTGGCGGGGCATTACTTTTCTTCGGTTTCCTATTCTTTGCATTAATGGGTTTAATCATGATGGGTCAATTTCCAACGATTATCCCTGGAGATTATAGAATACTCGCTAGTGTTTTATTAGCTTTACTGGCCTCTCTACACGTTTTAGGAGGAATCGCTTTAATTGTCGAATGAAAACATTGCTAACAAATTAAAAATACGCGTGAACACAACCTTTGGCTCGATCCAATTATTCGTGGGACTTATGTTCATCCTATCCGCATATCTATATGCTAACACTGCCTATTTAGCAGAGTTTTTACCATTAGAACCATTCAGAACTTTTATTCCATTCATCTTCGTAGTTTTTGGGTCCGTTCTTACTTTATCTGGGGTCTTTTTGATCGCCTTGGAATCTTAAACACGAATAGAATAGCCACTATAATACATATTGTTGATATTATAAGACAAGCATTGATTACAATTACTTTTGTTAAGGGTTTAACAGAAGGAAAACTTGTTAAAAATGAGTACCATAGACTGAATGATAAAAGCGATACTAATACGTTCATGCCAACAAACGCGATTCTAAATCTATCGACACCTAGAGTATGCAAACAATAAACGAAAAAACCGAGAACTAACCAAATGAAACCCACGAAAACAGCACTTTTCTCAAGAAATGGTAATAGAATCAATGGGAGCACGATTCCTAAAAACGTAAAGAATGTATAAGCCGGCACCTTGAAGGGTCTGGTTAAAAATCTTCTCTTTTCCCTCAATATGAGTAAGGATAAAGCAACCAACGAGAAAGCCAATATAAAACCAAAACCCGATACAAAAGCGACGAATTCAATCACTCTAGTTGCTATGAATAGAATTATCATGACGGCTGAGAACAACAATGCTACATGAGGAACTCTATGTTCCTCATGAATGTTTGAAAATATCTTTGGCATGTAACCGTCACGACTCAGAGCAAACAAATTTCTAGAAGCTGTGGATAAAGCTATGTTCAACGATGATGACGTAGCTAGAATTGCTCCTATTAACAATAGACTGAACACTGCAGGATTTCCTTTAACTAACTCGAATAGAGGTATATCAGATTTAATTAAAACGTCTAAAGGTAAAGAACCGATTGTGACATAAGTTATAAAAATATACAAGAAACTAACAATCACAATCGAAAGGATCAGAGCCCAAGCGACGTGTTTCGGATTTTCTACTTTTTCTGATACAGTTGTTATCGGTTCGAAACCCATGAAACAAACAAAAATCAATGCTGCTGCTATAAAAACTGGAGAAATTCCTCTTTCGAACAACGGTGTAATATAACTTGGTTCAATCTTTGTGAACCCAAAACCGATATACAAGATTAGGATTAATATCAATACTATCGTGATTATCGTCTGAAGTCTCATTGTCTTTCTCTTTACTTTCAAATTGTACGCAACGAACAACATGACTATAAAGGCACCGAACAAGTCTGGGAAAGAAATTGGTAGTATGTAGTTAATATATTCAACAAAACCTATGGCAGATAAAGCAGCAAAGACCATGCTACCAAACCATATCAACCAACCTATATAAAAAGCGATGATTCCACCAAGGGCTTCTTTAACAAATGTATAGCTTCCGCCGAATATCGGTATCGATGATCCCATTTCTGCATAATTGAAAGCGATGAATATGGATATTATGCTGGCGATTACGAATGAGATGATAAGACCAGAACCAGCAATGCTAGTACCCAAACCGAGGAGGACGAAGATACCTGCCCCGACAGTCGATCCTATACCTAACATCAATGTGTCGAGAAATTTAATTTTTTTTTCAACATGAGGTTTTTGTTCTTTGATATAAACCATTCTTAGGTCCCCGTTTCTTTCGCTTTACTCTCCAATCTGTCTATTATGTTGTTAATAACCGTGTTTTGACTCTCAACAACTGATTTGAGTTTTGATATCCTTTGTGCCAATTCTGTTATACTCTTTTGAATCCATTCATTTCCAGTTACCCGTACTGTTTGTACCCCACTTTTAGGAAGTCTAGCCAAATCCTCCTCCAGACTTTTCTTAAAATCTTTCAAGTCTTTTTCTGTGATGAATTTTGTCATTTTAACGCTAACTTCATCGAGCATTTTGGTGATTTCAATCGTCAACTCGTCTAATTTTTCAATTCTCTCTCTTTGGTTCTCGAGTTGACTAACTTTTTCATTCAATTCAGAAAATATGTTTTCAATTTTAGCAACCACTATATCAGCATAATTCTTAACTTCATTTATCCTCGAAATTTTTCTCTCCATTTCATAAGAGATGTCAACCAAGTTCTCGAAACTCTTTATTTTTTTCATCAATCTTCGGACATTCTTACTCTCTTCGGCTAGAGCTCTAAGAAGAGTTTGAATGGTTTCAATCCTGGCTTTGTTTTCGAGAATGTCTGTTTCAGTTTTCTCAAAGATTTTTTTCAATCTTTGTGGTCTTAAATCAGTAACAGTTTCTTTCACGATTTCAAACTCAGATCTTACTTTATCAGAACTTCTCTCCCGTTCCATCATCATTGTTCTTAATTCCCCTATTTCTTCAGCTAAATGTGTTAATCTTTCATTCATGTCATTTCTGGACCTGTCTAATACATCCATCTTCCCGTTTAACTTCTCTAATCTCAAGACAAGATCTGACATTTTCGCTTCTTCTTCTACTTCTTCAACTTTAGTCTTTTCATAAATCTCTTTAGCTGTTCTTCTTTTTGGTATACCTTTCTTTACACCATATCTCTTAATCAAATCTTCCTCCGAAGTCCGTTCCATTGGTTCAACTGTCTCTTCCCCTTCTTCTTTCTCTTCGGATATCTCCTGTTCTTTGGATTCTTTGGACTTCTCTTCTTTTGCTTGTTCGATTATCTCTGTTTCTTCAGTAGTAGGTTCCTTTTCTCTTTCTACTTCTCCTTCAGTAGATTTTGAATCATTTTTCTTTCGAATTAAATTCCAGATTTAAATCATCCTCCTAATACATGTTTTTTTAACGAGTCGATATATATCTTAGCCATCCTGAACCTTCCCTTCTTCAGTTTATCTTGAGCCAACTTGAACTCGGTTTTTAGATCAAAGACATCCTGCCCTGCCTTTTCCATGCTCCCGATTTTGGTTTCAATCTTAGCTAAGATATTTGCATATTCTTTATAAGTCTCAAGATCTCTGTCGGGAATCTTGTGTGGTTCGTGTAGAGTTGGCCTGAAAGCAACAAACCATGGTCTACCTTTATTATATCTTGGGTTCTGTATCATCCCTACACCGACTTCCAATCTTGTGACTCTTTTAGCATAATCCAGTCCATACTTCTTCTCGACTCTTCCTAGATCACCTAAAGATTTTGTGTGTAGTTGAATTTCAGTTAAAACATTACCCTTGATGGCTTCTTTAAAGTCTGATAAAACTTGTGAGGCCATTATCAATCCGATGCCCCATTTTCTGAATTCTCTACATGCCTTTTCTAAGGAAACATATCCGCCCTTACCACCATATTTCTCAAGCAAACGATGGACTTCATCGAATACTACAACCATCCTTAACTTTGTTGATTCTTCCCATCCATGAGCGAATATTGTATCGATTATATTCCTAACAGCGTCATCGTATTGGCCTGGTTTCAGTTTGTTCAACATGAAGACTGTTATTTCTCCAGGATTCATGTATTTGTCAAAGTTTATCTTGACATTTGGATCGGTTACCTCGTATATCATTCCCCTGTAAGGCTTGACATCTCTTTTATCTATACCGAACTCTTTATAGAACTTGAGCAAGTTAGGATCTTTACATGGCCTGACAAATCCAGACCATTGCGCAGTCGGATCAAAAACAACGACAGGTACTTTCTCTCTCAGTAGCTCCTCGACAAAAATCATAGCAGAAACTGATTTTCCCGAACCAGTAGCACCAGCAGTCAATACATGGGTCCTCAATTCCTTCATATTGAAGAAAGATTTTCTATTTGTTTCAGCAATTTTTCCTAACCATATTTTACCTATTGGAAGTTTATCGAAATCTAGTGGGAAAATATATCTTGCTTTCGAAAGTTTCCAAACTATGTAACGTTTTCTCACAAAATATACGACAATCGGTATGGTTATGATTACAATAATGATGAGCGCCTGATTTATACGGTCTGTTGTCCAGAAAGATTCTGTAATTTCAAAATCATCATATGAGGAAGCAGTTTTACTATCATATTTTACAGTAACATTAAACAAGTATCTACCTGCTGGTATACCTAATCCAGATAGAGGAATTCTTTTATCCAGTGTTTTCGATTGTGTGATTTCTAGTTCTTCATTATCTTCGTAGAAAACTTCTTGAGTCTCAGGGTTTACTATGGAATAAGTTAGGTTTAGATTCAACCTCTTATATAGACCTTGATTGTACAACATCACACGGAATCTAGCTGTTTCGTTTATACCTACAATTTTGTTCATGGATTGGACTATTATATCCAGAATAGTGGCTCCTTTTATCGAAACCGTCAGTGTGACTGGTAGGGTTATCGTTTTCCCATCTCCTATAACATAGATATCACCAGTATATGTCCCAGTATCGGTGTTGCTGGGTATAGTAACATATATTTTATTGATCTCTTCCTCGTTGGCATCAATTTCCATAGAATCTTTTTCAAAACTAATAAATTCAGCGATAGAACCAGTCACAGAAAATGATGCATTGATCGAATAATCAACATTGTTCGTAACCCATAGTGCAAAGATTTCTTCTGTCCCTGGATTTAGTTGAGGTTCGGTTAGATTGGTTCTCACACTGAACAATGTCTCTGGTGGGCCACAATCTTTTGGACAATTCTGCGAGTTTTCTCCTGATTCACAGATATCATTTCCACAAACAGTTCTTCTTTCGCCTCCGCCTCCTCCACCTCCGCCGCCGTCTCCGCCATCGTCTCCCGTAGGACATTCCCCACAATCATTTGGACAGTAATAAACTTCACCACAACTCTCACCCGCATGACAATAACCATCCCCGCATTCAGCAGCCTCGATAGCAGCATAAACAGATAGAGACGTTACGTTGAGGGAAACAGTATCGGAATCTAAATCAGGAATCCCAGCGGGATCATCCCAGCCCGAACAGGTTGTATTCAGATAAGACCAACTCGGACATCTAGATATTCTAATGGATGGTTCATATCCGATTGACTCTGCAGGAGAAGAATAGTCCATGGTAAGAGTTATTCTATCACTGACTAAAATAGAATTTATGTCAAAAGCAGCAAGTCTAGTTATATATCTTGCTGGTCTTATCCAGGTTACAGATATATTTGTGAAGTTCAATGGGTTCGTAATATTTGTGATCTCTGTCGTATTGAACTGTTGTTCTGCTGTGGCAGTTGTATTGAAATTGTAGAATAAAATCGTATGATTGAATATATCCACTTCTAAGTCATAAAGTCTCTTGTATACTGTAATATTATAGTAACCATATGAAGAATTGGTGTTGACCCGATGGATTAAAGAATTAGTGCCGTTCCTGTAAAAGTTCAACTGTGCTGTAACATTGGTATTTCCATTCCAGTTAGTTATATTTCCAGTCAGTATTAGCGGTAAATAAACTTCAAACCAACTTGAATCTTGGTTTTCATTGCCAGATGTATCGTTTGCAAATATTGTAAAATCATAATCTCCTAAGTCAGTGAAGTTCTCAGAATATGTCCAAGTCAAAGAAGAGATGTTTGTCATTAGATTCATAGAATTTGTTCCATTTGGGTGAGTGATTATAACCCATACTTTATCCACACCCCAAACATCCTCAACATCTGCTTCAATAATAACGTTTTCTCTGTATTGTTCAACTGAATTCGCATTGATTCTTGAGAATGTGGGAGGTAACCAGTCTTCTGGACCTTTAACTGTCACTGATATATTGTTTTCAGTAACAGAAGCATTGAAGTAAAGAGTTGAGTTATCTGAGATATTACATCTTATAGTATGATTACCTTCAGGAACTGTGGAGTTAGAGCTAATATTCCATTCAACTTTTGCATAACCAGAAGTATTCGTGGTGACTCTGTCAAGAAGATTATCGTTGTCCCAAAAACTAATTGGATAGTTATATTGCCCCCAACTAGATGTATTGCTAGTGACTTCGCATGCAATATCAACTATACCAGAAGATTCATTCCTCCAAAGAACATCATCTGCATCAGGATTTATGACTTCAACGTCAGCAAAACCAAATATGTAAACTGAAACGTTTTTCTCATTAGAATTATACAAATTCCCAGTAGCATTAGCGATAATAATTTGTGGATAACGAGGGGTACATGTCGGATCAAGATTCCAAGTAGTATTCATTCCCTGACTCACGACTCCTGATGGATTAGGACAGAGGTCAGGATGAACGAATGGATATAGACTATACCAAGAAACATTGTGGGAATAACTATCCTGAGTTAGACATTCATCCGTTACAGTTGAATTCAAAATTACAGTCTGTCTTTCATACAATACTAAATTGTCCACAGGAAGAATGATTGTTACGTTCAATGTTCCTTTCAAGATTACGTTTGTACTACTCTCATTGTTCGTTATTGTATAATAACCCGAACCACCTTCAGTCAATGTTACGTTGATTTGATGATTACCTAAAGGAGTGCTGCAATCAGTATTCCAGGTATGACTACAATAGCCTGTATTGTTTGTAGTTGAACTTGCTACTGGTAGATTGTCTATGTACCATGTACAATTATAACCACTCTCAGCGACATCATACCCATTTTCATCTACTAATTTGGCCGTTAGAATTGAACTTTCATTTCTAGTGAAATTTTGACCCATTATCGTTAAGTTGATGTTCAATTCACCGTAAATATTAACAGTGGCGTTTGTTGAGTTACTGTCGTTATAATATGAATCTTGGTAGACACCAGCCTTCCACCATTGTTGTTTTGCATCATAAGATTCATCAGGATCAAAAGTGAATTTACAAAATCCAGAAGAATTGGTTGTAATAGAATTTACAAAGACGAAATTGGTCTCATCTTCTGTAACCCATAAACTACAGTTCACTCCACCAGTAACATTTTCAGGCGGACTTAAATCTATATCTGTAACAACAACCGTAAAATCGGCAGAATCTGATCCTGTTCTGGTAACATTTGCACCATCTCCCTCAATTACTGTAATATATGTTCTATGTTTCAAGATGTCAAACTGTTTGACATCAGGTCCTCCTATCAAAACAGTAGTATTCTCATAAGGATGTAAAATCTCAGTTCCATTAAAATCTCGAAATTCATATGAGTAATAGTTCTTTCCGATCCATGAACTAGTTGAAGTTACATTGAAGATTAAAGTTTCGCTTTCACTCGTATTAGTTGTTGTATTCTGGGAAGCAACTTTTTCCCAAATATCAGAATTAACATGATAAACCCATAGATTAACTGTAACATTATCTCCTTCATAATCGGTCACATTAACAGAAAAACTAAAGTTATTACCCCAGATGTCAGATGGTGGTTGAACTACAAAATTATTTAGTTCGGGTAGAGAATTTATTGATCCATTGACTGTGTATACGGTGGTTGATGTGTGGGGTTGCTTTACTGTGAAAAAATCAGCAACATCGTTTCCATCAGAATCTGGTCCTTTACAGACAAAAAAATCATCTGTAATAATCGTTATCCTATAATAATTTGGACAATCTGACGAAGTAGTTAATTCATAATCATTGCCTTCCCAATAAACAAGCAATCCCTCGTTAGACCTAACTTCCGAACCAATAGTTATGTTTGCTGTGACGTTGTAGAAGATAGCTGGATTTGTCGATGTTTCATTCCATATTGTGTAATTCTTCAACCATTCTCCATTGGTCGTTACTGAATCATATTCTTTACCCCAAACAGGCATGTCTCCAGACATAGTATCATCCCAAAGAAGAGTGGGAGATGGTAAAGTTCCTATTCTATCGATGGTTAAAACATCTGTACCTAGATCACAGATATTTGCTGCTACCGAATATCGTTTACCAGCAAAGTCGCATACTGTTACGCTAGGATTTACCTCGACATATCTTATCTCTATATCATTAGGAGGATTGGCATAGTAAGATATGTTTATTGATTGATTACCAATGGTTTCATTAACAACTGTATTATTCGTTCTCGACCAAGCATTTACGGACTGGGAAGAAATTGCTTCTGATGCTGAGTAATTGTAAGTTATGTTTATGGATGTTACGTTTAAATCCCCGCCACTATCAGAATGGAAAACGAAAGGAACATCACAAACCTGTAAGGGGCAACCACTAAGATAACTTTCAATTTCTGAATTAATACTCGGGCCTGAAATGTTCACAGGCTCTCTTAATTTTGAGGATGAATGTTGCCAATCATTACTGCCATCTTCTCCAAGATCAAGATATACATTCGTTGGATAATACTCGAAATTCAAAATATAAACGTATGTGTCCCTTGAACCGGCTACAACCTCATTACCTGGGTCAGGAGTAATATCGCCAACATCAACGCCTTGAACGGTATTGTCTGTACCATATCTTAGAATCAATTCTCCATTAGAGTTCAATATATAAACCCTTCTGTCTTTAGATCCGATAACAACCTCATCCCCTTCATCAGCAGTAACATTACCAATCGCTACAGATACCACATGCCAGCCGGTTTCGTAATTCCATAATTCATTATTATCTGCATCTAACAGGTATACTCGATTATTATCTGTTGCTACTGCTATTTCTCTACCAGGAATGGATGTATTTACATCACCAATAGCCACATCGAATATATTAGCAGCATCCCCAAAATAACGGCCCCAGATAAGATTACCAGATGAGTTTATTAAATAAACTGAATGATTACTATCTCCAGCTACAACCTCATTTCCTCCAATGATAGAATTTACATCTCCAATGGCAACACAATGTACATTACCAGTAGTAGAATAAGACCATATCTCATTGAGTTCATTATCCAATAAATAAACTTTTTCATCTTGATAGGCAGCTGCTATTTCATTGTACTCATCAACAGTTACATTCCCGATAGCCACATCATTAAAAACATTTGTCCTTGTATACTTCTGTATTTCAGAGCCATCGGATGCCCTAAGTATGTAAATATTATAATCATCTGTTGCAGCTGCTATTTCATTACCTGTGACAGATGAATTGATCTCCCCTATTGCCACACCATTGACACCCTTATTTTCAAGGATATTGTCCGGCCACAAATTATCGCCAGTAGAATTCAGTAAATCAATACCATTATATGTACCAACTGCTATTTCATTCTCAGGTGTTGAAGTAATCGCGTTTCCGATTGCTATACTATAAACTTCCTCTGTTGCAAAGGCTTGAGTTGGAGTGCTCTCACCTTTTAAAGTAATGTTTGAATATAAAATCGTAGAATTTTTAGGAATACTAACCCAGATTGTTTTATTTTCATTGCTAGTGTATTGTAATATTTGATAACTAGTACTATCATTGAATTGAGTTTCCTCAAACATGAAAATTGGGTTTGCTGGATCTAAAATGAAACTCAATTGATTCGCTGAATAACCCAGACTAAAGAATACAGCTAACATTAAGAAAATCACGGTAATTACGAAGAGTTTAATTTTTTCAGGATGGAACTTCATAATCCACCTCTTCAAATTCTTTATTAAACTTCGCCAGAATACTCCTCAAGTAATGTAGAGTTGCGGAACCAACTCTTCTCCTGTAAATAATCCCAGAACCCTTCAACTCAAAAATATACTTTATGATGGTTTGTCTGCTGACACCTATCTTGTCTGACAAGGCCTGAAGCGTTAATCCCTCTGGATGAGTTTCTAAAATTTTGATTATCTCTTGCTTTACATTTTTTCCATTAATAATAATCACTAGTGATAACTACTAATGATAATAATTATCGTATACGAGAATTTAAAACTTACGTTTCTGGATTTATCCTCTTCCTCACTTCTTCCAGGATCCTAGACCTTTGTCTTCTTCTTTTATACCTGTAATAAAACACTGAGAATATTACTATTAACACTATTATTATCACTATACCAGGCCAAAAGATTAGACCAACCATTATGAACTTTCTTATCTTTTCTATTGGGTCACATACCTCCTCATAGTTCTTTTCTTCAAGGTATGCTTGAGCCCGAATAAACTGTTCCTCTGGTTCATAGAAGGGTGGTATTATTATCTTTGATGTGTTAGATGCCAACAATTCCATTTCTACGCTTATATCAACCCTTGCAATCACTTTCTGCTCTAATGGTATGGCATATTCAAACCAATTTATTGCTTGAGCATAATTCTTTTTTTCATATTCTTCCAAACCTCTCCCAAAAGCAAGCTGAGCATCCTCATGCATAATCTTCATAAAAGTAACATCCAAACAGTCCTCGACTAAGAGGGATTGAGTTGCCTCTTTCAAGAGTTTTTGATATTCAATCAACATTAAATTCGCTATTTCTTCTATATTTGCACCGATGACCAGAGTCAAGTTTTCACTGTTGCTTTCTATGCTATCAGTAGCTTTCACTTTCAATCGATAAATCCCTGTTTTGGTATAACTGGGTACGTTTATCATAACCAAATATCCTTGTATTCTTTTTTCGGGAATAGTCATGATCGATGGGATGGTTTCAATCCAATCTGATGAAATACCTTCGATTGAGATCTTAACATCTTTAACTGCTGTGTTACCTGTGTTTTCTACTGTTGCTACAAAACTTGTTCTGTTTCCGGTTGTAACTGAAATTAAGTTAGTTGAAAGATTCAGTATTAATTGTTTTTTGGTTGGTGGGCCACCCGATGGAACCCATCCGTCACCTCCATCTCCGTCTTCTTCTTCAGGTGGTTCCGGACAAGGAATTACTTTAAAAGTATCAGATGACTCTGTCCAATTCCCATCAGATTGTAGAATTGCTAGGAATGTATGATAATCTAATTCAGCATCAGAAGGAACTTTTAGTATTGGTATCCTGATCGTACTATTAAAAGTATCATTCAATGTTAAGGAATCATCTTTAGTTTCAGCTAAAACTGATCCATTGTACAAAATCTGATAGGTCATGTTTATATCGGCCTGGCCTGAGAAAAGTTTAGTTATGTTAACTCTTGCGTAAATATCACTTCCTTGACAAACCTCTTTTTTGTCTGGAGGTACAGTTGTTTTGAGGTGGAAGTTTACTGGGGCTACTATAATTGTTAAGTTGACGTCGCGTTGTTCACCATCTGCGTTGGCATAAATCCATCCATAGTATGTTCCATAATCAGTGCCATTTGGTACGGTTACTGTGATGTTTGTGGAATTTATTTCACCAGTAGGCAACATAAGTATTTCTTCTGGGTTGAATGAAGTCCAGTTTCCTGGAGCATCAGAAGATGTATTCATCTTAACTGTCGTGTTATCGCATGCATACCTTAACCACATATCCAACGTATAGTTTATTGAGTGACCTGGTGCTATCGTTAATAGAATCTCATATACGGATAATCTAGGAGTTTCTCCAGGTAAACCAATGTCCTTATATATCCAGAAATCACAGCTTGCAATCGTAAAATTCTCGTCATAACTATAGTTGCTGAGTATGCTGTAGAGATCTATCTGATCTTCTTCTCTGATTGTATAAGATGTGTTCTTATAAACAGTTTCTCCAGTCGAGACATTTACGTCGGTCCAATTAGTTTGGTTGATTATGACTGGGGTCGAATTCAAGATTCTTGTAAATAGGTTGCCGGAAGCATTGAATACCCCAAGATTTTCCAGTTCGTTCGATATGTTAATCGTTTCTCCGAGACAGTAAGCATTTGGTTGGGTAGGGCAGGGCTGATCGTTTACGAATATGCTTAAGTTCACAAAAGCAGGTGGTGATATGGTTAGTCTTGTTCCGATGGTCAAAGATTCTTCAACAATAGTTAAAGCTTCTCCTACAACAAAAAATTTTTGGATATTACTTGAAAGAAGAACTGTTAAGAAGAGTAGAAATGAGGTTAAGAAAATTATCTTATTATTTAATCTTCCCTTTTTTACCGAGCCAATAGCCAACACCGATCACTAGTACTACTATAATAATTATTGATAACACTGCTGAAGTAGATATTGTTGGCGTGGGTTGTTCTTCTTCAGGTATTTTTGGGACTTCTCTTTGTTCTACTTTTTCTACTACGCTTACTTGGAATAGCACAGTCATAGATTGTTTTATAACTGAACCAGTAGACCCTTCCATCTCGACTATGGGTTCACAGGTTGTTTGTAGGGTACCTGCGTAACTTTTTACGGGTGCGTCTCCTGGAACAGAAATGGTGCCACGGACCACTTTCTGTCCACCAGGTTCTACCACGACCTTTTCGTCATCAAAGGTCACAACCAGAGGATCAAGATCAGTGACGGAATAAGTACAAGATAATTTGGAACTAGAACCAACTCCGAATATGTTGAATAGGAACCTGCCCTCATCATTTCTTAGTAACTTAAAATCGACTGGCATCGGTTGACCGAGACCGATAGAACTTACAGCCTTAAAGCTGAATAATGAGGCTAGTGCTATGAAAAAAACAATTTTATATATCATTTTAATTCTCATTAAAATCCACTCCCACATACAGTTGATGGGTCACACCAATTAGATGATATAGTGATTGTGTTGTTGTAGTCACCAGATGTTTTTCCTGTGGTGATATAAATATGATACCATTGCGTGTAACTTGCTAGATTTCCTCCGCCGGGTGTTTCATCATCCGAACAAGCGAGGTTCCCACATCTTCGCATTCCATTTGTCGGAAACCACCAAACACTAGTAGGCGGAACAGCATCGAACCATCCACAACTATTCGCCCGATTTGTATCGTTATCTATACAGAAGAATTCGTTAGAGTTATCTATGATTATATCTGTCTGGGGAGTACAAGTTGGACAAGTGAAATTACTACTTTGCCATGAGGTATTAACCCTAACATTACCAGTATTTCTCGTAGTGTTTGCACCTACATTATCAGTCCAAGAACCCAGATTCACAGCACCTAAATAAATAGAGTCTCCACTCGGATAGGGGTATACGAGTGAAGGTGTCATAACATTAAACCAACCTTTTGTGATGCTACTCCAACTATTATTCTGGGGGTCTCTTGCACTCACATTGATGTACCAGAGCCCATATTTCTTCCAATATTCTAGTGCGGTATAATCTGCAGTATAGTTGCAGTAGTTACCGTTTTGGGAATCAAAACTCGCGGTCAGGGAAGCACCATCATGTTCAGCAGAATCACAAGGAGGCGCATTGGATGTGTTCCTACACACATAAAAATTTACATTATAACCACTCCCACTTCCACAATCCCCGTTCAAATCATAAATTTGGGCCTTTATATTAAGAGTTACAGTCCCATCAGGATTTGATTGTTTTTGACAACTGCCGTACGAAGGTGGATCAGGACATGCCTCCCATTCCCCAGTCGATGAGCTTAGTACGTATATACTTTGAGCTATTGGTCCACTGTCGCCTATGCTCAAACGACCATATCTAACTGCTAAACTAATACTACTTACAGCTTCTCTAACGTCGGGTATAAGTAAAGAAATTCCTACAGCAATTGCGATTACGATTAAAAAAACCAAAAGTTTGTTCGGAGTACTCATTGATATATTATATAACTTTTCTCATTTAAATCTATTATTAATCGATTTTTCTCCCTTTTTTGTGATTATCTTTTAATCCTGACTTATGCTTGAACTTTAACCATATTGGCAAAACAATGGCAATTCCAATAAAAATCCACACTAAAAAATATTCCCAATATGGTGTTTCAACTTCTTCTGACTCTATAACTTTCACTAAAAAGGGAATTTCAGTCGTTTGGGCTATTAAAGAAACTCCTACAGATACTATATCCGGTTTGCAATTGACTATGAGGTTTCCTTCATACTCTTTTGTAGGAGCATTAACGGGAACTTCTAAGGTTCCAAAGACATCCAAAATATTTCCAGTTTTAACTAAAGCTTCTTCTTTGTCGAATCCAACTTTTATAGGCTTCAAACCACTGATCGAATAAGTACAAATTTGATCCTCCTTCGAAGATATGGCCTGTATCTCGAATTTAAACGGAATGGTATCTCCTCTTTTTAGAGTCAAATCAGATGGCATGGGTTGAGTTACAGCCAAAGCGTGAACTTCTTGAAAACTGAAGAAGAATAGTAAAACGATAGTCAAAATTTTTATGTATTTCAAGATTTCACCCTCTTTATCCCTATAGTGTTATTGTAAAACTGGGCCTTAAAACCTATTGGGATGTAATCCCTGAAATAAAGGTATTTTTCTGTGGTAGGAGTCAAAAAAGAAAATACTAAGGAATAATCATAAGTTAAATCAATAAAACCTCCTACCTCACTTTCGTTGTAGCTGATGTTCTCAACACCGATTATTTCACTCGGATCAGTTTCACCTATAAAATCAGTTCCATTTATAGAAACATCGAGTTCAACGTTCCCAATGTTCTTCATACTCAAAGGATAAGCGCTAGTTGAATTTACTGTTTCTCCTGGGAAACCAGTGAAGTTGACAGTTGAGACGTTAATATAGAGGGAATATAATTCAGTGTAAGTGAAACTCGTTGATGTAAAATTGCTTACTACTCCAGAATTGTAAGTGGCGTTTATTTCTTCTGGTGATAATGCTCTGTTCCAGATGCGGACATCATCAAATGTACCGTTGAAATAAAAGGCATAACCATCTGAATTACCTAAGAATAATCTGTAGATACTGGATGCTGGTCCTCCTTGGGTTGTTCCTGTAACCTTCTCGATACCGTTTATGTATATACGTGTGTTACTGTCAGATTCTCTAATTCCAACAATGTGATACCATTCATTTTCATTAAAGGTTGTAGTATATTCTTGATGTGTAGCTCCAGTACGTAATACCCATGATAATTGACCATCTTGCCAATCGTATATAAACCAATAAGCATTCCTTTTTGTAAGTATATCTGTTCTTCCCAAAGAAGAATCCATGTTCTCATTGGGTTTCATCCAGAATGAAACCGTTAACTCGGTTGGAAAATTCAAACTAGAATCGTTACCACAATTGACATAATCACCCGCTCCATCAAGGTCTAAAGCCTTACCGAACTTACCTGTGACCCATTGTGGATCTCCATTTATTGTTCCATCGTTACCATAATTAGAACTATCATCAGTGTTTTCTTCTAACTTCCAATAACCAACTGTATTTTCATCTATAACCAAGCCGTTTAAATCAACGCTAACATTCCAGTCTCCAGGATTCCTCCAGTATTCCATGTTCCACGTTCTATTACACACTGTCCGTGAACCTACTTTCCGAATAGAACCAAAGAAAGGTCCTATGGAAGGGTTTGAATAACTATCCGTAGAATTGAATACTCTTATCAAGCAAGATGTGACAGTAGTTGAATTTTGGATTATTACTGTGACGTTCATTTGGCGGTTGTCTCCTTCTATGGGGGATACGTCGAAGGGGTCTGGCGTAACCCAATGGGTTGTGTTCCAATAAGAAAGTTCTATAGAATCAACTATCAGATAATATGGTTTACAATCGTTGTCATTGTTATCACAAAACTGTCCAGATTCACAATCAGTGTTATCACTACAATCATACCAAATATTATTTAAACAATAATCCGTATCCGCGTCTGAATCAACACTCGAATATGAGCCCCCAGACGCATAACAATTATTTGAATGCACGCAGTCACTGTTAGGATTACAGCAAGCATCTGTAGAGGCTGGCGAACCATCTATAGAATCATCATAAGTTGAATCTATTTTATACTCACCAGTATCATCCCCACAACAATTTGAAACATCCCCTCCAATATTCCATCTCCCAGAGCCAACACAATTATCACAGGCATCCTGGATTAAATCATTGTCTTGTGTTGTATAATCTTGGAAACAAACACAAGATGATGTACAATCCTCAATGGTTGATATGTCCCAGAGATTATCACCGTTGTAATCCCTCCATGTACTTGCATCGATACAGCTATCAGTAGCATCACAGTCTGGCGAATTTAAGTAACAGTCATGAGTAGATAAACAACAAGTACTCCCTTGACAATAACCATCCTGATAATATCCTCCCGCGAGTGAATCAGGATCACATTCTTGATCATCTATGGTTTTATCACAGTCATTCCAATAATCACCGTTATAAAGACTTGCTTCTTCCTTATCACACTCCCATCCACCATCTATTCTAGTGCATATGCCATCGGAATCATATTTGTTTGTACTGTTACTACATCTTTGTCCATCATAAGTATCAGAACAAGCTGACCTACAATAACCTTCTACACAAAGACCAGAAAAACAATCATACCCAGAATTACAATCAAAACCATCGAGTACATTAGGTTTAAACTTCATTATCCTCCATTGGTCGTTTACTGGTGTCACATTCTGGTCGTATCCTACTACGATGATGTTATTATTGGAATCTACTGCAACACTTTCAGCACTATCATAGTTAGGACATAAATTTTTAGTGTAATTCCATATCTGATGGCCAGTGGAGTTGAGTTTCATTATCCTCCATTGATAATCACCAGGTTCGTTGTCACGTCCCACAACTATGATATGATCGTTATTATCTACAGCTACATCATAAGCATAACTTACACCAGCGCTGGTAGGATGTGTTTTATTCCAGATTAGATTACTATTTTTATCCAGTTTAACTATCTTCCATTGATAGCTGCCTGGTTCGATGTCGTATCCTACTACTATGATGTTGTCGCTGGAGTCAGTTGCAACTCCATAAGCCCTATCAGTACCAGTTATGTCACGAGTGTAGTTCCATATAGAATCACCAGAGGGGTTGAGTTTCATCGTCATCCAGTCAGTTGTCGCATTTCGATAGTATCCTACTACGATGATGTTGTTTTCAGAATCTATTGCGACATCATATACTCTGTCGTGAGAAGTAGGATGTAAATTAAATTTTTTATTCCAGACTAAGTCCTTATTCTGGTCGAATTTAATTACTCTCCATTGGTCGTTACCAGGGTCTCTATCAAACCCAGCAACTGTTATGTTATTGTCAGAATCTATTGCAACAGCATAGGCCATATCAGTAGAACTACTGACATTAATGGCATTATCCCAGATTAAGGTATTATACTTGTCTAACTCCATTATCCTCCACTGATGGGCGAGAGAATCTGTCGTGTTCTGGTCGTATCCTACTACGATGATGTTATTATTGGAATAATTGGTAATGCCAAGAGCTCTATCATCACTAGTGCTTATG
>JABAOC010010761.1_pt2 | contig 28182 bp, 21 predicted proteins | sample 7062161 | NCBI WGS metagenome assembly JABAOC01 (sample SAMN14538625, study PRJNA623070) | marine sediment metagenome | biome: marine biome [ENVO:00000428]; feature: marine pelagic biome [ENVO:01000023]; material: deep marine sediment [ENVO:00002113] | place: India: Gulf of Khambhat ... | reverse complement strand
AAAGTAATTTTTAAACATGATTATTCTCCTCTTGCTCTATCACCAAAATGAACTTCTTTAAAGCGGCCTTTTCATAGTTAACGAAAAAGCCATTTGCAGAGTTCAAAGTCATTTTAAACATGATCGATCTCCTGTAATTTTTGCACCAGCATGAATTTGGCAAATCTTGCGTGAAGCTTCCCTGTGGATTTGGCCAGATGCAGGATCAAAGGCACCATCATAAGCCCGGCTACAGAGATCAAGGGGATGGACCAAACCGGCGGATAAATCTGCAGGCTCTGGCTTAATGTGATCAAAGGACGGCCAAGAACCCAATACCACAAGGGATAGAGGAATAGCTTCAATGAAAAAGCAAACAGTATGGTGGCACTGACAAAATAGAGAATGCCAACGGGAAAATGCAGGATCAAATAGGCTAAAGCCTTCCAGGTGTGGGATTCAACGATCAAGGCCCTGAACTTTTGACTCCAGCTCAAATCCTTCTTTAAGAACAAGGGCCTGCACGGCATGCGGAGGCCGAGCAGCGCCTCGACGATCCGCCCTTCGATGAGGGCAATCCCGCGTATGGATAGAAGAAACAAGCCGGTTAAAGGAATCCCGATGATCAGTATCAGCGAGAAAAAAGAGAAGGAAGCTCCCATAAGAGTCCACATACCATATATGCACCCGGTCAGGCCCGAAAGCATCATGTACAAAAACGCGCCCCATGCCTGCGTATCCGTAACCACTCCAAAGAACTTCGTTCGACGTGGCCTGGAGACGCGTGTCTCTGAGATCGCTAAAGCGGGACGAACACGGGATTCGATTTCTTTATACGCAGATGCGACCTCAGGAGGCGACCCATATCTTTCTACCAGGGGCTGCAGGGCCTCTTCTTCTGAGAGGCCGGGCGTTTTTTCAACGGACTCTTCAAGGGCGGTCCTCAAGTGCTCCTCGGCATCAGACAGTGCGTCCTGGATGAGCGCCGGGTCACTGCCTTTAAGCTCTTTTTTGAGTTTCCCTAGATATTCTTCGATATTTTTAAACATGATCCCATCCTTTAAGCTCTCACAAGCATCGATTTCGCGTATTTACCGTGGGCCTTCCCCACCCATCTGGCAAGATGAAAGGTCAGAGGCAAGAGAAAAAATCCAGCGATACAAACGATCGGCAGGAGCCAAACGGGCGTAAATGCCTCCGGCCCGAACAATTCCAGAGGAATGTGGAAGACCAGTTCCAAAACCGGGCTCCCTATAAAACTCAAGGAGGTCACAAAAAGAAGAAAAATCCCCAAAGAATAGATGAGTCCCAGTGGAAATTGAAGAGCCTCGTAGAGCAACGCCTTCCACGTGTAGGATTCTTTGATAAGGGCCAGAAACATGTCTTTCCAGCTCAGGTTTGTATCCAGGAACAAGGTTCTCCGCGGCATCCGGATACCCAGGAGAGCTTCGACGATTCGGCCCTCCAGTAGAGCGATCCCACGGATGGAAAGAAGATATAGACCAAATAGAGGAACCCCGATGATGAACACGAGCGAAGAGAAAGAGAAGATTCCGGCGATCAGTGCCCATCCGCCGAATACTAAGCCTGTGACAAAAGACAAAAGCATGTAGAAGAATGCGCCCCATGCTTTTGGTTCAGCCAGCACGCCAAAGAATCGCGGCCATGAGGACCGTGTTTCCATCGTTCGGGAAACAGTCAGAGCTGGAGATGTCCGGGACTCGATAGCCCGGTAAGCGGACACGATCTCTTTGGGGTGACCGTATTTCTCGATGATAGACGCCACCGCTTCTGTCTCGGAAAGTTGGGGCTTATCGGAAAGAGCGTCTTCCAGAGCCATTCTTAGATGTCCTTCGGCATCGGAGAGAGCATCCTGAAGGAGCGCTGGGTCGCAGCCTTCGAGTTCTTTTTTAAGTTTCACTAAATATTCATTGATATCTTTACACATCGGCTTTTCCTTTAAGGATCCCGTCTACGAAAGATTTTGTCTGGTCCCAGATCTGTGTCCAGCTCTTTAATATCTCGAGGCCGGATTTTGTGATCTTGTAGTAGCGCCGCGGCGGCCCGGAGACCGAAGGATCGACATGGCTTTCCAGCAGCCCGCTGCCTTCCAGAGACCGAAGAACAGGATAGAGTGCGCCTTGCTTCATCATTGGGACATTTTCCTCATCCACTTCCATGAACTTGGCGATCCGGTACCCGTACATAGGCTCGTCGGCACGGGCCAGGATACTCAAAAGCACCAGGGCTGCCGTGCCCGAGTTTAATTCTTTCTGAAATTTTTTGTTGGCATCAGTGGGAGTACTCAATCCAGCACCTCCTGCATCGTTTATAATAACAATTTAATATTATTGTCATTTTAATTATATTTATATATTAATAATAGTAATAACTTATTAATATGTCAAGTATTTTTTTATTTTTTTATTTAATCTGATTTCTTTAGCTGGCTGACTCAGAAAAAACTATGACGCAAAATGTGATATTTTGCGACAAGTATTAATTTATTCCAGGACAAATAAAAAAGTCGTGAAAAAATTAATTTCACGATATTTTATTCAATGGCTCTTCTACTCAATCATCCTCTTCTCGGCATTCCCAAAAATCCGATAAGAGTTTTTTTCCCAAATATCGGGGTCGATTTCAGGGAAATCAGACAATCATGTCTCCTGTGCCTATTATTTAATTTTATCCGAGTATGTGCTGTGCTGCCACATCCGGATCACTTTTCCAGTCTCATCCCTTTCAAACACTACTTCTTCGCCGAGGGTTTCATCTCTGCGTATACGGCGGAACGTGTCGCCCTTAATGTGCTTCAGCAGGGTCAGGCTCCGGAATGGATTTTCAGACGGCAGCCCGAAAACAGCCAGTTTACCCTGCCATGGAAGGATGGCCGTCTCTCCGCCCCATGGCTGTGCACTGTAATTCCCTGCGTAGGCTTCGAGGTTAACCTTTGTTTTTGCCTCTTTGGCCTTGTCGGTGACCTTCTTCACGATCTCTCTCATACCCATTGCATATCTGTATGGGGAAGCGCCGTTGGCATTGATCATGACAATATAAGCCTGTTTATCATGAGGATCGATATTCAGAATAGTCCGGTAGCCCGGGCAGCCTCCTGAGTGACCGACCATTGTCCGGCCGTCCACTTCCCTGACTGAAAAGCCCAGCCCCCACGTGGTTTGCCAATCAGGGTCTACCCAGTGTACACGCTGCATTTCACGGAGAGTGGATGCTTTGAGGATTTCTTCCCCTCCTTTTTCCAGAAGGCGGAACTGCCAGGATGCGAACCGGGCCAAGTCTTCGACTGTCGAGGAAAAGCCGGCGGCAGCGGCGATACCTCTGGCCTGGAAGAGGTGAAGCATGTCGCGGGTGCCGTCACGCTTGAGAGCAGAGTATCCAGTGGCCAATTTCCCTCTCCAGAGGGATTCCGGAAGTTTTGTGCGTGTATCGGCCAGCCGCAAGGGCTCCAGTATGTTTTCCTCGATGTACTGCTCATAAGGCATTCCCGAGACTTCTGCCACTATCTCTCCCAACAGAGTTAATCCGAGGTTGCTGTACTGAAAATATGTAGAAGGCGGGTAGAGGGTTTTCTGTGTACCGAGCTTAGCCTTGACCTGTTCTGTGGTGGGAAAGGGGAAATCGGGTCCGTTCCAGTAGGGATAATCCGATTCACGAGGAATACCGGAAGAATGAGTGAGGAGGGATCTTATGGTTATAGGGCCAGTGTCCGGGTACTGCTGCTGGAGGTTAAACCAGGGGAGATGTTCAGCAACCAGGTCATCAAGCCGGAGTTTTCCGGCATCACGGAGCTGCATGATAGCTACAGAAGTAAACAATTTAGAAATCGAACAGATACTGTAGATGGTGGTGGAAGATGAGGGAACTTCCTTTTCAAGATCGGCCATCCCGTAGGCTTTACTCCAGAGCAATTCCTGATCCGTGACTATGGCGACCGATATGCCAGGAAGATGGTCATAATCACGCTGGGCCTCAAGCCATGTGTCGATCATCCGGATGGCTTCGGAAAAATCGGGTTTCGTTTGCTCATCGGAAAACATGCATGAGGGGCCTATTAAAACCAAAATGAGAAGAAAAATTTTCGCAGATATAAATGCTCTTTTCATGTTTGCCTCCTAAAGAAAAGTCTACATTGAATATGTTGGTATTCTGGCTGGATTGAATTTACCACGCACAAAACAGCAGAGTCAAACATGAGTTTACAATTGGATGTGTGCCTTTCAAAAAAACATGACGCCTGATGATGGGGTATTGAACATCACAATTAGGGAAATCAAGTCAAAAACGAAGCATTGTGGGCGATTGACAAATGATGAAATCCCGATAGACTAAAAGCCAAGGTCAAGTAAAGAGGAGATGAGCATCATGACGAAACGCAATCTTTTCTCTGTTGTATTCATCTTTTTTATCATTTTTTCATTTTTTGGATGCGCTCCACAGGACGAAAAAGGAAACATAATCTCCAGTAATGATTACCAAGACCTGGTCAAATTATTCGAGGAATGGCGTGAATTTCAGAAACCTGAGATCATCGACGGAGTTCCCGATTACACCGCGGCTGTGATGAAGAAACAGAGGCTTGGACTGAGGGAGTTTCAAGACCGTCTGGCCGCAATCAACACCAGCTCATGGCCCGTCTCCCAGCAGGTCGATTATCACATCGTCCGGGCGGAGATGAACGGACTAGACTTTGACCACAGAGTTCTCCGTCCCTGGTCGCGAAATCCATGTTTTTATTCAGTTTATTACCGGTCTCCATCAGATGTTCCAGCCCTGGAAGGGCCATGGCGGTACGGGACGCTCTGTCTCTGGAAATACACCTTCCCTCTTTCAGATGAGGCACTCGATGATTTCCGCATGCATCTTCGAGCCATCCCAAGCGTTCTGGAACAGGCGAAAAGCAATCTGACCGAGGAAGCGAAAGACCTCTGGTTTCTCGGCATCAGGCTAAAAAAAAGGGAGAGTATCTTCCTGGACAATCTTGCCCAGCGTCTGAGCGCAGACCATCCTGATCTCGTCCCTGATATTAAACAGGCTAAAGAGTCAGTGGATGAGTTTCGTGAATGGCTAGAGGAGAAGCAGAAAGGCATGACAGCGCCCTCGGGCATCGGCGTCGAAAACTACAACTGGTACATGAAAAATGTCCATCTCAATCCCTACACCTGGGAAGAACAACTGGTTATTCTCCAACGAGAACTGGACCGGGCGTTTGCCTGCCTGAAGCTGGAGGAAAACCGCAACCGTCATCTTCCCCAGCTCAAACCGCCAAACTCCAGAGAGGAATACCAGCAACGTTTCGATGAAGCAGTGAATTATTTTATGAAGTTCCTCCGAGATGAGGAAATCATGACAGTTCCTGAGTATCTGAAAGACACACTCCAACGAAATGTCGGATTCATTCCTCCAGATGGGCTTCGCGATTTTTTCACTCAGGTCGATTACCACGATTCGCTCCCGATGAGGTGTCACGGCACACACTGGTTTGACCTGGCCAGGATGAAGCATGAGCCCCATTCCAGCCCGATCCGGAGTGTTCCTCTTCTTTACAACATATGGGATTCGAGAGCCGAGGGATTAGCCACAGGAATGGAAGAGATGATGATGCACGCCGGCTTTCTGGACGAGAGACCGAGAGCCCGGGAACTCGTCTATATTCTGGTCGCCTGCCGGGCCGCACGAGCCATGGGAGACCTGAAAATGCACAGCCGCGAGTTCACCCTGGAAGAGGCAGTCGATTTTGCCGTCAAATGGACGCCCCGCGGCTGGATGCCAAGGGAAGGAAACACGGTCTGGGTGGATGAGGAACTCTACCTTCAACAGCCAGGGTACGGCACAAGCTACATCGTGAGCAAAGTGCATCTGGAGAAGCTGATCGAAGACTGCGCGCAGCAGCAGGGAGAAGAGTTCAACCTCAAGCGGTTTTTCGACCGGTTTCACGCATCCGGGATGATCCCGCTATCGCTCATCCGCTGGGAGATGACAGGTCTGGAGGATGAGATGAAAGAGCTGGGATTAATCCGTTAGGGCCGGACACACTCATCTGAATTCCTGAATTTTCATCAACATCAGAAGTATTATCCTTCATCACACCGAACCCCCCGATTAGTCGTTACCGAACACTCCTTGTTTCAAAAGCGGACATATTTTAAAAACCACACCCATCCACTCTCCCTGTAGATCGAATACTGGCACAAAAAATACAAGAGAATCAATCCAGATTCAAAACATACCAGGAGTCAAAGAAGATAAACAAAGCGGAAACCATTTCAGAATTTGGGCGTATATATATAAAAAATGACATTTTTAATAAATGATATATACAAGATCACTTTAGAGAGTCGCTGTTTAGCTTCAGTCGAGCTTTCTGTTTGAAGCGCTGACAACAAATAAGATTAATAGAGGAGAAATCCATGAAATTTTACCGGGTATTCATCATCAGCTTAGCAGTCTTTGTGGCCTTTCTACTTTTTCCGGCTTTGGCATCCCCGCAAGACGGCAGCCCGAGAAACCACGGAACAGGAACAGTCGAGGATCCTTATCTTGTCCCCAAGACCGAATCCGAGGTCCGAGTTGACGCTGTTTTGGACGAGGACGCGTGGAAAAACGCACTGGTGCTGGAATTGAAATATGAGGTTCGACCGGGAGAGAATGTTCCTCCGCCCGTACGCACGGAGGTACTCCTCACCTACGATAAGGACAACCTCTACGCAGCCTTCCGCTGCTACGATCCCGAACCATCGGCCATTCGAGCTCATCTGAGAGACCGAGACACTCTGGACGGGGACGATTGGATCGGCCTTGTCTTGGATACGTTCAATGATAACCGACGGAGCTTTGATTTCATCGTCAACGCTCAAGGAGTGCAGTTCGACATGATTGAAACTCAAACGAATGGTGACCCTGGATGGGACACAATCTGGGATTGTTCCAGCCAGATCACGGATTGGGGTTACGCAGTCGAAATTGCCATTCCCTTTTCCTCACTTCGTTTCCAGCGTAAGGAAGGGTCACAGGTTTGGGGGTTCGATGCCGTGCGCCGCTATCCCCGCGAACACTCCTACCACATCGGGCTTTTCCCCAGAGATCGGAGCAATAACTGTTATTTATGTCAGGCTGTTAAGATAGAGGGTTTTGAGGGCGCCAGCCCCGGATTGAACATTGAAATTAATCCCACAGTCATCGGAGCCCGTACGGATGATCGACCTGATTTTCCTCAAGGCGATCTCGAAAAGCAATCTCAGGATGCAGAGTTCGGACTAACAGCTCGATGGGGGATGACTCCAAACTTAACGCTCAATGCAACGGTCAATCCCGACTTCAGCCAGGTCGAGGCCGATGCCTGGCAGCTGGACATCAACCAGCCATTTGCACTTTTTTATCCTGAAAGGCGCCCTTTCTTCACCGAAGGAACAGACTTCTTTAGAGCTCTTGAAACGGTAATCTACACTCGGATGATGCGAGACCCACGCTGGGGGCTGAAACTGACAGGGAAGGAAGGAACACACACTATTGGGGGATATGTCGTCCGCGATGAAATAACGAACCTCATCTTTCCTGGGAGCCAGGGATCCGGCTCAGCCTCACTGGATCAGGCAAACACATCTTCGGTTTTTCGCTACAAGAAGGATTTCGGCAGAAGATACACAGTCGGACTACTGGCGACCGACCGTGAAGGGCAGGATTATTACAACAGAGTCTACGGGTTCGACCTGGATTTCCGATTCACTCGCACCAATCAAATCCAACTGCTGGTCCTCGGTTCCAAAACCAGGTATCCCGCTGAAGTCGCAAGCGATTACAATCAACCCAGCGGCTCCTTCAGCGACGGGCTCATCTCATTCGAGTACGATCACAATAGCCGGACATGGGGCTGGTGGGCAGACTACGAGGAAGCCGGTCCGGAATTCCGCGCAGACCTCGGTTATTACCCCAGGGTTGGATACCGCAATGCGGAAGGAGGCCTGAATTACAGGTGGAACGCGCCCCAGGATTCGTGGTGGTCCCTTTTCTTTGTGGGCAGTGAGGTGAACTATTTTGAAGACCAGGATGGAAATTTGCTAAATAAGGGTGCATCGCTCTGGTTTGCCTACAATGGAACCATGCAGTCCAGCTTTTTCGTAAGAGGGTGGAGAATCCGAGAGGGATACAATAACCGAGAATTCGATCAAACCTTCTTTGCGATCGACGGAGGATTTTGGCCGGCCAGTAACCTGCGGCTATTCATGTCCACCGTATTTGGAGATCAGATCGATTATGAGAACACACGGCTGGGAAAAAGGTTCAGGCTGACTCCTTACTTGACGTACAATCTCGGCAAGCACCTGCGTCTGTCCTTGGCTCACACCTTTGAGCGGATGACTGTTCAGGATGCACGCCTCTACACGGCAAACATCACCCAGTCGACAGCTGTCTACCAGTTCAATGTCCGCACATTTTTTCGCGCTATCATTCAATACGTAGATTATGACTACAATGTCGACAATTACACATTCGAGAAAGACTCGGAGTACAGGCGGTTCTTCACTCAGTTGCTGTTCTCCTACAAGATCAATCCCCGTACATTGTTCTTTCTTGGATACAGCGATAATTATTTTGGCGGACAGGGATTTGGACTGACTCAATCCGACAGGACCATATTTGTCAAGTTGGGATATGCCTGGGTGCTTTAGAGAAGAAAAAATCCTTTATTTCAGTTAGTGCCTGAATATTAGTTAATGTCTGATTATTTATTGTCCCTCTGAACCTTAGTGTTGGCGCGATTTGTAATGACCCAGGAAGAGGAAAAGCCATCCCAAAACCAGGAATATCATAACGTGTAAAGGGGTGGCGGGGGGTTCGTTTTCTAGCGCTTTCAAGAAAGGGATGCTGGCGATTCCGCAGATAAACCATGCGGCAATCAGCATGAATACGTAGCCGACAAGTTTAAGAACAGCAGCTGTTGCGGGCGCACCCTTCAGAGCCACATGTTCTTTGGCCCATATCCATAAAATTCCGATGAAGAACAGTAAAATCAAGGTTCCGCCGATACCGAATAAGAGCGGGATATGCCCAATGGACGTGAGCGCCATGCTAATAAAAACGGCCAGTAATATTCCTATTCCATATTTCAGTACCGTCAATCCTCTTGCGTCTGAATAGAGTAAAATTCCTATTATGGCAACTATAGCCGCCAGTGGTACACCAAAAAGCCCCCATATCATAGTCCAAGTTCCCTGGCTTGCCCACATCGTCTTATTCAGCTCATCCATCGTTAAATTTCTGAAAGCTGAATCCACAAAAATCGATCCAATCACTCCCCAGAGAATTGCCCAGATGACAGCAATCCAGAATAAAACAAGGCCAATTTTTTGTTTTGTCATTTTGCCTCCATTTTGGATTGATCTATTAATAAAAATCCCCTTCAATCCGACGAGGATTCATATCTAACGCTTTATTCCTGAATTCTCCGGCAAATATGTTGGGACAAGCCTATCACACTGAAAAAGGCTCGGTCAATGGAAGGAAAAGGGGAGATCTACAGACAACATTCATTGTCTATAAGAATGGTGTGAAATAATTAATTTAGAGACTCCCAATGTTCATTGTTTCCTATTCTTACCCTGCGCTACTTCGCTCTCCTTCTTTTCCTCGGCATCCACGGCAGAGGCAGTGTCAGCATCTCTGACCATCCCCATGATCTTTCCCTCTGTTGGCTTCGTGCCTTCAGCTCTAGGCTGGCTCTCGCCCAGGATGCGGTCAAAGGCAGTCAGGCCACCAATGGCACCAAGACCCATTGTCTCCACAGCCGTGCTGGGAACTATGATCATGGATCCCTTCTGTTTAAGGCCTTCAAAGACCATGTTCATTGCTCTTAGGTGCAGAGCGGCTGGGTTATTTTTGTAATGGACTGAAGCATCTGCGAACTTCTCGGCTATCTCAGTTTCGGCTTTGCTCAGAATTATACGGGACTGGCGCTCGCGCTCTGCCTGCGCTTTCCGGCTCATGGCATCCTCCAGCGCTTTTGGGATGATGATATCCCTAATCTCCACTGACTGTACAGTGATTCCCCAGGCATTCGTCTTGGCATCCAGCACCTGCTGGATTTCCTTGCCCAGTCTGTCTCTGTGAGAAAGCATATCACCCAGCTCATGCTTCCCGATGGCATCCCGCAGGCCTGTCTGAGCGGAGAGGGATACTGCTTCCCTATAATTCTCCACCTCTAACACACTCTTCTCAGCGTCCCAGACCATCCAGAAGGCAATGGCATCGACATTTACCGGGACTGTATCCCTCGTAAGGGTTGTTTCGGCCCTGAAATCAGTAACTCGAATCCTTTGGTCCACATAGTTGGCCACTTTGTCAATCACAGGCAGCAAGGAGAAGAGGCCAGAACCACGAAGGCCGCGGAATTTTCCAAAGCGCAGCATCACTGCCTTCTCCCACTGATAGGCTAACTGAATACAGGGAGCAGTAAGCCCTGCTGTCACTACCGTTATCACCAGAATCCAGCTCTCTGGACGGTAGCTCAGGTAGATCCACAGTGCAGCCATGGTAGTTAAAACAAGAACCACTTCCCATATCTGAGAGAGGCGGAAAAGTACGGACAAAACGAGGGCCATTATCACCATGGTGATCACTACCGGCAGCCGGAACGGAAACACGGATAAATGGATTACAAGTCCGAGGAGGCAGAGTACAACAAGAATCATGATATTAATCGGGCCGAAACGGAAGTCGGCTTGAAAGCTGGTGGCAAAATGCTCCAGAGCACTAAGTTTGAGAGAACCTAATGACTTTCTCATTATAATCTCCTTTCTCAGCGGCTCTTCCGCTGTTTGAGATTTTTCATAATATCATCGAGGGTAAATCCATAAGAGGAAGCCCTCGATAATAACTCCTGGCAGATTTGATCAAGCATGCGCCGTCTCTCCACATCGTCCTGCTTCACACTCATGTGGCCCACAAACGTGCCTGATCCCATCTGGGTCTCCACTAATCCTGTGAGTTCCAGCTCAGTATAAGCCCGGGTCACTGTGTTTGGGTTGATGGAAAGCTCTACAGCAAGCTGGCGCACCGTGGGGAGTTTATCACCGGGTTCAAGCCCACCAGTAGCGATGGCGGTCTTCACCTGATCAATGATCTGACGGTAAAAGGGAATACCACTTTTCATATCCAGCAGGAATCTAATAGTCATTTTCTTCCTCTTATCTAATATTGTTATAAAACATTATTGTTATAGTGTATTAATACAATTTTATGTTGTTTTTGTCAAGTTTTTTTTAAAATTAAAAAAAAAGGTCGAAAACAAGAATATCGCCCTGGCAAGCACGTATACATATTCTGGACCAGAATTTGATTTTTACCAAGGCGCAGGCCAAGGAGATGAATATTAGGAGGAAAAACTGCTCCTGTTAATATTTAATGACATCATCAAAATTGGGCAGCAGCTTGAAGTAAAAAAGAAATTGCAGGCAGAAGATGATCGTAATGTTAAATGTTGAGATGCGATCCCTATTTTTTAAAAAATGGATGTTTGAGCAGAGCGGGTTTCTGCAGGGGATCCTGGGGCTTGCTCAACTCGATCTCCTCAAAAAGCAAGGAAGGCGCCACAACCGAGGTGGGAAGATTCCCCCTCGCCAGCAGGCTATTGACAGAGTAGTCATCTCCCGCAGCGATAATATCTCTGAGCATGCGCACAGACATCTCTTCAATGCTGAGACCGCGGACGAGCTCCTCCCGGCCATCCTCAACATAGACTTTATACACGAGTAGAGGTGCGGTGACTGTCTCTCTTCGAGATCTCGCCTGGGTCATGCCAAACATATCCTGGAAGTCGCGTGGCGTGAAAAAGCGGTTGTCCAGCTTTTTGACCAACAAACCATAGGAAAGGCCTTCATCCTTGCAGAGCTCGATCAACTCCTGCTTCAACTCGGCAAACGACCGTGTCTCAGTCGCTTCGACGAAAAGATTGCTGTAATGAGCAGTGGAAGAAAGCATGGAAACGCTGCGCCCATGACCGTTCGATCTATCGATTTCCTTGCGCGGGCGGCGTGACATCAGCAGTGTTTTTAAAAAACCATCTTCGATGAGTGTCACCTTCTGTCCCGCTACTCCCTGGTCGTCAACTTTATAAGCCCCGATAAGAGAGTGATTCTCGTAGGAAGTTTGTGTCGGGTCATCCACCACCGTGAAGAAGGAGGGGAGCACCCGGCGGTTCAACCGGTTAGAGAGATTTCTTTCGGGCATCACAACCGCACTTCCTCTCTGGTCCATCAGAAGAGGACGGTCTCCGGAGAGCTGAGGAGCCAATGTCTGGGCAACGATTTCTGTGGCGGCTTCCGCCGTGACCAACACCGGCCCGAAGTACTGATCCATGACTGGCGCTGAAGTTAATGCCGTCAGCTCTTCTGCCATTTTTCGTATGGCTTCTTCCATCTCTTTTTCTGTGGGCAGTGATTGACGATTCGTCCCGAGGAATGGAACAAAATGTTTCAAAGGCATCCCATCTTGAGCTCGCGTGGATGCCTGGGCAACAAGCATATAGAGAGTGACTGGCTGTCGAACCACAGTGCCTTCGCTGTTGACGAAATATTTATTTGTGGCTGTTAGGCTGAAATTCACGCCCGAATAATAAACGGCAGGAAATTCCTTAAAAATCTCGGATAGGCTGCGGACAAGACTTTCCCATTCGGAGCTATTAATCTTCATTGACTCTCTTGGGTTAATGGATGTGACTGGCTCTTCCCGGGAAAAATCAGGGATTTCCTCAGTTTCCACTTTTGTCTTCAAAAGAGACCGCTTCCCAGCCAACTGCTCGACGGCCTGTTTATAGGCAGCATCTGTCGCCAGCCAGATATCCTGACGCAGGGCTGCATAATCATCTTCAATGGCTAAAGGCCTGAATCCTGACGATGAATACCTGAAGCGCGGGCTTGAGAATCCGCTGTTGTCAAAATCATAGCTTCCCACACGGACACCCACTTGAAGGAATCGGCTTTTATCGCTATTTAAATTGACTATCGCCCCAAAAATAGCCCTCACTGCGAATGTTTCTGTTTCTTCTACCGAATATTCAATGTAATACGGTTTTTCCATGTCTTTTAATTGCAGCTGATCGACTGAACGAGCCAATTCATCTTTGAGGGCTTTCAGGACGACATCCTCTTCCTCTTGGGCATAAAGGCTGAGTTGCGGAGATACGAAGGCAAACGAACAAAATAAGAGAAAAAACCAGAGACAACGAAGTCGCGATTTGATTGGTCTTCTCATTCGAGCCTCCTTCTGGGGCGGGGAAGTATCGGAGGTCGATCCTCTGATTTCTGCTTCTTCTGGATCTCAATTTCTCCCGTGAGTATGCCTGGAGATACACAGGACACCGGCAGCCAGCCTGATTCTGCTCCACAACCGCCGTTGAATACGCCGGCTGTATCTGCACAGGCCAAAATCTTACTGAAGGAAATCAGTGGTGTCCCTATGAGGTCTGCCCCACGGACGAGCTCATCAGGGCGTCCATCCGCGTAGACACGATAAACCATGATCGGATCGACTGCATACGCCTGAGTCCCGCCCCTCCTTGTGGATGTGAAACCACCGGAGATGTCTTCAAAAATGAGACCGAACGGCTTCCCCTGCTTTTTACATTCTTCAATCAGTAACTTACGAAGTTTCTCTTCTGAGACCGTTCTGGATGATTCAACGATCAAATTACCCTGGCGGGCCACTGGTTCGTATCCAGCTGACTTCCTGCCATGGCCGTTCGACCTGTCAAATCCCAGAATCGGCGAACGGGACATGAGGAAGTTCTTCAAAACACCTCTTTCCACTACGGTGACTCGCTGAGCTTTTATGCCCTCATCATCATAAAGATAGAAGCCCATCAGGTCAGTATCGCCATTTTTTTTAATCGTGGGATCATCATAGACTGATATGAAATCAGGTAAAACGGGCTGGTTGACCTTCTTGGTAAATGTCTGGCCTTCGCTTTCATCTTTCTGGCGGTGGCCCTCGATACGGTGACCAAAGATCTCATGAAAAAAAACACCAGCCGCCTGACCAGAGAGAATAGCAGGTCCGCTGTACGGTTCGATCACGGGCGCTTCCCGGAGTGCAAGCAATTCTTTGGCCATCTGTTTGATCGTTCTCTGGACTGTTTTTTCGTCCGCCAATCCTTCTAGCGAATGGGAATCAAACGACTTGTACTGGAACAAATCCATGCCATCGTCGGCTTTTGTCCTGGCCAGCATGCTGAGGCTCCATTGGATGTTCCCCTGCTGAATGACTGAGCCTTCGCTGTTGACAAAGTACTTATTCGTCACCTCCGCATTCAAGGTGACTTGCGATTCCAAAATATCGGGAAAAGGGATAAATAGAGCCGAATATTCCTTAAGCCTCTTCTCCCACCGACCGGTGTCGATACGAACATCGGATAAAGAGCCAATGAACTTTGCCGGAGCTTCGCGCGAAAAATCGGCAGATTCATCCTCTTCTTCCACCTTGACGGCCTTGTTCGCCTCGACCTGAACAAGACGCTGAACTGCCTCTTTGTATTTCTTGTCTGTCTCGAACCAGATCGCACTTTTTATCGCATCCGGGTCATTCTCGATAGGAATGAAGGCAAAACCACGGTAAGGCGGCAGGTAACCGAACCTGTCTCTGAGACGATGCGTGTTATCAAATTGGTAGTCACCGACACGCACTTCGACATCCAAGACGCGGGAGCGACCATCAGAGCTGACTCGGATGGCTCCATATGAGGCAGCGATCAAAAGGCGGATCGATTCAGTGATATGATAGCTGATGAAATAAGGAGGAGGATTGCCCTTGTCGCCTAATCCTTTCATCGAGCGCTGCAGCTCTTCTTCCATCGCTTTGAGGACTACACTCTTCTCTGCCGGTTGAGGCAAGACAACCTGGGTGAGCAGACAACAGCTAAGAGCAAGAAGAATACAGACTGCACAGGTCCTGATAATTTCTTTCATAGTGGACTCCTTGTTTCGAACCTTTCATCCAGATGATTGCGGAGGGTAGGGATGAAACAAATATTCTTGATTTTATGGCTCACAAATTCATGCACATGAATATTTTAATGTAAAGTGACTGTTATTTAAAGAGCCAGGTCTTCTCTTTCACGCTTACACAATTATTCGCTCTCCGGCATCCACAGAAGATTATAACTCACTGGTATCATATTCGTATTACGAACGTGAAATGGATTCCTGACAAAGATAAAAAAATTCTTGACATATCTATAAATATTCTATACAAATATATCTATAGAATTTCTATATAAATAAAACTGCGAGGTTGTTATGAGCAATCTGACGAAAAACGAGGAAATCATTCTTCTTTCGATCCTGAGACTCAAGGATAATGCCTACGGAGTCAGCATCAAAAATCAGATAGAGAAACTCACCGGGGAGGAGTGGAATTACGGTTTGTTGTACTGCGCGCTGGACCAGCTGGCTCGTAAAGGCTTGCTGATCAAACGTGAAGGGATGCCTGTGCCTGAACGAGGAGGACGAAGAAAGATATATTATTCTATTTCGCGGTCAGGAAGACGGGCTCTTGAGGACGCTTACAAACTGAAAGAAGCCTTATGGGATGGCATAGGAGCTCCTTTCCTGAAAAAGAGAGAAACATGATGAAAGACTATTCAGCAAGACCCCCAAAAATCCCCGAGTGGCTGCTGTCGAAACTATCCTACTGGATCGAGAGATATTCTCTTATCGACGACCTGGAAGAAGAATTTCACATCAAACTGTCAAAACGAGGAAAAACATACTCGCGGCTCTGGTACTGGAGCCAGATCTTTCGAGCCATCCCCACAGTCGTGTCTTACTCCATATACAGGAATGCTGTCATGATCAAGAATTACGCATTAATTGCCCTGAGAAATATCCGGAAACGAAAAGTCTTTTCCTTCATAAATATCACTGGTTTAGCCATAAGCATTTCCCTCTGTCTTTTTGTGGTCAAGTTGACTTTCACCATGTACAGCAACGACCGGTTCCATGAGAAGAAAGACCGAATATACAGGGTTATCTCTCAGATTACCGGCGAAAATGATGTCATCGATCTGGCGACTGCGCCTCTGCCTCTGGTGTATGAACTGGAGCAGATTCCGGAAATCGAAACGGTTATCCGGATAAAGAAGAACTTCGGAGGGGCTGCGGCCGCCATGAAAAAGGTACTGATGGTCCAGGGACTCTATGCAGACAGGGGCTTTTTTCATGTATTCAGTTATGAACTGGAGTCGGGCGACCCGAAGACCGCGCTTGCCGAACCTTATTCACTTGTGGTCACCAAAGAGCTTGCGCAGAAGTTTTTCGGCTCCGGAAACTCCGTCGGAGAAATTCTGAGCATCCAGGACTTGGGAGATTTCAAGATTACCGGAGTAATGAAAGATACATCAAAGCTCAACTCTCACATGAGATTCGAATGTCTGGCATCTCTTTCGACATTGAATTCCCTCGAGAAACAGGAAAAAATCTCCGCCTCCCTGGAAGACTGGAAAAATTTAAATGATAACTATGTCTATTTTCTGCTCCGCGAGAATGCTTCTCCCAACAGGATAGAAGAGCAATTTCCAGCCATCGTAAAAAAACATTATTCAGACACGGAGACAGAATATATGTACAGCTTGCAGGCTCTGACCAAAATTTCGCCGGGAAAGAACCTGGGGAATTTCCTGTCAACGCCGGCTGTGAGTCCTCAACTCCCCTTGCTGTTATCCACTATTGCCCTCCTGATCATGGTTATAGCCTGTTTCAATTACACCAACCTGTCCTTAGCCAAGGCTCTTTCGCGGGCCAAAGAAGTGGGTATCCGGAAGGCCATGGGAGCTAACCGCTTCAAGCTCATCACTCAATTCATCGGTGAAGCGGTCACTTACGCCCTGATTGCGTTTGTCCTCGCACTCATCCTGTTAAAACTCGTTATTCCTGTTTTTGTCAGTCAAATGCCATTGTACACTGGATTGGAAGGCCAGAGATTGGGTGTAATTCTCTTCTTCATCCTGTTTACCGTATTCACCGGCATCCTCGCCGGAATCATCCCTGCACTCTATATATCAAAATTCAATCCGGCTGAGGTCTTGAGAGATATTACCAAAGCGAAGGTTTTTTCTCGAATCAACTTGCGTAGGGCTCTTGTCGTCTTCCAGTTCTTTATTTCTTTCGTCTTCATCATCACCACCACTGTTTTATACAAACAAATCCGTTTTGAAAAAAATATCGATACAGGATTCAATGCGAAAAACATCCTGAATGTTGAACTCCAGAACACCAACTATGAAACATTCAAGCAGGAAATGTCCACTCATCCGGCTGTATCCAGGATCTCCGCCTCTGCATTTATCCTCTGTACGGGCACAAGATGGGGGACTAGAGCCAAACGCCCAGATGCATCTGAATTCCTTGAGGTCGACTTTATTTCAATAGACCATGACTTTATTGAAAATTTTGAGCTGGAGCTTGTGACCGGAGAGAATTTTCCTGAAACGAATCATCCTGAGAATGAGAGGTTTGTCATCCTCAACGAAATGGCCGTCGAACGATTCGGATTCGGGTCACCCCTGGAAGCTGTTGGCCAAATCATTACATTCAGGAAGAACAAACATCTTGAAATAATCGGTGTGGTCAAAAATTTTCTTTCTCAAAGCACATCAAGCCCGGTTTATCCTCTGGTTTTGAGAGTCGTTCCCGAGTATTACGAGTACGCCAATCTGAAGATAAGAACGGATGATGTGGAATCAACCCTTCTCTTCCTCGAAACAAAATGGAAGGAACTGGAGCCATTTCGTCCTTTCAGATATAACTTTTTTGAAGATCAGCTTGAAGATTATTTTGCAGAAGTCGAAAATGTGCTGCGCGGTGTCAGTTTTATTGCTTTTTTGGCCATCTTGATCGCCTTTTTTGGACTTCTGGGGATGGTCATTTATGATACGGAAGCGAGAGTGAAGGAAATCGGTATTCGAAAAGTCATGGGNNAACTTCAAAGAGCTTTGTGTTCCTGCTGCTGCTGGCTGCGGCCCTTGCCTCTCCTATCGCCTGGTTGATCAACAGTCTTCTCTTGCGGGACTATTCCAACCGTATCGAACTGGGATTCGGTGTATTCGCCTTTGGATTGCTCATAATGTTCGCCTTAGGCTTTATTACCATATTTTCCCAGACGGTCAAGGCCGCATTCGGAAATCCTGTGGATTCTTTGAGGTATGAGTAGGTTCAGAATCTAGAGGAGTCATGCACTCTTTTAAATTCCCATTTCACTGGAAATTCTTTATCAAAAGCTTCTTTGAGCAACTTTACTGCCGGCTGATCCAATCTATCCGGATGGCTCTTCAAGTATTTTTTAACAGCTTTGACGACCTTCTTCATAGTTCGATCATCTGGAATGGAGATCTTCCTGGACGCACAGAGGACTCCAGTGATATAGCCTAAGGCATACTCTTTGTTTTTTGAACTTATTTTCTCCAGCAGTTCTTTCCCGCTCAGAGGCTTCCCTTCTTCGGCGCAGGAAATCCCATAAATAAACCAAAATAGTGCGGCACACAGGACAATTTTTTTGAAGGTCCTACCCTTAAATAATTTTTTCATTGCGGACTCCCTTCAATTCATATACACATCTCATAAAAAATTATTCCCACAACATCCGAGTTTTTTGACAGTTTGTTTTATACGAATCGAGGTGAACGGAGACTCGAGTTAACACACTCAGAGATGTAAAGAAGGTAAAGGCAGAATAAATTTGACGAGAGACCATGATTTTTGTCTGTTAATAACACGATGAGAAAACTCAACCTATGGTTAATTATATTGATTTTTACCAAATCTATATGATATATAATTTATATAAAAAAAATAAAAAGAATAGATATAATTTAAATTTCTAGGACTACTTTTTTGCAGGGTTCACATATTCTTCAAGGCTTTTCATATTTTGCTTTTTTCAAAAATTTACGTGCCCCTGCAAATTTTCCCACAAATAAAAAAAAGACCAAAAAATATCCCTCTTACTCAGAACTTGAGGAGAATATTTATCTTATACTGAGAACAGGATATCTAAACTTCACATACAAGAACTGTCATCTTTGTCCCCTAGATCACCGAGCTGACAAAACGAAAGGTGACAACGTTGTGGCCGGGCCACTGATAAAGTTAAAGCCTCTGGTGGTTTTGCTCATTCTGGCAAAGAAATTACAAAGATGGAGTGGAAATTTCTGCTGGTAGATTGGCCAAACAATGAGAAATTTTTTTTATAAATTAGAATTTCAAACAGTTTCAATTGAATGAGTTGTGTCCCTAGCATTAGAAATTTAAATTATTTATTTACTATGTGAGGAGATATTCATGCTAAAACTATCGACCAAAGGAAGGTATGGAACTCGTTTAATGCTAAATCTAGCGCTTCATTACAACGAAAGATCCAAACCTGTAATTCTTAAAAACGTATCAAATGAAGAAGAAATTTCAATTCGTTATTTAGAGCAAATTGTCACTCCCCTAAGAATCAACAAACTAATAAAGAGCCTCCGAGGTGCTGGAGGCGGCTACATTCTATCCCGACACCCATCGAAGATAAGTCTACTAGAAATCATTGAGACTTTAGAAGGACGAATCTGTCTTGTTGACTGCATTGATAATAGCGATTATTGCCACCGAATTCCTATCTGCTCCGCACATGAAATATGGAAAGAAGCTACCTCTATATTAAAAGAATTTTTTGGAGCAATCACTCTTCAGGATCTTATAAAAATCCACAATAAAAAAATCTATTGATACAGTAAAAAGGCCTCATTCTCGATTTATCCGCGTAAAAGTTATTTCCCCTGTCGGTGATCAAACATTTCTGCTAGAAAAAAGATAATTGAATCACTCAAAATTGACAGAGAGGAAAAGTTGAAGGCCCAAATCCAGCATTGTTATTTTTGTTATGAAGAATTTGCGCCTTTTTTCAGGCTTATGGTTGCCCGTCACACCTAAAACTACACGCCATTTCAAACTTGAAGTAGTACATGATGATATTTTGCTGGAGATAAAGGCATATATCTCAGAAATCCTAACAGAAATATTTCCCTAAGGATCTTGAATTTCTTGCCTATTTCCTCAGCCCATCAATATTTAATCGGAAAAAATATATTTTCAGGTGTGAATATTCGAACTGAAACAGTCTACTTTCGCAAACTGTCTACTAATTATTATATTTCTTTCGATGCTTTATTTATCAACTCTACTCGATGATGAAGCTTTTTAACTTCTTCATTGTCTTGGCTTGTGACTAATTGAATAATTCCGTTTTCGAAAAGAAGCACTTCATCACTCAGTTTGCCAGAAATCCGAGCATTTGCTCTGTCATAACAGCCACAACACTTGCATGCCTTAGTATTCTCATCATTATCCAATTGCTGCATTTTTTCAGATCTTTTTTTGTGATAATCCTGAAACATTTCTACATCTGATTCATCGTTTAGACTTATAATGGTAAGCATCCCATGTTCTGTGGCTTTGACTTCTGATTTTGTTTTTTTTGTTAATTCCTTAATCTTGGCCAAGTCTATTCCTTCAATTTGCATGCGGCAATAATTGCAATCACTGCATCCCTGAGATGCCTTAACCATTTGAGATTGAACAGGATAAACAAAATGAATACTGACAATAGCGATAAACACTGTTCTTAAGATGATCTTTCTCATTGTTTCCAAATACCTCCTTTCTATTATTATCTCAAGGGATAAATCCTTTTATGCAATTTCCCTTGTTCCATCTATAAAAAGAAATACATAGTAAAAATTATTCCAAATATAACATACAAAGTCAATCAAATGAATAAAAATTATATTTTCTATAATTATAGTGGGTTAAAATGAAAAAATTCACATCTTTTCTCAAAGCAAATCTCTATCCTTAAAAATAAACCACTCCAGTTTCACAACTATAAGCTTCACTTGGCTTTCGATGATTTTCTCTAGAGTGGCTTAAAAACGAGTATTTGTTCCTTGCAACATGTGCTCGTTATGTTTAGAAAATAGAGGGAAGAATCTATGAGAGCACCGATGATTCCTGTCGTGAATCATAACGACTGAGATGCCTGATTGAAAGCACTCTCCACTTTCCAGATTTAATTAAACAAAAACTTCCTCTTTAAGAACAATTGGCCAGACAAAACTTTGGGAACAGAAAATCGTATTTTCTTTTGCCGAAAAACTATCATTTTTTTAAAAAAAATGATAGTTAAAAAGAACGAATCTGGGAAAATAGGAAAGCAAATAATTGAAGTCGACTAGAAATCCTGAATTCATATAGCCTTATAACAGCATGAAAAAACTCACAATCTGGATAGGCATACTCTTAGTTCTCGGAACTCTTCTCCAGGGCCTTCAAGTTCCAGAACTCGCAGATATGGTCCTCACAAACGGTAAAATCTTTACAGGGTTGGACGAGAAACCTCGATTCCAGGCTGTTGCTGTCAAGGATGGAAAAATTCTGGCTGTAGGGACAAACGAAGAAATTACAGAATACGTCGGGACCTCAACTCAAGTATTGGATGTCGAGGGAAAACTGGTTATTCCGGGCTTCATCGATGCCCATTGTCATTTTTCCTCAGGGGGGCGTTCACTGACGAAGCTTGACCTCCGCGAAGCCCAAACAATTGAGTACATTCAGGATAAAATTGCTGAAAGGATTGAAGAACTCCCGGAAGGCGAGCTCCTTGTTGCCTATGCGTCCTACCCCAATCCGAGCCTTTTCAAAGGACTGGGCTGGCCGACCAAAGAAATTCTGGATAAAGTCTCCCCGAATAATCCGGTCATTATCCAACGGCGAGGCGGACATGCGGTTTGGGTAAACAGCTTTTCTCTGGAAAAATCAGGCATCACGAAAGATACGAAAGCTCCTCCAGGGGGGGAAATCGTCAAGGATTCGGAGAGCGGCGAACCCACAGGAATATTGAAGGAAGCTGCATCCAACCTCCTCAAAGTGTGGGACCAGCCAAAACCCAAAGAAGATATTGAAAGAGCGCTGGAGCATGCCGCCCAACTGGGGATAACAGGTATCCAGACCGGATCTTACCTGAAAGAGATCGAGATCTTCAAAGAATTGAATAAAGAGGGAAAGCTAACCCTCAGAGTCTCTGCCTGGATTTCTGTGCACGAGTTGGACCGCGCTACCGAGAAGGGAATACTATGGGGGCAGGGAGATGAGATGGTGAGAGTGGGTCTTGTCAAGATGTTCATCGACGGGACCATCGGTGTTCGTTCCGCCCTGATGTTTGAGCCTTTTGCTGAGGAGCCGGGGAACACGGGTTTGGCCCAGTACGAGGAAGAGGAATTTTACACTCTGGTGGAGAAAGCGCACAAACATGGTTATCAGGTCGGCGTGCACGCCATCGGTGACAAGGCCGTCCATTGGGTGCTGAATGCCTTCGAACGTGCCCAGCAGAAGCACGGCAAAAAAGGACTTCGACACAGGGTCGAGCACTGCACAGTCGTCACTTTTCAAGATGCCGAAAGATTCGGAGAGCTGGGAGTCGTTGCTTCGATGCAGCCCAACATTACGGGCAGCGAGATCTACAGGAGAGTCCGTCTCGGGAAGGAACGTGCCAGACGGGTTGACATGTGGAGAACACTGCTCAATAACGGCGCCGTTCTCGCCTGGGGTACTGATTGGCCGGTATCACCGATCAATCCAATGGAGAACCTGTATCAACTGGTGACCCGCTATTACAAAGAGGAAAGGCTGACCATGGCCGAAGCGATCAAGTATTACACCTTCGGCTCGTCCTATGCCGCTCATGAGGAGGACATCAAAGGAACGCTGGAAAAAGGGAAACTGGCGGATATGGTCGTTTTGTCCAGAGACCTCTTCACTATTCCTTCGCGGGAAATTCTAAGGACAGAAGTTCTATACACTATCCTGGGCGGAAAAATCATCTTCCAAAAATAGATTTTAATATAACGGGAATACGCACGATATGGCGGCCTAATTCCCATCTGTATGTCGAATGTTGAGATGCAACTCCTCTGCATTCTTCATGCTCTCTGAACATTAAATGTTAAGACGCAACCCCTATTTAAACAACCCCTCTTTGGATAGGCTGAAATCTCTGGATATTTTCAGGGGGCTGATCATGGTCATCATGGCTGTGGATCATGCCAGCTATTTCGTTGCCAAGAATCACTATTATGAATTCTGGGGAATAGCCCCTCCCCACTATCCGGATACGGTCTCATTCCTCACACGCTTTATCACCCATATCTGTGCGCCTGGATTTTTCTTTATGATGGGAGCCGGGATGATATTACTCTGGAATTCCAGGCAAAAACTGGGGTGGGCAGAGTCAAGAATCACAAGATTTTTTCTGATACGAGGCCTTATCCTCATTCTCATACAATTTAATCTGGAAAATCCAGCCTGGGCTATAGGCATGCTCGGTGATAAATCGCAATCTTTGATTTCGATGGCCATCCCCGGAGGAGGAGAGAAAGTCTTTATTCACTTCGGTGTTCTGTATGCATTAGGGATGTCCATGATTATCTGGGCCTGGCTGCGGAGATTCAAGATCTCTATCATTCTGGCCGTATGTTTCTCTTCACTGCTTTTGACACAAATCCTGATTCCGGCTGCAGAAAATGCGGAAAGGCTCTACTCTCCCATTCTCCGGATGCTTCTTATTCCCGGACGGACCGGAATCATGCAAGTCCTGTATCCGCTTGTTCCGTGGTTTGGGCTTACAGGACTGGGTATTGTTTTTGCAAAAAAACTCGCCTGTGATCGAAAAAGCATTCTCCGCTGGTCTTTATGGGGAGGGCTGACATCTCTTTTTCTTTTTGGTGTTGTCAGGGCCCTGGGCTCATTCGGAAATTTTCATTCCCCTCAGGATTCAAGTGTGATCTCTTTTCACAGCGTGACTAAATATCCGCCCAGTCTGACTTTTATTCTCCTCATGTTAGGGCTGAACGGTCTTATCCTTTTTTTCTCTATGAAGTTTGAGACGAGCCTTGAAAGACGGGCGAAGCCTCTTTTGGTTTTTGGACAAACAGCTCTTTTCTTTTATATTACCCACCTCTATCTTTTTGCCATAATCGGATTTGCCTTTCCGACAGGAACCGGCTATGGACTGTTATGGGTAATCTGGGCTGGAGGAGTCGCGGTTCTCTATCCCTTGTGCTGGTGGTACAGAAGGTTTAAAGGAAAAAAGTCCTCGAATTCAATCTGGCGCTTTTTTTAAAATTCTTAAAATCTGTGCTGTTATTACTGGTATGAAAAATAAGGCTTCCCGTTTATTGCCTTGCCACTTTTCTGACCTGAGGAGATTTATCGTTTTTCAGAACTTGAATAGCCCTCCTGATTTTCACCCTATCAGGTAACTGTCGGAGAGCCCATGTTGCGGCTTCCCGAACAGAGTCTGGTTTTTGCTTGATAAGTGACCACGGCTTAGGAACGGTAGCCACAGCAACAAGGATGTCAGCCGCCTCAGATGAACCGATTTGCCCCAGAGTTCGACAAACCCTCTCCTGTAAGGAAACCCTTCCTTCTTGCTCCCAACTCTTTTTTGGCTTTATTATTTCCAGCAGCAGAGGTACAGCCTCGGTCATCCTCCGTTTCGCGAACATATTGAGGATATCCTTTTTCACTTCTCCTGCCGCAAGATTGAATACCTCAAGAAGAATCATGTTGACCTCTGCTCCGGGAACCTTATCCAGTATCTCAATCGTGGGACGCACTGTTTCAGTCGGTCCTGTCAGAGCTATTTTGCGTAGTAAGGGGATGAGTTTTGGACTGGAAATAAATATATCCGCAACAGTTATAAAATTGGGAAGTGGAATAACAGGTGCATCTGGATTAATTTTATTCAAGAATGCCTCTACAGCCTCTTCTCCTGCTTTTTGGACAACTGTTGCCGCCAGTTTTCGCGCTTTCAGCGGCATATTCGAAGCAATGGCCAACAAGCCAGCTTGGCCTAATTTGATCGGATTCTGTTTCATCAGCCACGCCGCAGCCTTGGCGCGGGTTTCGGTATCCTCAGAATTCAGGTCTTCGAAAGCTGGGTAAAGATCTTTTTCTGTCTCGACCACAATCTTCTCATCAGGCAGCACTCCAGCATATTTACCCTTCGGGGCTTCAGCCTCTTTACCTCCCGCAGGAGGGGCGGCTTCCGCTGAAGCTGGGGAGGCTTCAGACGCCCGCACAGCTTCCTCTGCCTTTGCGATGTCTGTGTGCTGGAGAATATTCACAAGTTGTTTGAATTCGGCCTTGCCTATGTCTTCTGATTGAATGGCCTTAAGTAATTCTTGTTTCTCCTTGACAAACTGATCCAGTATGCTCTTGAGCTGGTCTAGCTGCTCCTCCGACACAGACAATGAAGCTTCGCCGGGGAGAACCACAGCAGCTGCAGCAGGCCCCTTAGCACTCGTCTTTGCATCCGTTGGAGCTTGAGCCAGAAGATCATCTTTTTGGAGAGTGACTTTATGTTCGCTGACAGCGATAAACACTTTTCGGTCGGGGAGTATGTGGGCTAAATCAAGCTCGTTCACCAGAACATCCCACTGTCCCACCACGTCCTCAGGATGCCTGGTGAAGGCTTCTAAAAACCGCATGATTTCCTCTTTGGTTATCCCCCCGAGAAACAACACTCCCTGCAATCCGAAGAGGCCCAGAGCATCGTTAAGATCTGATGTCAATCGTTTATCTTCCCGAGTCGGCGGAGGAGGCTGGCCGTTAAAAAGAACCGACTGAGGAGTCACTGAAATCGAAAGCACCTCTGTTTTTTCTGTCAGAAACGGCCCAAGAAGCTCCATGAATCGCTCCACCGAGTTCTTCACATTCTCGTGTTCCTTCGGATAGAGGCGAAAATTATGGAGGGTGGTCCTGAATGCCCTCGCTAAATCGACGGCACTGGCCAAATCTTCTTCCTCAAGGGCTGATTCTTTGGCTAGCGATGAGGTGAGCGTCTTTTTCTGCAGGATTTTTCTCGCGCCTCTTGAGATAGAGACTGAACTCATTTGTTTTCTGAGTGTGGAGAACATCTGCGATGCCTGTTCCAACTGTCCCGCACTCTGAAAATGATAGGCTAGTCTGCCAACGACCCGTTCAAGGGCACCTGGCGCGAATTTTTGTTCAATATCAGCCGCAATGGAATGATACTTGCGGCGCTCCTCTTCACTCATCAGCGAATAAAAAACAGACCGATCAAGCCGGTGTGAAAAAGTGAACTCATCCGGATTTGGAGATTCCTCGATGAGCAGCGCTCTTTGAGCGTTGACAAGAATATCTAAAACCTGCGGCACGTTAAGCTGGGACATCTCCGCAAGTTGACGCATGTTGATTTTTTCCCCGAGGATTGAAGCCAACTTAAGGACGTTTATGGCTTCCTTGTCCATCTTCAACAGCCTCTCTTTGAGCATTTCATTGAGGCTGTTTGGAATATCATCAGGCTTGACCAGGGAAAGATCCCATTCATCTCCCACAACTTCTATCTTACCCTTCATCAAAAGCAGCGATATCGCCTCCATGATAAAAAGCGGGCTTCCTCCGGATTTATCGAACAGGGATTTTTCTGCCTCAGCAGGCATTGTTTTCCCATCAAACAGCTTTCCTGTGAGCTCCCGTATGTGTTCCTGTTTCAGGGGGTCCAGATGGAATCTCTGGACACTGCATCTAGATGTCATCTCTGGCATCGAGTCAAAAACGAACAAGAGCTTTTCCTCACCTGTCAGTAAATCCGGACTGTGGATTGAACAAACGAAGAAAAGCTTCCCCTCTTGATCTTGGGCAGACTGAGAGTCAAAAAACTGCAATGATGGCTGATCGATCTGATCGATGTCATCGAGAATAACAGCCCCATCACCTATTTGCCGAAGAATTAAAAACGCCTGGGTTAACGCTTCAAAAAAAGTCGTGCTGTCCGCTCGCGGATCTTCCTCGGTTGACTCAACCTCTTTCATCTCCCAGGTGTGCAGATAGGGTTTGAGGATGCTTTTGTACTTGTCCTCAAGTTCAGCAAACACCTTGTTCGAAATGGATGTATCCTGTTCGAATAGTCTTCCCAGTGCCGAGAATACAGCACCATAAACTTCAGTCTGCCAGAGAGGGTACCCTCTTGCGAAAAGCGTGAAATCGAGCTTTTTTTGCGCCCTTTTTCTCGCATACGCCAGCAGTCTCGTTTTTCCTGTTCCATCCCCGCCTAAGAGTACGGGGAAAGCAGAGGTTTTTCCTCTCTTGGAAAGATGTGTATCCATGAATTGAAGGACGTTATCCCTGCCGACAACGTAAGGACTATCAAGGATAGAATCGAGCTTGGAAGGAACGAGAAGCTTTCCCGAATCGGGAAAAACGACGACTGTGCCCCTTCCTCGGTCCTTGGCCACATAGAGAGCTTCGTCGGCCTTTTCGAAGAGAGCCTTTACAGTCTTCCCATCCTTAGGGAACAGAGAAATGCCCATACTGCATCCAAGTATGACCTCTTCGCCTTTGGCCTTGAGAGGAGTGTCTGCCAGCCTTTTCTGAATATTCAGTCCGAGCTGCCTGGCCTCTTTTTTATCCAGCTCGGATAAGACGAGGACGAACTCATCACCCGCATAACGGATTGCATCCCCCTTTTCTCTGCTTTCTTCATATAAGATCTTGCTGAATAACTGTAGAGCACTATCGCCAACAGCATGTCCGAATGTATCATTGATGTTCTTGAATTTGTCCATGTCGATCATGTACAAGACAACAGAAAACTCCTCTTCTTCAGCCCTGACAAGATGCCCAGGAATCACTTCTTTCAAGTACCGACGGTTATATATTTTAGTTAACTCGTCAGTGTACAGGAGTGAATCCATCTTATGGGTTTTGGCTTCGGTGCTCATTGGATTTAGTAAGGTTCGTTCATAGAGACAGGTAAGATCAGGAGGGGATGCATCTCATATGAATATCTGCAAAGTGGTCTATTTCCCCTCTCTAAAATGTTTTAGGGACTTCACTAAAAGAATTATATTTATTTTTCGAAAAAAATCAATATCTTGGAGGGTGTATTTATAGGGCACAGATGTATCTCTTGTTTGTCCCCAGACTGGTAATCAGAGTCCGGGCTGGTATTGAGAGTCCAGGCTAGATGCTCCTGACCGATGTCGACTTCAGGACTATATCTTGAGATACAGAGCTTGGAAGTCGATGAATCAAACCTATTCTGCAAGATGGCTCTTACTTGGTGAGGCTGGCAACGATC
>JABAOC010001001.1_pt2 | contig 28185 bp, 29 predicted proteins | sample 7062161 | NCBI WGS metagenome assembly JABAOC01 (sample SAMN14538625, study PRJNA623070) | marine sediment metagenome | biome: marine biome [ENVO:00000428]; feature: marine pelagic biome [ENVO:01000023]; material: deep marine sediment [ENVO:00002113] | place: India: Gulf of Khambhat ... | reverse complement strand
GTCACATCGCTGTAATCGAGCGGAATGCAATGACGAAGGAAAGTGTTGATGTCGCGCTTGTTGTAAGGGAGTGGTCGATCCTCGCGCTCAGCGATGCCCACGTAGTCCAGCTGAAGAAGTACGGCGAGGTCGCGTGTGGCTGGAGTACAATAGACGGGCCCTTCAAACCCGTACTTGAAGAGATAAGGAACGAACCCGCAATGATCGAGGTGGGCATGAGTGAGAATCACAGCGTCCAGTTCGGGCAACCTAATCTCAGGGATTTCAAGGTGAGGAAAAGCCCGATCCTCGGACGCGACATTTACACCGCAGTCAATCATGACTCGGCTTTCAGGGGTCTGAAGCAAAAACGAGGAGCGCCCAACCTCGCGCGACCCCCCTAGAGTCGTAAAGCGGACCCAGTCGCCCTTGCTCTTGGGCTCACGGTGGATTCGCCTGCCTATCTTCCGCAGAATGTCGCGTCGCTTGGTACCACCTTGGATCATAGAGAGGCGGATGTTCCGCACAATTTCTGATTTGATAGGTGGCGCCCGCACCACCCGAGGCGTCCAGCTGATTTTCCGCATTATCTCGCGGAGCAAGGAGCCGCCCCGGCCTATGGCTATTCCTGGCTTCTGCGCCTCGATGGTAACTTCCCCCACATCCTGGCTGAAAATTATATCGGTTATTCCAGCCTCGGCAGGGACAAGGCTTCGGATGTCTTTTTCGGCTTTCTTAGGCTCGGTCAAGATTTTAGGGTCTGGACGGAGGATTATTCGTTTCCGGATTTTACGTGCAAACTCCTTTATCACCTCGCCGTTCTCCATTAGAAGGCCAAGATTCTTGCAGTAGAACACGACCCTCGGGCCCTCGAAATCGATATCGGAGATCGCGCTGGCAAAAGGTGTCTCATCTCGCACAATTCGCTTGATTTCCTGTAATAGCTCTTCCGCAGCCATATTTTCCCCTTTCAAGCAGTTATTTAAAGCAGTTAAATTAAGCCAATTTTTTAATCTCTTCGGGCGAAAGTTCGCGATATCCCTTACTTGTTATTGCCGCAACCATAACTTCGTTGCCCGTGGCAATATCGCGCTTTATCGCCGTTTTTACAGCCTTGATTGCAATAGGCAAGGCTTCCTCGATGCTCATACCCTCCTTAAACTCGGTTTCGAGCACACCATATGCAACCGGTGAACCCGAGCCCGTAGCAACCATGGTTTCCTCAGTCAGGGCACCATCGATGTCGACGAAGAACAACTTAGGGCCGGAATCATCAGAGCCTCCAATCAGCAGGTTCGCGATGTAAGGGAGTAGGCCGTATGCGTGGAGGATGTTAGCGGCGAGTCTGGCACTTGCTCGCACGTTCATTTGGGCCCCCTCGCGCAGTAAGTAGTAGCTGGCCTCGGCTTGGAGTGTGTTCACTAAGCTCTGAGTGTCCGCGACCCCTCCCGCGGTGGTGACGCCGATGGTGTCGGTTATCTTAAACACCTTCCGTGCTTGCTTGCTCGCCACGAGATAGCCCATCGTGGCCCGAGTGTCCGTAGCGAACACCACTCCGTCTCGGCAAGCGAGCCCGACCGTCGTCGTCCCTTCAAGATGTTTAAGCTTTGATTTTTCCAATCTAATTCCTCGCTGGAAAAAATGCTGCACTAGAAGCAGCAATTTAGAGCTAGCGTTAACTGTATATAAAGTTTATCAGCCAACAGAAGTGCGGTAAAACTGATGAAAGAACCCAAACGTATAGAGCTGCCTCGCGAGGTTTGGATAGGCCCACGCGTGATTGCGCAGGTCACTAACGTTTGCAAGCGCTTGTGTCCCGGCAAACATGGCTTAATAATTGCCGACGCCACGACTTTCAAACTGGTTGGAGCTGGAGTTCAACGTTCACTTAAACATGCTGGTTTTGAGGTCGAGTGCTCGTTAGTCAAGCAGGCGGATATGGCGACCGTCGCTAAGGTTCGGAAGCTCGCCAAAGACAAAGTAAACTTTCTGCTGGGTGTCGGAGGTGGCACATGCATAGATGTGGCAAAGCTAGCCTCGTTCAAGGAGGGCAAGCCCTTTATCTCAGTACCCACTGCTGCTTCTCATGACGGCATCGCTTCCTCCAGGGCTTCAATCAAGGGTGGACGAAAACCGACGTCAATAGAAACTCACGCCCCCATCGCAATCATCGCAGACACCCTCATCATCAAACGCGCGCCTCATCGCCTGCTCGCAGCTGGTTGCGGGGACCTCGTGGCGAACTTCACAGCGGTCCGCGACTGGAATCTCGCGCATCGATTGTTTGACGAACCCTACAGTGAACATGCTACAGCTCTCTCGCTCCTCAGTTCCCAGATTGTGATGGAGAATGCTGAGCTCATTAAAAAACACACCGAAGAGAGCGTGCGCAAGGTCGTGAAGGCGCTGATCTCAAGCAGCGTAGCGATGGGAATCGCTGGGAGCAGCCGCCCGGCGAGTGGCGCAGAGCATTTGTTTAGTCACGCACTTGATCAGCTCAACCCCAAACCTGCGCTCCATGGTGAGCAGTGTGGCGTCGGGGCGGTGATGATGGCATACTTGCACGGGGAGGACTGGCAGACAATCCGAGAAGCGCTCCGCACGATAGGATGTCCTACGAACGCGAAGGAACTCGGCATTCCAGCGAAGTATGTAGTTAAAGCTCTTACCACGGCGCATCGGATAAGACCTGAACGCTACACCGTGCTAGGTTCTGGGTTGAGCAAACGCGCGGCAGAACGGCTGGCGAGAACAACAGAAGTAATTTAGTTTGGTGGGTGTAACCCTACTATCGAGCCCTTCAACCACTTTTTCCTGATTTTCCCACTGAACTTCCCGTCCTCGATAATAAATGGACTTCGATATTCACACTTTTGGCAACCGCATATTGACCAGAGCTGGAGTCCTAGAGGCCCATTTAAGTCTTGAAGAACCGCAAAAAGCTGTGTTACTTCGGTACTTCTTTCATTATCTTAACCGCTAGAGTTCAAGCAGTTTGGCTCTAATTTCATTGGCGCCGTTTATAGCTATCTCAGCGGCATAACCCTTGCTGATTGGCCCGGGGTTAACCATCAAGGTTCGCCCCAGCTTGTCGGTGTTTCGGGCCTCATGCACGTGGCCGCAGAGCGCCACCAACGGCTGTTTCTGCTCAATGAATTTGCGTATGCTCTTGCTCCCAACATGAGTACCATCGGCGATCTGATCGAGCTTAGTGCCATAGGGTGGGGCGTGGGTAACCAATACCCTGTTGTCGTTGGGAGTGCAGGCTAGAGCCGCCAGTTCCTCTTGAATTTCCACCTCGGTGAGTTCAAAGGGGGTGTTGAAAGGGGTTAGATTAGAACCCCCCAGCCCCACAAAGGTGATGTCGTCGAGCTGCTCGCACTTGCTGTGGAGGTTAACCCCGTACTTGTCGAACACCTGCAGAATCTGCTTGGGGTCACAGTTCCCTGGTATCGCAAATGTGGACACGCCCGTCGCCTTGATCCGCTCGAGCAAGCTCTCAGCGAGATTAGCCGGGCCGAAGTTCGTGAGGTCACCTATAAGCACGACACAATCATAGCCACGTTCGAGAAACTTCAAAAGGTTTTGCTCACCGTTTGGTCTACCATGGAAGTCAGCTACCGCCAAAATCTTCAACTGCCCACCGAAGCTTATAGGCGACAGAGAGCATTAAAAGTGTTTTGGGTCTTAAAAATGATAAGCACGTTGCTAGAGAAGTTTAGAGATCGCGGTTTGGCGACTCGAATACTGCGGAAAATCCGAGAGCTCAGCCCAAATCGCAAAGTAAAATTCATGCATGTGTGCGGGAGTCACGAGCTAACCATCACAAAATTTGGTCTCCGCTCACTTTTTCCCGATTGGCTCGAAGTGATTAGCGGCCCCGGCTGTCCAGTTTGTGTAACAAACGTGGCGGAAATCGACGAAGCGATTGAGCTTGCTAAACAGGGGCACCTCATCACCACCTTTGGCGACATGTTTCAGGTCCCCGGAACCCAAACTTCGCTCTCTGGTGCAAAGACCGAAGGCGCTGACATCAGAATAGTCTATGGTGTGGCGGATGCAGTCGAAACGGCGCGACGAAATCCTGGGCGAGATGTCATCCACGCGGCCGTTGGGTTTGAGACGACCGCCCCCACTACCGCTTCCGAACTCCTTCGCGAACCCCCCGAGAATTTCAGCTTACTTGTGTGCCATCGCCTGATCCCTCCCGCGATGAAGTTTCTGCTCGCGTCCGGGGAGGCCGCACTTGACGGGTTCATCTGCCCAGGCCATGTCTCGACTATCATCGGTTCTAGGCCCTACGAGCCTCTCTCAAAGCGCTACGGGGTACCACAGGTGATCGCTGGATTTGAGCCTATCGATGTCCTGCTCGGAGTCTGGATGTTGTTAAAGCAGTTGCACGAGGGGAAGGGCGAAGTGGAGATTGAATACACCCGCTCGGTTAGATCAGAGGGGAATGTAGTGGCACAAGAAAAAATGCGTGAGGTGTTCAAAATTGTGGACAAGCGATGGCGCGGCTTCCCGGTAATCCCTAAGTCGGCCCTTCAGTTAAAGCGTGAGTTCAAAGAGTATGATGCACGTGCAAGATTTGATGTTCACGTGGAGAGCATGGCAGATTTCGCAAAGGGATGCAGGTGCGGCGAGGTACTTAGAGGGCTAATTCACCCCAGTGAATGCCCGCTGTTTAACAAAACGTGCACCCCAGAGCACCCAGTAGGGCCATGTGCCGTAACCACAGAGGGCGCATGTAACATTGCAATGAAGCACCAGCCATCATAATCTTAAATCGCTTTTTCCTCTCCGGGTAATTTAGTTACTTTGGCCCCATAATTAATACCTAGCATTTAGACGTGAGGATTAATGATTAGCATAAATATCCCTTATTTTTCATTTTAAAGACGCATATTTTTCAATTTTAGAATTTATATGGTGATATATGCCTTTTTTTACCAAAATAGTTAAAAATTCATTATTTTTGCTGATTTAGAGGAAAATTTTTATACCACTTGCCTATAATGTAGCTTGTTCTCGGTGATTGAGTTGGTTGCAGCAAAGAAAAATGTGACTGAAATCCTCAGCTCGATTCGTAAGGAGGGCAGACTTGAGTTAACGGAACTAAATTCCAAGCTAATCCTCGCTGCCTGGGGGATACCAGTAAATCGAACTGAGCTTGCTCGTGACCTGAGCGAGGCCGTTAAAGTTGCACGAGAGATTCGTTATCCTCTCGTCTTAAAAATTGCTTCCCCCGACATCATTCATAAGAGCGAAGCTAATGGCATTAAAGTTGGATTAACCTCGGAGCTGGAGCTTCGACAATCGTTTGATGAACTAATCGATAACGCTCACGCATACAAGCCAAACGCGAAAATTCTCGGAGTGACAATCCAAGAATACCTTCCTCCTGCCCGCGAGGTGATCGTGGGCGCTCTGCAGGACCCCTCCTTCGGCGCTACGGTGACGTTCGGGTTAGCGGGCGTATGGACCGAGGTACTTAAGGACATCAGCTTCAGGTTGGCTCCGCTCAACGCTGAGGACGCGCGCGAGATGATTCAAGAGATTAAGGGCTACCCAGTGCTCGCGGGCATCCAGAAGGCGTCTCCAGCCGACATCAATGCGCTCGTTGACATCATCCAAAAGGTCGGGCAGCTAGCGCACGAGTTCCCTGAATTAACCGAGATAGAGCTGAACCCAATTTTCGCGTTTGACAACGGGAAGGGTGCGGTGACAGCCGACGCCCGAATAGTCCTTGGGAGGAGCAAGTAATGTCGGGCGAAGTTAAAGCAATTTTCGAGCCGAAATCAGTCGTACTAATAGGCGCTTCTGCTAGGGAAGGAGTGGGGGCGGCCTCGCCAGCTTTTTTTGGCTCGCTCGTTCAAAACACGCTTCACTCCTTTAAGGGTAAAACTCACATCGTTGATTTTAGCGGAAAGCTTGAAGGTGCTGTCAAAAAGTTAAATCAAGTCCCCAGTGGATGCGATATTGCAGTAATAGTGTTGCCCCCAAAACTTGTTATGAAAAATTTACGGAAGCTGTTTGCTCGAAAAGTGAAAGCCATGGTTTTGGTTGCGGGAGGTTTTGATCAACACCAGCTAGAGGAACTCACACGTGTAGCCGCCAAACAAAAGGTTCGAATGCTTGGCCCAAACGTGACAGCGGGAGTGATCAACACGGTGAAGGGTTTGTGTATAACTATTGAGCGTGGAATCATGCCACCATGCGGTGGCATCGCAATTATCTCGCAGAACTGCGCGGTTGGAACGGCGATGCTTGATCGGGCCTGCTCTTACAGTGCAGGCGTGAGCAAATTTGCGTCAATCGGTGAGGGCGCCGATATCACAGAAACGGACTTGCTTGAATTTCTAACCCAAGACAAGGAAACGAAGGTAATTTGTATTTACTTAGAAAGCGTTCGCGATGGGCGAAAGTTTCTTAAGTCAATTCGAGAAGCGTTGAAAAAAAAGCCAGTCGTCGTACTGAAGGGGCGCACGATGCGCGAAGGGATTAAGCGGAATAAAATATTCGTCGCTGCCCTTAAGCAGGTCGGCGCTCTTCGGGTCAGTGATACCGAGGAGCTCCTTAGCGTCGCGGATGCTCTGGCGAAACAGCCATGCATGCGGGGCAATAGAGTGGCTGTAATCACTAACGTTAGTGGGCCGGCAGTTTTAGTGGCGGACATGTTATCCCGCGAGAGGTTAGCGTTGGCGAAACTCTCCGATAAAGTCATGAAGAAAATCATTCAGAAATATCCGAATATCAGCATAGCGGATTGGGTGGACCTCGGCATTGACGCAAATGGCGATCGGTACAAGTTTGTTCTTGAACAAGTGCTATCGGACTCGGGTGTCGATGGTGTGGTAGTAGTAAACGAACTCAAGTCGACGTTTCTCAAACTCGAAGATTTTCAGGAAGTAGCAAAAGCAATGAAAAAGTCGAAGAATATACCGGTGGTCGACATTGTGATGTGTGGGAAGGACTGCGCTCTTGTGCGGGAGAAGCTTCGAGGTAAAGATGTCTGCGTTTATGATTCACCTAGGAAAGCTGCTCAAGCTTTATGCGCACTTTGCTCATATGAAAAAACTCGGAAGAGATTTGGAAAATGAAGAAGGAAACGGAAAAATATTTCACCCGAATGTCGTACCCAACGGGATCTTAACGAATGATTAGCAGCGAGCACCTGTAGGAGCTGATAAAGAAGAAATTTAGAGAGAAATCGGAATCGGTTAGGCGAGAGTTGAATCTCTTGTTAGCATCTACTTAGTCAGAAACTGCCCGTATCCAGGCTTTCCAACTACATCTCCATCCTTGGCCACTACAATGCCTCGCAAAATCGTCATTATGGGGGCGCCCTTAATCCTCATTCCCTCGTAAGGAGTCCAGCCAACTTTGTAATGCATTTTTTTAGCAGCTATCGTTGCCTCCTTCTTGAGGTCCACGATCACTAGGTCAGCATCGGAGCCCTCGCTGATGACCCCTTTGCGCGGGTAGAGACCGAAGATTTGCGCAGGCTGGGTACAGAGTGCATCGACAAGTCGTTCGAACGTCAGCCTGCCCTTCGCGACACCCTCGCTAAGCATGAGCGGCAATAAGGTTTCTACGCTCGGAACGCCGACTTGGGCTGTCCAGATATTTTCCCACCCGACCTCCTTCTCCGCCTTGGTGCTGGGTGCATGGTCGCTCGAAACGATATCGATTGTTCCCTCAGCCAAAGCATTCCAGAGCGCCGCACAGTCTTCACTTTTTTTCAACGCGGGATTTACCTTTAGGTACGGTCCCAACCTTTGCATGTCTTCTCGCGTGAAAAGCAGATAGTGCGGGCATATTTCGCTGGTTACTGGTATCCGTTTCTCTTTCGCCTTTTTGACGAGCTCAGCACCTTGGCGTGTCGTGATGTGGGCTAAGTGCAGTTTACAGCCGGTCCGTTTGGCGAGCATGATCATTTTTTCGATAGCTTTTCCCTCGGCTTCATTCGGGCACGATTCCGCATGAGCTAATGGATCCCTCCGTCCTTCCTTGAGGAGCCTCTCAGTGTGCCTCTGCAGAACTTTTTCGTCCTCTGCGTGAACAAATGCAATGCCACCAATATTTTTTATCGCGGCCATCAGCTTCTCTAAAACCGGGTCTTCGATACGGTAGAAAGCACATGTAAATGCCTTGAAAGATTTAACGCCAAGCGTGACGAGCGTGGGGATATCTTTGATTGAATCAGCGGTCATTTTTCCCGCGTGGAGATCAAAATCTATAAAGCTCTCCCTTTGCCCGGATTCAATGATATTTTTTATCATTTTTGGCGTCAACATCGAGGTGTCGAGGGGCGTCACAATTACACTGGTGATGCCTCCCGCTGCGGCCGCGGCACTACCATTTTGAAAATCCTCTCGAAAGGGATGACGGTGGTCGTAGAAGTGGACATGGGCGTCGATAGCTCCAGGCATCACAATTTTATCCCTCGCGTTGATTTCTTGATCAGCCTTAGGCAACCCACTCGCAGCAATTTCAGAGATGCGTCCTTCTTCGACCGCGAGCTCTCCGCGGATGATTCCCTCAGGTAAAACCAAGCGCGCATTTCGAATGACTAAATCAGCCAAAACATCACCGGGTTAGGATAAGTTATGCGCGTATCCTCGAGGCAGCTGCGCGAATATCACCTTCGTTCACAGTTTTCGCGCCACGATGTTTAGCTAACTTTATCGCTTCATTTGACAGCTCAGTCGCATATTCCTCAAGAATTGCGCTGAGTTCAAGGGCGGCGTCGCGCGACACACGAACTTTAGCTGCTTTTCGAATAATACGCTCCATTGTGGATACTGAAAATTCTGACATGTTCTCGTCACCATATTCAAATGATTTAAGGGTTTATTTGTGTTTGGTGATATCTCCTACGGCTGAAGCATATGGGTTTCTAACTCGTCCAATTCTAAGGCACCGAAAGTTTAAATGCACGCCGATGATTTTGTTCTCAGGGATTGAATGGTTGACTTATTAATTAAAAACGGTTTGATAGTCACAATGGATAAAGATTTTCGCATCATTGCGAATGGTTCGATTGCAGTTGAGGATGGCCGTATTATCTCGGTCAAGCGGGGAAAGGTGAAAACCAAGAGCAAGCCGGAAGAAGTCATCGACGCCTGCGGCAAAATCGTCATGCCTGGCCTTATTTGCTCACACACACATCTCTATGGCACACTTCTGCGTGGCGCTCCGTTGAAAATTGAGACCCCTACCGATTTTTCACAGATTATACAGCGCGTCTGGTGGCCGATGGAGGAGGAGATGACCCGCGAGGATGCGTACGCTAGCGCTTTAATTTCCTGCCTTGAGTTTATCAAGACGGGCACAACTATGTTTGCCGACACCTTTTCAGGTCCGAACGCCATAACTGGCGTGTTGGATCGGATTTCCGCAGCGGTCGAGCAATCAGGGATGCGGGGAATCATTTCGTTTGAGGCGACCGAGCGCCGCACCCACGCCGAGGGAGCCAGAGGCACGAAAGAGAGTGAGCGATTCATCCGGAAGATTAAGAAAAAACGCATGAGCCGAGTGCGAGGGATGTTCAGCATTCATGCTTCCTTCACAGTCTCCAACGAACTCTTCCACTACGTCCGAGAGCTCGCGAGTCGCTATAAGGTACCAGTGACCATCCACACCTCTGAGGGGATGGTGGACCTCTATCACAATTTAGGGAGGTTCGGCAAACGCACCATCGAACGGTTTAACGATGAAGGGATACTCGCACAGGACGTAGTGCTCGCTCATTGTGTGCATGTCAACGATGACGAGTTGGCGATCATCAAAAAGACTGGGGCAAAGGTTGCTCACAACCCTATGAGTAACATGCTAAACGCAGTTGGAGTCGCGCCGATAGTGCGAATGCTCACGATGGATATTCCTGTGGGCTTGGGCAACGACGGGTACATCTTCGATGGATTTGAGAACATCCGAGCCGCCTTCTTGCTGCACAAGGTTGCCCTCCGTGATCCTCGTGCGATTTCACCCATTGAAGCACTCAAGATGGCGACGATCCGTGGAGCAGAACTCTATGGGCTGGGGAACGAACTAGGTTCAATTGAGTCAGGAAAGCTCGCAGATATCATCATCATAAATCCAGCCCCCGCGCCTACGCCTGTACGTTCTGAAAATGTCGCCGAGCACATCGTTAACACCGTTGATGGCGATGATATCGAAACGGTCGTCGTCGGGGGCAAGGTCATAATGCGCGAACGAAAAATGCAGACGCTCAACGAGGCGGAGGCGGTGAAAGTGGCGCGAAAATCGGCGGAAAAGCTTTGGCAGAAGCTCGAGACAATAAAGAGGAGATGATGAAATGGTCGATTTATCTGTGGAGATATGTGGCTTAAAATTCCGTAACCCCATTTTGCCTGCGGCTGGCCCCACGGTGCACAACGGAGATGCTTTAGTAAAAGCTGCCGAGGGTGGCGCGGGCGGATTGGTCGCGAAGACTGTGAGCGTCTCTCCGGCCCATGTGCCCCGCCCCTGTATAATCAAGGTCAAGGATAGCTTGCTTAATGCCGAGCTTTGGACCGACCTACCGCTCGAGCAATGGCTTCGCCATGAGTATGCGAAGGCGAAGCGAACAAGGCTGCCGCTGATAGCGAGCGTTGGCTACAATGCCGAGGAAATCCGGGCTGTTGCCCCTAAGCTCAAGGCGGCCGGTGTGGATGCCCTTGAGCTATCGACTCACCACCTCGAAAACGACCCGACGCCGATGGTCGAAGCGGCGAAGGCCGCGAAGGAGGCCGTCGATATCCCAGTGTTCGTAAAACTCAGCCCGAACGTGCCCGACGTGACCCAGTTTGCACGGGCTGTAGAGGAAGCGGGAGCAGATGGAATAGTCGCGATAAACTCGGTTGGGCCATGCCTAGCAATCGACATAGAAAACACTATGCCCATGCTCGGGAGCATCTCTGGCTATGGCTGGCTCTCGGGCCCCGCGATTAAGCCTCTCGCGGTTCGATGCGTGGCCGACATCTGCCGCGCTGTGAAGATACCCGTCATTGGAGCGGGCGGAATCAGTAACGGGCGCGATGCGGTTGAGTTCATCATGGTTGGGGCCTCGGCGGTGCAACTCTCAACCGCAGCGATAGTCCGAGGATACAAGATTTATGGGCTAATAGCGGACGAAATGGCCAAGTTCATGCGCGCGAAAGGCTACAACTCGATCAACGATTTTAAGGGCGTCGCACTTCACCACCTGCCCGAGCAGCCTCTTCGTACCACAACCAAACCTCCTGAGGTAACTGCGTCGAGGTGCACGGGCTGCGGGCTCTGCGAGCGGTACTGTCCATACGAGGCGATTCGTATCGTCGGGAGAATCGCCCGCCTAGACCCTGTCAAATGCTACGGCTGCGGGCTCTGTGTTTCGGTCTGCCCAACGCGAGCAATCCGGTTATAGTCGCGCAACAAAAAACAACAAATGATTTCGATGCAAATGTCGCAAACTACCAGAATAAAGCAACTGATTCACAATGGGGTTCTCATCCCAACCTACGAACCCCGGGGCTTCACCATCCGCTATAAGGGAAAGAAACTCTCGTTGACCTCCAAACAAGAAGAGATGGCCGTCGCATGGGTCAAGAAGCTGGGGACAGACTACGTGAAAGACCCTGTCTTCGCCAAGAACTTCGTGAAAGACTTCTCCAAGGCCCTAGGGGTTGAAACTCCCTCTGAAATAGAAGACTTCGATTTCTCCAAGATTCAACGCTGGGTCGAACAGGAAAAAATCAAAAAAGAAAACATGTCACGCGAGGAGCGAAAAGCATTGGCTGAGGCCAGGAAGAAAACTCGGGAAGCGAACAAGGAGGAGTATGGATACGCTGTACTCAACGGTGAACGGGTGGAGATCGTCTACACCGTCGAACCCCCTAGCATTTTCATGGGTAGGGGGAAGCACCCGTTTCGGGGAAGATGGAAGCCAAGAGTCGCCTATGAGGATATAATCCTGAACCTGTCACCCGATGCCTCCACCCCAAGACCTCCGAGCGGGAAGCACTGGAAGGAAAGGGTCTTCGATCCAAATGCCATGTGGATAGCCAAGTGGCAGGACAAGCTCAGTGGGGAACTTAAGTATTTATGGATAGCCGACACCGCGCGCTTCAAGCAGGAGCGCGAAATCGAAAAGTTCAACAAAGCCCGAGAGCTGAATGAGCTCGTCGAAAGGGTTCGACAACACATTGAGGAGAGCTTGGCCTCGGAGGACATCACCCAGCGCAAAATCGCGACCGTATCTTACTTGATAGACAATCTAAAAATGAGGGTCGGCGATGAGAAGGACAAGGACGAAGCTGACACTGTTGGCGCAGTGACGCTGAGGGGTACACACGTCAAGATAAACCACTCTGGACAGGTAAAATTCGACTTCCTGGGCAAGGACTCGGTGAGGTGGGTCAGGACCATCAGGCCGCCTGCTCAAGTCGTGAGCAACCTGAAGTCCTTCATCGGTACGCCTAGGGCGCAAATTTTCTCGGAAATCCGATCGGAGCACGTGAACGCTTTCTTGGGCCAAGTGATGCCAGGGCTTACGGCTAAGGTATTCAGAACTTATCACGCCTCGAAGAGCGTCAGAGAATATCTAGCTAATTCCAAGGTTCGACCGGAAGATTCAGACTTCGAGAAGAAATATGTGGCCAAGATGGCGAATCTTGAAGCGGCAATCACCTGCCACCACAAACGAAAGCTCCCGAAGAACTGGAAGGAATCCCTTGAAAATAAAGTGAAAAAACTGAAAGCCCTAAAGACTAAGCTTAAGGAGGTCAAGGAAAAGCCTCGCTCACGCTCACATGCAAAGCGGATAAATAGTCTTCAAGAGCGGATAAGGACTGCTAGGCTCAAAGTGAAGCTGACAAAGGCTACGCGCGACTACAACCTCGGTACATCGCTCAAGTCTTACATCGACCCGCGCCTCTACGTCAAATGGGCGGGAGAAGTTTCATACGACTGGAAAAAAACCTACCCCAAAACTCTCCAGCGAAAGTTCGCATGGGCTGAAGAGAGATAAATGTGTTTTTAAGAGAGCACGCCATCCGCGAACCGCTCGATGTACCGTAGGTATTTGTTTAGGAAAGCCTCTTTCGAGAATTTCTGCCTGACTCTCCTTCGCCCTCGCCGCCCCATCTCGGCCACTCGCTCGGAGTCACAACTGCAGGCCTCTTCCAGCCTGCCGGCAAGCTCACGCTCACTCCCAGCCCGGAAGTGCAGTCCTACTTTACCATCAACCATCTCTTGCAGCGCCCCAGCCGTCGAGACTATCGTGGGCACCTCACAGGCCAGCCCCTCGGCCGTCGCGTATGAGAAGCTCTCCCAGTAGGAGGGCATGATGGTGAAGGTGCTTGAGGAGTAATAGTGAGGAAGCTCGCGCAGCCGCCGCCATCCCACCAGCTTGATGTACTTAGAGAGGCCCATGCGCTTCACAGCCCGCCTTAACAAGATGCCGTCGTCTGTGAGCATCCGAAGCTCGAAATTGGAACACCCCCGGTCTATCACGCGCTGGACGCTCCGCAAGAGGAGGTCAATTCCTTTCTCGGGGTGGTTTCGCCCGGCGTATGTAAAAACAGTTTTTCCGTTTGACTCGCACTCGACTCGGCTGAAAAGGTTTGTGTCGACCCCGTTGTAAATCACGTCAATGCAGTTACGGCCGAACCGTCGAGCGAGCTCTCGTTTACAAGCTTTGCTCACAGTTATCGTCCGTCTAGAGTTCTCAATAGCTTTGGTCTCCAGCCTCGCATCACGGCGAAGCCTGCGTTTGCTTGATATTCGGACTCCAAAGCGCTCCGCAAATTTTTCCCGCAGGAACTCGGGGCGGTGGGAGATGTACACGAGATTGTCGAGCCTTGCGCGGGCGATTAGCTCCCCAAAAGCGAATGAGTTGGCCAAAACCACGTCAAATTTTTTGAGATCGATGGGGCTGCTTCTTCCAAGCAATCGTTCCGCAAATCGTTTGGTCGCCGGGTACAGAACATCCGCGTCGTACGGGCGGTGCTCGCGAAACCTCGAGGTGCGGACAAACAGCACCCGATAACCCTCGCGGTGGACCAGCTTGTCCCGCTGCGAGGGGACGATGAACGTGAGACTGAGCTTTCGGCCTCGGGCACGGGCGAAAGTCCCAAGCTCCGCTAGGTAGCCGAGGTACATCCCGGCCCCCGTCGCCACCCTGCTTCTAGAGGGGGGCTCCCAACCGAGTACTGCAACTTTTAACTTTCGCATCTTGAACACACTTCACCTCGAGCCCGTCGAACAAGAATCACGATATTCTGACGGGCCCAATCGGTGATGATACATGGTGCCGCGAGAATAAAAACGTTTACCAAAAATGGGAAACAAAAAGATGTAACATTTTATAAGAAATAGACTTGAATCACTAAAAAATATAATAGAAAATTTGGGTCACCTATTTTCGCTTGCTCGAACACGGCGAAAATCAAATCTGAAGAGGACCATAGCACCCCCGAACCCCCCTAGGAACCCGAACCCGTGAGCGAACACATCAATTCCCGGCCCGGCACTCAGGAAAACCCCGGGGTCGGTGAAAATCAGCCAGAAAAAGGAGAAGAGTAGGGAAAGGGTCACGAGAGCGGGAAAAGTTTTCAGGAATTTTCGATCAAACCTGAACGGTCCCCTTTTTTTACGTCTGCGAACCCGGCGACGCTCCTTAGAAAGTGTCTTTAGATGGGCTGGTAGGCTCTGGAGGCAGGCCGCAAAGAGGACTCCGAGGGCCCCGTATACTATTCCCGACGCTCCCCAAGAGTTGAAGTCAGGACCGACCAGCACAAGTGGATACTCTATCACATTCGCACCGATGCCGGCGAGGAATACTAGCCAGAGGAAGATGCGGCTCCAACGCCTGCGGACCCTCACTGGATACACCAAACTCACCGGAATGAAAAGCAAAGCCGCCAAGGTGAAACTCTCGAGGTTGCTGGCGAGATGGGGGAGGTCGGCGTGGGTGAAAGCGGAGGTCAGGATGCCCCAGGGGCGATCGGCGGAGAGCCACAGGCCCTCGAGGAGCGGAGGATGGAGAGAGACCAGACCGAAGATCGCAAGGTTAACGAGCGAGAAGATGATGAAGGCTAGACCAACACTTTTGAAACCGGCTAGGCGGCGGTAAAGAATGTAAACTCTCATTCTCCCTATAAAAATAAAAAAAGGAAATAAAAAGGTTTTTTTATCGATGGATGAGCGTCAGAGAAGTGATATGCTAGAGTTCCTCTCTTTTCTTTCTTCTTCTTTGCCATTTCTGTTCACCTCCTCGCAATTTTGTCGATATACGGCATGTCAAAGAATCGCTGGGTCGTCGGTAGTATCCTTTTTCCTTTCAATCTTCCCATTCCTTCTCTTCTTCCTCCTCTTCCTCTTCTCCCTCTTCTTCGTATTTCCACTCCATGGGTATCTCCCTCACCTGTTCGCTGGGTATCATTTCAACTCCTATTTAAAGCTATCATTGGTTTTTATTTCATCATAAGCCGTAATACTTATAAATTGGAATTTATGATTTATATCGCTGCAAAATTGGAAGTGATAGAATACAAATCTTAAGTGATAAAGGCTACGGATGGTGATTTGGATGGCGGAGCTTGCTATCGCCCCATTCAAAAGAATACTGAGAAAGGTCGCGCCGGACATGAAGATATCGGACCCTGCGAAGAGAGAAATACGAAATATGTCGGAGAGATTTGCCATGGATGTCCTAAGAGGTGCCATAGAGATAACGAAGATATCAAAGAGGAGAACCGTGATGGTGGGCGACATAAGGGCCGCAAAGAGGCAGCTTGTCAAGACGATTTGATAGTTTTGGAGACCGAGTTTGACAGGGATGAATGAAAATCATGAGTAATTATGATGTTTGCTAGGGTAAACATAGGCCTTTTCTAGACTATCGCAGCATCGCCACATAGTCTCCAACGTTTACACCCAGACTTCGCGCAACTGGCCCACACTTAGCTCGAAAGATGTAGAAGAATTTCCCACTTTCTGGCAACTCTGAAAGCGTTTCATAATTTCCCATCCCCTTAGCCACCAATAAATCCGCCCGCGCGAACCTCTTCTTAAGCTGGGGAGAAGTTCTGTCCAAGTAAAAGCCCACCGTAGCAGGTGAAGGGATGACCTCGACAGAAAGCCTGAGCCCCATAAGTCGAATATCCCCAATAGCCAAGTCGTTCTGAACCGGGTGCTCCTTGACCACATACCCTACCCTCGCATTCCTCCTGAGAAACGTCAGCAGGGGCAAGTCGAAGAACACCTCGGCAGCATTGTCGGCCAGATACAGAATGTCCTTTGCATCCTCTAGCTTGCGCTCGAGCTTTGCTATATCGTCTATGGCGAAATTCGGCCTAACGGAAAGTTCACGATCGAGGCTTTCAGGATCCACGAAGAAGTCGATGGCGTTCCCTTGGGCGGCGATCTCCACGCAGCTCCTCAAATCCCCTCGGGGCCTGATCTTCGAGAACGCCAGCTTTGCCATCTCGATTTCCCTCAACTTCCGCTTGCGGTAGGGGTCCGGGTTTCCTGAGAGCTTCTTGATGACTGGGTGGAACTCGTTCGACAAATCGGTCGGGACGGTGCTTGGAGAGAGGCGCTCGAGGATTTTTGCAACCGCCCTCTCGATTTCCGACCTGACCGACGAATCGGGGTTCGCGAGCTCCGTGGTCTGGCGCGCGAGATTCCGCAGACAATCTAGACACTCGGGTCCTGCTTTCATGGGGCTCACAACAGTTGGCGCGAGAACTCCTTCAGGTCCCTCACCACGAACTCTCCAGAATGCTTCTCATCGCGGTCGAGAAAAAAGGCTCTAATGCCTACCTCACTCGGTGCAAGGTAGTCGAAAATCCACTTGTCTCCAACATGCACCACCTCTGCCGGGGAAACGCCGACCGCCTTTAGTACTTTCAAGTAGAACTCGCCCGTCTTCTTGACAAGCCCGAAGTCCGAGGTCGCGGAAAATATCCAGTCAATGTAGTCTTTCAAGCCCGCCTGCTCGATCTCCACCTCAGCCAGCTCGCGCACGCCGTTGGTGATGACCATGAGTTTGAACCTCCGATGAAGTCCCTCCAGAACTTCGTAGACCTCGGGGTAGGCCCTCACTTTCGACTTGCATTGCTCAACCAGGTCCATCCAGCTCCCGCCCAGGTCGAATTCCTTCCACCAGTAATCGACGTCGTACCACTCGAGTTTATCCATACCAACCCCGTCGTACTTGCGCTTGATTTCCTGCCGCGCTTTCTCGGGCCTCAGCCCCCACCGCTCGGCGTAAAGCCTAGAGATCCCATCAAGCCAGAACGAATCCGGGAAAGTACAGTCGATGAGGGTCCCGTCTAAATCAAACGAAACAATTTTTATCATTCCATCAACAGATTACTTTCGAGTCCCGTAATTAAGGGTTAATACTCCTCAACGGTGCTATTGACTGTTTCACTTTTTCTTCGATTCCCTCTCGGTAGCTATTTCCCCGCGCTCCTCTAGAAATTCCAAAATTTTTTTCTCCACGATTTGGCTCATTTTAAACCCGCTGCGCTTGCAGAACTGCCTGAACTTGTGGTACAACTCCTCGTCCACGGTGAAGTTTACCCTAACCTTCGTCGGGAAGCGTGGCAATTTGCCCGTCTCGTCGTAAATACCAAGGGCGTCGAACCACTCTGGATGCAGGGCAATTAGCTTTTTGGCCCGCTCTACTTTATCGGATGACATCTCGAATCATGCTCCTTATGGTTCTCACATTCCTTACGTTCTTCTTGGCTATGCGCGTCGCCAAGTTGTCTACCGCGTAAGGATCGTATGCTAGCTTCAGTCCCTCGAAAGTGGTCACCATCGCAGCAACGGCGGTTCGCTTGTTATAGTCTTCAAAAGCATGGCCGACCAACAACGCCCGAACCACGTACGCCAGCTGTGACAGCCAATCCTTCGTCTGCTCTTGTGCAGAGACGGCGAAATCTAGGTTGTCCTCGTTAATCAATCTCCCTGTTCCTCCAAAGCTTTTGTTCAGCACCACAATTTCTTTTTTCTTCCACATGTGCGTAAAAGTGTGTATAAATAAGTAATTTAACATTTGTGTTCAAGGCTTGTAAATGGAAAAACCTAAATCCGAACGAACTGAAGTTGCTGGGGAGCGCATGGGAGAGCAATCGGGCACTTCTAAAAACTCCAGAGGTCTTCTCATATTGGGGGAGCACTTCGAGTTCCGTGAAAACGGATCTTTGAAAGTCGACTTCGACGAAAAAGTTATCGAGTTCGACCCAAGCAGCCGGAACCACCTCAGACGGCTCGAACAGGTCCTGAAGCGAAAGCTCCTCGACGAACTCGAACCAGCAGTTACCTACTATAGCAAAAAGTTGGGAGTGAAATTCAAAAGAATAACCATAAGGAAATCAAGAACTAGGTGGGGTAGCTGCTCGTCCTATGGAAATTTGAACTTCAACCTCCAGCTGGTCTATCTCCCTCCCGACCTCATCCGGTACGTCGCATGTCACGAGGTCGCACACCTGAAAGAAAACCATCACGGCAAGGCTTTCTGGGAAATCTTGAAGAATGAATTCAAGAACTACAGAGAAATAAAAAAACGTCTCCGAGTACTGGTCCTTGTCCGGAAAACTAACTTTTTTCTCGACCTAGGTAAAGCCTCGCACCTTCCCAAATAATCCAAATCGAGGCAAAGAGCCCTGAAATCGCCTCCGGAATCGCCACGCCGTCCCAGCTAAACGCCCAAGGTACAGCCGCAAAGACTCCTATCAAAATAGTGAAGTACCCGAACTTCTCAGAGCCTGACAGAATCGCGCTGGCGCCGAGCAGGAAAAGCGAGATGGGAAACAGCACGAAGAACGCCACCGAGAAGTAGAAGTGGATGACCCCTGCAGCCTCCGAGAACACCCCTATGCCGAACAGAGCGACGGCGTCAAGAAACAACGCTACCGCCCCCACACGCCCCAGAGTTCGCTTCCTAAAGGCCACCCACAGGCCGACTGCAAAAATCATCGTGAGAATTCCGCCGACCATCAGCCCAGAGTTGAACACCCAAGCGGCTTCCCCCACGCCAAGGTCGCTCAGCGCGTTCGCCGTCCAGCTGAACCACGGAGACAGATATATGGCGATGAAAATACATGAAAATGCCACCACCGGGACGATCACCCCACAAATCCCGGCGACCCGTAACTTCTTTTCACTAGAGAGCATTGGGGCCCGGATAAATATTTGATGCTTTCCCTTTATATTCCTCAAACCCCACGATCTTACTCAATCGCTTCTTTCGACGGAAAAAGTGCAAAATTTTCGCCAACAAGTCAAATTTCTTGCGCGGGTATCCCACTGCCAAGAGTGCAACCACCTTCAAGTGCTCCGGGATCTTCAACAGCCTCTTGACCAGCCCTTCATCGAAGCTTCCAATCCAACAAGTTCCTAGGCCCTCACCAGTTGCTGCTAAGACCATGTTCTGCATGGCGATGGTGACATCGACCACATGCCATTTTGGCGAGGCCTTCCGGTCGCCGCAGCCGATGATCACGACTGGGGACTCCTTCAGAAAACCGGCAAACCTACCGCTCTTCGCGATTCGCTTTCTCTTCTCCAAGTCCGTCACGACGATGAAGTACCAAGGCTGAAGGTTTTCGGCCGAGGGTGCCAAACGGGCCGCCTCTAAAATTCTTTCCAGTTTTTCCTTCGGTACTGGAGTTGGGGCGTACGCCCGGACCGACTTCCTCCTCCGAATGGCTTCAAATACATCCATTTTCAAGCCAGCCTTTCTTTTCTACATAGTCGAAAAATTCTTTTTCGACGTTCTTATGCCAATTTTAAATAAAAAGGTATCTGTTAAAATTTTTATGCCAATCAGCCGTTTCAGTCAGCTCCATCACTTTGACAAATTTTTATACACGAATTGCAAATGCCGGCGAGTATTGAATCAAGGCCGAGACTAGACTGAAATATTTTTTTCGTATTTTTAACCTAATTTTTAGTCATTTTTTCTATAATTTAAGTATATTTTTAACCGAAAAACCTATATACGGGGGTAATAACATTTTAGTGGCGCGCGCATGAATAAAACTTTGGACTTATACAGATTGAGTGTTGTGCCAGAGTTGTTGCCACCATCGTCCTGCTGACTGTCAGCGGCATAGCATGGTACATTACGCGCGCGCCATATCCGACGTAGCGATGATAGGTGGTTGTTTTTTTCGCCCCTTTTAGGTTTATAATAAATTAATTTCGGCGCCCATTACTCTGGAACAAGCGCTACAAAGGAATATCTTTTCAACCTGCCGAGCTTCCTCACATCCTGAAGCTTTAACTCAGAAATTCTTTGCTCATATCTGTAAAATTCTTCTGCAGAACCCGCGAGTTCTTCCCTAAGCAACGCGAGGGCAACCTTGTTACTATCCTCTTGGAGCAATTTGTATCGACCGATCAGTTGCTCTTTTGATTCTTCAAACTCTTTTTTATCTAGCTCCCGCATTTTTTTGATTTCCTTTAAAATGAGTTTCTTTACCTGCTTGAAGTGTCCCGCATCTGTACCGACGTAAATTAAATTATGCCCGTAATCAACTCCAATTTGAGGATACGAGCCGACATGATAGGCAAGTCCTCTTTTGTCCCTTATCTCTTGGAATAATCTAGAAGATCCCCCGCCCGAAAGAATGACATTGAACGATTCAAGCGCATACCTCATTCTATCCCTCAAAGTCGCCGTGTGAAAAGCGAGCACGAGGTGCGCTTGTTTAAGCTCTTTTCTCCTCTCCACCGCCTGTTTGTTTATTTTATTTATCTTCAATTTTGATGGAGGCGCCCGCTTAACAGTTATTTTCCGTTCAGCAACCTCAATTACCTCGTCGAAATCGGCTTCACCGACAACGCAAAGGACGGGATTATTGTAAAGGTTGAAAAATCTCAAAAGAATTTCCCTAGAGATTGGTTTGATTGTCTTTTCCGTCCCCACGATTTTCATTCCAAAGGGTTTCTCGTACAAAAAAGATTTTGCCCTTTCGAAAACGTACATCGCAGGTGTATCGTGATGCATCTTTACTTCTTCTAAAACAACTTTCTTCTCTTTCTCTATTTTTTGTTCATCAAAAGCGGGATTTGTCAGCATATCAGAAAGCAAATCCACTCCCAAATCCAAATATTGAGATGGCAATTTTGTCCAAAACGCTGTTACCTCTTCGTCGGTGAATCCGTTAAGTATCCCCCCACGCTTCTCCACGGTGGCCGAAATTTCCTTGGAAGACTTGGTCTTCGTCCCCTGAAAAATACAGTGCTCTAGATAGTGCGCAACTCCTTTGAATTCGGCTGGCTCGTGAGCGGCACCCAACCTGTAGGCTAAAAGGGAAGTCACAACTGGAGACTTTCTGCGCTCAAGTAACACTGTCAAGCCGTTGTCTAGCTTAGTCTTGTAAAATTCTGATTTCATTGGATCCCAGCCACCATAGGAATCGGGCGCGCGGATTAATAAAATTCACGAAAGGAGCCGTCTCAGGGAATCAAGCTTTGGAGACCTTATTTTGTTAAGATTAGCATATATTATCTGTTAAGATGGAAGTCAAAAGGAAACTCAAGGAGTTACCTAGCTACCCGAGAGAACTCGGCTTGAATCTGGGAAAGCCAAAAGACCGATTCAAGTGGTTCCTAGCATCAATGTTGTTCGCCAAACGTATCTCAGCTGAAATAGCGAAGAGGACTTACATGGAGTTTGAAAGGGCTGGAATAAACACGCCCGAGAAAATTTTGGACGCGGGATGGGACAAGCTCGTCGAAATTTTGGACTCCGGTGGGTACGTACGTTACGATTTTTCCACCGCCACAAAATTGCTTGAGGTGTCTAAATCGCTGAAGGAGAAATATAGATCACTTGAAAATCTGCACGCGAGCGCCAAGGACAGCGGGGACCTAGAGAAAAGATTGCTGGAATTCAGGGGCGTGGGGCCTACAACGGTCAATATATTCTTGAGGGAGCTGAGGTTTGTGTGGAGAAAGGCCGACCCAAAGGTCTCACGCCTCGCCGCCGATGTCGCGAGTAAACTAGGGCTGGAGAAGGAGAGTGAGATAAAATCCTTCGCATCCCAGTTGGTTAGGTTGAATCTAAAGTATTGCAAGTCCCGAAAGTGTCAAAGCTGCCCCGTAAGGAATTGTTGTAAAGAATTTATGGTTCAGATCAGTTAATCAACACCCCCATTGAAGTTATCGGCGATGAAATTCCAGCAAAAAAATCAACCCCTAAGCACCATCATTTGCGAAAAGTTCTCATAATAAACGGAAAAACCGAATCTAAACTGCGTTTAAATAATATTTCTAAATCGGAAATATCTCCATTTTAAAAAACAAATTATTTATAGAAGTTAAATTTAACAAATAAATGGCGGGGATAGAAGCCTACAGAGGAGGCCGAACTGAAGTCTACGGACGACAGGGAGCCGCGAAAAAACGTGGACGAAAAACCACGGACGGTCGCGGATAAGCACTAGGAAGCATGGTGTGAGGCAACGACTGTGGGATAAAGGTCCTGATGTGAAAAAACGTTGAGCAACGGAAGTGGTCGAGACTCCGAAGCTTGACGAGATAGTAACGGAAGGGTCAAAGTCCCCGCCATTTTGTTTTTACTTTAGCGCGAGGAGCCCCTTTCATAGTCGTGGAGGAGACACTCAGTTAGCTAAATCGACCCATTCAATTTTTGCCCTATCCCACTCTTGAATCGGGTGCCCAATTTTTTCTAAGAATTCTCTGACCTCTTCCTCATTTAGTTTGACGATATCCTCTAGAACCGGTATTAAAATACACAACGCGTTCGACGAAAGTACTGTTCTTTTAGAGATGTGCCCAAGGAAAGGTGAGGGCGAGACGGCTATCGGGTAACCATTGTAAGTTTTTACGTGTAACATCACGTACATATCGGAATGACCATCTCCTACATAGACGGTTCTTTCTGGAGGGATTCTCTCCTTACTTCTGGCCAAATTAAGGGCTTGTACCTTAGCCGATCCTGCCCTAACCCATTCAACACCTTTAACTACCCCTTTTTCGTCGTAGGTGTACAAGGTACCGTAAATATGATTTTTAGGAATTATGCCTTTCAACGCTTCTTCAACTATTTTTTGGGGAGAAGCAGAAATTACATAAGGGACAAAGCGTTTCCCACGAAAGCCTTTCCGTAGCAAGCCAATGAGTTCAGGAATATTCATCTTAAGCTTTACCTCTCTTCCAACCTCTCGGAGAAGCTTTCGAGTAACTTTTCCCTTGTAGTTAAAATCGTGAATTATAAGATAAGATAGCTCACCACCTAACTTGGCGATGCTCTTCCGCCTTAATTTTTCGATTTTTTTATCGAAATCCTCCCGTGAGATCCCCAGTTTTTGACTCAAGAGAAACCCGGTATCCTGAACGCTCAAAGTCTTGTCGAAGTCCAATGCGAACAAATACCTCTCTTCCATTTTTCCACCTTCATCTTTCCAATTGTAAGTTAGCCTTTGTGTTCAGAGGGGTTTATATAGCTTGTGGAAAGCCAATTACACCAACCAAAAAAAAAGCTGGATGAAACCTTGTCGTTCACGGCGCCCTGGGCCAACTTTTATCTGAAAAGCGGACGATTGTTTTTACGATGCACATGAAAGGTTTACTGCTTGATGTCGACTACGCTGAAGAAGAAGCGCAACCCTGCATAAGGCTATTCCTGAAGAGTGGGGCAGAGATGATTGTCGCCATCGACCCGACATTCGAACAATATCTCTATGTTGTGGCCAGTGACGCCAAAAAAACGGCGAAGCTCATCTCCAAACTCGAACTCAGCGAGCACGGGCGCACCCTAAAGCCGAAATCAGTCAATTTTTTTAAGCGGAATTTCCTCGGAAGTGAAGTCGAAACCATAAAGGTGACTTTCCACCACTCAAAAGACATGTCCCGGCTCAGACATGAGATACGCGAGCTACCGGGGGTAAAAGATATTTACGAGTTTGACATCCCCTCCGCGAGGCGCTACCTAGTCGACAGAGAACTTACCCCTATGTCGGGCGTCAGCGTAAGCGGCAAGGTGGAGGAGGGAAAAGATATCAAAATACTGATGCTTGAGAGCCCACCTAAACCAGCCGATGTACCTGAGCAAAAGTTGAACGTGATGAGCTTCGACATCGAAGTTTACAACCCCGCGGGAACCCCCCGACCTGACAAGGACCCAGTTCTCATGGTAAGCCTGGCCGACAACCGAGGTTTCAAAAAAGTCATCACATGGAAGGATCTCAAGGTGAAACTCGATTACGTTGAGGTCGTGGAGAGCGAGAGAGAAATGCTCAGACGCTTCGTCGAGTTAGTCGAGAAGCGTGACGTTGATATCCTGCTCGGATACAACACCGATCTCTTCGACTTTCCCTACTTGCGCGAACGGGCAAAGCAGCTAAAAATCAAGCTGAAACTTGGACGAGATGGCTCAGAAGTGATAACTCGCAAGCGGCGTTTCGCGACGGCGACCCGGGTTCGAGGACGGGTGCACATCGACGTTTACACGATGGTGAACTTTCTCGCGACGATAGGGACGATAAGGCTCATCCACTACACCCTCGAGGACGTTTATCGACATATGCTGGGTAAGGAGAAACCTGATTTCGAATTCACTGAGATGGTCAAGGCTTGGGAACATGGAGGAGAACCCGCGAGAAAATTGCTCGAGTACTCGATGTCGGATGCTGAGGCGACGCTCGAGCTGGGACTCGAGTTGCTCCCGCTATTTTTCGAGTTGACGCGGACGGTCGGACAAACGCCCTTCGATGTCAGCAGGATGACGCCGGGACAGCTCGTTGAATGGTTGCTAATCCGTGAAGCTCACAAACGAAACGAACTCGTACCTGTTAGACCTGTGGGTGAGGAGTACGAGGAACGACTCGAGGAAACCTACATTGGCGCGTACGTCATGGAACCTGAGAAAGGTCTACACGAGGGTATCGTAGTGTTCGATTTTAGGAGCCTGTACCCAAGTATAATAGTATCGCACAACATTGACCCCTCAACGCTCAACTGCAAGTGCTGCGCGCCCAGCGAGACCACACAAGCTCCAGAGCTTGATTATTACTTTTGTACCAAGCGGAAGGCATTCATACCAGTAACGCTCGAACGACTCATTCAAGAGCGCGTGCGGTTGAAGCGGGAGCTGAAAAAACAAAAGCGGGGGAGCAGGGAATATCGCTCGCTCGATGCGCAGCAAATGGCGCTCAAAATCATAGCGAACAGTTTCTACGGTATGTTAGGATATCCGCGGGCACGTTGGTACTTCAAACAATGCGCCGAAAGCGTTACGAGTTTTGGAAGACACTACATCCGCCAGACGATTGAAATGGCGAAGGATTTCGGTCTTGAGGTGATCTACGGAGATACGGATTCGCTTTTCTGCAAACTCAACGCCAAAAGCCGCGAGGATGCGATGCGATTTCTAAAGCAGGTAAACGAGAGCCTTCCAGGCATCATCGAGCTTGATTTCGAGGGCTTTTACCCCCGCGGCGTGTTCGTCACCAAGAAGCGTTACGCGATGATTGACGAGGAGGGAAGAATGGTAGTTAAAGGTCTAGAGTTCGTCCGTCGTGATTGGGCAGCGCTTGCAAAGAAAACCCAAGAAGAGGTGCTCAGGGCTATCCTCAAAGATGGCTTGCCGAAAAAAGCAGCTGAACTCATACGAAAAACTACCCGCGACGTGCTTGAGGGTCGTGCCAGTTTGGACGACCTCGTGATCTACACCCGGCTCAAGATGCCCATTGAGAGCTACCGCTCAATAGGCCCCCATGTGGTAGCGGCGAAAAGGCTCCGTGAGCTGGGGCGAGAGGTAGAACCCGGGATGGTGATAGCCTACATCGAAGCCAAGGGTGCGGGGAGCATAAGCGAGCGCGCCATTCCTGTGGAGGATTTCAAGGGTAGAGAGTATGACCCTGAGTACTATGTGGGGCACCAGGTTCTACCCGCTGTAATGCGGATTATGGAGGTTTTGGGATACAAGGAGGAGGATTTGCGCTTCGAGCGGCAAAAGCAGGTAAAGCTAGCGAAGTTCACGTAATGAGCAATTCGCCCTCTGAAGTCACAACTATATCAAAACTTTGAGTTACCGACCGACCGTATAGTTTATCCCCCGCCCCTTCACGGATTTTGGATATTACATCAAGTGTGCTGAGCTTGACTCGAATCTTCGCAGCATCTGCCGCTTTAAACAATCTCTTGGGCACTTTCAAAATATCGTCATCCCGCTTGACCTTAAGCACAACTGGAGCACGGAACTTTGCAGCCAGCTTGAGCGTGCGCTCTGCCCGCGCGATGTTATCCCTCGCCCTGCGTTCAAGAATGCAAACATTAGCGCGGGAGGTCCGCAGCATTCGAGCTATCTCAGTTTGGGTCAATCCTTTCACGCGGAGCTCAAGAACTCGCGCCTGCGCCTCGGTTAGGAAGGTGCCCTTACTCATGACATCAAGTTTAATTTGGATGCAGGATTAAACAACTTTTGCTCGGATGGCATTTGAATGTTAACTGAAGAGGAACTCAAGGCATACCGAACGGCTGGAAAGCTCGTGGCCGAGGTGCGAGAGCAGGCACGCACCCTCGTGAAACCCGGAGTCACGCTGCTCGATATAGCTGAGATGGTTGAGGAGTCGATCGCGCAGAAGGGGGGTAAACCAGCTTTTCCTTGCAACGTTTCGGTCAACGAGGTCGCAGCCCACTACAGCCCGCCCGCAAACGATGACACAAGCATCAAGGAGGGAGACACAGTCAAAGTCGACATAGGTGCCCACCTCGATGGGTACATCGCGGACACCGCGTTCACAGTCGCGACAGGCGAAAAACAGGAACTTGTACAGACGGTCGAACGGGCTCTTGAGGCCTCAATTGGTGCGATTAAGCCAGGAATCGATTTAGGCGAAATAGGAAAAATTGTCGAAGAAATCGCAACTACGGCCGGCTTCAAACCCATTCGCAACCTCACAGGCCACAGCCTAACGCGGTGGAACCTGCACGCGGGCCTAACGGTGCCAAACGTCAAAGAAGAGACGGGGCAGAAGTTGAAGGCCGGAGATGTTTTGGCCCTCGAACCCTTTGTGACTGACGGCGCTGGGTACGTCGAAAATCAAAAGGCGGTTTACATCTTTCGCTATTTACACGACCGCCCAGTAAGACTTCGAATGGCAAAACAACTGCTCAACGAGGTTAAGCGAGCCTACGATGGCCTTCCGTTCGCGGAGCGATGGTTTGCCAAAAAAATGTCAAAGCTTAGGCTCGAGTTGACACTGCGAGAGCTGGTGGGTATTGGGGCACTGTGGCCATATTACGTACTGGCCGAGCGGGCGGGGGGTAAGGTGGCACAAGCTGAGCATACGGTAATCGTGACCGAGGACGGATTTGAGGTGACTACCCGATAACGCGCTAAGGCTGCGATTAGTCAAGTTTAAAGAGAGAAAAGCCGATAAAGCTGGCGCAATATCTGAAAGGTAAGAAAGAGAATTACGTATCTTCTCATCTAGAAATATTTTGATGATGGGTGGTATTGCGTCTTTGGCCACCGCCTTGAGGAATAATTACCATTTTGCAAAAGACTTTTATATGCTTATACAAAACCCCTACTGGTGATTATAACGCGTAGGCCCTATTCCGCGGAGAGTAATCACGCGGTACTGGGTTATACAAGTGTAATTACTATTGGTTTAATCATTGCATTGTTCTTGGTGGCTATAGCATCTCCATTAGCCCAAGCATCACCGACTCAAATATCCCAGATAGCAGTTCATGTAGAACGGCGCGGGTATATATATCGGTTCGAGGAATTTATCGATTTATCCGATTTATTCCCCGGCTCATTCTATAAAGCTAATGTCTACGCAGTTGGTACGCCAAATGGATTGATATTGATTGATTGTGGTGCTGAGGACTTCTATGATCTGCTAATGGCAGAAATTAGCAAAAAGTTCCCCAAAATGCCAGTAGTCGCGGTTTTACTAACACACGGTCATGCTGATCACGCAGGTGCTGGCCACTATTTTCTGGAGGATAATATACCAGTTTATGCTCCTATCGGGGACGCGTACATAATTGCGATGGGCAACAATTTCCCTGGAGTACCAGAACCGTTTACCTACACTGGCTACCAACCTACGGGATTTCTATATGGCGGGGAGACCATATTTGGATTAAGAGTGCTTTCGACACCTGGGCATACGCCGGGAAGCATCAGCTTTTACAACGAAATAACTAGGGTACTGTTTA
>JABAOC010010402.1_pt3 | contig 28234 bp, 24 predicted proteins | sample 7062161 | NCBI WGS metagenome assembly JABAOC01 (sample SAMN14538625, study PRJNA623070) | marine sediment metagenome | biome: marine biome [ENVO:00000428]; feature: marine pelagic biome [ENVO:01000023]; material: deep marine sediment [ENVO:00002113] | place: India: Gulf of Khambhat ... | reverse complement strand
GGTAAGATACCGAGAGTGGTTTCCATCTCACTGGAGTTTGTGAACAACTTAGATCCTGACACACCCCTCAAATTCATGACGAGCGTCGCACTCCCAACAGAGCGGGGATATACATGGTAAACCCTGTTACAGAGCATAAAGGAGACTTTAAGAACCGATCAGGCCTAACGGTCTTTTCGCCCTGGTTCAAATGGCTTGCCCTGTTGAGTAAGGGCAGGCAAATCTCAGCAGAGGGACGAAGAAATTACTCCCCAGGGCAAGGCTTTTTTCCCGACAGGGCGAGGTTCCTTAAGGATGAGAAGGGCATGGCCTTGATCCTGACCATCTTAATCATAAGCCTGATTGTCACCCTGACACTACAGCTCAACACATCAATGCGGTCTAACCTGCATGCGGCCATGAATCTTCGAGATGGAATCATGCTTGCTTGTATAGCAAGGTCGGGGTTTGATGGTGCACTTGCCGTTCTGTATGAAGACGCCCTTGCGGGAAATGTGGACTCCCTGCGTGAGACCTGGGCGCATTTAGTGAGCCTCTCAGGACGTTTTGGCTCCTTATTTGATGAGGGCAGGTTTGTCGTTGAGATTGCAGATCATTCCGGAAGAATACAGATCAACAAACTGGTGGACGAGGCCGGAAAGTATGATGAGGACCAAAAAGGTCTCCTCACCCGGTTCCTGAACTCACCGGAATTTGGTCTTGATCCTGAAGAGGTGGAGGACATTGTGGATGCCATAAAGGATTGGATCGACCCGGACAGTGAGACTACCCGGTTTGGTGCGGAAACCACCTATTATGAGGCATTGGGAACCCCTTACCCTTGCAAGAATGGGCCCTTTGAATTCGTCGAGGAGCTGCTGCTGGTCAGGGGAATAACCAAGGAGGTCTTTTATGGTTCAGGTGAAAGGCCTGGTATATCTCGTTACCTAAGCCCTTACGGTGATGGCATGATCAATATCAATACAGCAGATCCCCTGGTATTAGGGGCCCTTTCGGATCGGATAGATCAAGATATGGTCGAGGATATGATTGCATACCGGGAGGACAAGGATAATGACCTGTCTGATTCAGACTGGTACAAAAAGGTCCCAGGGATGAGTGAGGTGAGCATTCCAGAGGCCCTGCTCACCACCTCAAGTACCTATTTTGAGATTATATCAGAGGGTTATAAGGGCGCAATGACTAAGCGGATCAGGGGCGTGGTGGAAAGGGAGGAGAAAGCGCTCGAGATAGTGTGCTGGAAGGTAGAGTAGCAATGCCAGGAAAGATTCTCGGGATTGACATAGATAGTGATTCAATTACAGCGGTTCAGGTAGAAGGTGGGCTGAGAGGCTATTCCATAACAGGGTGCGGCAGGGTTATGATTGGAGAAGCTGGGGGCCTGGATGAGGCACTTACTGCACTGAACGAACAAACTGACCTTGATGCCGATACATATATCAGTTCGATTCCAGCGGAACAGGTATCATATCGTAATCTCAGGATGCCTTTTAGGGACACGAAAAAGATCAGGCAGACCATAGCCTTTACCATCGAGGAAACGGTCCCCTTCCCGATTGAGGAACTCGTAGTTGATTTCACCATCGTTGACCAATCGGATCAAAGCGAAATCCTCGCTGCCTCCGTAAGGCGAGGGTATGTCTCGGAATGTCTCACCCATCTCCAGGGCCATGGAATTGATCCGGACATCCTGGATATCAGGTGTATGCCCTTGGTCTCATCGTTGCTAAGGCAAGCGGGGATACCCGACAACGGGCTTGTCTTGGAGATAGGCCTGAAGAAAACCACAATGGTGCTTTATCTCAAAAGACGTATAAGCTTGATTAGAACCCTTCCCTTTAGTGACAGCCTCATGGCCCAGTCTCTATCAAATGAACAAGCCCATAATCAGGGGGAAAACCAGAATGTTGAGCAAATTGAACCCTTCTTTTCCCTCCTTTGTACAAGTATCCAAAATACACTCCATGCGTTTGGCAGTCAGAACAATATTCCCGTCAGGCCAGAAAAGGTCTTTATCACGGGCAGTGGAAGCCTTTACCCGAATACAGAGGGCGTTGTAGAGGGATTTCTCGATATCCCCGTTGAAAGCATCAATCTGATAAGGGACACAAGGGTCCATGTGGATGAAGGAATAGCTCGGTTTTGGAATCCTGCTATAATGGACAGCGCCCTTGCCCTCGCCCTCCGGGACGACAGGCAGGGCTTGGGCTTCAATTTTAGAAAGGGTGAATTTGAGATCAGGAAAAAGCACCTCAGGCTCATGAAGGAGATTCGAAGGGCCGCTGCCTTCTTAATAGCTCTCCTATTCCTCTTATGTGCAGACTTAGGGGTGGACTATTATTTCCTAAAAAAGCGTTACAGGATGCTGGATAGACAGATGACGGAGATATTCAGACAAACACTTCCCGATGTGAAAAGGATTGTAGATCCAGTCCAGCAGATGATGGCGGAAATAAACGAAATCAAAAAATCAGCCATTTCCCTTCCTGGAATCGGCGGGGATTGGAGGGTGCTTGACCTATTAAGGGATATCTCCGTGAGGTCCCCTGGATCCCAGGATGTGAGAGTGTCCAGGGTGGTGGTTGATCCGGAGGTCGTGAGGATCAATGGAGAAACCGACACATTCAACACCGTGGACATCATTAAGAGGGGACTGGAGCACTCAAAATATTTCAGCGCAGTGACCATTAGCTCTGCGAACCTTGACCGATCTGGCAAACGGGTTCGGTTTGAAATACGGTTAGAGCGGGCAAAGTAGTGCACTGGACAAAGAGATTGATGGAGGGATGGAGCAATATGAAAGAAAAGAATACTCATGTTTTCCAATCCTCCAGTGCTCCAATACTCCAACGTTCTTAGGAACATGATTATGAGACTTGCGAGGCGTGAAAAATATTTCGTATCCGCAGCGGCATTTTGCGTAGCGACCTTTTTGTTTCTTCAGTTTCTCATCTTTCCCTTCTTTGAAACCAGAGGGAGGCTTCAGAGGGGTGTGGAGGCAAAGGAGGAGGGACTAAAAGAGATTCTAAGGCTGAGCTCCGAGTATTTGAGCCATCGTGAAAGAACTCAGGGCCTCCAGCAGGCCCTTGCGAGGCGAAAGAAGGGGTTTACGCTGTTTTCATTTCTCGAGAAGTCAGCTGGTGATGCTGGCGTCAAGGCCCATATCAAGTATATGAAACCGTCCGTCTCGCCAGGCGCCGGCCCTTACAAAGAGTCCCTGGTTGAGATGAAATTGGAGGCCATTACCTTGCAACAGCTGATTGGTTACCTTTATCGGATCGAATCGCCGGATGATGCGGTAAGCATCAAACGAATCTCGATCGACAAAAACAAGAGGAAATCCGGGTCATTGGATGCCATCTTACAGGTATTGACCTTTCAGTAGATTTAGGTTTGTTGGGTTTATTGAGTTCCTTGTGTTAACACCCAGTAAACACAACAGACTCTACGAACACCACAAACAGTGAAGTTGCTGTTATGAGGCAGTTCATATCAAGAAACAAGAGCTGGCTCGGATACATCTCCTACTGCATTATCTTGGCCATTGGCTTTTTGTATTTCCGTTTTCCCTCAGATGCCCTGAGGGATTATCTGCAGGCCAGGGCAAGTAATTTCAATACACCGCTCCTTCTTTCCATTGAACGGGTAAGGCCCTGGCCGCCCTTTGGCGTGAGATTAGGGCAAGCCCAAGTCTCACTGAAACACAAGCCCGCCAGAAAGGTTTTCGGGGCTGAGAGCCTTTTGATCAGCCCCGAACCATGGTCCTTTTTCAGGGGGCAGGGCAAATATCGCTTTGAGTGCCTGGCTTACGGAGGTAATCTAAGTGGTTATATCCATTTTAGAAAAAGCAGCGCATCAGGTCCTTTTGATGCGGAAATTGAACTCAAGGGTATTCGTATCGGGACCTACGGGTACCTGAGGGATTTGATCGGCAGGAAGGTTGATGGAATCCTGAGCGGGACTGTTTACTACAGTGGAGAGCAGACAGACCTGATGGGTGGCAACGGGGAGGCGAGTCTGAGACTGTTGGACGGACGGGTTGAGCTTCTGTTGCCTATCTTGAGCTTGCAGTCCATCGACTTCAATGACGTTAAGATGGATATGGTCCTCAAGAAACAAGAGATAAGCCTTACACGTCTAGAATTAGAGGGACCCCAGATGAAGAGCACCCTCTCGGGAACCGTACGCTTGAAAGAGGATCTTGCGAAAAGCACGCTCGATCTAAAAGGAAGCCTTGAGCCATTTGCATCACTTTTCAAGGACGCAGGTGGGCTCCAGAATACCCTGCGGCTTTTCAAAAGAGGGCTGAGAAGGGGAACCCTTGCCTTTATTATCTACGGGACCATAGGAGAGCCTAAAATCAAATTCACCTAAGTTTACGGGTACTATGTCAAGGCATTACCAGACCATATTCAATCTCTTTGCCCTCGCCGTCATTATGTTTCTTGGCGTTAACCTGTTCTACACGGTCATCGCGGCAAAGCTTAGAGATGTCGATACCCGTAGAAATGTAATGCACCGCCTACCGGTTGTTAAAGGGTATAGCAAGCCTCCTTTGGATCATTATGGTGCAATTGTCAAAAGAAGCATCTTTTTCTCCGGAGAAGAGGCCCCTCACGAGATGGGGGCAGAAGAGATCGAAGATCTGCAGCCTACTTCCCTGAAAGTAGCCCTTTTTGGAACGGTTGTGGGTGATGAACAGAGTGCTGTGGCTGTTATTGAGGACATGAACAACAAAAAGCAAGGTCTCTATAGGGTAGGTGACAGTGTTCAGAGTGCTGTAGTCAGGAAGATCTTAAGGGGCAAGGTAGTCTTGAGGGTCGGGGATAGGGATGAAATCCTCACAATAGAAGAAGCCGCTGCCTCAAGGGCCGAAAGGCCACACGTGGAATCAAAACCGACCGAGAAAAGCTCCAGCATCGTGATTGGCCGCTCTGATCTGCAGGAATCGCTTAACAACCTTCATGAACTGTTATCCCAGGCACGAATAAGACCTCACTTCAAGGACGGCAGGGCGCACGGATTAGCAGTTACTAATATTAGGCCCGGCTCTTTTTTTGAAAAGTTGGGATTGAGGAATGGCGATATTGTCCACGGAATAGACGGCAGGAATATCAACAGCCCAGACGACGTGCTGGAGGTGTACGGCAAATTGAGATCAGGATCTCGCGTAACCGTACAGATAACGAGAAATGGCGTGCAGAGAACAATAAATTATAAATTCAGGTAACATGTACACAGACTATTTCGGTTTTAAAGAGAACCCCTTCAATTTGACACCAGATCCACGGTACCTTTTTCTGAGCAGCCACCACAAGGAGGCCCTCGACCATCTCGTCTATGGAATTAACGAACGAAAGGGTTTTATTGCCATTACCGGCGGAATTGGTACAGGCAAGACCACCATCTGCCGAGCCCTTCTTAGTCATTTAGATGACTCTATAAAGAGCGCCCTCATATTCAACTCATTTATCTCAGATACGGAACTCTTAGAGATAATAAACGAGGAGTTTGGCATAGTCCTTCACAGAGGCATCGGCACAAAAAGGGAATATATCGATAGGCTCAATCAGTTCCTGCTTCGAACCTTCAGCCTCGGAGGTAATGCAGTTCTCTTGATTGATGAAGCCCAAAACCTTTCACATACTGTCCTTGAGCAGATAAGGATGCTTTCCAACCTGGAAACAGACAAGGAGAAACTGATACAGATCGTTCTTGTGGGCCAATCTGAATTGAAGGAGCTCCTAGCCTCTTCTTCACTGAGGCAGCTCAATGAGAGGATCATGGTTCGCTATGAGCTGAGGCCCCTGGATCGCGAGGATGTCCGGGGCTACGTGGAACATCGATTGGTGGTTGCGGGCAGCAAGGGCAATGTGAGGTTTACAAATGGTGCCTTAAAGGCAATTTACGGATCCTCTCAAGGAAATCCGAGGAGGATTAACGCGATCTGCGATAGGGCGCTGCTGGCTGCCTATGCGAGGGATGAATTCACCATATCCAAGGGAACGGTGAGGAAGGCAATTGAGGATATTATGGGCACTGGAGCGCATGAGTCCAGGATAAGGGATTGGCCCCGGAAACGCGTTAGGTTATCAAGGGTTTTCATGGTATTGCTCATCATTGTAGCATGCCTTTTCGGCTGGATTTATGGGACCCATATGGTGAATATTCCATCTTCTCAGGAAAAGGCCGTCGTTCCCCTATCCGAAACCAACAAAAGGGTTTCTGTCCCCGTACGCAAGAGAGAAGCGGCAACCTTGTTCCTTGATGAGCAAGCAAGCCTAGCAGGACTCTTCAGGCTCTTTAAGGAAAAGGCGCAAGAAGACAGCTATGCTGCAAACAATGTTCATATAGGTCTGTTTTCGTTCAATACAGAACCGGACAACTATATCAGGTTTAGGAAACCGTTTCGGGTCCTCCTGGCGCATGCCCGGACCTCGCAATCTCCAGGGCCCTCCCCGCCTGGTACAATATCTAGCACCATTTCATCCTCTAGCTACCTCCTGATCCATGAGGTAACAGCCGATGGGGCCATAGTAGTGGATGCCGAGGGCAAGCACAGGCCGGTTACCAGGGACTTCCTTCGGACCCATTGTGCCCAAGAGGTCTCCTGGGTCTATCCCTATAAAAACAGAGACGTCTATTTGGTCAAGGGAATGAGCGGTCCGGCTGTCTTGAAGGTGCAGAAGGACCTGAAAGAGATGGGATACCCGCTTGCGAGCACAGGGACCTATGACGATTCAACCTTTCGTCATGTAACGAGGTTCCAAGAAGCCTTCGGCTTGATACCCGATGGGATTGCCGGTACACGGACCAAGGCCTTAATATATCAGATGTTGGAATGACATGAGCTACATCCGTGAAGCCCTGCGAAAGGCACAGAGAGAGAAAGATGCCAGGTATCCAAGCTACCAAAGCGTTTTTTTCTCGCCCAGGCGCAAAGCGGGCATTTTTTCCATAAGACCAGTGTGGCTGATCTCCCTTCTCGTCATTGTACTTGGCCTTGCTCTCTATTCCTGGTTGGATTCAGGTAATAAAGGGGCAATTTCGCCCCCTAAGAACCCGAATCCCGAGGTAAGGCCCGTACCAGAAATCTCTGCCAATGCAAAAGACCTTTATGACAGGGCAAGACACCTTCAGAAGATGAGCCGCTTGGAGGAGGCCAGGAGACTCTATCACAGGGCCCTCATGCTCGACCCAGGCCATGTGCACGCACTGAATAACTTAGGGGTCATATATATTCAAAAGGGAAACTACTCAGAGGCCCAAAAAAGCCTCGAAGATGCCATTCAACAGAAACCAGAGTACGTTGACCCGTACTACAATTTGGCATGCCTCTATGCCCTTAAGGGGGAGGTGATGAAGAGTCTGGCGCAACTGAAGAAGGCAGTTTCGCTGGACGAATCGGTAAGCGAGTGGGCTCGAAGGGACAGAGACCTGCAAAACCTCAGGGGCGTGCCAGGATTTGAAGAGATAATGCGGGGTGAATGAATTGACCATGAAATCTAAAACAAGAATTCGAGTTATCCTCTGTTCTTGGTGGATAGGCCTCCTATTGCTTACCAATAGCTCCTTGGCACCAGGGGCAAGGATTGCTGGGGAGGAAGGCGTGACACCTGTCGCTCCTGAGTCCACACAGCCAGCTGAAAGACCTGCTCAGGTAAAGCCTGCCGTAAAGGAAAAACCCCCCGAGCCTCAAAAGAAGGTGCTGCCAAGAAAAAAACCCGTCCAGGAGAAGAGGGTCCTGAAAAGACAAGAGCCAGATGGGCGTTATGTCACTATCGATTTTGACAATGTAGATATTGGCATCTTCATCAAATTCATCAGCGAATTGACAGGCAAGAACTTCGTAGTTGATAAAGGGGTTAGGGGAAAGGTGACAATTATCTCTCCGACCAAGATATCGGTAAAAGAGGCCTACAAAGTCTTTGAATCAGTTCTGGAGGTTCATGGATTCACGACCGTGCCTGCCGGAAATATCACAAAGATCGTGCCCGCCCTCCAGGCCAGGACTAAGAGCATTGAAACCAGACTGCGCGAAGAGGCTATCATCCCTGAAGACAAAGTTGCCACCCAGCTAATTCCGCTTGAGTACGCTAGTCCCGATGAACTGAAAAAACTCTTTACCCCCTTGATATCCAAGAGCAGCGTTATCGTCTCATACCCCCCTACCAGGATGCTGATTGTTACCGATGTACTTTCCAATATCAAACGGCTGCTCCGGATTGTAAAGCAGATTGATGTGGTGGGTATTGGCGAGGAGATATCGGTGATCCCCCTTTACCATGCCACGGCGTCTGAGCTGTCGAAATCACTCGGAAATATCTTTCAAAGGCAAGCCAGAAGGCCCAAAAAGGGCGAAACCATAGGCCCTGCTATCAGGATTGTGCCTGATGAGAGGACCAACTGCCTGATAGTGCTTGCGACGGAAGATGATACCTTTCGCGTTAAGGAGCTTGTAGGGCTCTTGGACATGGAAATCCCCCGGGGTGAGGGAGATATTCAAGTCTATTACCTTCAGAACGCAATCGCCGAAGATCTCGTGAAGGTCTTAACAGCTCTCCCCTCTGAAGAGAGAAGGGAGGTGGTAAAGGGGAAGGCACCTGTTATCTCTAAGGAAGTCCAAATCGTCGCGGATAAGGCAACCAATTCCCTGATAATTCAGGCGAAAAGGCACGATTATCTCGTCCTCGAAGATATCATCAAGAAACTCGATATCCCCAGGCGGATGGTGTATCTCGAGGCCCTGATCATGGAAGTTAATGTGGATAAAGATTTCAGGCTTGGTACGGAGTGGCATGCAGTAGAGGAAATCGGTAGTCATGAGGGTAGGGATATTGCAGCATTTGGAGGCTCTACCGGTGGAGAGGGTATGTCTCCAACCGTTGATCCTACTACAGGGATCGCCAGTCTTCCGCTGGGATTTTCTTTGGGTGTCCTCGGCGAGTACATCACAATTGGCGATATTAGGTTTCCCAGCATATTATGGGCTGTACTACGGGCATATCAAAAGGATTCCGACGTGAATATAATCTCAACACCTCAGATCATGACAACTGATAATGAGGAGGCGGAGATCAAGGTGGTGGAAAATGTCCCCTATCTTACAAGAGAGGAGATTACAGGTGTAGCTGAGCGCGAATACTCAACGTATGAGTACAGGGATGTTGGTGTCACACTCAAGGTCACCCCCCAGATCAACCAGGAGCGGTTTGTCCGTCTCAAGATCTTTGAGGAGGTAGTAAAATTAAAAGCGGGGACAGTAGAATTTACACCAACCACATTGAAGAGATCTGCAGAGACCACGGTTATCGTGAAGGATAAGAATACCGTGGTGATCGGTGGGATTATTGGCGAAAGTACTGAAAGGGGGACTTATAAGGTGCCATGCCTTGGGGATATCCCGGTTCTGGCATGGCTTTTCAAATCTATATCCAGGTCCGAGAACAAGACCAACCACTTCATCTTTCTGACACCCCATATAGTTGAAAATCCCATGGAGGCCGAGGAGCTCTACAGAGAGAAGAAGGAGGAAATGGAGAGAATCGGGGGAGGCGTTATTAAGATGTACAGAAAACCCGAGCTCACCGATCACAGCTCATCTGTTAAGTGAGGATGCTCAGGTTATGGCCCATAGATTAATCGGAGAGATATTAAAGGAGATTTGCCCGCTTTCAGAGGAGGCGCTTGCAGAAGCCCTCCAGATCCAAAAGGAAAAGGGGGGCAGGATAGGGGAGATCCTGATCGAGAAAGGGGCAATAGTAGAGGCAGACCTGCTCAAGGCCCTCGGCATTCAATTTGGACTGCCACTATGGCCTACCATCTCCACGGAGGACATGGATATCGATTTTACCCAGCATGTCCCCATCCAGTTTCTGAAGAAATACAAAATGGTCCCAGTAGCCACCCCTGATGGGGCCTATATCGCCGTCACTGATCCGATGTTGTTCCAGCCCCTTGACGATCTGCTGTTGATCCTGGGCTGGGATGGTGCGAAGGCAGTGCTTGCCTCGCATTCCGCCATCCTTTCGGCCATCAATTTCGCCTATGATATGAGCCGCGACTCCCCTGAACAAGTGATTCAGGACCTGCCTGAGGAGGACACGGACCTGATCATCTCTGCTGTTGAGGAAACCGGTGACCTGCTGGATGATACAAGTGATGCCCCCATCATCAAACTGGTGAATCTGATTCTATCCCAGGCAGTAAAGGCCAGGGCCAGCGATATACATATTGAGCCCTACCAAAACAGGATCAAGATCAGGTACAGGGTGGATGGCATCCTGTACGATATGCTCTCTGCGCCAAAGCATATTCAGTCCACCCTGGTATCCAGGGTCAAGATCATGGCCAAATTGAATATCGCTGAAAAGAGGCTTCCCCAGGATGGAAGGATTGAGATCAGAGTAGGAGATAAAGATGTTGATATCCGTGTCTCTACCATCCCTATCGCCTTTGGCGAGCGCGTTGTACTAAGATTGCTGGATAAGACCACCGTGTTGCTAAAGCTTTCCGACCTCGGCATGTCTGAGGAGGGCCTGGGGGTATTTAAGGGGCTCATTACGTCTGCCCATGGTATTATCCTTGTTACGGGGCCAACCGGGAGTGGAAAGACCACAACCCTTTACGCTGCCCTCAGTACCATCAACAACCCAGACATCAATATCATCACTATAGAGGACCCTATTGAATACCAGATTGAAGGGATTGGGCAGATTCAGGTCAATCCCAAGATCGACCTCACCTTTGCCAACGGGCTGCGCTCAATTGTGCGCCAGGACCCTGACGTGATCCTTGTGGGTGAGATACGGGATCTGGAGACCGCGGAAATAGCTATTCAGGCTGCATTGACAGGTCACCTGGTATTTTCCACGCTCCATACAAACGATTCGGCCAGCGCAGTGACACGGCTTATCAATATGGGCGTAGAACACTTTCTGGTGAGCTCGTCGGTGATCGCGATATTGGCGCAGAGGCTGGTGAGAAGGCTCTGCGATGAATGCAAAACAGGTTATATCCCCGACGAAGAATCCCTGCAAAATATCGGCATAACCCCTGAGATGTCTGCGGGCAAAAAGATATACAGGGCCGAAGGTTGCCAGGGCTGCCTCAACACTGGATATAAGGGGAGAACCGGTATCTTTGAGCTGATGGTCTTGGATGACGCGATGAAGAATCTGATATTGAAGACCTCGGATTCTAATACCATAAAGCGAAGGGCAGTTCGGCAGGGAATGACTTCCCTCCGTCAAACCGGGGCCTCGAAGGTGCTCAATGGGATAACAACTGCAGAGGAGGTACTGAGGGTAACGCAGAAGTGACAACCGACAAAGCTCAAATGCCTAACCAACCCGGAAATCCAAGGCATAAGGGGAAAATATTGCAATTTAGCCATCTGTATTCCGATATTCCTCGAGCCGCCGCCCTCCTCACCCTCTTTTTCTTTTTTGCCTCCTCTGTGTATGCCGCTCCCCTAAAAGGACCTTGGGGCCAGGGTGGGTCTGAGAAAACCCCTCAGAAACGAGCGGATCAGCGATTCAATCCCCTGCCTTTCATGGTTGAGCTCTACAGGACCTACATTTCCCCAATCGATGGCAAGAGCTGTCCCATGTATCCAACCTGCTCGGAATACAGCCTCCTGTGTTTTAAAAGACATGGCCTCTTTACGGGCTGGCTGATGACCTGTGACCGCCTGTTCAGGTGCGGGAGGGATGAGTTACGATTGTCCCCGGAGGTCACAGTGAATGGGGAGGTCAGATGTTATGACCCCTTAGAGAACAACGATTTCTGGTGGTATAATGGGCGCTAGGTCCTGCAGTGCCCTATTTCTCCTTTTCCTCCTCTTTTCCATCCATCCATATGCCACTGCGGAAATCCTGCTCGATCCTGGGCGCCAATTTGAGTTTGCGGAACAGTATTTTCAAAGGGGTGAATACTACAGGGCTATTGGAGAATACGAGCGGTTCATCTATTTCTTCCCTCTATCCGATAAGGTCCCGCTTGCCAGGTACATGATCGGGCTTTCTTACCTGAAAGGTGAACGGTATAGAGAAGCCATCCAGGCATTTAACTCCCTTATAGAGGAGTACCGGCACACTGAATATGCCCTCAAGTCATATCTCGGGATAAGTAAGGCATATGTCCTGCTCAAGCACTATGACATGGCCCTTACAACCCTTGACAACTTGATAACCATTGCACCAGATCAAGAGCTCAGGGATGAGGCCCATTACCAAAAGGGGTGGGTCTATCTGGAAATGGGTATGTGGGAAAGGGCCTGCGAGAGCTTTGAAAAGGTCTCCCCTGAAAACCGGGAAAGATATAACCTCACGCAAATCCTAATTGAACTCAAAAAGAGGAGGCCCATAAGGAGAAAAAGTCCCACTGTGGCTGGATTGTTTGCCATCATCCCTGGGGCAGGGCATCTCTATTGTGATAGAAAAAGGGATGCCCTTATATCATTCTTGTTGAATGGTGCAATGATCTATGCCGCCTATGAGGCGTTTGATCAGGACTTGGATGCCCTTGGAGGGGTTATTACCCTCTTTGCCCTTGGCTTTTACTCAGGAAATATCTATAGTGCCGTGAGCAGCGCCCATAAGTACAACCGAGATGAGAGGGACAGATTCTTGAACTATTTGAAAAAACGCGCGATGATAACTATTGTTCCCGTTAGACCCGATAAAGACAGAACTCTTTTGCTCGCGTGTCAATTCTCATTCTAGTATCTGATCCTGGCCGCTTTCTGTTTTGATGCACAGGGTCTTTTAATAGTTATTGCTTCCTCTTGACGTACGATCCCTATCATGCTACCTTTATCTGCCGAAAAGAGAAAGTGCTTATTTCATTTGAAAAATAATCGTCAATCTGCTCCCCAGAGGAGATTCGTGGCAGGAGATATATGGGCGACGATTTGAAAATCCTTATAGTGAACAATGATCCCACCATCCGCGAAACGCTTAGGGACCTGTTGGAGCCCAGGGGGTTTGATGTCCGCACTGCAGGAGATGGGATCGAGGCCTTAAGATGCTTTGACCAGGCAGCCCTTGACGTGGTATTTACCGGATTACACATGCCTCGTATGGGCGGAATGGAGCTCCTGAACAGGTTGAAACAAAGATACCCTGAGGTCTTTGTGGTATTGTTGACCGGGAACGGCACTACAGAATTGGCCCTAAAGGAGAAAAGCCAGACGGCCTTTGATTACGTCTTGAAACCTCTCGACCAGAAGGGATTGTTTGCACTCATTGATAGGGTAGCTGAGCATAAACGTTTTTGGAAAAAGAGCATCTATCCCCATGAAGATCGCAGGAGGACGTACCGATTCGAAAATATCATAGGGAAGGCACCGCAGATGCTTGATATCTTTCATCGGATCCAAGATGTTGCCAGTGCAGACATTCCAGTTCTGGTGACAGGTGAAAGCGGCACTGGCAAGGAACTCGTCGCCAGCGCCATCCACTATACGAGCACCAGAAAGGGAGGACCGTATATTAAACTCAACTGTGCTTCACTTCCAGATGGCCTCATTGAGAGTGAACTCTTTGGCCACGAAAAGGGTGCCTTTACCACAGCGGTCGCGCAGAAGAAGGGAAGATTTGAACTGGCAAACGGGGGGACCCTGTTCTTAGATGAGATCGGTGAGATGCCGTTCCAGATGCAGGCGAAACTGCTCCGCGTTCTTGATGATGGTAACTTTGAGAGGGTGGGAGGTACCAAGACCCTTCACTCCGACGTAAGAATCATCTGTGCCACTAATAAGGACATCTACCAGGTGGTCAAGGAAAGGAGGATCCGCGAAGACCTCTTCTATCGCATCAATGCGGCATCTATTCACCTACCGCCCCTTCGAGAGAGAGGAGATGACATACTCTTGCTTACCAACTATTTTGTGTACGTGTATGCTCAAAAGAACAATAAGAACATAAAAGGCCTGTCAAAGGAGAGCTATGAGATCTTTATGTCCTACAGCTGGCCTGGAAATGTGAGGGAACTGTCAAATGTTGTTGAGCAAGCAGTTGTCTTTTCCAAGGGAAGCGAAATCACCCCGGACCGCCTGCCTGAATATATGAAGAAAGACTTTCAGCCGAAGAAATTCGTCCTCCATCTCTATTCCAGGTCACTCCCTCTTGCGGAATCGACCCTGATACGCAAGGTCCTGGACGAAACGAACTGGAACTTGAAGCAGGCTGCTAAGGAGCTGGAAATTGCCCGAGGCACGTTGTACAGCAAGATAAAGAAGTACAATATCAAGAGGACTGGCCCTTAACACTTTGCTCCGCCCTGTACCTCACCACTAACACCTTGTGCTTTCCGCCTCTTGCCTTGCTCTTTGCCTCATTCCACCCGTCGAGCGGCTAATAAATGCCCATGAGCTATGTACAGGCTTACACAGTTAACCTACTTGACGAAACCTCCCTAAGTTGCTTAAAAATCTATTATATAAGCGAATGAGAATACCATGAGATCTAAGGGCGCAGACGGCGGTATAGAATAGATCATCCGTCACCTGAAAAAAATACTTGGAGAAGAGGAAATATGAGGATCATAATGTTTGCTGGCAAGGGAGGAGTGGGCAAGACCAGCATTGCCAGCGCAACAGGTATAAGAGCAGCTGAGGCCGGCTATAAGACCTTGATAATGTCCTTAGATATTGCACACAGCCTGAGCGACGTCTTTGCACTCAATAAGGGTTTAATGGACAAAAGTAGGGGGAAACCAGTGAAGGTAGCAGATCGGCTATGGATCCAGGAACTCGATATTAATGAAGAGATCCAGGGTAACTGGGGAGACGTCCACAGATACATAGCCAGCCTATTCAACACATCAGGTCTGGATGAGATACTGGCTGAGGAACTCGCTATCCTACCTGGTATGGAGGAAGTTAGTTCCCTTCTTTACATAAACCGATACGCACAGGCGGGTGACTTTGAGGTAATTATTCTCGATTGTGCACCCACCGGGGAATCTCTGAGGTTCATCAGCATCCCCACGACACTTGAATGGTATATTACGAAGATATTCAAGATTGAGCGCAGGGTAGTAAGCTACATCAGGCCAGTAGCCAGACGCTTTTACGGGGTACCCCTCCCCGAGGATGATTATTTCAAGGCCCTTGAGGAGCTCTTTCTAAGGCTTAAGGGCATAGATAAGATCCTCACTGATCCTACTATAACCACTGTAAGGCTTGTGACTAATCCCGAGAAAGTAGTCCTGAAAGAAACACAGAGGACGTTTTTGTATTTTTCCCTCTATAAGATGTGCGTTGATGCGATAGTCATGAACAGGATTCTACCAGGTAATCTTGAGGAGAAATACTTCGATGACTGGAAGGAGTGTCAGAGGAAATACATGAAACTGGCAGAGGAATATTTCAACCCTGTTCCCATCTTTCCGGTAGACCTCTTTAAAAATGAGCCCCTGGGAAGGGGAAACCTAAGAAAGCTTGGGGCGAATATATATGGTGACCGTGATCCAACGACACATTTCTTTACAGAGGAGCCTTACGAATTCCACCAGAAGGATGGCCAATTTTTCATAACGATTAGACTTCCGTTCCTCACAAAACAAGAGGTAGAATTAAACAGGCTGCCCGACGAGATAGTCATAAGGATAGGTGGATTCAGGAAGCACATCCTCTTGCCGAGATATGTCGCTCGCTACAGAGATGTCAAGGCAAAGATGGATGGTAAGTACTTAAATATTGTCTTCGGAGGAAAGGACGATGGAAAGGAAGAAACCTAAAGGTGGAGAGGAAATAGGTACTGAGGAGGCCTTTTGCTCTCTTGGTCGGTTCTTTTCCTGGCTGGAAGGAAGGATCGGTCTTGGTGCCGGGTTTCGCGAACACATGGCGAAGAGCAGGATAGAGTGTCTGAAGGGAATGAGGTCTTTTGTTGATGATGTTATTGATAAGAGGATAGATAAGATAGAGAAGAGATATCCAAGGAAGGCAGAGAAAAAGGCCACTCAGGTGAAGGTAGAGTAGAGAAGCTCCATTCCATGAATGATTCACCCGTACATGTCCCAATTGACGGGGTGATAGATCTCCACACCTTTGCACCAAAGGATGCCTCTAGTGTTGTGGATGAGTACCTCAATTGTTGCTATCAGAAAGGCATATTGGAGGTTAAAATAGTTCACGGGAAGGGAAAGGGCATCTTGCGCCGTACCGTGGAGTCCGTCTTGAAGAGGCACCCTCTGGTCCTCTCCTTCAAACAAGATCCAGGCCCCTCAAGCTGGGGCGCAACCATTGTCTTCCTAAGGGGCCAAGGCCCTTCCCCCACCCCTTGATTCCCTTTAGCCCTCACACCTTCAGACAGGCGGCCGCAATAGGACTATCGGAAGGAGCGGCAAGGCCATGAGGCTGACCCATAGGCCAAAGTCCACGGCGGAGGATACCTTTCCTTTGCCCTTGACATTTGAGAGGCAAAGGATAATAAGATTCGATTTGAAAATTCCGTATAGCAAATCATGGGAATGGATTAGGTGAATATGAAAATACACGAGTTTCAGGCAAAGGACCTCTTTCGCACCTTTGGCATACCGGTTCCATCAGGCAAAGTAGCTTATACACCGGGTCAGGCAGTAGAGGTAACACAGGGGTTGCCTGGTCCTCCTTGGGTGGTCAAGGCCCAGATTCATGCTGGCGGGAGGGGAAAGGGTGGGGGAATAAGGGTGGCGAACAGCCCTCACGAGGTGGGGAAAGCAACTGATGAGGTCCTCTCAAATCCTCTGATCACGCCTCAGACCGGTCCTTCTGGTCAAAAGGTCCGACAGGTATTGGTAGAGGAGGGGCTGGATATTGAGAGAGAATTCTATCTCGGTATTGTGATTGATCGAAAGCTGGCATCCCCGGTCATGATCTTTAGCCAAGCAGGAGGAATGGAAATTGAAGAGGTCTCCTCTAAGCATCCGGAACTTGTCCTATTTGAAACCATAGAGATTACCCAGGGATTTATGCCCTATCAGGCCAGGAAACTCTTCTACGCTATTGAGCCAACACCAGACAAAGAAGTACTCAAAGTGTTTTCAGCAATAACGAGCCAACTCTATAAGTTATTTATAACCAAGGACTGCTCCTTGGTTGAGATCAATCCCTTAGTTATTACCAAATCGGGCAAGCCGGTTGCATTGGATGCGAAGATCAACTTCGATGATAATGCCCTATTCAGGCAGAAAGAGGTAGCCCAGCTCCACGATCCATATGAAATGGACGAATTGGAGGTAAAGGCATCTCAGCATAATCTGAACTATATTAGGCTGGATGGCAACATTGGTGCTATGGTAAACGGGGCTGGTTTAGCAATGGCAACAATGGACCTAATCAAATTGGCCGGGGCTGAACCAGCCAATTTCCTAGATGTCGGCGGTGGTGCAAGTGAGGAGATGGTCACTAACGGGCTAAAAATCATCCTCAGTGACGCGAGGGTCAAGGCTATCCTGATCAATATATTCGGTGGCATAATGAGATGTGATGTTTTGGCAAGGGGCGTGGTAAAGGCTGCCAAAGAGGTAGACATAAAGGTCCCCCTGATCGTTAGGTTAGAGGGAACAAATGTCGAGGAGGGAAGACACATATTAAGGAATTCGGATCTTGATTTCTCAGTGGCGAAAGACATGGAAGAAGCTGCTCGGATGGTGGCCAGTCAAGTGAGTTGATGTGCTGTGACGAAGGGAAGAACGGGGTGATCGGATGAGTATCCTGGTTGATGAGAATACAAAGGTGGTTGTCCAGGGAATTACAGGGAAAGAAGGGACATTCCACACAAGACAAATGTTGGCTTACGGCACCAATATCGTGGCTGGTGTAACACCTGGTAAAGGTGGCCAAACGGTTGAGGGCATACCGGTTTTGAATAGGATAAGGGATGCTTTGGATAGGTACGGTGCCAATGCCTCATGCATCTTCGTGCCACCCCCATTTGCCTCCGATGCCATATTCGAGGCTGCAGATGCAGGTATACATGTCATTGTCTGCATTACTGAGGGGATTCCTACCCTCGATATGGTGAAGACAGCTCATTTTATTGGGAAGTGCGGCAGTTTCCTGATCGGCCCAAACACTCCGGGGATTATTTCCCCAGGCAAGACAAAGGTGGGCATCATGCCAGGCCACATTCACAAACGGGGAGGTGTCGGGGTGATTTCAAGGAGCGGGACCCTCACCTATGAAGTTGTAGACCAGCTCACAAGAGTTGGATTAGGACAGTCTACCTGTATCGGTATAGGCGGCGACCCAATTGTTGGAACCTCCTTCATAGATCATTTAAGGTGGTTCAAAGAGGATGCGGAAACAAAGGGTGCCGTGCTCATTGGGGAAATAGGCGGTACGGCCGAGGAAGAGGCTGCGGAATACATAGAGGAAGAATTTGATAAGCCTGTATTGGCCTTTATTGCTGGAAAGACAGCGCCACCAGGAAGAAGGATGGGCCATGCGGGGGCCATAATTTCAGGGGGTAAGGGAAAGGCTGAGGATAAGATAAACTCCCTCAAATCTCATGGAATAACTGTAGTCCTCAACCTTGGGCAGCTGGGACAAATGGCCTTGGAGGTCTTCAAAGATTCCCGCACGTCACCTGCCAAAAATTGATTGACTTGTCGAATTGAATCATTATAAAAGGGTAGGAAATTGTTGAGCAGAGAGGTGTACGAATGTTTGGTCTCGGCATGCCAGAATTGCTTATAATTCTGGTTATTGTCTTGATAATCTTTGGGGCCGGCAAGCTTCCTGAGATCGGGAGAGGTCTCGGTAGGGGGATAAAGAACTTCAAGCAGGCCACTTCCGAAAAGCCTGAAGAGATTCCCGCCGATACCAGCGATAATGAGAAGGAAGTGGAAAAACTCGAAGAGTAGCCCGTCGCGGATTCTTTAGAATGGTATGTCGTCTTCGGGCAAGTCTGCTGGCTCCTCCGGCGCAAAACGTTCCTCGACAGACACATCCTCTGCTGCCTTTGCTACCCTATCAAGCATCTGCATTCGCTGGGCAATAATCTCCGTCGTATACCTCTTGTTGCCGTCCCGGTCCTCCCAATCCCTTGTCTGTATTTTTCCCTCAATATAGACAAGACTCCCCTTGTGGAGATACTCACCACATCTTTCTCCCAGCTCTCTCCAGGCCACGATCCTGTGCCACTCTGTCCTCTCTTCCCTCTCCCCTTCTTTACTCCTCCATTGTTCTGTTGTCGCTATTCTGAAGTTGGCAACAGCCGCACCGCTTGGTGTGTACCTTATTTCCGGGTCAGCACCAAGGTACCCTATTAACATTACCTTATTTAAACTCGCCATCCCTACCTCCCCACTAAACAAAACTCACTCCGAGAAACTTATCACAATAGACAAAATTTTCAACTCAAATCCCCTAGCGAGTATCGTAACGTCAAAGTGAAAGGTATGTGTATCTGTTTTTTTGCTTTATGATCTTAAACAAGGGGCTGTAGAGGGCCGTTTCAAAATGGTGTATTTCCGACCAATCAGACGTGGCCCTGCCTGGGCAACTACCCAATAAAGAGCAACTCTTGACCCTTGAAAACTGAAATCCCGGTGAGATACCAACCGGCCTCAGGGTTGATCCTCCTGAGTCCACCTCATTCGTGTCCCAGCAAAATGGATACCATCAGTAGACTGATGGAAAGACTGACCCCGCTGATAATGCAGACTAATTGAGACTCACTTCCGGTTGCCACACAGGCCCCCTGCCACTCACTGCTGCCGGAACCTCGGTCTCCACCTCCGCAGGCACCAGTGCTACCTTAAGGGCCTCGTCAATCCACTCAACCGGCACGAAGGTCATAGCCTTCCGCACCTCCTCAGGCAACTCCTCCAGGTCACGCATATTGCGCTTGGGCAGGATGACCATTGTGAGCCCCGNNAGCCCCGCACGGTGCGCAGCCAGCACCTTCATCTTAATACCCCCCACGGGCAGCATGCGCCCCCGGAGCGTGACCTCGCCTGTCATTCCGAGATGGCCGCGTACCGGTCGCCCGGTGAAGAGGCTGGCTATAGCTATGAGCATTGCCACACCGGCAGACGGGCCGTCTTTGGGGATGGCACCAGCTGGCACGTGGACATGCACATCGGTCCTCTCAAAGAGATCCGGATCCACCCCTAACTGCCTGGCCTTGGAGCGCACATAGTTGTGTGCAATATGCGCGCTCTCGCGCATTACCTCACCCAGCTGGCCGGTCAGGGTCAGCTCACCCTTCCCCTTCATGCTGGTCGCCTCGACAAAGAGGATCTCACCACCCACCGGTGTTACCGAAAGGCCCGTGGCAATTCCCGGGATCTTGATGAACTCCGACACCTCTGAGTCGAACCGCTCCTTCCTCAGGTACTCGCGCACTATCTCAGGGGTGATCGTTAGCTGCGTCACCTCCCCGGCGGCGATCCTCACCGCGCCCTTCCGGGAAATAGTGCCAATCTGCCGCTCGAGGTTACGAACCCCGGCTTCCCTCGTATAGTCCTGCACCATCTTGCTCAGCGCCTCCTCGGTGAAGGTAATCTCACCTTCCCTCAGTCCACTGGCCTTCAGCTGGCGTGGCACGAGGTAGCGCTGCGCAATGTGGATCTTCTCGTACTCCGTGTATCCTTCCAGGTGTATCACCTCCATACGATCGCGCAGGGCCAGCGGAACAGTCTCGAGCTGGTTTGCCGTAGTTATGAAGATCACCTCGCTGAGGTCAAAGTTCACATCCAGGTAGTGATCGCGGAAGGTATGATTTTGTGCCGGATCGAGCACCTCCAGCAAGGCACTGCTCGGATCTCCCCGCCAGTCAACTCCGATCTTATCCACCTCATCCAGCATGAAGACTGGATTTCGTGTGCCCGCCCGCCTGATGGCCTGGATAATGCGGCCTGGCATAGCTCCAATGTAGGTGCGGCGATGGCCGCGGATCTCAGCCTCGTCGCGCATGCCTCCCAGGCTCATGCGGGTAAACTTGCGACCCAGCGCACGGGCAATACTCTGCCCTAGACTGGTCTTGCCGACACCCGGGGGGCCAACAAAGCAGAGAATCGCCCCCACAGCCTTGCCCGCCGTGGCATCTTCGCCCGGTTTCATCTGTACACCTCGTTCCTCGACCAGCTTGCGCACCCCTAAGTATTCAATGATGCGATCCTTGACCTCTTGGAGGTCATAGTGGTCCGTGTCTAACACCTCACGGGCGTGGTTGATATCCAACTGATCTTCGCTCACAGAACTCCACGGCAACTCCACCAGCCAGTCAAGATATGTCTTAATAACGGAGTACTCAGCCGACTGCGGTGACATCCCGGTAAGTCGCTTCAACTCACGCTGGGCCTCTCTCTTGGCCTCCTCAGGCAAATGGGCCTTTTCGATCTTCCCGGCATACTCGGCTGCCGATGACTGCCCTTCATCGATTTCACCCAGCTCCTTTTGAATTGCCTTGAGTTGTTGGCGCAGATAGTATTCCCGCTGTGCCTTGTCCATTTCTTCTCTGGCCTCTGTCTGAATCTTGTGACCCAGACTCAAGACCTCCTTCTCATGCGCTAGATGCGAGATCAAGGCTCGCAATCTGTCCTTGACGTCGTGCATTTCCAAAATCCGCTGGCCTTCTGCTACCTCCAGGCCTGCGTTTGCTGCCACGAGGTAGGTCAGGTAACGCGGGTCTTTCACCTGGTTCAGCAACTTGCCTATCTCCTCCGGCAAACTTGGTGTAAGGGAAATAACCTCCTGCGTCAGGTCGCGCAGGCTGCGCCATAAGGCGTCCAACTCAACTCCTGGCTCAACCACGTCCGGCACCAGCACAACGTGGGCTCGCAGGTAGGGCTGCGTGTCTATCCAGTGCTCAACGCGGAATCGCTCCAGACCCTGGACGATCACCTGCAGGGCCTTGTCGGCGCCCTTTATCACTTTATAAATCTTCGCTACGGTCCCAGTCTCGTAAACCTGGCCCGGCTGCGGCTCTTCAATTGAGGAATCCTTCATGGCAATGAGCCCAACTAGTTGATCGCCCTTTAAGGCATTTTTGACCAATTTCACTGACCGCTGAACACCAACCACCAGAGGCAACATGGAGAACGGGTATGCAACGGTGTTACGCAAGGGCAACACCGCTAGATCGCTGGGCATGTGATCCAACTTCTCAGTATGGTCCTCCAATCGTATAAGCTTCGCCATTTTTACGTGACTCCTTTTTTCGATCAACCTCACTCCGGCATCTAGTGCTCTTACCGCTGGCTAGCATTGCCCAGCCAGTTCATGAATGAGCACGTGTTCCTTTCGGATTACCTCGGATAGATGATAAGATAGTCATCAGGATTCGACTTTTCAATACCCGGTAGTCTGGCTGGTTTCAGCCTTTTGGTGAGGCCTTGGGGCTATCGCATGAAATCAATAGGGAGGATACATGAGGTAGGCAAAAATCCCCTCGCCTCTCCTGCTACAACTCAGCGAGCGAGGCAAACAAGCCGGTTTCAGGTCAAGGGTCTGCCCTCTTCGATGTGTTACTCTCCTCGAATCCCATCAGAGATGGGATCTATTTCGACAGGTCGTGCTGGGGAACAGAACTGAATGGTGGCTCTAGCTCAGTACTTCCCCTCAAACAACTTCTGGATCACCTCGGTCAAAGTGCTGTTCAATTGAGCCATGACCTCCTCCAGATCAAACTTCATCTTCTTGGACTTGGGTGCGCTCTCTATGGTGCGGATGACCAGATTCCTTCTCTCCATTTGACCGATGAAGGCATCCATCTTCACCGTGTAACGAGTATCTGTAGCCGTAATACCTGACCGGGCTTCAACCATAAAGGAATCAATCTTTCCTCCCACGACAAGAGAGAGGTCGCTAGGCAGGCGGTCGAGTCCCTCGGCGGTTTTGTCCCATCCCTTACAATCGGTAACCTCGAATCCCTTCTCGACAAAGTAGTCCTTCACAGCCTGCGTGATGGATTCCGAGAGGCTGGCCCCTTTCACCTTGATGAGATCCACTTTGTTACCACCTCGATATCGCATGCCAATGGCCCCTTTCTCCTTTTCCTCCCTTGCATCCTGAAAGGGACAAATGCCCACGGTCTTTGAGGCAGGAGGTGCCTCCTCCTGTTGGATATATTCAACATCCATGAGATAAATCCTGCTCTCGGCACATCCAAAGAAGACCACCACGAAGCTGAAGACAGTGAAGAAGATAGCGGCTCTTCCCTTCATCCTGATCCCCTCCTTTCTCCTTGGGAAACGAATTAAGGCGTTCCAAAATTCTTTAAACGTCTTATGGTCTCCTATCGGTACGTTTATCTATCTCAGTATATAAGTCCACGGAGCTCCCGTTCCGTCAACGTGTAAGCTTTACATATCCCCTTGTGAACCTATGAGCCTGCCTTTCTCAGATCCATGCCCTCATATCGCCCCCTAGACAATATAGATGCTTTCATAGGTGTTAGTGGTGATATCCTCAAGATGCTCCCTGCAATATTGTACCGCCTCAGGGAGATAGTTCATGATGTCCCCGGCGACTATTCCATCCCCCCCTATATCTCTCATTGCAAGGTCTCCGGCCAGACCATGGATAAACACTCCCATCCTGGTGGCCTCCTCTACTGAGAACCCAAGGCCGAACATGGCTGCAATGGTACCCACCAGGACATCTCCGCTTCCAGCAGTGGCCATACCGGGATTTCCGCTCATGTTAATGAAGATCCGTTCCTCAGGGTAACCTACCAATGTATGGGCGCCCTTTAAGATTATCATGGCATTCAGTTCTTTGCATGTCTTAGCCAAGAGAGGGACCTTGTTTGTGTGGATCTCCCCTATATCTGCTCTTATGATCCTGGACATCTCACCAAGGTGGGGGGTCAGGATTGTCCTTTCCGTTCTCTCTCTTATGAGGTCTACAGCCTTTGAGATGGCGGTAATACCATCACCGTCAATAACTAAAGGCTTGTTGATCTCTGGTGCTAGCTCCCTTACCAGTTCCTGTGTCTCCTCATGCAGTGATAATCCTGGGCCCATAACAACCATATCAACCCCCTCCGAGAATTCCAACAGACTGTCCCTGGCCTTGAGGGATAAGCTCCCTGTGTCTGTCTCCTCCTGTGGCGCAAAGACGATCTCGCTTCCCTTGGTGGCCAAGAAGTTGGTTATTGATTGAGGGGAGGCCAGGTATGAAAGCCCTCCACCGGCCTTAAGAAAGGAGAGTGCAGAAAAGTAGGGGGCGCCAAGGTAACTTGAGGAACCTGCAATAAAGAGGACCTTTCCGTAGTTCCCCTTGTGGGTATCTTGCCCTCTTCCCGGAATTGGTAAGGGGTCATTTGTCTCTACCCTTATGTCATCAGTATTGAAAAGGGAGGGGGGAAAGGAGATATGCGTCACGTACAGCTTCCCGCAGAGGTCGAAGCCCGGGTAAAGCAGATTTCCCAACTTCGGTAGGCCAAACGTTACGGTGTAGTGAGCCCTGACAGCACATCCCATGCTCTGCCCGGTATTGCCGTTTACGCCTGAAGGAATATCAACGCTGAATACTGTTCTCTGGCTCCGGTTGATGAGTTCGATTATTTCTCTATAGATCCCGTCTACCTCCCTTGTGAGGCCAGTTCCAAAGATGGCATCAATAATCGCATCGCAGTAAGGAAGACAAGATGTGGCCTGCTCCAGGGAGGTAAGCGTTTCAACCTGGATTGGAAGAGTGGAAATTGTGTCAAAATTGTCCCTTGCGCATCCCGTTAGTTCTTTGCTGTCTCCAAGGAGGAACACCGTGACCAGTCCGCCATTCGAGTGAAGCTTTCGTGCAACAACGAATCCATCGCCACCGTTGTTGCCAATCCCACAAAAGATGATGAATCGTTTCCCTCCTATGCCAAATTCATTGTGGATCACAAAGTATACAGCCTCACCTGCATTCTCCATGAGAATCGTGTCAGAAGTCTTGAATTTCTCTATAGCCGCTCTGTCAAGATCTCTCATCTGTTCTACGGTGGAAACCTTCACCTTTCGTCCCTTTGGCACAAATCTTATACTAAATATCCGGTAAGAAATAGCCTGACCCACAACGACACATTGGGCACACGCTAGCACTAACGCCTTGCTAAATCAATTCCTTTTTAGGAAGAGTCCTGGCTTCTCCTGGTAGGGGCCTTCATTAATCTTGGATTTGAAAGCACAGCAGCCATCAAGCTGCAGGTGCCCACCACAACGAGCGGGAGTTTATAGGAGCCGAATTTCATGACCAGATAGCCACTCAACCAGCCTGAAATGAGTCCGGCCCATGCCTTTGCCGTATAGGTAATTCCGTAGTTCGTAGTGGCATACCTTGAGCCGTAATAGTCCCCAATAGTTGCGGGACATAAGGCGAAGGGTGCCCCTCCCAACAATGCAGCGATGAATACTGCGGAGAGAAAAAGCACCGGGATATGACCACGCAGCACAAATGAAAAGATGGAGAGGCCTAAGAGGGAGTAGAATATCACCATGGTCTTTTCCCTGCCCAAGGCATCAGACACTGCGCCTGAGACTACCCTGCTCAACCCGTTTCCAAGGGGAAACAGCACCAAGACCAGGCTGAAATAGACCCCTGGGATATTGAATTCCCCGGCGAGCATCTTCATCTGGGCACCGAACATCAGTACAACAGAGACAGTCACCGCAAACGAAAAATAGATCAGATACCACTGGTAGGTGACCACCATCTCAAGAGGTTTGTAGTTAACGGGGATTGTTGCCGTCTCCTTGCCCGAGGCAAAGGACGAGGACCAGCCTTCCTGTGGGTAAGTATAGAGAAGCGAGAGAGGGAGTAATGTGATGAGCATAAAGAATCCCAGCACCAGCAATGTTGTGTGCAGTCCCCTCAAATCCAGTAAGTTCTGGATGATCCAGTTANNGGATGATCCAGTTAAAAATAGCAGTTCCCGCACCGAACCCAAACACGACCAACCCCGTGGCAAAGCCTCTCCTGTCTGGGAACCACTTAACAGCACACGCAGTGGAAATACCATAAAGGATCCCTACGCCCAGGCCACCCAATCCATAAAAGAGATAGAATACCGGAGGGGAAGAGGCAAATGATGCAAGAACGAAGCCCATGCCGACCAGGAAGGATGCGACAATTCCCACCCTTCGGGGCCCATAGGAGTCTGCAATGTGACCTGAAAACGGCTGCACAAAGGTTGCGGCATATGCAAAGATAGTGAAAGTTAAGCCGATTGTCGCGAGATCCCAATTGAGTTGCCTTTGAATGCTATAGGCAAATAGAAACCACGAATACTGGTAAATACTGATAATCATCATGATGATGAAAGACGCACAGATTAACAGCCAGCGATATCTTGAAGCCCTCGATTGCCCACTGTCCACGCGCGTTCTCCTGGTTCATCCACTAATATCCGATTGCACAGCCGTCTTTTCTTCTGTCAGAGGCCCCCAGCAACACATTTTGGCCACGGTCCAGATAAATTGCCTGACCCCCGCCCACCTGATTTACTGCGGTGGACTCCTGAACAATATGGTGCCCTTTTTGCTTGAGCGCCGATGCAATTTCACCTGCAATACCTCTCTCTAGATACACCTCCATACCCTGCATATGCCGTATTCGTGGGGCATCAACAGCCTCCTGCAGATTCATCTTGAAATCCACGAGATTGATGAGAAACTGCACGTGTCCCTGGGGTTGCATGTCCCCGCCCATGACTCCAAAGCCCATCAAGAAACTGCCCTCTTTGAATACCATTCCCGGTATTATAGTGTGCATGGGCCGCTTGTGGGGCTCGAGTCGGTTAGGATGATTTGGATCGAGGGAAAAGGACTTGCCCCGGTTTTGCAGGATGATACCAGTGCCATCCACGACTATGCCTGAACCAAAGGCCATGAAGAGGCTACTGATGAATGAAACCGCGTTCCTCTCCTCATCCACAGCTGCCACAAATACCGTGTCTGAATCACCTGCGTATGAAGAAGGATCAGGGGGAACCATGGCTTTTTCAGGATCAATCCTGGATCTGCACTGCTTTGCATATTCCTTGGAGAGAAGCTTCGCTATTGGAACGTCTTCAAATTCAGGATCAGCTATGAGGCTGTCCCTATCACCGAACGCGATCTTCTTTGCCTCTATAAGGAGGTGCACATATCCGGGGCTATCGGGCCGCAAACTGGCAATATCGTATCCTTCAAGAATATTGAGCATCTCGAGGGCAGTGATACCCTGGCCGTTGGGAGGAAGCTCATAAACCGTATACCCGCGGTAATCGGTTGCTATTGGTTCAACCCAGCTGGTGGTGTGGTCTTCAAAATCTCTGTGAGAGAGAAGGCCGCCATTGCGCCGGGAAGACTCCACGATGGCCTCGCCAATTTCTCCTCCATAAAAGGCCTCAATGCCGTCCCGGGCAATAATGCCATAGGTACGAGCAAGCTCCTTGTTTTGAAAGACCTGCCCCTGCCGAGGAGCCTTGCCATCAATGAGGTAGGTTTTAGAGGAAGCTTCTTGGGAGCGGAGCACCCCTTCCATCTCCCTCCATTCGCCGGCAATAACCTGCGTAACCGGAAATCCGTTTTCTGCGTAATAGATAGCATCCTCAAATAAATCGCCCAGTTGTAACTTTCCACAGCGCTCCACCGCCTGGGCCCAGCCATGCAAGGCACCGGGCACTGTGACAGGCAACATGCCACGCTCCGGTATGGTCCTTATCCCTTGCTCATGGAACCAGTTCCTGGTGGCCTTGTACGGGGCTCTACCACTTGCGTTCATGCCAATAAGCTTGTCCTCTCTGGCCAGGGAGATAAGGGCAAAGGCATCACCCCCAATCCCCACGGAATATGGCTCGACCACACTCAATGTGCTCACCATTGCCACGGCAGCGTCTACTGCATTACCGCCCCTCAATAGGACCTTATAGCCGGTAAGGCTTGCGAGGTGCTGGCTTGACGCCACCATTCCCCGCGGCGCCATCACCACGGATCTCTGAGCAAAACTATTCCATTCCCTCTTTAGATTGTATGAGAAGTCCATATATTACTCCCCCCAAGTCCACAAAGGTAAAATTCAGGCTAGTCACCCTATCGCCTCTGGGACAGGCCTTATGTATAAGATCACAGCACGATTATCGTCAATGTGTTTAATTGGCAGAGCTGAGTTTGTGGAATTCCTTTTGGCAGGTGAGATGAAAGTGCAAGGGCAGTCGGCTACAGACTGTCTGGCTATATCCCTACCCCCATGATTTCGTAGTCTTCATCGAAGCAAATGGCCATGCCTTCTGATTCGGATCGCAGGACCCTTCCGGTGACTTTTATATATGCC
>JABAOC010002010.1_pt1 | contig 28284 bp, 31 predicted proteins | sample 7062161 | NCBI WGS metagenome assembly JABAOC01 (sample SAMN14538625, study PRJNA623070) | marine sediment metagenome | biome: marine biome [ENVO:00000428]; feature: marine pelagic biome [ENVO:01000023]; material: deep marine sediment [ENVO:00002113] | place: India: Gulf of Khambhat ... | reverse complement strand
TTTCATACTCCTCTGGTGAGGGTGCCAAATCGGGCATGTTTGATCCTGCTCTGCCTACTGGTACAAGGTTGTGGAAGACCACCATTCTTGCTTTGTATTCTTCTGCTAGTTTGACAACGTGCTCGTAATCTTTTATGTTGTATTTGGTCATGGTTGTGACTATGCAGTCTAGGATTCCGTTTTCCGAAAGCTTCTTCATGGCGTATAATGCTTTGTCGTAGCTTCCTTTACCTCTTATTTTATCGTTTGACTCTCTGGCGCCATCTATGCTGACCGCCGTATAAACTTCGTTCCGCACGAGTTGGTCCAATCTTTTTTGGTCAAAAGCGAAGCCGCTAGTTATCAAACTTACTCCGAACCCTGTTCTTTTAGCATATTCTATTATGTCAAAAATGTCTTTTCGGATTAATGGTTCACCACCGCTTATGCCGAAGTATGGCGAGCCAAAGTAGTAGATTTCATCAACAATTTTGTACGCTGTTTTGGTATTAACCTCAGCATCTACTGCATATTCAGGTGTGTAACTGCAGTATAGACAGTTGCCCACACACCTTCTGGTACACCGCCAAGTCACCATATATAATGGTGCTTTTTTCATTTCCATTGACCCTCGCACCTCTTTTTTTGAATATTCTTCCCAGTATATCACTTAATCTTGAGCTATTTTTCGATAAAAGCATTTTTGTAAAATTTTCTTGACCAAAAAACCCCAAAACGCCCGTTTCTTAGTCAATTTTTCTTGACCAACAAATTTTTTTTAGTCAATATTTGTTGACTGACTCTTCATATGTGAAAACTAAGGAAATAGTGCATGGAAAAGCTAAAGAGGTAGGTAATAGCAGAACTAAAATGCTCGAACAGATGAAGGTTTGACGCTTTTTATTCCCCGCTCTTCCAGTTTTGATACCACTACACCTTGCTTTTTGTAAGCAGTGAACGCGCAATGCAACTACCCTAACGTTGCGAAGAGTTTATTGGAATCGTAAACCTTTAGCCAGCAAGATTAGCTAACTTATAGGTTTTGCGTTCCTCTAATATTTAAAAGGTTTACCATCACTTTTATTCGTTCAATAGAACCTGTTTCTGTTTCAGTTTTTCATGAGCTACCTTTCAGTTATTGTCTCCCCGGTTTGTCGATGCTTATAAGTAAACTTAATAGCTTGCCTTGTGTATATCAACGAGAACGGTGAAAAAATTGGAAGATTATGGATCACGAGCGCAACAAGGAGGAATGGCCTGGATTCCAGGCGCCACAACGGTCGGAGTTGTATGCGCAGACGGAGTCATATTGGCTTCTGAAAAACGCGTTACATATGGTCACTTAGTCATGAGCAAGGGGGGCAAAAAAGTTTTCAAACTAACAAGCCAAATAGGTGCAGCTTACGCAGGCCTTGTCGGCGATATGCAGGTCCTCACCAGAGAAGTGGAGGCACAGGCCAACCTTTTCAGTATGGAAGTCGGCAGACGGATTTCAGTGAAAGCTACAGCCAAGCTCATGTCCAACATTCTCTTCAACCGCAGATATGCGCCATTAATCACGCAAACGATAGTAGGGGGCTTAGACGATGCAGGTCCATCGCTTTACGTTCTGGACGTTCTGGGCTCGCTGATACCTGACAAGTACGCCGCAGTCGGATCTGGAACAGAAATTGCTATGGGTGTTTTGGAAGAAAGTTACAAAGAAGACTTAACTGTGGAAGAGGCAAAAGCGCTCGTAATACGAGCTGTAAAATCCGCCATAAGCAGAGATGCCCTGAGCGGCGACGGTATAGACTTCCTAATAATAACCAAGAAAGGCGTATCAGAAGAGTCAATAAAGTTTTAAACCAAGTTTTAAACGCGGCATTAACCATCAGCAAAAAAGCCTAAATGGCATTCGCTATGGTTGTGCATTGGAGAGTGGTGGCTTGGCTTTCAAAATAAGTTTAAAAGAAGGAAAATTCCTGGTGAATCTTGCGCGGAACGCGGTGAAAGAATACCTAGCGACAAGGAGAGCTGTCAAAGCTCCAGCAAGCACTCCAAAAAAACTGTTTGAGTTTTGCGGCGTTTTCGTCACAATAAACCGCTTGGAAAACGGGGAGAAAAAACTTCGAGGCTGCATCGGTTACCCCTATCCAACAAATCCGCTGGTTGAGGCGATTATTGATTCTGCTGTGAACGCGGCGACACGGGATCCGAGGTTTTATCCTCTTTCTTCAAACGAGCTTGGCAACGTAGTTTTTGAAGTTAGCGTACTTACTCCACCTGAAATTGTAGAGGTTGGGAACCCTAAGGAGTACCTAGCTAGAATCAAGGTGGGCGAAGACGGCTTAATTATTGAAAAAGGCGGTTACAAAGGACTGCTTTTACCTCAGGTTCCGGTTGAATGGGAATGGTGTGAAGAAGAATATTTGTGTCAGTGCTGCATCAAAGCTGGGCTTCCTCCAGACAGCTGGCTGACGAAAGACACTAAAATCTACAAATTTCAAGCCATAGTCTTCGAAGAGGAATCTCCGAAAGGCGAAGTTAAACGCGTACACCTTGGCAATATATAAGCTTCATTTTGTTTTAAACTGCGTTTTCGATTATTTGCACTGCCCGATTTAGACCTTTAAATTTGGTAGAAAACATATTCAGCTTTTTTGCGTTTCTTGTGAAGAGCTGTTTTTCCTCATCAATCTTTTTGATAGCCACCTTCAATTCTTTCGTGTTTTTAACGGATATTGAACAGTTCAGTTTCTGGAGTTTCTCGGCGTTTCCCATTTGTTCTGGCTGTGTTGGGATACATATACTTGGCTTAGCGTACTTCACAGTTTCAAAACATGTTCTGTGTCCACCACTAAAGACTATTAGCTTGGCATTTCTTAGGGCTTCTTCGCGTTCCTGTTTCGATAGCCAAGCATGTATATTACAATTCCCTTTTTTCACATCAGTTTTTCTGTTGGGTGTTCCTAAACTAACAATACTTTTCGTTTCAAGTTCTTCGAGCACCGGTAGTATCAGTTTTGCCAGTTTGGCTCGTGTTCCATAAGGCCCACTTATCGGGGCGAAAACGTGTTCCTCCAGTCCTTGCTTGTATGTGGTGTCGAGAAAACTTCCCACGAACTCTGTTCTTTCTTCTATGCCTATGCTGTTTAAATCCCCTATATTATATTCACTAACGGTATATGGTGGAGGATTGTCCGGGATTATGATTTTCCTGCATGTTTTTACGTATCGTTCGACGAAACGTTCGCCAGGGTTAAGAAAGGCGGAAAACCCGAAACTCGGTCGTATCAAGTTCGCTATATAAACCGCTGGGAACTTCCATCTTGACGCCATACGAAGTGCGTGCAAATCGCCATCTGCGATTATTAGGTCGGGGTTGATTTTTCGGATGTATCTTCTCAAGTCATAGTAGCGGTGCACGGTCTCCATAGCGGTTGAGGTTTTTATTTCAAATTTATTTTTTTCGTAGTTGAAAATTGGTAGTGGGAATAAAATGTTGATGAGTGATGCTGAAGCTACTATGCCTCTTGCGTTTTCGTACCAAGATACAGGGGTGCAAAGGTAGACGTTTCTAAACTCCTTCAGCAAAAGCTCATAGGCTTTTCCGCCTGAAAAAAAGAACAGGGTATGTCCTTTCTCTCGCAGTTTTTTGCCTAGGGGTATAATTCGGGAAACATGTCCCAAACCGAGTTCAGAGCAGCACAGCATCAGTCGCATAACAACTATATTTAAGAACATAGATTTATTTTATTTATTTCCTGTTACAGAAAAAACAGGTAAATTTTAAACGTTTTTCCTAGCGCCGGTTCAAACTTCCAGCGATTACTTTTATGCGTAACAGATTAATTTCACCATTTCTCATAATGTGAAGGTGCTCATACGTTGCAAGTTTCAGTTCGCTTTTTCACCAGTTTGAGAGAAATCGTTGGCAAGAAAGAGGAAACACTCGATTTTTCAGAAGAGATGAAGGTCACGGTAGACATTGTTCTCAAGACGCTGAAGCAGCATTACGGAAAACCTTTTATTGAATACGTTTATGACCGCGAGACTGGAAACATTAAAGGTTTTCTTCAGCTTCTGGTTAACGGAAGAAGCGCTTCAACTCTTAACGGATTACAAACCAAATTGGAAACTGGTGATATCTTGGCTATTTTGCCTCCGGTCGGCGGAGGATAAATAATAACTATCAGTATTGGAATCTCCAAATTAATCATTGTCTTTCAAGAAGAAGCTAGAAGCCGCCCCAGAAAGGAGTTTTCTTCTGCATAATCTTCACATACTCCATTAGAACTTCCTTTTCCTCGTCTGAAAGCTTGTCTGCATGTTCCTCCATCAACATTTTGGCGTCAGACTCAGTCACCTTTACATAGAGAATATCTTTCTCGAAAACATGTCTACCTACAATAGGCTTGTCCATCGACACAGCAACCTGCATACCCTGTTTGGCTTCGGATACTGCTTTGCCTTTATCTTGAATCTGTTGAACCACACCCATTTCTGCTTCGTCTTCGGCTCTTATGAGCGAGTATTTTGGTTTAAGCTGCCCGCCCAATATTTCCACGCCGAAGATTGCGGGTTTTGCTCTTCGAAAAACGAAGCCAGGCATAACTAAGATTTTTCCAGGTTTAATGAGTTTTTCAAATTCCTGCTCAGATTTTGCCTCACGTTTGGATTTAAACCATTCTAGGTAGTTATCAATTAGGTTATAGATTATTTGGTCTTTAAAAACCTCTACACTAGCGTTAGCTGCTGCTGATTCAGCATCAGGCAAAATTTTAACATTGAAAGCTAAAACCACTCCAAGTAATGGTTCGTGAGCCTTCACTACTGAGGCTTCAACCACGTCACGTTTAGAAATGTCGCCTACATCTGCAATCCTTACCGGCACATTGTTCTGTTTAAGAATTTCAGCAATGGCTTCCAAGGATCCTAAAGTGTCAGCCTTCAGCACTATGCCCTTAATGTCAGTGGCTATTCTGATTTGCTTAAGTTCTTCGGCTACCAGTTTCACGTATTTTGAAGTTTCTTCGGTTGAAGGAACCGCGTACAAAGGTGCTCCTGCAAGCGCACCCTCTAAATCAGCCGCAACTACTTTTACACCAGCCGCTGCGAAGACACATTTAACCGCGCTGAATCTGTCGCGTGGATCTCTGATTTCATCTAGAGGTTTCGGTACCAGGATCGTTCTTATGCGGGTTACAATTGGCTTATCTTTGCCGCCTACAACGATTAAATCGTCTTTTTTAAGTGTACCGTCATAAATTATGCTGTTAAGTGTTAATCCTAACCCTGGTTCTTCCTTGACTTCAAGAATTGATCCCATCGCTGGGCCTTCTGACGTCTGCAACCTTTTTTTAAGATACTGCTGTGCCAAACCGACGAGAACCATCATAAGTTCGGTCATGCCTTCGCCAGTCTTTGCACTGGTAGGAACCAGAGCGATTGTTGATGTGAAATCATTGATTTTGTCAAAACGGTTGGTGCGGAAGCCCTCGCGTGAGAATGTGCCCATAAGTTCGTAGATCTTGTTATCCATACTTTCTTGAACATAAGCGTTCTGAACCGCATATGCTTTCAAGAAAGATGTGAATTGCTGTGGCTTCCAACCTGAAATTCTGTCAATTTTGTTCACTGCCACTATGAAGGGTGTTTTGCGGGCTTTCAGGATTTCAATACACTCATAAGTTTGTGCTTCAAACCCCTTCAAAACGTCAACAACAAGAATAGCTATATCGGCTACGCTCCCGCCTCTCCGCCTTAAATTAGTGAAAGCCTCGTGTCCAGGAGTGTCGACAATCAATAAGCCTGGAATTTGAATGTCACCTTTAAGTAGGGAAAGATACGGTCCAATTAGCTGCTTAAGTGTCTCAACAGGAAAAAAGCTTGCGCCTATGTGCTGCGTTATTCCGCCTGCCTCTCTCGCCTGAACACTTGTTCGTCTAATCCTGTCTAAAAGCAAAGTCTTGCCAGTATCCACGTGTCCTAGAACGCATACTATAGGCTGACGGATAGGCATTTGAATTATTCCTTCTGTTTTTGCTACGCATAAGCTTGACTGAACGAAAAATAATGCGGCTTAGGTTTATAAACACTCAGCCCAGAGTAGGATAAAATTTTTAAGTTGTTGCAACCGTTTGCACAGAGAGGTGAAAAAACATACCTTACTGTACTAAGTGTGGTGCCTCTCTTAAAGAGGATGATAAGTTTTGTCATGTCTGCGGCGCGTCAGCCGTTAAAGTCACCCGCGAAGAATACACTGTTTCATCAAGCAACCTCGTTGAACGAGTAAAAGAACTCCTACATGAAGGAAACGTTACAAGAATAATCGTAAAAGACGAGAAAGGAAAACAGCTGCTTGAGATTCCAGCCACTGTAGGGGTAATAGGCGCGGTTGTTGTTCCTTGGCTGGCAGCTCTAGGTGTAATAGCTGCATTAGTTGCTAATTGCACAATAGTAGTGGAGAGAAGAGAGTAACTACTATTCTCGCGGTTTGACGATAAGCAGAAACAGGCCAATAAGCATAACGACGATGCCTAAAAAACCGAAAAGTCCTGTAAAACCACCTAAAGCAACAGTGCTAGTTAGCGTGAAGTAAAGGAATAAAGCGCCAATAATGGTGAGAAGAAGCCCGAAAAATTTCTCAGCTAGCGATACCCAGAATGTGTCTCCTTCACTCATAACCGTTCCATCCTTTCTTTTTAATGTGGTTTCTACATAAAAAAGCAACAGTTATTTTATACTTTCGATTGCAAACTTTGCTTGCTAAAGACCTAACATGAATGAATCTTTTTTTAGATTGTTGTGGTGGAACAGTTTTTCAACAAGGGCATTGTTTTTCATTGAATCAGATTATGTTTCGAAAGGTGCGTTTTTCCTCAATAAGAGACAAGCGTATGCGGATTGTTGTCTTGTTTCCGATTATACTGTACTTGTGAAGTTTTCGCCCCTCAGGAATCCTATCCACCAATCCACATTTTACAAGAGTCTCCAAGTTTCTCCAAAGCCCTTTCTTTGCTCCTTTTTTCAACCCCATTTTTTCAAACAATTCGTTCACAGTCATAAATGAACCATGCTTTTGATAATGTCTAGCAAGTTCAATCAGAATCTCTCTATTCCGCTTAGAACCTAAAGCATTCAGAGTTTTCTCAGTTAGCTCTTCTGGAACAAACAAGCTCTCATGGGTGCCAAGAATCGTTTCCATGGACTGGTAATAAGGTTTTATGAAATCCCAATAGCATTTGAGAACAAGCCGTTTAAGTTCACGGGATGCAAACTCGCCTTTTAGGTATTTTTGCTCGGCAAGTTTAGTCCAACACGCTTCGCAATCTTTGATTTGGGGCTTTTTAACAAAGGGGCGAATTATGTTTCGCAAAAGATAATCAAGGAATTTCAAGGAAACATTTTCCCGCTCATAGATTTTACGGCTAATGTCAGTGTAAGAATCGCTTATAAACAAGGTTTCATCCGGATTCAGGTCTCTAGAGTGCAAGTACCTCATGAGACTGCCTGAGACCGCAACAGGATCTGGTAAAACAATTGTTGCTGGATACTCGATGCCTTGATCTGCGCAGATCATTTTTTTAAGAACAGAAAGTCCCGCATTTGACTTGTCAAAAAAGTTGTACGACGCTCCCAAATAACCTAGGGATTCCAGACCCCAGCTTACATATGGGTATTTTTTGATTTCTGTTCCAAGTTTATTTCTCTCGAATAGATAAATGCGTAGAAGATCTTTCTCGTAATATGTGAGCGGGTATTCCTTATTTGTTAGCTTAACTTTATTCTTTTCCAGAAGTTTTTCTGGCGTATTGATCTGTCCAAGTATTGACTGGAGGCTTTTTTCAAATTCAAGTATTCTCAAGATACTATAGACGTCTCTTTGAATTTCAATCCTGTCTTCAACAATTACTACCCGCGCACTTGGAGTGAATATGCCCTGAAAGAAGTTATGTGCCTCTGCAACTCTTTCTCTGATGTCTCCCCGGTGATAACCTCGACCTATATCTCGCAAGGCTCCAATGTATACTGCAGGGTTTACTGAATATCCGCTGTGGATAAGGTGCTCTGTGAAAAAGAGCGGGAAAAAATGTTTAAGTTGTGCCACTTCCAAATCGGCGTGAAACGCAACAACGATTACAGAATTCATTTTTTGCCTTTTCCAATGCTCACCTACACCCTCTATAACTCGAATATTTCCCATATCGGGGAATCTTTGTTTAAACCATGTTTCAGTTAATAAAGGAAGGGGAACGGCTTCCCTTGCATTCTCTTGGTTAACCATGTTCATCATCATCTCTTTTACTTGTTACATTTATTCCATTTAGCGTAGATCATAGTAACACTAATTGTAACTAAACTACTATATTTTAAGTTATCATTAGTTATATATAAGGCTAAGTCATACTAAATGTGACTAAAATCGAAATATACTCTCTTTTATAACCCTAAAAAATAACCCTCACCGTAACAATGTACTAATGTAGCAAAAAGAGGAGTAACAAATGGCGGCAATTACTCATAAAGACGCGGACGAGATCAAATCCGGAATAGTCAACATACATAGATTACTGGAGCTGAGAAAGCTACACGTGAAATGTGTGAGCGCTGGAAAAAGGTGTGCTTGTTGTAATAGTTTTTGCAAAGAGCTAGGCCTACAAAAGCAAACCAGACGTTTCATGCAAAAATACTTTATTTAAATCCGCTGAAGCCTGCAATTTTTCTATTCAAAATTTCTGCGATGAACAGATATTAAATGATAAATATGCTTGTTTTGGGAATAACCGATGTAGCAACAGCAGCCAAAGCTTTGAAAAAAGTGAAACTGTTATTTCTTCTTTTTACCTTTACTTTTTTCGTACAATTTATCTGGCAAATATTTATCTACAATATAAGTCAAACCGTATCTGCTGAAAGCTTCTTGCTCCGCCTTTCGCCTGATTTTCAAGAACGTTTTGATTTCTCTCTGCAACAGCGGGTCACCTTGGTATCGCGGGTCCTTTTGCAACTCGTGAAGTCGTTTGATGTCTACGTCGTCCAGTGGATCAGTGGGAAGCTTGTAATTAACTATATCTGAAGCCCAAACGCCACTCCAAACAGCATCAGGCGTGGTTAAATCGCGTAGGTGCGCAGCATTGGCTGAACCAGAAATTATGACCATAGCAATGTGCATTCCCCAAGGGTCGCCATCGGTGAAAATATGTACTGGTATTTTTAGCTCGTCATGCAAGCGTCGTATGAAATATCGTGTTTGTCTGGGTGCTTGACCAGCCGTTAGAACCAGCACGGCGTTGTGCTTCTTGTGTACGTTTTCTTCAATAAACCTCGTGAATAAGCCACCTTTTTCTATGGCTATGACTTTGTCTGCTGTGGTGTTTGCGAATTCGGAAGAAGTTAACGCAGGACCAATCAAGACGCCGTCAGGGTGCGACGATAAATTCAAGGTTTTACCTTCATAACCTGGAACCGTATACTCTATGGTTAGGTCGCCGAAAACCGCTGACCGTTCTTCAGGGAAAATGTTAAAATCTTCTCTGGAACGGCCAGTTGCCGTTTCCAAATCGGTTATTATGTTGTTCGATTCTTGTTGGTCCTTGAAGGTCATGTTGTAAGCTTGGGCGGAGTAATAGACGTCTCTCAGGGTTGAGGTTTTACGGTGAAACGTCAGCTCATTCGAAAACATAGCAGCCCATGCTAACTGCGTGAACGGTTTCACGTGGCGTATATTCCTTGCGCTTCGGGTAACGCGTTTTTCACCTAGAATATACTGGCGAACGTCAGGATCGTAGTGAATATTTTCTGTGGAACGACTGGGCATGGTGATAGTTGGGAAGACGCCGCTGTCCAGTTGATCATAAATTTGTATGCCTAGCTTCTTCAGGCTGCCCATTATCTCGTTTTTCTTCTCGGCCATAACTCCTTTACTTTTCTTTAGTGTCATACTTCTGCACACTCTTTATCAATTTTTGAATATCGGGACGTTTCTCTTTTCCAGCCAGAGTTGTTGAAAATTCGGCGATTCTGGGTAGGTATTTGGCGAAAACGCTAAGCCGCCTTTTCTCCCGGTCTACGTGTTCTCGTTTGGATAAGAAATGCTGGAGTTGACGGCTGACTTCACGAAGCGCATTCGCCACTTCTTTTCTGACTTCCGGTCGGTCGGCGATGAATTCTTTCCCAACGGTTTTGTAGGGTACTTTAGTGCTGCAAATGTGCACAACGATGGCTATGGGCATATCAGGCGAAACCTTATACCTACGCCAGTTCATGGAATTTATCACCCTGTACGAAACATCGCTAGCTTCATCGTAAAGCAATGGAATCTTGTTAGCAAAACGGTAAATGAGGAAGCTATTTTTTCGGGGAATATCGCCGCCATATGCAATACCCAACTCAATAATGAACGGATGACCTGCGTAAGTTGAGGGTTTACGTTGCTTAACAACCAAGTATTCAGGATTCAACTCTTTCAGGATTCCTGTTTTCAAAAGCTCTTCACCTAAAGGAGACAGACAGGTTGCGTCTGGTGGCAAGAATTGTTTAAACTTTTTTAGGTGCTGCATTAGACTGACAATTTCTTGGTGCGAGAGTTTTTTTGGTTTCTTTGATGGGCTAAATGTTAATAGTTGACCGCACCGGGGGCAACTAGGTCCTTTAGTCCAGTTTATATCATTATGAGACAGTTTACCATGTTTCTTGCAGGAAGCTGTTGTTAAGCCGCTGAACACTTGGAACTTTTGTGCGGTTATGTCACCTACCCTATGAAAATGGTTTTTCAAAAACTCCTGCATGCTCTTATATGGAGTTATTTGAATGAGCCTTTGGAGAAGCTCTACGTCAACGCCATATGGGTGTGGGTCAGTCTCTTTTGGTGGTTCAGGCATGTTCATCGTGGCTCGGATGAACTTATAGAGCCTACCTTTAGGATCAACGAAAGTCAAGTTCGCATATGGATTTACCATAGCAGTCTGCTTGAAGTACTCTAGAATCTTCGATCTAGCCCGCAAATAGTCGCCTTCAATGGCGAACTCCACGATTGTTCCGCGCCAACGCTCCTTGTTTATAAGCACTTTACGGTCAAGGATTAAGGGGCGGTTCCTCTGGATATCAATCATAAGCTTGAAAGAATAAATTTTAGCTGAACCAGTGCTGGAAGTCACGTAAGCAGGCTGGTGCGTCATGATTTGCCCGTATAGCACAGCCATTTTTCCACCCAAGCCAAAAGTGCCTCTCATCTGTTTCAGTTTGTACTTTGAACCGTACAACACTTGACCGAACGCTGAAGGAATAAACCGCGGTTGGATTCCGCAGCCATTATCCTCAACTCTTAGCTTGTAAATTTGAGTATCTTGGCTTGCTTCGGCCTCAAAAGAAAGGCGTACATAAATGTCTGGTGGTATTTTGAGGCTTTCAGCTGCGTCCAACGAGTTCTCCACAAGCTCCCTAATCGCCGCAAATATTGCGCGAGACGGATTAGTGAAACCAGCGATGTCACGATTACGGTAGAAAAAGTCAGATGCGCTGATTTCTTGGAAGATTACCTGCCCCACTTCTAGCCTCCACCATTCTGGTCCTTTCTAATTATGATTCGGTTACGTTATTGTTATGCTTATTCTTTAAGTTAACTACATTTTTCATAGTAACTTCTCGACTTAGAAAAACCCCTGTCTTTATTTCTGCCTAAGCCGCGTATAATAGTACTCACCAAGATCCTTCTGGAACGTATCCATTCTAGAGTCTTCCTTGTTAACTCTAGGTCGCCTTGTGACTGAGTCTCTGCGGAAAGTGACGTTCATTTCTTTCAGGAAAATGTTCATGCCTTTTCTCAAGCTGGTGGGCGAGCTCGTGATGCCATTCACGCCAGGTTCTCCGCCGAAAATCATTAGCCTGTCAGCTATAAAGTCTTGAGTTACAACATCATGCTCAACCACAAAAGCGGGAACGTTTCTGGATTCAATGACTCTTCTAATAGTTCGAGCCATGTTCAATCTCTCTTCCACATCCAAGTATGCGCTGGGTTCGTCCAGTAAGAACAAATCCGCTTCACGGGACAAGCAAGCGGCAATGGCGACTTTCTGCAGTTCCCCTCCGCTAAGCTCCATGATGTACCTGTCCAATAGCATGTTAAGCCTTAAAGGTCCAAGGATTTCTGTTTTGTACCAGCTTGAAGTGAAAGTCTTTTTAGCAATGCCCATAAGCAGTTCCTGCACTGTGCCCTCATATTCTGACGAGATATACTGAGGTTTATAGCTTACCGTTACCTCGCCAAAATTTTGTTTGTCGTCTGACTCCTCAAGCCCCGCCAGAATCTTCACGAAAGTGGTCTTTCCTATCCCGTTAGCACCAAGAATCCCAATTATTTCTCCCCGCTTGATTTCACCCGGCTCCGCAACAAGCTTGAACCCTTTAAATTTCTTCTCAATCCGCATCCAACTCAGCAGTGTTTCCCCGGCCCCTGCACCTACGGCTGGTGGCTTCTCATGGAAAATTATAGCTTCCCTACGAAACATAATATTCTCATCGGGAATGAAACCCTGCAGGTAAATGTTTATGCCCGTTCTCACACCATGCACATGCGAAACCACGCCGTAGACACTCGGATCGCCGTAGAAGATGCAGATTTGGTCAGATAAATAATCAATTATGGCCAAGTCGTGCTCAGCCACAATAATAATTTTCTGCTGCTCCTTGAGGCTTCTTATAGCTCTAGCAACCTGCAGACGTTGCTTCACGTCAAGGTAGCTGGATGGCTCGTCGAAAAGGTAAACGTCTGCCTCTCGGCTTAAGGTCGCAGCCATTGCCACGCGTTGCAGTTCGCCTCCGCTAAGCACCGCCAAAGGCCGTTCCCAAATCTTATGAAGCTCAAGATTCTCAGTCAATTTATCCAAACAATTTCTCTCATTAACCTTCTCTAGAAGGTCGCTAACTTCGCCTGAAACGGCTTTAGGAATCTTATCCACGTACTGCGGTTTATGAGCGACCTTAAGCTTACCCTCGCTTACCTTCTGAAAATACTCCTGAAGTGCTGAGCCCCTATAAAACTGGATTATTTCTCTCCACTCGGGCGGTTCCTCGAACCGTCCCAGGTTGGGTTTGTATTCACCTGACAGCACCTTCAAGGTGGTAGTTTTGCCTATACCGTTTTGACCAAGCAAACCCAGAACAGTGCCTGGAGAGGGCATTGGCAACCTGAAAAGCTTGAATGCGTTGGGTCCAAAACGGTGACTGCAATCCTTATCCAACTCGTCAGGCAAGTTTACTATGCTAATGGATTTGAAGGGGCATTTTTTGACGCATATACCGCACCCGCTACAAAGTACCTCGGAAATGACGGCTTTGTTGTGTTCTATCTTTATAGCTTCCACTCGGCTACGTGCCATAGGGCAGAAACTAATACATGCCTTATTGCATTTTTTTACTTTGCATCTGTCAGAGTCTAGTACGGCAACTCTAGTCATGGCAAACTCGAAATATGAAAATCAACTTGTAAGTTATAAAGATGGGCCCAAAAATTATATTGAAACATAGGGGTAGACAAGCAACATAGAAAATATATTGTTGGAAAGTTAGATTTTCTGGCAATTATTACCATTCCTCTTCTTCCCATTCTTCATCTTCGCCTTCTTCCCATTCGTCTTCTTCAAAAACCATTCTGTTCACCTCCATATCTATTTGGATGTAATGTAGCGTAGTCTAGAGCGTTTTAAACATTTTTGTTCGTCAATTGTCGAAATCTCTTCGGAATTTCTCCGTAAACATTCATGCTTTTCTATTTGTTTTTCTCTATTTACTCCGAGCTGATACTACTTGAAAAAGAATCAAAATGGATAAATCCGCGTCTGCCTGATTATAGCATGGGATGATGTTAGGCGACGGCTGCGAGCGGTAAGCTGTGAGAAAAGCCATAAACCTATACTGACCCCTAAAGCAAACCTTTACTGAAGCTGAAAATCGTGCTTAAAGATTTCAACATTTTAGCCACAACTTCACGTGGAAAGGAGAGACAGATGCAATCTGAACTGACTTATCTGCTCAAGGATGAACTGGGAGACTCTGTACCAATGGTCGGCAAGACGGGAATTCGAGGTTTAGTAGTAGCAAAAACCTGTTTCAATCCCTGCGTTGCAGTAGAAAAGTTCCGAGCTATTCTTCAGGAGCATCCCTACAAATTCCGCTACGCCCTACGAATAATTCCCATCGAAAAAGTTGTGCCAACTAATTTGGACGAAATAAAAGGTGCAGCCACAGAACTTGCCTCCAACATCGAAGAAAGCGAAACCTTCAGAGTCACAGTTGAAAAACGTTTCACAAATCTACACTCTAAAAACCTTATAGAAGCAGCCGTCTTAGGTATTGAAGCAAGTGGTAGCGAAAGAAAAGTTGATTTGGAAAACCCTGACAAAATCATGCTTATCGAGGTTATCGGTGGTTTGACAGGCATGGCTGTCATAAAACCCAATAATGTTTTGGCTGTTTTAAAAGAAAAAATGCGCTAAATCTAAAGGCGAGTCTGCAACAACGCCATTCTTTCTATAACAAGGTCAACTAAACAGTCTATGACGTCTCTCATTTCTAAAACCGCTTCAAGCTCAACAGCGTTTATCCCGAAAGAATCACGAATCCTCTCTGCCTTATCGTCTGAAACCTCAAGAACATCGTCATCGGGTTCCTTTCCGACCCGCTTCGATATCACTGAAAGACTAGCTTGAACAGACTCAGCGCCATCACCAATTATAACCACCGCGACATTAGTAGAGGAACATTTCACTCCCATTATATCTATAGCCTTTTGAATCTGCCTTTGAGCTGACGCATAGAGCATAGTTTCCATAGCCACGCTCTTGGATACGTTCAATTCTTGTTTAAAAGCAAGCAGCGCGTTCAAAACTGCAAAGTACAAATGCTGCCAAGAGGCTACTGATCCAGCGTCAAAAAACTGAACCCAAACGTTTTCAGGCAGGTTCATACGCTTTTTCTTAACGAATTCTTCCGAATTCTCAATTTTCAAGTTTCTGAATCCTGTGATCTCTAGGAACTTTTCAGCTTCCTCAATGTACTTCAGCAATTTCCAGCCTCAAACATTTTTTTCAAGACTTCTTCAACCTGCAATTGGCCAATCCCACCTTTACAAGTTTTCACATTTGCATTAATCTCTTCACGTTTCTCCAATATTTTCTTGATTGTTTCCTTTGTATGAGAAAATAAAATTGTTGAAAACTTATAAGCTTAAACGTCAATCGTGATTTTTCGTTGTTTGAGCAGCTCTTTCTCAATCGTAATTGCCCTGGTTCATAATGAAAAGTGCTACATTTCGAATCATTTGAGGCGCAAGATAGAACATCCTTATATGAGAAAGGTTTTTACTTTAGTTGTTGTATGAGAGAGAGCAATAGCGTATAGAATAATACGAGGTTAAATGTTATGTCCGTATTTGCAGCACCAGGAGCATATGATCGTGCAATAACAGTTTTCTCGCCAGATGGCAGGCTCTTTCAAGTTGAATACGCCATGGAGCTAGTAAACCGTGGTGCCACAATCATTGGAATCCAATGCGCAGAGGGAGTAGTTATAGGCTCGGAAGAGAACATCGAGCCCCTTGAAGAAGCAGAATATTCATGGAAAATCTTCAAGGTCGATGAGCATGTAGGCGCTGCCATAGTAGGCTTAAGCTCCGACGCTAGAGTACTAATTGATCAAGCGCGGATATACGCGCAGAGCAATAAGCTAACATATGATGAACCCGTAGACGTGGAAGTTGTAACCAAAAGGATATGCGACATACAGCAGATGTACACGCAGCATGCGGGTGTGAGACCCTTCGGTGTTTCAATAATCTTCGGCGGAGTTGACAAAACGGGGTCGCATGTTTTTGGGACTCATCCCAGCGGAACCTATAGGGGATACAAAGCCACAGCCTTGGGAGCTGGAAGAGAAACAGTATTGGCGATATTAAAAGATGAATACAACGAAAACCTGAGCTTGGAAGAAAACACTAAGCTTACAATAAAGTGTCTAGTAAAAGCTTTAGAAGCGAGGCAATTAGCGCCCAGAATAAAAATCGCTGTTATCTCGGCCACAACAAAACAACTGCAAATGCTGACTGACGAGAAAATCGAAAGCTATATCAAAGAGCTGGGTTCGAGCAAGTGACAACTTAATGAGTGAGAAGTATACAATTGCGCGTTTAACAAAAGATAATGAGCATTTTGAAATTCTGGTGAAACCAGACAAAGCATTAGACTACCGTACTGGAAAAAACGCTCGAATAGCAGAAGTTTTAGCAGCTGAAATCATCTTTGCGGACGCAAACAAAGGCACCAAGGTTTCAGAGGAGCAGATGAACAAAGTTTTCGAAACTACGGATCCGTTAAAAATCGCAGCTGAAATACTGAAAAAAGGCACACTTCAGCTGACAACAGAACAAAGGCGCACGATGTTAGAAAACACAAGAAAACAAATCGTAGATTTCATATCAAGACAAGCAGTTGATCCTAAGACTAATCTTCCCCATCCGCCTTTACGAATAGAAAACGCCATGGAACAAATCCGCTACCAAATAGATGCGCACAAGCCTGTTGAAGAACAAGCCAGAGACATAGTGAAACTTCTAAGGCCAATTTTGCCTTTGAAAATCGAGCAGATTTCTGTGAGAGTCCGGATACCTGCCGCGTATTCAGCAAAAGCTTATGGTGCAATTAAGAGTACCGGCGAAATCAAAAAGGATCAGTGGCTTTCAGATGGTTCATGGCTAGGTGTAATAGAGATGCCTGCTGGCGCATACGCTTCGTTTCTCAACAAACTTGGAAATATTACAAAAGGAAATGGAGAAGCGAAAATACTTTCCTAACAAACTTAAATTGGAGGTTAATGAATTATGCCAACATATTTTGAAAAGAAGCAGCTTGTAACGCCCGGAGAGATGCTTGCTGAAGGCGACTACATAGCTGGAAGCAATACGTACGCTGAAAATAACAAAATCTACGCCTCAAGAATCGGACTTGCGGACTTTAATAACAAGCAAGTAAACGTAGTCGCTTTGCGGTCATTTTATTTTCCGAAGGTAGGCGACATAGTCATAGGTACAGTCTTGGAAGTTGGATTCACCGGCTGGACTGTCGATATAAAGGCACCCTACACGGCTCTTCTAAGAGCCTCAGACCTTTTGAGCAGGCCATTCAAACCGCAAAACGACGAGTTATCGCAAGTCCTCAGCGGGGGCGACTTAATAGTTGCTAAAATAGCTTCATACGATAGAGCCCACGACCCTCAGCTCACGGTTGGCGAGCCAGGTTTGGGAAAAATAACCCGAGGACAGATAATTAAGGTAACTCCAACGAAGATTCCCCGTGTTATAGGCAAAAAAGGCTCAATGATTTCTATGATAAAGCAGCAGACAAATTGCCAGATAATTCTCGGGCTCAATGGAGTTATCCTGGTTACTGGAAAGAATCCAAACGACGAGGAACGCGCCTTGGCGGCGATCCAAAAGATCGAAGATGAATCCCATACAAGCGGTCTAACAGACCGTATCACACAATTTCTGAAAGAAGAAAAAGAAAAAACTGGAGGTAAAAATAATGAATGAAAAACCTGAAAAATTGATGGATAAAAAAGGCTTAAGATTAGACGGTAGAAAAGCAAACGATTTAAGACCAATAAAAATTGAAGTAGGCATCTTGCCAAACGCCGATGGATCAGCATACATAGAACATGGAAAAAACAAGATTTTGGCTGCGGCATTTGGTCCTAGAGAGATGCATCCAAAACACTTGTCGCGTCCAGACCGTATGGTATTGAGATGTCGCTACCACATGGCGCCCTTTTCAGTAGGTGAACGCAAGTCACCAGCGCCTTCAAGAAGAGAAATAGAGCTTTCAAAAGTAATTAGGGAGTCCCTTGAACCCTCCTTGTTCTTAGAATATTATCCGCGCACTGGCGTAGACGTCTTCATTGAAGTTTTGCAGGCGGACGGCGGAACAAGGTGCGCAAGCATAACTGCTGCTTCGTTGGCTTTAGCAGACGCGGGCATTCCCATGCGCGATTTGGTGGTTGCTTGTGCAGCTGGCAAAGTTGAAGATAAAGTGGTTCTAGACCTTTTTGACATTGAAGATAAAGTAGGCTCAGCTGATGTTCCAGTTGCTTTCATGCCCAATTTGAACGTGGTTACTTTGTTGCAGATGGATGGCATACTCACGCCTGAAGAGTTTGAGAAAGCAGTTAACATGGCGATTGAAGGATGCCGAAAGATTTACGATTTGCAAAAGGAAGCGTTAAAAACGAAATATATTCTTATCGAGCAGAAAGAGGAGGTTGAAGAGTAATGTCATCACTAGTAACGCGTGTGAGGCTTAAGCAGATAGAACAGTTAATTGAGAAGGAAAAACGTCTTGATGGAAGAGGCTTTTATGACTACAGAGAAATTAAAATTGAGCAGGGCGTCATTGAAAAAGCAGAAGGCTCAGCTCGAGTTCTGCTGGGAAAAACTGAGGTTCTAGTTGGAACAAAAGTTGAAACTGGCACGCCGTTTCCAGATATGCCCAATGATGGAGTGCTAACGGTTAATGCGGAGCTCGTGCCCTTAGCATCGCCAGATTTTGAGCCCGGACCGCCAGATGAAACCTCTATCGAGTTAGCTAGAATAGTTGACAGGGGCATACGCGAGTCTAAAGCTATAGATACGGAAAAGTTGTGTATTGAGTCTGGAAAGAAAGTTTTTGTTGTTTTCGTTGATGTTTATGTGCTTAACTACGATGGAAACTTGATAGATGCTTCAGCTTTAGCTGCTGTAGCAGCGTTGATGAACACCAAGATGCCTAACTACGAAGTCAAAGGCGACGAGGTAATAATTAAGCAGGGTTACACGCCGCTTCCAATGAAAAGCCACCCGATAACAGTGACTCTCGGAAAAATAAATGACAAGCTGATTGTTGACCCGTGCTTGGAAGAGGAGCAGGTTATTAACGCGAGGCTGACCATAGCGTTCAACGACGAAAATAACATTTGTGCTATACAGAAGGGCTGTGCAGGCTATTTCACTCAGGAACAGATTTTAGAGGGAATGAAGATGACAAAAAAGAAAGCTGCAGAACTGCGAAAAAAAATGAAGTGGTGAAAACTTGGGAAAAACAAAAAAGGTTGGCCATGCTAGAGGCTTAGGAGCCCGTTACGGGTCCAAAGTAAGAAAAAGGTATATTAGAGTAACGGCGGGACTTAAAAAAGCTCACAGATGCCCACAATGCGGCTTCGTAAGAGTTAAGCGAGAAAGCGTCGGTGTCTGGAAATGCAAAAAATGCGGTTACACATTTGCCGGAGGTGCCTACACGCCTTCTACAAAACTCGGTGTCGTAGCTAAACGTGCAGCCAAAGGCACAATCGCAGGGGAAATAAGCGCCCCACTTCCCGCAGCAGACGAAGAAACAGCCTGATTCCCAATCTATTTTCTTCACATTTTTCGTACATAGCAACATTTTTTAAAATGCCAAACGCCCAATTCAATAACTGGTAGCTTGAAAATGAAAGCTAAAGCAATAGTGCGTTTGCAGTTACCTTCAGAAAAACAGTTAATTTCACTTGTTGACGCTTTAACGCCTGAAGCTGAACGGCCCGTGAATTTCCGGGCGCGAGCGGTTCTGGAAAGAGAAGGTGATATTGTGATTCTGAAGGTTGAAGCCAAAGATACCGTTGCCCTACGCGCAGCATTGAACGCCTACCTAAGATGGATAGGCTCTGTGTTGAATGTTCTGGAGGTCGTTAAACATGCTTCATAATTCATTAAAAAGTAAAGGTAATATGAGTGTTTCACAAGAAAATTGCTCTAGGCTTCATTAATGCAAAAGACCTGTTTGGTAATTGGACAATTTCTGAGACATCGTCTTCAACTCGCGCAGAGAGAGGTTCTTGGATCTTTTCCATTGGTTTTGATTGAAGCATCTGCCTAGAGCTACTACCATAATAAGTTTATCGGTTTATTTCTTGAAATTTACTAGTTAAGCTCCAGCTTTCATCAAAGCTGCTAAAATCGAGCCTTTGTTACTGCACATAACGTTACTTCTGCAGTGGAGACACAGAAAAGCAAATCGTCAATTGTTGCGATAAACGTGGCGAGTTTTCCTTTATTTCTTACTTCAGTGAGTACGCAATTGTCTTTTGTAATGGTTTTGATGGTTAGTTCTGTTAGTGTTTGGTAGTTGTCCGGAGAGACAGCGTTGGCTATGGCTTCGGCGGTTTTATGATCGCTATATTCAAGCGTTATCATTGCTTCCACTGTCTTCACCTTTCAACTGTTTTTCAATGAGGTTGTTGACGGTAACTATGAAATTATCAGTTTGGTCTATGGGTACTTGGGCACCTGCGGCTACGTTATGTCCCCCGCCTTTTCCGCCATATTTCTCTGACGCTGCGCGCATAACATCCCCGAGGTTGATACCTTTGCTAAGAGCCAAGGCGGTGGCTCTGGCTGAAAACTTCGCTGTGTTTTTTTCTTCGATCTTAGCAAAGGCTAAGAGCGGTTTTTCAGGACTTGAGAGACCAGAAACTAGTATAGAAGATATAGTGCCGATTATCTTTTCGTTTATGAATGTCTCACCGTAAACAACATAAATATGCTCAAGTTCCCTCATTCGTTCAGGTTTTTCCATGACCCAGCTGAGGTATGTGCTGATGTTTTTCCTGTAAACATCTAAGACCTTGTTGGCTTCTTCAAGCGCTCTGCCTCTGTCGCCCATGCAGATGGCTATACCGAGGCTGGGCCTGTCCAAGCGTCCTGTGGAGTTCAGCACCACCGCGAATTCTCGGGCGTCTCGGAGCGGAGTCCATGGCTCCTCCCGATTCAAAACATAAACATTGCCTATTAGGCTCTCGACATCAGTGTGCAATCCTCTCGCAATCAAGTGATCGGCGAGAGCGCTGGAAAGCTTCTTCTTTTCATTTTCAGTCAAGTCTCTTAACGCACGCCACTTTTCGCCATCCTTAAGCTTTATGTCTATACTCGCTAGGAAAGCCAAACATTTGTCTTCTTCTCCACTCAAGCCTGGGATAAACGGGGTGGTTGCGGAGGCAAGGGCTCTCTGTATCGCTCGGGTTTCTCTACCGAAGAAAGTTAAGTCCTTTTCCACCGTAACCAGCTTCGCTGCGACCGCGTCTTCAACTATTAATGCGTTTAAACCGTGAAGTTTTCTTTGCTCATTCTTGTCCTGCATATCTCCTAAAGCGCCCACAAGTGCTATGTCCGCTAAATCCACGTTCTTCGCGTTAACTGCTCTAGCTACAAAATAGGTTACTCCGGACCCGCTGACTTCTGTAGCTCCATCTATGCCACATAAATGCGGGTTAACCTGCACGATATTCTCGTTCTCGATGTCACCGCTTACTTGATGGTGGTCTAGAATAAGCACTTTGACGTCCGGAATTTTCTCGTTCAGCAGCTCAAGATAACCGCTTCCGAAGTCTGTAAAGATAACAAGTTGCGGTTTGTCCGCCTCAATCTCACCGATTATTTTATCGTCAACCCACTGCGTTACCCTCAGCCTGAACTGGGCGTTGAGCTTGAACAGCGCTTTTCCAATAATGCTTGCTGCTGCAACGCCGTCCGCGTCTAAATGAGAGAAAACATGAATGAATCCATCTTTCTCCACGGTTCCCACTATGACATTCGCTGCTTGAGCAGCTGATGCTAAAAAGCGTTCTGTTGGCGCTTGATCTTCAGCCATGTTAATTCACTCTTTGCCTAAAGGAGAAATCAAGATTTAAAGCTGGTGCTAAATAGAATTACTATGCAAAAGAAAAGTTAAACGAATTTTAGCCGTGGAGCAATGTCAAGTTATTGAAGCTACTTTCGCCTTGTATTTCCACTTCTTGGGGAGAACCCCTGTTCTTTTGTAATATCTTGAAAGCTTATGTATTCTTGCTTCGATAACTTGCATTGAGCGTTTGTTATGCAAGTCTTTCTTATTCTTGTCCATGTGAACCGCAAGACCCTGCGCTTTCTTAACCAAATTGGCCAGGTCTTCTGGCATAGATGGGGCTAATCCTGTCGCGTCAAGTATATCACTTATGCTTTTTCCCGTTATGGGTTTCACTAGTGGAATAGCATATTGATCCCTAAGAATTGTGCCTATCTTGCTTAGTGAATGCCCTTCCTTCGCTAGTCTAATAATGAAGGCTTCCACCTCTTCAGGCTGGTATTTACACCAGCTCGGAGGGCGCCTGCTAACAGGTCTTGTTGAATGTGCTCGTCCTTTTTCCTTTTTCGGCATCTTCACACCTTAAGCACTATGACCCACGGAACACGAATATTTAAAAGTAGCTGAACTCACAATCGAAAATATTTCGAGGCTGTATAAGATTTAGATTCAATCTAGCTATGAAAAAATGGGCAAAAGACCATTATAACACAAACTTAATTCTTCAAGGATTACTGAAAACTTTTATACCATTTGGCGAATTTACGGACAGCCTTTGCACGGTGCGAAAAACAGTTCTTCTCTTCAAGGGTCATTTCCGCAAACGTCTTAACGCTCCCATCAGGCTGAAAGACTGGATCAAACCCGAAATCTGATTTATTGTTTCCTATGCGCTCTCTAATAGTTATCTCGCCTTCTGCCTTATCGTCAAAAATTATTGGAGCTTCTGCTTCGTTATCGCAGTATGCTATAACCGAACAGAAACGGGCTTTCCTGTTTTCCACGTTTTCCATAAGCTTCAGCAAGCCTTCGTTACCAATGGTTTCGTATGCGTAAGCCGCGTACGGACCAGGAAACCCTTTTAGCTCTTCTATAAAAAGCCCCGCATCCTCTATAATAACTGGCAAATTACATCGTTTGAACACTTCTGTGGCGCATGTCTGCGCAATTTCCGTAAGGCTATCACTTTGCAATTCAGTTTCTTTCATTCTGAGCATGCCCACAGCTATGTCAAGTTTCGTTAATATGTGCCGGACTTCGTGGAACTTGTGATTGTTACCCGTGGCGAAAAACACAACTCTGCCTTTAAAGGGGAACTCAGCTTCACTGTTTCCTCTTATCAACATAGCGCCCTCGCCGTTCTATTTCACGGATCTTCTCAAAAACTTTTTCCGCGTTTTCTTCACCTAAAACTGAAGAGTACCCTTTAAACACGTTCCTGAAGCAGTTTTCTGCAAATTGACAATGTGTGCTCTGCAGCGCTCGTTTCATCAAATGCAAATCTACACCTCTGGCTTCAAGTCCACTGTTTTTTTCGCCCAAACCAAAATCGACCAAAAAAATCTTGCCGCCTTGAGTCAATATCATGTTCGACGTGGTCAAATCACCGTGAACCACGCCGTGACAGTGCAGTTTTCCAATCAACACGCCAATCCTGAAGCATAATTCCTGCCGTTGCTTCCTTGAAACACAAGGTAAAACCTGCTTGACCTGAGTGCCCTCCACAAACTCCATGATTATTGTCGAGTTCTTCATGTCAACAAGAAAAATCGTGGGGGTCGGCACACCCGCTTTTTTCGCCTCATGCATAAGCTGGGGCTCATGTAATGTTCTGTAATTTCGAATTTTCGTATCCAACTCATTAGGGCGATAGCGTTTTAACATCCGCGCTTTTATGATAACTCTTCGTCCATGCCAATTTGAGAGAAAAAGGCTTGCCTCAGCTCCTTTTTTGAGCAGCGTCTTTGTTTCTACTTTATCCATGGAACATCAACCTTTTCTAACCGCCATCGTAATTTGACAAAACTCTTCTCGATGGGTGTAACTAACCCGTGCGTGTAAGCTAAAACTCCAGTCCAAGCAATCATAGCACCGTTATCCGTTGCAAACTGAAGCGGTACCACATTAAACTTTGCATCATGCTCCTCTGCGATACAGCCAATCATCTCCTGTAAGCGTTTGTTGGCTGCAACGCCCCCTGTCAACAGAACTTCTTGTTTGTCAGTGTGCGACAATGCTCTTTCAGTGACCTCCGTAATCATAGAAAATGCCTGCTCTTGAAGACTGTAACATAAGTCTTCTAATCTGTACTCTCTTTTGCGTAGCAAAGTTGTTGCTGCTGTAAGCAAACCGCTAAGGGATATGTCCATACCCTTTACAACGTAAGGCAACGAGATCAGCTTGTTGCCTTTTGAAGCTAATCCTTCTAATGCGGCGCCTAGAGGCATGCCATGCTTATGTTTGAGACCAGCGGCTCTCGCGAATACGTCCAAACAATTGCCGAGTGCTATGTCCAAGGTTTCGCCGAAAACCCTGTAGCGTGAATCATTAAAGGCTGAGACGAGGGTATTTCCACCAGAAACGTAAAGTGTCACCGGATCTATCAAACCAGTTTCGAGTTTTCCTATTTCAATGTGAGCTATGGAGTGATTTACACCTACAAGAGGCAAATCTAGGTAAGAGGCTAAAGTGCGAGCTACTGTTGCACCAGTGCGAAGGCATGGTCCCAATCCTGGGCCTTGTGCAAAGGCAATTAGATTTAGGTCTTTGGGTTTGACTCCTGCCTTGTAGAGGGCTTCGGCAAGGACTTTGTCTGCGGCTTCTGTGTGGTGCCTTGCGGCTTCTCTGGGATGGATTCCCCCTTCTTCTGGTATGTATCCGCTTGAAGAGTTGGATAATATTTCACCTTTGAAGGTGGTTATTCCGACGCCGAAGTCGTCTGCTGTTGATTCTATTCCTAGGCAGTACTGCTCATCGATTTTCATCTTTGTAGTCCTTCATCCCGTTTCTTGGTTTGTTGGGTACATATTTTTATCTTCGAACCAACGCTTATATTTAATGTAAAACTTGGAACTGAGATTTATGCCGAAACGTAATGATCTGGAACAGAAAGCCCTTCACTTTGTGATACGCATGGGTTTCAAAGGTGTGCTTCAATCGGAACTATGGCGGGAGTTAGACGCAAGCAGCCGGGAAGGCTCTAGAGTGGCGATCAAGCTTGAGGAAAAAGGGCTGATTCGCAGAGAAAAAGAGTTACAGGGTGGAAGATGGACTTACCGACTTTTTCCCAAAAGGATGCCTGCTTCGATAGAATCAATAGCTGACTGTCCCTGTTTGCTGTGCAAAGATAACGCTAGATGTGACCCGACAACAGCAATATCACCGAAAGACTGCGTGAAGCTTACTGAGTGGATCGTGACCTTGGGTGAAAGTGGTCCAGAAGCGTTAAGTGAAGACGCGTTAGGTGACGATTCTTTTGCCGAAAGCATGGATACAAGATAGAAAACGTGATTATTACTATCAGAAGGCTAAAGCTGAAAATTACCGTTCTAGAGCAATTTACAAACTTTCTCAAACTGCACGAACTTACCGTTTTATTCGTAGAGGCGATGTTGTAGTTGACTTGGGCGCAGCACCGGGTGGTTGGATTCAAGCTGCTAGAAAAATTGTTGGTAAGACCGGTTTCATCTTAGGCGTGGACTTGAAGCCGATTGAGCCTTTTCCTCAAGTCTATATTAGAACGCTTGTGGCAGATTTCACGGAGCCTGGAACGTTGCAACATATCATGGATTTTTTACCTCGAAAAGCTGATGTTGTGCTTTCAGACGCGTCGCCGAACATTTCGGGCATATGGGAAATTGATAATGCAAGGCAGATAGATTTGGCGAATCAAGCGTTAAAAGTCACGTTGAGTTTGCTACGTCCTTCAGGCAACTTTTTTGTTAAGGTTTTTGAAGGCAACATGCTATCTGGTTTTATGAAAAAAGTTAAGAAGAATTTTGAAGTTGTCAAGATAATAAAACCGAAGGCAAGCCGCGCCAAAAGCTCTGAGTTGTATCTTTTGGCAATGAAGTTTAAGAAAAATACCCGCGATGAAGAGCAAAACTAATTTTCGCGATCTATATAAATACTGGAACTGTGGAAAAAATTGAAAGTTGTATCGGCGGATTCATCAGTAGCTATACTGGACTCGAAATTCCAGCCACGATATATTGTTGCTTCGGCTTCGGTGCTGGTTGAAAGCCCATACAGAGAAGCTCATCCTCGTTTGGCTAGACCGATTTTCAAAGAAGTAACAAGCGGGTACGAAGTGATCGTGGGTGAAGCTGAGCTTTGTAGGAATTTGTTGGGCATTGTAAATTCTGATGTTGTTCATTTGGATTTGTCTTTGGGTGCAGTTCCAATTGAAAATTTGTCTCCGGTTCAGCTGTCAAAAATGAGAGTTTCCAATAAGGCGAGGCCGCATCTTTTGCGGTTGTTGCCTCGGTTGCGTAAGGTTGCTAGTGAAATCAAACGCGTGTACGGGTTGGATGTGTTGGCTATTGGCAAAGATAGTGTTCCGGTGAGGATAGCGGAGTTGACAGCTGCCGCTGAGGCTGTATTGTTTGCTTGTGGACAAGCTTTGGAGGAAAAAGAAGAGGTTATGTTGGGTTTGCCTTCTAGATGCCAGCCTCGCATAGCTGGGAGAAGATTGTATTTACACTCGCTTATTGCTTCGGAGCATGACGTCCGCGGGTATGTTGAAGACGCCGAAGACGTTTTAAGCAAAGTTAATATGGCGGAAATTCTGAATCCATGTGCGAGAGGCTTTCGTGCGTTACGAGTAAAACCAAAGGAATAAGTTTGGAAACCAGTTTAGGTGTTGAGAGTTTGACTTTAGCCAATCCTGCTGAACAAGAAAAAGGTGCTGCTGTATCTACTATTGAAGCTGTTCTAGTTATTGTTGTTACTTTTGGCATGATTTTGCTTTTTGGCTCACTATTTTTTTTAATATTCGACGCTGGTTTGGCTCTGGTTTTTTCTGAGCTAATTATTTTGATTGTTCCACTTGGGTACCTTCTATTTAAGGGCGTTGACATCAAGCGGTACATCAGGTTAGATGTTAGTCCTAAACTGATTATGCTGGGCTTCGCATCCGGGGCGATTCTGCTCTTTGTTAACGTTGTCGTATCCTTAGTACTCATAACAATTTTCGGTGAGAGTGAAGCCGTCATAGAATCCAACACTATGATAACTGAGCTTGCAGCCTCGCCTTCGGGACTCATTACTGTGTCGACTGCGTTAGGTCTAGCTGGCGTCTGTGAAGAATTTGCGTTTAGAGGTTTTCTCCAGAGTACACTGACCCGGAGGTTTTCATTTGTACCAGCGGTTTTAATATCTGCTTTTGCTTTCGGTATCTTCCATTTTGACCCGCAACTGGTCTATGTTCTCTCAGCCATATCCGCTGGGTTAGTGCTAGGTTATGTCTATTACCGTTGGAACTCCTACATAGTAGCCGTTATCGCTCATTCTTCAGTGAACCTTTTAGTTCTAGCTATGCTGTTGCTTGGTTACTAAACGGGAAAATTAGTTGGGTTTACAATTTCCAAGCTTATGTCTAAAGCTTTGACGCTATGAGTCAATGAACCCATACTAACAACGTCAACTTGCGCCGAAGCGTACTCCAACAGGTTCTTCTTGCTGATTCCACCGCTAACTTCTAAAAGGACTTTGCCGAAAAACCCTGCTTTTTTCAGTGCCGCAACGGCTTCTTTGACTTGTTTCGGAGAGAAATTGTCAAGCATAACTATATCAGCGCCCGCTTCCGCCGCCTTCACCGCATCCGTCGTAGTGGAGACTTCAATCTCGATTTTCTTGCTGAAAGAAGACGCTTTCGCTTTTTTCACCGCTTTCTCAACGCTCCCAACTATCGCCACATGGTTGTCCTTGACCAAAATCATGTCGTCCAACCGTAACCTGTGGGGGTCACCGCCGCCAACCAAGACGGCTTTTTTATCAAAATATAGCAAACCCGGAGCGGTTTTACGTGTTGCTGCGATTTTCACCATCAAATTTGCTTTTCGAAGCTTTTCAGTAAGATTCCGAGTTGCTGTGGCGATACCGCTCATGCGCGACAGCAAATTCAATATTGTTCGCTCAGCTGAAAGAATAACCCTGGCTTTTCCAGAAATCTTCAAGATTGTTTCGCCGTTCTTAATAATATCGCCATCGGTAACTTCTGCTTCAACGCTCAGCCCAAGGCTTTCCGCGAGAATTATAGTTTCTTCGATTCCAGCGGCAATTCCCGGCTCCTTTGCAATGACTATAGACTCAACAATCAGACTTGCAGGAATAACAGCCTCTGATGTTACGTCGCCTTGTCCAACATCCTCTGCCAACATCTTCTTGAGTTTCTCTTCCAGAACCTTCCGCGGAACAAACATGACTGATATTTTTCCTAACTAGCCTTAAAACCATTACTTCTTTTGATACTGGTATGATGACAATAAAAAACAGGAATCTTCACCATTTTCTAAATTGGAAAGTAGTTTACTCTAAATAACTGTCCAAAGCGATAGCATTTGCATTCGTATCTATTCATAGAGGTGGTGGTTTTTCCTTTTGTTTGGGTATGAAGTTGGCTTTTATTAGGGTAAAAGTTTAT
>JABAOC010003061.1_pt1 | contig 28297 bp, 27 predicted proteins | sample 7062161 | NCBI WGS metagenome assembly JABAOC01 (sample SAMN14538625, study PRJNA623070) | marine sediment metagenome | biome: marine biome [ENVO:00000428]; feature: marine pelagic biome [ENVO:01000023]; material: deep marine sediment [ENVO:00002113] | place: India: Gulf of Khambhat ... | reverse complement strand
GCGGGCAAGACGACGCTTTTCAACATTATCAGCGGCCTCCTTCGACCAACTGAGGGCGAGATCCACTTCCAGGGGGTCCCGATCCACCACCTGAAGCCCCATGAGATCGCCGTGGGGGGGATCGCCAGAACCTTCCAGATCGTTAGGCCCTTCAACAATTTCACCGTTTTAAAGAACGTGTTGGTTGCCCATGGCCACCGTTTCTATCCCGGTCTCCTATCCCTCGTACTTCCTTTTGAAAAGGAGAATCATCTCGGACAGGCACGGGAGATATTGGCTCGCGTAGGAATGGAGCCCTACCAGGGGAGTCTTGCCAAGAATCTCCCCTTGGGGTTTAAGAAGCAACTGGAGATCGCGAGGGCTTTGGCTTTGGAGCCGAGCCTTCTCCTTCTGGACGAACCCATGGCCGGCCTCCAGTATGAGGAATCCGAAAGACTAGCAGGCCTCATCCGCCGACTCCGAGAGGAGGGAATTTCAATCATTTTGATCGAGCATAACATGCAGGTCGTTATGGACCTCTGTGAGAGGATCGTGGTGTTGGATCACGGGGTGAAGATTGCGGAGGGGTTGCCCGAGGAGATCAGGACGAACTCCCAGGTGATCGAGGCCTACATCGGCAGGGAGGAGAACGTTGCTTAGCGTCGAAAAGGTCGATGTCTTCTACGGAGAGTTTCAGGCGGTCTCGGAGATCTCCCTCCAGGTCCGAGAGGGTGAACTGGTAACCATTATCGGGGCCAACGGAGCTGGAAAATCGACCATCCTCAAGGCCCTCATGGGCCTCCAAGGCTGCAAGAGCGGAAAGATTACTTTCCAGGAGCAAGACATCACCCACACGTTGACCTACCAAAGGGCACGGTTGGGCATCACCCTTGTACCCGAGGGGCGGAGGCTCTTTCCGGACTTGACAGTGGAACAGAATCTCCTGATAGGCGGATACACGCGAAACGATGCTACGGGAATGGAGAAGGATCTTCAGCGCATATACGACATCTTCCCCATCCTGAAGGAGAGAAGACTTCAGATAGGAAAAACGCTGAGCGGGGGAGAACAGCAGATGTTGGCTCTTGGAAGGGCCCTGATGGCAAATCCCCGATTGATACTGATGGATGAGGTCTCACTGGGGTTGATGCCCAAATATGTGGAGGAAGTCTTCAAGACGATCGAGGGCCTTCACGGAGAGGGGGTAACCATGCTCTTGGTAGAACAGAATGCCCGTAAGGCGTTAGCTGTGGCAGACAGGGGCTACGTTCTGGAGACGGGCAGAATTCTGATAGAAGACGAGGCCCAGAGGTTGGCCTCGGATCCCCGGGTAAAAAAGGCCTATCTGGGAGGATAGAGGCCTCTTAGGGAGCGAGACATGAAAATTCTCGAGTGTGTTCCCAACTTCAGTGAGGGCCGGAGACCCGATGTCATCGAAGCCATCGTGAAGCCGTTTCGGGAAAGGAAGGGATGTGCTCTCCTGGACTATCGGGCGGATAAGGACCACAACCGAATGGTTGTGAGCCTTGTGGGGGCACCCGATCCCATCCAGGAGGCGCTGTTGGAGGCCTCCAGGGTGGCCATATCCCACATCGACATGGAACATCACCAGGGCGGCCACCCCCGGGTAGGGGCGGTGGATGTCATTCCGTTCGTCCCGCTGCGAAACATATCCATGGAGGAATGTGTGGAGTTGGCCCGCCGTTTTGGCTACCGTTACCACGGGGATACGGGAGTCCCCGTTTACTTTTACGAAGACGCGGCGTTGAGACTCGAGCGAAAAGGGCTTGAGGCCATCCGAAAGGGTCAGTACGAAGTTTTGAAGGTGGAAATAACCAACCCCGAAAGGCACCCGGACGTGGGGGAACCAAAGCTCCACCCCTCCGCAGGCGCCACCGTCATCGGCGCACGCAAAGCTCTCATAGCATTCAACGTGAACCTGGGAACGGCCGATGTGGAGGTGGCCAGGGAGATCGCAAAAGCTGTCCGATCTTCAGGCGGCGGGCTTTGCCATGTGAAAGGAATCGGGCTTGCCCTGGAGAGCCGCGGGCTGGTCCAAGTGAGCATGAACATCGTGGACTATGAAAGAAATTCCCTCTACCGGGTCCTGGAACTCATCCGCATGGAGGCACGAAAGTGGGGCGTGACGGTGGTGGAGACAGAGGTCTATGGGATGATTCCCGCTGCAGCTCTTCTGGACAGTGCATCCTACTACATGCAAATCGCGGGTTTTGACCCCGATCAGGTGATCGAACTGCGACTGCTCGAAATGCTCGAAGATAAAGAGGCATGATGAGCAAGCTATTCAGAAATGCTTCCATCACAACGCCCTCCGACCCGGGAGTTCCCTTGGCCGGAAAACGCCAAGGGGAGGTGCGCCATTTCGAACGAGGGGCTCTCTATTGCCGGGACGGGGTGATCCAATGTGTTGGGGAAGAGGATGAGGTATTGAGAGACCTTTCGCCCCGTGATGTCGATGTCGAGGTGGACTGCGAGGGCCTTCCGCTCATTCCCGGCTTCGTGGACCCTCATACCCACCTGTGCTTTGCCAAGCGAAGGGAGCAAGAGTTCACCCTAAGGGTGGAGGGAGTGGACTACCTCGAAATCCTCCAGAGGGGAGGTGGGATTCTCTCCTCGGTCAGGGCTGTAAGGGCGGCTTCCGAGGATGAACTCTTCTCCGTAACCCTGAAACACGCTCTCTCAGCTCAGCGATTTGGCACAACCACCCTTGAGATCAAGAGCGGATATGGCCTGGAAACGGAAGCGGAGCTGAAGATGCTTCGGGTCATCCATCGCGTCGACCGGGAGACTCCCCTGGATGTTGTCCCCACCTTCCTTGGAGCCCACGCTATCCCAGAGGAGTATCGGGAGGCACCCGATGATTATGTCGATCATCTCGTTCACAACATGATTCCGGCTGTCTCAGAGCAGGGCATCGCCCAGTTTTGCGACGTCTTTTGCGAGAAGCACGTCTTTAGCGTGGATCAGAGCCGCCGCATTCTGCATGCCGCAAAGGAAGCCGGGCTGGGGCTCAAGATTCACGCAGATGAGGTTAACGATCTTGGGGGGGCACGACTTGCAGCGGAGCTCCGGGCCACATCCGCTGAGCATCTACTCGCGGCGAGCGAGAAAAACCTGCGGGCCATGGCGGAGCAGGGCGTCATAGGGGTGCTTCTCCCTGGAACTGCTTACAGCCTGCGGAAGGCCTATGCTCCAGCTCGGAAGATGGTGGAATTAGGAATTCCCGTGGCCATTGCCACCGACTGCAATCCCGGGTCTTGCTATACGGAATCCCTTCCATTCATCTTTGGCCTCGCTGTCCTCAACATGAACCTTTCTGTTTCAGAAGCGCTGGTGGGAGCGACGTTGAACGCAGCCTACGCCATCTCCATGGCCAAACGGGTGGGCAGCCTCGATGCGGGAAAATCAGCGGATTTCCTGCTCCTGGATGGAGAAAGCCCTGCTGTGCTTGCGTATCATGCGGGAGTCTCGCCTGTAGTGAAGGTATTCAAGGGGGGAGAACTTGTTTCCCCTCTCTGAGTTCCGGGAGCGGGCAGAGGAGAGCCGACTGCCCCGGGTCTGACTTATATGCAATGGAAGATGGAGGAATTCGTTTTGAAGCTCGAGCATATGTCGGTTCGCAATTTTGTCCAAGAGCTCAGTTCCGACTCAGCAACACCGGGTGGTGGGAGCGCGGCCGCCCTCTGTGGAGCCATGGGAGCCGCCCTTTCTGCCATGGTGGCCAGGTTAACCGTAGGAAGAGAAAAATGCAGGGGTGCCTGGGAAAGGATGGAAGGGATTAAACGGGGATCAGACGAGCTGGCCGAACGCTTTCTCGAGCTGGTTCAGGAAGACACGGACGCCTATCAGGAGGTCATAGCGGCCCTTCGGCTCCCCAAGGAGACTGAGGATGAGAAAAAAATTCGACGGGAAGCTCTCCAGGGAGCCATGAGAAAAGCCTCAAGCGTGCCTTTGGAGACCCTCCGTGCTTCGGAAAGGCTCATCCAGATGACCAAGGAGGCCGTTGAAAAAGGGAATCCAAACACCCTGACGGATGCCGCTGCGGCCGTCCATCTTGCCCATGTAGCGGCAGCGGTTGCAGCCTATAACGTTCGTATAAACCTTTCGGGTATAATAGACGATGCCTTTGTCCAGGGCTGTAAGAGGGAGGTCGAAGAGATTCTCGAACGGATAGAGATCCTTTTGACCGAGGCGGACAGATATGTGAACGCGCGACTACCGTGAGGCAGGAAGGGATCAAAAAGGCTGAGGTCAAGGTTAAGGTGAAACTTCTGCTGCGGCAATTTGGTGACCAGTTTATTCAAAGAGATCTCTGGGAGAATGGGAAAAAGAGCTCTGAGCGCGAATCAAGATTTTTTCGTTAACGATTCCTAGTGAAGCGAAACGCCCGCAAATTCAATGTCTGAGTTCGAAATGCGAGTTTTGAGTATGCAGTGAAGCGAATTTTAGAATGGTCGAAGAAATATTTTTGAGCGGAGAAGAGCGAGTTTTTCAGAGGCATCAAAAAGTGTAACGCTCTGACCCCATGACTGCAGCAGCACAGCATTGCAACACTGCATTGTGAGGGGTAATTTCTCATGAAGGAAATACAACTCGGTGTAGATGGTATGACACTTGAAGCTCTGGTGGCCATCGCGAGAGAGGGCGCCAGGGTTACTTTAACCAAGGAAGCTGAAACGCGGATCACCAAAGCCCGGAAACTGGTCGAAAAGTGGGTCGAAGAGGGGAGAACGATTTATGGAATCACGACGGGATTCGGAGCATTGAGCGACGTGACCATTTCGAAGGAAGACACGCGGCGCCTGCAAGAAAACATCATACTGAGCCATTCGGCGGGGGTGGGGGATCTCCTGGAAGAGGAGATCGTTCGGGCCGTCATAGCCCTTCGAATCAAAGATTTAGCCAGAGGACATTCGGGAATCCGTCTGAAAACGGTCCTCTGCCTCCGGGAACTTCTAAATCGGGGGATCCATCCCGTAATTCCTGGAAAAGGCTCTGTTGGCGCCAGCGGTGATCTAGCCCCTCTGGCACACCTGTCCCTCGCCCTGCTGGGTTTGGGGGAGGTTTTCTACCAGGGACAGAGGATGTCGGGAGGGGAAGCCCTGAAGTCGTGTGGGATTCAGCCTCTGCGGTTGGAAGCGGCTGAGGGGGTCGCTTTAGTGAACGGCACCCAGGTAATGACCGCCATAGCAGGACTTGCGGTTTACGATGCCTTGAACCTTTCAAAAATGGCCGACATTGCCGCTGCCATGAGCCTTGAGGTGCTCATGGGAACCAACGTGGAATTCGATCCGAGGATTCACGAGGTGAAACCTTACCCCGGGCAGATCGCAGCCGCCGACAACATGCGCCGGATCACTCAGAACAGTGAAATCATCTCATCCCACAAGGACTGTTCCCGCATCCAGGATGCCTATACGCTGAGGTGTTCCCCTCAGGTCCACGGGGCAAGTAAGGACGCCATTGAATACGCCAGGAAGGTAGTTGAGACGGAGATGAACGCATCCACGAACAATCCCCTCATTTTTCCCGAGTCAGAGGAATTCTTGCTGGGAGGGAATTTTCACGGGCAACACATCGCTCTTGCCATGGATTTTCTCAGTATGGGGGCCTCCGAGCTGGCCAATATTGCAGAACGACGCATTGAACGCCTGGTCAATCCTCAACTGAGTGGGCTTCCAGCCTTTCTCGTGCTTGATGGGGGGATCAATTCTGGATTTATGCTTGCGCAATACACGGCTGCTGCCCTGGTGTCCGAGAACAAGGTCCTTTCACATCCTGCTTGCGTCGATTCCATCCCCACTTCGGCCAATAAGGAGGATCATGTGAGCATGGGGACCATTTCCGCCAGGAAATGCAGAGATGTCGTCAAAAATTCGGAACACGTTATCGCCATTGAGCTTTTATGTGGGGCCCAGGCCATGGACCTTTTCACCAACATGAAGCCCGGGGAAGGTACCCGGGTTGCGTACAAGATTATCCGGGAAGCGGTTCAGCACTTAGAAAAGGATAGAGTTTTGTCCAAGGATATTGAGACCACTGTGAAGCTTGTGAGGAACGGGAAGATTTTGAAGGGGGTCGAGGAGGTAATTGGAGCACTGCGGTAGAATTCCCTTGGCCCTTTAACCGATATCATACTCGGACAAAGGGTGTTGGGAGCAGGACAGGGTGGAAGCTAGGACATTTACGGCAATTAAACGCTCCTAATAACCGCCTTCGGTTCACTCATCATACCTCGGGGAGGCTCCATGGAATCTCTACTCAGACAATGGGATGGTGAAAGCGTTATCATCCGTTTTGATCGGCCCACCCATGCCTGGATCATCGTTGCCATCCATTCAACCCGTCTCGGCCCGGCGACGGGCGGCACACGGATGAGACCCTATCCTGACCTGCAGGCAGCCTTGAGCGATGCCCTCAGACTCGCCGCCGGTATGACGTACAAGTTCGCCGTGGCCAATTTCCCGCGCGGTGGTGGAAAGGCCGTCATCGCTCTCCCGCCCGAATTCGATCAGCGTGCGCGACCCGACCTGCTGCGGCGTTACGGGACGCTGATCCACGGGCTCGGCGGGCTTTTTCAGACGGGTGTCGACGTGGGCACCTCTCCTTCGGACATGGACGTCATTGCCGAGACCGGGGCACCATACGTAGCCTGCCGGACACCTGAAAAAGGCGGCGCTGGCGGTTCAGGCAAGGCAACGGCGCTCGGGGTATTCAGCGGGATACAGGCCGTGTGCGAACATCTCTTCGGCAGTGAATCGCTCGCGGGTAAGCGCGTGCTCGTGCAAGGCGCGGGCAGCGTCGGAGGTCCTTTGATCGATTTATTGAGGGAGGCGGGAGCCGAAATCTTGTTTAGTGACGTAGATCAGGCCACCATCAGGCACTTTCGGGACGAAATCGGGCTAGAGTTTGTCTCACCCGAGACCGTATACGAAACGCCCTGCGACATTTTTGCCCCGTGTGCACTGGGTGGCATCATTAACCAGAATACGATTCCTCGTCTGGAATGCCTCGCCGTGGCAGGTGCAGCCAACAATCAGCTCGCTGAGCCGGATGATGCAAATAGACTGCGGGAGAGAAACATCTTGTACGCACCGGATTATGTGATCAACTTCGGGGGCGCAATCGCGATCACGGGAATCGAAGACATGGGCTGGTCCAGGGTTGAGGCCGAGGAGAAAGTCAAATCGGTCAGGAAGACACTTCGCCGAATCTTCGAAGCGGCGGCGGCAGAAGGGATCACCACCGAAACGACGGCCCGTCGCATGGCCGAATCGCGGCTCTCCGGCGTTACAGTTTGAACGCCCTGCGGAGAAGCCCAGGCCGATTCTTTCAGTACGGCAGCTTTCCAATCTGGGTTCCGATCATCAAACGGGCGATTGCAGGCCTAGAAGACGAGAGTAGTAGGGAATGGTTTTTTTCAATCCCTCTCTAAGGCCTATTCTTGGCTTCCAGTCGAGGTATTTTTTGGCGTTGGTGAGATCGGCTTTGGTATGGAGCTTAACTTCTCCAGTCCTTAACGGCCTATATTCTATCTTTGATTTGCTTCTGGTGAGTTCGATTACGAGTTCGGCGACTTTCTTGACGGGTGTGTTGACACCAGTTCCAATATCCATGATTTGCCCTATGGCAGAATCTCTGGGAGCCCTCATGCACGCTTCGACGACATCATCAATATGGACGAAGTCCGACGACTGTTCTCCATCCCCAAACACGGGGACGGGCTCATTCCTGAGGGCAGCAATAATACCCGTTGCTATTAATTTCCTTCCCTCGCCTGGTCGCAATGTCTTTTCCTCCAACACAGCACGTTCCCTTGGACCGTAGCAGTTTTGAATATTGAGCCCAATAGCAGGAAGCCCATAGACAGCATGATACATCTGAACGAAGTGTGTCTGTGCAGTCTTGGTAATAATATACGGGGTTAACCAGACAGTGAGGGCTGGCCTGGGAGGATAGACAAAATATCTTACGCCATTGTCCAGGGCGGCTTGGCAGGCATGCAGTGTACCGATGACGTTGACCTCGGTTGTTTTCACTTCCTGTTTAAAACGAGCACTAGTCCCCATAAGCGCAGCAAAGTGGTAGACAATCTCTGCCCCCGCAACGACTTCACAAACGGCGGATCTATCACGGACATCCCCTTGTACGAACCTAACATTTTCTCTCTCTTGGAGGAGTCTTTGCGTTTCTTCGCACATATGATGTTGTTCATTGTTGTCAAACAATATGATCTCATCCCCCATGTCGGCGTATTTCTCAGCGACATGAGACATGATGAGACCCGTACCGCCGGTTAACACAACCCTCCGTTTTGTCATCTTTACTCCCTTTTTCTGCTGACTTCTCCAAGGGTGAAAATATCGGGAAGTACTCTACACCTTTGGACTGGGTGAAGCAAGCGCAATATGGGGGGATTAACCGAATAAGGGACTGAAGATCGATAGAAAATGAGGTCCGATCAGGCCTTAATTTTTGAATTTTCCATCAGAACCGATCGAAAGAGGATAGAACGAAGTCAGGCATTGACGGGCTGTTGCCCAAACCCCCTTTCGCTCTTTGAAAAGACTTTTTGACCATTCTAAGGATCACTTCACTGTAAAGAGCGCCTGTTCGGCGCTACTTCGTTCCCGCATCTCGCCCTTTAGGCTCAAACATTAGATTTGCGGTCGTTTCGCTTCGCCGAGAATGGTTACCAAGGATTCTCTAATATTCGCTCCAGGGGATTTGCTGTTTGGGCAATAGCCCCTTCAAATATGACCCGGCCATGGAAATGCAAAATTCTGGTGGGAAGAGAATGGATCGAGATATTGGAATTATCACAAAATCGTGAGCAGATCTCCCACTGAATGCAGTACCGCATCTGGGGCTTCTGCCATGAGGCGACTCAGATCCGAAGTCCCGGTCAAAACCCCGACAGTCAATACTCCCGCGGCTTTTCCAGCCTGAATGTCGATAGCTGAATCTCCGACGTATATGGTTTCACGAGGCTCAACATTCAAGATTTCGATGCACTTGAGAAGAGGGTCAGGGGCAGGTTTCAGCTGGGGTACCTCGGTTCTCCCCAGCACGCAATTTAGATAGGAGTGGAGATTCTTTGCCTTCAGGAAAGGGACCACTACCTCGGTCATTGATGAGGTCACAACAGCAAGAGAGAATCCCCTTCCTTTCAGTTCGTCGAAGAGGTGTTTTACCCCATCAATCAGCTCCACTTTGCCCCCCGAGAAAATCTCCTTAAATGCGTTCATGGCCAGGAGATTGAACCGTTCAACGATCCTTCTCCGATTTTTCAGGTCAGGAGGGAACATGATGTCGGAGAGTCTTTTCCCATGACTGAGAGTCTCAAAAAGGAACTCTCTCGAGAAAGTCAACTCCATGCCGAGGCATTGCATGACATCTTTTAGGATGGCATGGTATACATCAACGGAATCGATGAGGGTCCCATCCATATCAAAGATGATAGCCCTGATGGCGTTAAAGGGTCTTTTCTGAAAGATTGACATCGGTCAGAACCCTACCCGGAAGAAATTTGCGGTCAATGCTCTTCTCGACAAATTTACCCCATCGAGGAACCTAAATGCAACAAAACTGGTTCCTATGTCTGAGACGCTGCAAGTAAATTGAGGATCTCGTCCCTTGTAGGCAGTGAGTCTTGGGCCCCTTTTCTCGTTACAGCTATCGCACCGGCGGCACTACCGAACCGGATAGCCTCCTGGAGGGGTCGACCCTCGCCTACCTCACAGGCCAGAGCTCCATTGAATGCATCCCCTGCGGCTGTGGAGTCAACCGCTGCCACCGGGAAAGAGGGAAAGGGTTGTGCACGGTCTTTTCGAACCCAGCAGCAGCCTTCTTTCCCAAGCGTCACGATCACCTGTTTGGCACCGGATTCAAGAAGCCTCCTGGCGGCCCGAGTGGCCTGATCTGTGTTCTCAACGGTGATTCCGGTAAGGGACCCCACTTCCATCTCGTTGGGAGTGAGGATGTCAGCGAGAGAGAGGACCTCCTCCGGTAAGGGATGAGCAGGTGCGGGGTTCAAGATGGTCAGAAGACCATGGGCCTTAGCCAACTGTAACGCTTCCTTGACGGCCAGCAGGGGGGTTTCCAATTGGATTAGAAGCACTTGGCCCCATGAAATATAGGCCTCGGCACTACGGACGTCTTCTCCCGTCAAATTCCAGTTGCTCCCGGCGGCCACGCCGATGGCATTGTTACCCATTCGATCTACCATGATGAGGGCAACCCCTGAATGGTGAGATTCGTCTCTCAGAATCCCCTCAGAAGTGAGTCCAAGGGCCTCAAGGTGCTTTATGATGGCTTCTCCATTTTGGTCACAACCCACCTTGGCCAAGAATTTCACGTCAGCGCCTGCCTTGTGGGCAGCCACTGCCTGATTGGCGCCCTTTCCCCCAAAAGAGGTATAGAATTCACCTCCAGGCACCGTCTCCCCCAATTGGGGCAGTCGCTCCAGCCTCACGGTAAGATCCATATTGGCTGACCCGATCACAACGACCTTGGACATAAGCGCTCCTTGAAGAGTGATAGGAACCCTTCAACAGCCACTCCGAGAGCTACGTGAATATTCGTTGGTTGCTTCAGGTCATCCCGGATAGCGCGGAGGTCGGCGAGGGTCATTCCCTGCGTGATGCCGCTGCGTATCTCAACATCGACATGGAGTGGCTTGGTCTCGACCAGGGAAGGGTCAATAGCTACCCCGACGGCGAGAGGGTCATGGAGGTAGATCCCTGCCACCCCTTTTACCTGCTCCATATGCTCCATGGCTTTTGATGTGCAATCAGAGAGAAACATACCCAGGGGTGCGGCCATTTCCTGAGCAAGGTTTTCCATTTGTTTGGACTCCAGGCAGACCTTTTGCGTCACGTCAAGGGGGACGAGCGTGATGGGAAGACCCGATTTGAATACACGCTGTGCGGCATGTGGATCCACGAATATGTTGAACTCCGCAGCAGGGGTGACGTTTCCAGGAACCCTGATTGCTCCACCCATGACGATCACTTCTCGGAGCCTCTTCACACGCTTTTCGTCCGCCATGAGGGCCTTTGCCAGGTTCGTCAAGGGCCCCAGGGCTATAAGGCTCAGTTCATCGGCGTAGCGCTTCAGGAGATCGAGGGCGAGCTCGATGGCATCGAGGGTATGCTGGGGCAGCTGTGGATCGGAATATTTTCGGCTTCCATCCGGGTTCTTAAGCTGACGCAAATCTCCGAGACCATTCGAGCCATGGACGGATTGGGCCCGGAAAACTCTCTTCTTCAAGGGCTTTGCTGCTCCTCTGGCTAAGATCGGCCGAGGCTTGCGATCCAAAAGATCGAGAATGATGGCAGCATTCTTTGTGGCCTGCTCCACGGAGACATTGCCGTTTACGGTGGTAATAGCCTCAACCTTGAGCTCAGGCGAAAGGAGGGCAAATAAGATGGCTAAGGCATCATCCACTCCGGGGTCAGTGTCGATGATCACGCGTTTTTGCATGACACAATTATGGGGGATTCGGTTTTAATCGCAATTGTTTCAGGATCTCTTGGTTAGCACTTCCTGCAGGTATTGTCAACGTGGATCTATCCCAGTTCGTCTTTAGTTCACCCTCGAATTATAGGAATGTGATCAGCTCTTTCTTTGACGGATCTCATGGGTTGTGCTATTAAGATGAACATATTCCAACCCTTGCGTATTGAAACACGGTTGAGGTTGGGCCCAACCGGAATCTATGCACAATGAATTCCGAGGGGTAAGAATCCAGGTGTCTGGAGAAATGCGCTTAAGAAAACGCATTGAAAAGACGAAATTATCGGTGATCGAGAGTCAACGAGATGACGCCTTAAACAGGAGGTGATCACGTCGACGAGTGCCCAAGGGCGACGGCAAATTCTCGAAACGTGCGTCCGCACCTATTTTGAGGACTGTAACGAGGCGAATCGCCAAAAACTCTAATGATGCTTTGCGGAGAACGTCGTACGTTATTTTCCGCCAGGTGTCAGTAGCCCCTTGTCGGGGAAAAAGCTATTGCCGATTTGTGGATCGAATCCGTGCGTGTGAACGGCTCACACCGGACGATTGATCGTATGGTGGCTGACGGCAGGGAAGTGGCAATAGAGTGGACCCACTTCAAGCCGGGGATCGGGGAATATCTCCGTGGCGCGGAAGTGGTAAGAGTTCGACGAAGACGGACTGATAACTGTGATTCTCGCCTACTATGCTTTCCCCCGTGACACGAGCCGCAAAGTCAATGAACCAGAAGGCTTCCCCTATGAGGCCAAGGGCTTTCCTCTCCAGCCGCCTGATGAAGTGCCGGGGGTCAGGGAATAGTTGAGTAGGGGCAGGCTTTTCTTTTTGAATTCCATTCATGGATTGCGTTCAGATAGTGATATCACGTAAAATAGTGGGCTTGATTAAATGAAATCAGAGGCGATAAAGAAGGGGTTGGAATATGGAACTAAAATCCTTGTCACCAGAACTTCATGAATTGAGAAATGTCATTCTTTCTTCAAACCTTACGAGTTGCTACCTGATTCTGAATGCATTTGTCCTAAAGGAAGGCGAGGGTGTCCACTACGAGAAATTCCAGGCCGATTGGATAAACACATTTAAGGATGTCTACAAACTTGTCTCCAAGATGAAAACCCGAAAGTCACTGAGATAGAGGGTTGCAAGAAGACGAGCTTCGGGTCTCGACATCTAATATAATGAAATATTTATTATAGCTATATCAATAGCTTAGGAAACTAAAGTTAATAACTAACTTTATATTATTGGGACATCAAGTTAACAAGTTGAAATGACGGCAAGATGGCGGATTACGATGCAATAGTCATAGGCAGTGGCGCAGGAGGGTTGTCGGCAGCCCTGAAGCTCGCTCGACAGGACTTTTCCGTCTTGCTTCTCGAGGCGATGCCGGCACTTGGCGGCTTCCTGAATCCGTTCCGCCGCAAAAACTATAGTTTTGACACTGGGGTCCATTACCTCGGAGAGCTAGCCAAAGGAGAGTCATTCTGGAAGATGTTTGAGGAATTGGGCATAAGCGAAGCGGTGTCGTTCGTCGAACTCGATCCGGAGGGATTCGAACGCTACATCTTTCCCGACTACGAGTTGCGCCTTTGCAAAGGGAAGGAGCGTTTCATGGAGAGGCTTATCAGCCTCTTTCCGAAAGAAGAGCGGGGGATACACAAGTTTTTTGAGGTCTTCGACAAGATCGTAAGAGCCGCGGAAGGCTCCCGATCGATGGAGGGAGGGATGCTGAATATGCTCGGTTTCATTTTCAGGCACCCGGTTATGATGAAGTACTCGCGCATCCCCTACCAGCGGCTTCTTGATGAAGTCACATCCGATATCCGCTTGCAGGCGGCGCTTTCCGCCATTTGTAATGATTACGGGCTCCCTCCGGCGAGGGCTTCCGTAATCATGGCCATCATGGTGTGGGCACATTTCCTGAAAGGCGCGTACTATCCCAGGGGGGGCAGCGGCGCGATACGGGACGCCTTCGTAAACGGACTGCATGACCACGGTGCAGAGCTGAAAAAACGTTCGAGAGTCGTCTCCGTGGGCATGCAGGGGGATGAGTTCATCGTCGAGACGGAATCGAGGGAGCAATACACTGCCCGGGCAGTTATAAGCGACGCCGACCCGGTCATAACTCTTGGGAGCCTGCTCAACCCCGAGCTGGTATCCTCCCGCATCAGAAGGAAGGTCGAGCGGCTTCGCCCGTCCGAAGGTTCCTTCTACGCCTTCATCGGCACAGACCTGGATTTGCCTTCACTTGGGATATCCGACGCCAATATAGTTCACTACGACGACTATGATATCAACAAAATGTATGAAGATCTGTTTGCCCCGACTGTTCCTGAGGAGATTCCGATTTTCTTCATCACGAGTCCATCGGTGAAGGATGCTCATGGAGGACACGCGCCGGAAGGCTACCACACCATTGAAATCTTTACGGGGGTAAGCTATGAGGTTTTTGAGAGGTGGACGAACCTTCCTTCAGGGAGGCGGGGCGAGGAGTACGCAGCGCTTAAGGAAAGAATCGGTGAGCGGTTGGTAACGGCAGCCGAACGTTACATCCCCGGTCTTTTGCAACATCTCGATTTCCTCGAGTACGCTACACCTCTGTCCAATGAATATTGGGTGAACGCGGTGCGGGGTGGGAACTATGGTCCGGAACAGACTCCCGATCAGGTGGGTTCAGGCAGGTTTATAACGTTTACCGCAGGGATTGAGGGGCTCTTTCTTGCCGGTGCGGGAACCATTGGTTGCGGTGTGAGTGCCTGTGTGGCTTCGGGCGTCTTAGCCGGGAGGAAGGCAATCAGTTACTTGGAATCCTGACCGACGATGGGGTAGGGGAGCCGGATTATCGGTTCAGCCGGCTTTGGAGGGAAAATGGTGCACGTTTTTGTCGAATTTGTCGAAACGAAGGCAAACTCAAAACAGTTGATAAACCAAAGGAGACGAATACCATGGGCGCATGGGAAACCTATCTCAATGAACACAGGGATCGGTTCATGACCGAATTGCTGGAATTTCTGGGGATTCCCAGCATTTCCAGCCTGCCCGACCATGTCCGTGACGTCAAGAGGGCAGCCGAATGGCTCGAGGCCAGGATGAAAGCGGCCGGTATCGAATCAGTTCGGATCATGCCCACGGGAGGCCACCCGGTGATCTACGGCGAATGGCTGCACAAATCGGGCAGACCGACCGTACTGATCTACGGCCACTTCGATACCCAGCCGGTGGACCCTCTCGATTTATGGGAAAACCCGCCGTTTGAGGCTATCATCAAGGATGGCCGCATCTATGCGCGCGGAGCGAGTGATGACAAGGGCAACCTGTTTATCCCCATCATTGTCGCCGAGGCCATGCTCAAGACCGCAGGAAGTTTGCCACTCAATCTCAAGTTCCTCTTTGAGGGTCAGGAGGAGATCGGAAGCCCCCAGTTACCGGATTTTATAACGGCCAACAAGGATCTGTTGTCCTGCGACCTGGTCTTGAGTGCCGACGGAGGGCAATGGGATGAGAATCAGCCAGCCCTGATCCTGGGCACCCGGGGACTGGCCTCTGTGTACATCGATGTTCAGGGACCGGACCATGACGTGCACTCCGGGACTTACGGCGGCACCATCGCTAACCCCATCCACGCCCTGGTCCAGATCTTGGACTCTCTGCACGATCAGGATGGACGGATAACCGTGGATGGATTCTACGAGGACATCCCACCGATTACCGATAAAGAGAGGGCTCAACTCGGTCGGGTGCCTTATGACGAGGTCAAATACCTGAATAGGCTCGGGGCGCCCTCCGCTTTTGGCGAGCCCGGATTCAGCACGTATGAGCGGGCCTGGGCTCGGCCAACTATAGAGATAAATGGTATATATGGCGGCTTCCAGGGAGAGGGTTTGAAGACGGTCCTGCCCAGCACGGCCCATGCCAAGATCTCCTGCCGATTGGTGGCCGACCAGGATCCCTCGAAAATCGGCGAGCTGGTCCTGGCCCATGTGAAAAAAGTGAGCCCGCCCGGGGTCAAGGTTAAAGCAACCAAAGCTGAGAGCGGGGCGATCCCATACCTGGTTCCGGCCGATCACCCCGGCATGCATATCGCTGCTTCGGTACTTCGGGATCTTTACGGCAAAGAGCCCTATCAGATCCGGTCGGGCGGGACCATCCGGGTAAATGCTCTCTTCTTGGAGTACCTCCATGCCTACACCGTCGTTTTCGCCTTTGGCCTCAATGACGAGCTCTCACACTCGCCCAACGAGTTCTTTCGGCTGTCTAGCTACGAACGGGGCCAGAAGGCCTATGGAATGCTTCTGACCCGACTGGGAGAGGAATTAGGGCAGGGGGGAAAGGCCGAGTCATAGTCAGTGGATAAGTAAACAAAGTGATTTACCTGATAACGGCAAATAGAGAGGTGGAAAGGGGGCAAGGGGGCTGAGAGGGGCAAAAGATCGGACCTAAAAAGAGATGAGAGGCTGGATAGTACCACCACCCAAGGAGTCCACGAAAAGCAGAGAAGAATTCGAGAAAGAGAAAACCGCAAAAGTGAGGGGGCTCGTGAGGAGTGGGTACCTCAGGTCCGAGCGCATCAGGGAGGCTTTGCTGAAGGTTCACAGGGAAGATTTCATCCCGCATAACTACAGGGATTATGCCTATCGGGAAGTTCCCCTTCCCCTTCCTGGCGAGCAGGCTACCATTTCGTGCCCACACAGTTATCCCCTGTTTTATGAGCCTTTGGGTTTGGATAGAGGTCATAGGTTTCTGGAGGTCGGTTCGGGCTCCGGCTATGGAGCAGCTGTTGCGAGAGAAATCGTCGGACCAGGTGGTCTGATTGTTTCCGTCGAAATAGATCCACTGACCTTTGAGTTCGCAGAGGGAAATCTTGAAAATGCAGGCTACAATGATATTGTCCTTGTGAAAGGGGATGGTGGTCTGGGGTATCCAGAGATGAGTCCCTACGATAGAATAGCTGTCACTGCTGCCTGCATCGAGATCCCTTCTCCTTTGATGGAGCAGCTCAGCATTGGGGGAAGGGTAATTGCACCTATTCTTGAAGATAACACACAGGATCTTGTTGTTCTTGAGAAAGGCGTGAAGGGTTTCCAAAGACGTGTAATTTGTGAAGTGCTATACGTTTCCTTGAGAGGCATTTATGGATCGTGAAGAGAAGAGGAGGAGGTACGAGATGGTTCGGAAAATTGCTTACCTCACCGGTCTGTTTATTTTCAGTTCTTTCTTATTGGACCCCAGTTGGGGCCAATTGGTGAATCAGGTCGACCTGGTCAAACCCCTCCCGGTTCCTATCCAAGGGGAGGTAGCGGTCACCGGAGACGTGAACGTCGTTAATAGTCCGGCTGTCATTATCAAGAGTATGCCCGATGTGACCGTAAGTGGAGATGTCAATGTTGCCAATACCCCGGAAGTGAGATTAGCCGGTGTTGCAAGAGTGGAGGTGGTGAACGATAACGTGCAGAGCATACCTGTTCGAGTGACCAATCCGTCCCCCACCGTCGTCAGGGAAAATCCGGGGCACTTTTTTTCCTGGCACAGCCGGTCTTCCGTTAACAATGAGACCAAGGAACGCAGGCACCGCGCCATTGCTGTTCCCCAGATGATTAAAAGACGCTTTATTTTAACGGATCTCGTGGCGACGACTCGGTTTAGAGACGATGCCACCGAACTCATACTCAGAATAAATGGGACGGCGGCGGATCGAAGCCTGGGAATGGATTTCATCGTCACGCCATGGGCACCCATTCTGGTTTCTCACTTTCAGACAGGCATTGTATTCCAATCTGATATGGCCATTGACGTCTCTGTTGTCGGCGATGGTGGGGGAGGAGAATTCCAGGTCGATTACTCAATCACCTTTTCGGGTTACTTTGTTCCCAGGAGTTAGTGGGATTGAGAGGTTTCGAGATTTCTTTTACCTGGTTGGAGGGAGAGAAACTCCATGAAAAAGCAATTCATTTTCCTCTTAGTGGCAGCCATCGGGCTCGTTTCTTGCGCCCATAATTCAGTTGATCCGGGCAGCAAGGAGGTGGCAAGAGTGGAGGCGGCGATCAGAGTGTTGGAAGGGATTATGGGCATCCGGGAGAGGTTCATTCCACCGTCCCTCCTGGGCAAAGCATATGGTTTTGCGGTTATTCCACGCACGATCACAGGGGGCTTCATAGTTGGAGGCCGTCATGGTCGGGGCATTCTGGTTGTGCGCCATAAAGAAAGTGGATGGAGTAACCCCTCGTTCATCGTCCTTTATGGCGGCGGCATTGGGTTGCAGATCGGCGCTCAGTCGAGCGATTTGATCTTAGTGTTCAGGAGCAGTAAGAGCATTGATGCCATTATGAAAACTGAATCCACGCTCGGAGCTAAGGCATCCATTGCGGCAGGTCCTGTGGGGCGTCACGTTGAGGTGGGAACGGACCTAGAATTCAAGGCAGAAATTTACTCGTACTCGAGAAGCCGAGGGATGTTTGCCGGAGTTTCCCTGGAAGGAGCGACTTTGGAGATCGACGACAGAGCAAATGAGGCCTTTTACGGTGAAGAAGGTATCGCTGCTCGGGATATATTTACGAGAAAAGGGATACTTGTTCCCGCCGTTGCAAACAGATTCAAACAGGTGTTAGCGGAGTATGTTGCAACGGCCACAGAGGACTGAATAGAGAAGACCGTGAGGGTACAGCAATGAATTCTGCCATATGGTGGACACATTGTTATCACTCAGCTTTTGTCCCCTGGAGCTAAGGGTATCGTCGTCATCAGCGGGGTAGTTCGCATTCGGGCCGGGTGGTCACGTGGAATCGAGGCTACGCATGTATACGATATTCCAGCAGATCGATGCATAGATAGGGGGTCAGGTATTCGGGGGTTGTTGCCGAAATACCTGGAGCGAACATCAAAGAATTTTTGTCAACCATTCTTAGTGAAGCGAAACGGGCACAAACCCAATGTCTGAGCCTGAAAGGCGAGTTTTGGGTTTGCAGTGAAGCGAACTCTAGAATGGTCAAAAATTCTTTTCAGAGAGCGAAAGGGGATTTGGGCAACAGCCTGTTCAGATAGGATTTTTAAAGCGATGATTTTTCACGCACAACTATAGCTGATAATTCTTGGGGGCGAAATATGGGACAGAGGAAATCATGGCGTGAGAAATTGGCTGACAGCAAGGATTTACCAAAGGTAGAGGCGATTACGGAGAAGATGAGCAAGAGGTGGGGAAGGGGCACCGTTGTAATTCCCGCTCCAAAGGAAGTTGACGAAATAATGAACAAGGTTCCCAAAGGAAAACTTATCACCATAAATGAGATAAGGAGGATTCTAGCGAAAAAACACGGAGCGACCATCGGGTGTCCGATCACTACAGGGATATTTGCATGGATTTCCGCACATGCCGCCATGGAAGATGCAACAGAGGGAAAGGAGGCAGTAACTCCCTATTGGCGGACCTTGAAAACAGGTGGTGAATTGAATCCGAAATATCCGGGGGGGATTGAAGGTCAAAAGGCACGTTTGCAATTAGAAGGACATAAAGTGATTCAAAGAGGAAAAAAATACATCGTCGTGGAATACGAGAAATTCTTGATCACGCCTTGAGGGGCTCTCTAAGACGTTGTTAGACGAAGGAGGATGGTATTATGTCACGTTATGAAGAGAAATTGAAGGAGATGGGCATTACGCTTCACCCCGCACCCAGACCTGTGGCGGCTTACATTCCGGCCAAAAAAGTGGGAAATCTGGTATTTTGTTCGGGCCAAGGACCTTCCGTCGAGGGAAAACCCCTTCACACGGGCAAAGTGGGCGCGGAAAAGACTCTGGAGGAGGGCTATGAAGCGGCGAAAATATGCGCCCTCAATTGCCTCGCCGCGGTAAAGGATTTGGTTGGAAGCCTCGACAAAATAGAAGAGGTGGTTCAGGTCCGAGGGTTCGTTAATTGCACACCGGACTTTGGGCAGCAACCAGAGGTAATCAATGGCGCCTCAGAGCTTCTGGAGAGCCTATTTGGCGAACAGGGGAAACATGCCCGCTGCGCTCTCGGAACATCCAGCCTGCCCAGAGACATAACGGTTGAGCTGGAAATGATAGTGAGGGTAAGAGAATGATGGATAAGCCTTTCGGGGAATTCTAAGTCATTTTGGTGCTTAGGCCTGGCTGTGATTAACCTCAGTGAATGGAGTAGTCACAAAAAAGGAAGTAGATGATGGGGAAAAATGTGATGGGCAAAAGGAATTCTGCATTTTCGGGGAAAGAGAAATTGTATGATGTGCTGACGTACGAAGAGAATGCCATGATCCCGATGCGGGATGGGGTGAGGCTCGGGGCGGATATATACCGCCCAGCCATCAATGGTGTCTCCGTGGAGAAGAAATTCCCCGTCATCTTGCAAAGAACTCCCTACAACAAAAAAAGCGAGAGGTTTGTCGAACCGGGGAAGCATTTCGTCCAGCACGGATACGTCGTCGTTATTCAGGATTGCAGAGGCCGGTACAAATCGGAGGGCGTCTTCACGAAATACGTGAACGAACCAGAAGATGGATATGACACGGTCGAATGGCTTGGGAAGTTGCCATACACCAATGGGAAAATCGGGATGTGGGGAGCTTCTTACGGTGCTCACGTGCAGGCGTGTGCCGCGATGTTGAACCCGCCGCATCTAAAAACGATAGTCGTTACCATGGGAGGCATGTACAACGGGTGGGATCACGGGATCCGAAACCATGGCGCATTCGCCTTAAAACAGTTGACGTGGGCATTCCGGCAATTGGCAGAAGAGACGGATAATCCAGTTGTGAAGGACATGTTGGAGATAGAAAACGTTATAGATTGGTTCCAAGTCTTACCGTTGAGAAAAGGACTCAATCCGCTCTCCATTGCCCCCAATTTCGAGGAATATATGTTCGAGATGATGACTCATGGCGACTATGATGACTACTGGAAACAGATGGGAGTGAACTGGGCTGAGTATTACGAAAGGACCTCAGACATTCCCATGGTCCACATTTCGGGATGGTATGACGGCTACTGCGGAACGGCCGTTCATAATTACTTGGGACTCTCGAGAATAAAAAGATCCCCTATTCGATTGCTGATGGGGCCCTGGATCCATGGAGGGATTACTCAGACCTACGCGGGCGACGTCGATTTTGGACCTGATGCTGCCATCCCTGACTTTCCCACTGCTTGGCACGTGCGGTGGTTCGACCATTTCTTAAAAGAGAAGGACAGCGGTGTGGAAGCAGAGCCTGCCATTAAGCTTTTTATCATGGGAACGGGAGATGGTCACAAGGATGAAGACGGCAGGTTATTCCATGGTGGATATTGGAGGACTGAAGAGGATTGGCCATTGCCCGGTACGGAGTTTATGAACTACTATTTTCACGGCGACGGCACGCTGAGGCCGAACAAGCCGGGTTCGAATGAAACGCCTACCACGTATAGATACGACCCACGCCATCCCGTCCCGACCATTGGCGGTTCAATGGCTGCCTCTGAACCCTTGTACGTTGGCGGCGCTTTCGATCAGCGAGAAAGGGAATTCAGGGGGGATCCAGAGAAAGGTTTCTACGGATCAAGACCACCGTATTTGCCACTCAAGGCTCGTCACGATGTGGTCGTTTTTCAGACCCAATCCCTCGAAGAGGACGTAGAAGTTACGGGACCAATTATCGTGAAACTCTACGCATCATCCACCGCGCCGGATACGGATTTCACTGCCAAACTGATTGATGTCTATCCCCCGAGCAAGGATTTTCCGTCAGGTTTTGAGATGAACTTGACCGACGGAATCATCAGGGCTCGGTATCGGAATTCTCCGCAGAGACAGGAGTTGATGAAGCCGGGGAAAATTTATCTCTTTACGGTTGAACCCTTCGGCACGGCCAACGTCTTCAAAAAAGGGCATCGTATCCGGATCGATATCTCCAGCAGCAACTTTCCCAGATTTGATGTCAATCCGAACACCGGGGAACCCCTCGGATTGAATCGACGAGCGGTCGAAGCCGATAACACCATCTACCACGATTCGAGCCGCCCTTCTCACGTAATTTTGCCCATTATTCCCGCAAGAAGGTGAGCAGGCGCCGCTCTTATGGACAACTTTCACTTTTGATGTTTCCTCCTTGGTTATCTATCAGCATTTCTCTCTCCTATCCAGGACATTTCAAAAAAGCCAAAATGGATAAGGAGAATGTGACACGCTTGGGTTGAGCTCGGTATGTTTTGGGAGGAGAGGTTTGAAGGTGTGCGGAGAGGTCATCAAGCATATTTTTATGAAGAGACGAAGCTGAAAGAGGAGGACTCAGAGGGACCTACCCGGTATAATCCGGTCAAGGCTAAGCAGGAAAAAGACACTCCCATGAGTCCTTGAGGTTATCGCTACCTATTGTCCCTGATATTCTGAAAAAACTACTTGACAACCTCAAGGAAATGGAGTATTGGGGGTTCAAAATTAAGCATTTTGGCGTTTTTTGAATTCATAATCTTTTCTGGAGGACGAATATATTAACATTTCGAATTCAAAAGACTCTGAAGATCTAACTGTTCAGGTTTATAAAGTCCTCAGGAAAATGATCTTGGACTGGGAACTGAAACCCGGTTCGAAGATCCTGCAGGAACACCTAGCTCAAAGGCTGTCGGTGAGCAGAACCCCTTTGGTAAAGGCCCTGCGAATACTGGAAAGCGATGGGTTGGTGGAAACTGCACCTAACAGAGGAGCTTTCGTGAGGAAGTTTTCAAAGAAAGAGATGTTATGGATGTACGATATCAGGGAGGCTTTGGAGGGGATAGCTGCCAGGGAGGCGGCATCAATAGCTACTGATCAACAGATTGAGGAGTTGAGGGACATATTTAAAGACTTTTCTCCCCCTTTGGAGAATGTCGACATAGAGGCCTACACGACGGCTGATATAGGATTTCATCAGAAAATCACGGAGCTCTGTCAGAACCAAATGCTTTTTCAGATAAATACGAGTTTCAATATTCTCCTGCGTACCTACCAGGAAGGGTTAACAAGGTCTCCCAGCAGAACCTTGCCCGAGCATATGGCTATCATCGATGCCTTAAGTAGCCATGAGGAAGAATTATCAGAGAATTTGATGCGGGAACACTTAAGGAGGGCAAAAAGGTCTTTCGAGAGGAGACTACTCTCTGAATTGTAGGATTGAGAACGAGCACGTCGTAAGGGATAGGAACCGTGCTGCGTGCCCGAGGGCCGAAGTTACGGTGATACGGGGTTGAAAATATGAGGTGGACGATAATTGGCGGAGAACGATGCCGCGAAAGGGGGGATGCTGTTGGGACATCAGAAACGAGCACGAAGGGGGGTGGTATTGGGACGTGAGAGCACAGCGTCAGACCGTTCAGTTCGCATGGGAACGATCATTTTTCATGGAAAGGAGGGCAACGTAATGGCAAAACGAATTCTCACTATCATGGTGGCAATTGCCATCATAGCAGGTTTTACAGGAAGTAGTCTTGCGGCGGGACCTCAAAAGGGTGGGACCTTCACCTTTGCGGTTTCGACCACCCCACCCACTTTGGATACCCACGTTAGTACCGCCAGGGCGATAGCTGCTTATGGGGCGATATATATATGGGAAGGTCTAGCCGCAATGGATGAAAAATTCATCCCCCGGCCCATGCTGGCCGAAAGCTGGGAAGTCAGCAAGGATGGGCTGGAATGGACCTTCTCACTCAGGAAGGGCGTTCGTTTTCATAATGGTAAGGAGTTGACCTCAGAGGATGTCGTAGCGTCGCTGAACCGGTGGCGCGAGGTCTCAGCCCGCAAGGCTCTGCTCGAGCGCGTCAACGAGGTGGTCGCCGAAGGTCGCCATGCAGTCACGTTTAAGCTGAGTGCTCCCCTTGCCAATTTGCCTTTCGTTCTTGCACAGGAAACCTGCCAGCCGGTAATTCATCCCAAGGAGATCATTGAAGGAGCGGCTCCTAACAAACTGTCGGCGTATGTAGGGACCGGGCCGTACAAGTTTGTTGAATGGATTCCAGGGCGGCACATCATTCTCGAACGCTTTGATGATTACTCTTCCCGAGAGGATGTTCGGGGGGGACTTGCGGGGAAAAAGGTAGCCTACCTCGACCGAATAGTCTTCAAGAACATCCCCGAGGCAGAGGTTCGGCTGGCTGGATTGAAGACCGGTGAGTTTGATGCCACGCAGCCGGTGCCGCAAGAGTACCTCAAAGAACTGCGGGAGACCTCGGGCGTAAATCCGGTCATCATAAAGTTCGACATGAAACCCGTTATCTACTTCAGCATGGAAGGAGTAATGAAGGACCCCAAAATGAGGAAGGCGGTGAGGGTGGCCCTCAACATGGATGATATCATGTATGCGGCCACGGGCAACAAGGACTTCTACGATCTCAACCCTGATCAACTGTTTTTCCGGTTCCAGGCGCTGTGGAGCGATACGGGGAAGGAGGTATATAACCAGAACAACAAAGAACTTGCCCAGAAGTTGGCCAAGGAAGCCGGTTACGAACCCGGCAAGAAAGGTCAACCTATTCGTTTCCTGGCGTCCGCCACCCAGTTCCATCATCGTCGTCCCGCTATTATGATCAACGAACAACTCCGGGAAGCTGGGTTCAACATATTCCTCGACCTGCGAGACTGGCCCACCGTCGTCCAGCAGCGTGCCGATCGCACGAGATGGGACATCCTGTATACGAGGACGGTTGAACCTACTCCTTCCGACATCACGAACGTCAAAAACCATGGCTTCGATTCCCCGGAGACTCAGAAACTCATGGACATAATAGGTGTTGAGACGGACCTCGAGAAGGTGCGGCAGGCAGTCGAGGAGTTTAAACGGGACGTCATTGTCGAACAGGTTCCGTGGGTTACCTTGGGTGACATGTTTGCCCTGAGAGGCGAGAGGGATCGCGTTAAAGGTCTGCAACCCATCTACATTCACCCGCTTTGGAACGTATGGCTTGAGAAATAGCGGTAGGCATTGCGACCTGTTTTTGTCTGAGTAAGCCAGCCTTGAATGCACGGGACGGAGCTGGATTTCTAGGGAGGGAGCCGACTCCGAGGATCGGAGTTGATCTCCCTCCCATTTTTCGATACAGATAATGGGAACGCGTTGACGGAGGTCCCATCATCATGGGTGCGTACATTGTAAAACGGATAGCCTCTGCACTCCTCATACTGTTTTTGGATGTGGTGCTGGTCTTCAGCCTGATTCATCTTACCCCCGGTGATCCAGCCTTGATGATCGTGAGCGGGGAGATGGGTGTCGCTACAGAGAACGTAGAAGCTGTGAGACGCGAGCTAGGGCTCGACAAGCCTCTACCGGTGCAGTTTTACGACTACCTCAGGGGGTTGCTGAGAGGCGACATGGGCAGGTCCTTCTTCAATAATGAGCCCGTTTTCGAGATGTTGGTTGCAAGGATTCCCATGACCTTTACCCTGGCCCTCGTTGCAATGTTGATCGGGTTGGTCATTGCGATCCCCAGCGGAATACTGGCTGCCGTCAAGAGAGGTTCAATTTGGGACCAGGTGTTCATGTTTCTCGCGATGTTTGGGGTTTCAATGCCGGCCTTTTGGCTCGCTCTGATTCTCATGCTCATCTTTGCAGTCCAGCTGGGATGGTTTCCCGTAGTCGGGTATGCAAGTTTTTTCAAAAACCCCTTTCAATGGATCCGACATCTTGCTTTGCCTGCATTGGCGATAGGTTTTGCTCAATCCGCCCTGAAAGCTCGGATGACACGATCGAGCCTTCTGGAGGTGCTGCGGCAAGACTATGTCGCCCTTACCGCACGTGCCAAGGGGTTGCCCAGATGGAAAGTTATCATCAAGCATGCTTTGCCTAATGCTGCCTTTCCCATAGTGACCGTGGTAGGAATGAGCTTCGCCTACCTGTTGGGGGGAGTGGTAATTATCGAGATGGTTTTTGCCCTGCCGGGGGTAGGCAACTTGCTCATCGACTCAGTCGCGAGGCGAGATTACCACGTGATCCAGGGCGTCTTGCTTTTCATCGCTACCGCGAACGTGGTTATGAATCTGCTGGTCGATATCTCCTATGCCATGATTGACAGAAGGGTCAGGTACGGACTAGAGGAGGGAGGAACATAGATGGACGTCAGTGCCGATGTGCTCATTGAGCGGCCCTCGCTGATAAGGCAGAGCAAGAGAATACTCTTTCGGAACCCCTTTATAGCCGCCGGGACAATCATCATCATTATAGCTGTGCTCACAGCAGTGTTTGGACCTATGCTCTGTCAGTTCGACCCGATAAAGAGCAATATGAGACACAGGCTCCAGCCTCCCAATGCCCTGCACCCCTTTGGCACCGATGGTTTCGGCAGGGACGTGCTCACACGCATAGTGTATGCTGCGAGAATCTCCCTCAGGATCTCCGCTATCATCGTCGTTATTACTACTGTACTGGCCTCTCTCATAGGGGTATGCGTGTCATGGTTTCGCTGGCTTGATAACCCGGTCATGCGAATCATGGATGTTCTCATGTCCGTTCCTTCGCTCATCTTAGCCATTGCGTTGATGGGGTTTCTCGGGGCGAAGCAGACCAACCTAGTCATTGCAATAGTGCTGACACAATTACCCCGTATGACGAGAGTCGTGCGGGCTGCGGTTATCGCCATTAGAGAAAATGAGTACATCGAGGCTGCTCGGGCTCTGGGGGCCAGCGATTTTCGGATCATGTTCAAGTACATCTACCCAAATTCCCTCTCACCCATCGTGGTTCAAGCAACGTTCCTTTTTGCCCATGCTATTCTGGTCGAGTCGGCCCTGAGCTTTATCGGGGTAGGGACACCGCCTCCTACGCCGAGCTGGGGGAACATGCTGGCAGAGGGACGCGAATACATAAGTGTTGCCTGGTGGCTTACGGTTATCCCCGGCCTTTCGATTATGACGACGGTACTTGGTTTGAATTTACTCGGAGACGGCCTGAGGGATTTATTGGATCCACGCCTGAGGGGACAGTAGAAAGCCTGCCATCGCTGATCACGCGTTATCGCGGGTCGAATCCCTGAAAGAAGTCGAAAGAAAAATGAGCTATACGATTCTGTGTACACGATGCGGAAAAGAAATTGCCAGTGAGGGATACGCTTACCTGTGCCCGGGGTGCGGCGGCATCTTGGAAATTGAGTATGACATGCCGAGCCTACGAGAAGAATTACCCGCTGGCTGGCCCATGTTAGGCAAGGGGATGGAGACCTACAAAGGACTGCTCCCCATAGGGCCAGATTCTTCATGGGTAAGCCTGGGGGAGGGATCAACCCCCTTGGTTCCATCGGTGGTGGATGGGGAGTGTGAAGTATTTTTCAAAAACGAGGGAGCCAATCCCACCGGGTCGTTCAAAGACCGGCCGATATCCCTCGTAGTTACGAAGGCACGAGGCATAGGGGCGGAAGTTCTCATAACCTCTTCTTCGGGAAATGCGGGCGTCTCACTGGCTGCCTATGCGGCCAGAGCCAATCTCGAGGCCTACGTTCTCGTGGCGGAAAGTACCCCGCCTGGGAAATTGAAGCAGATCGGTGCCCATGGTGCTAAGATTTTTCGGGTTAAAGGAGATGTCAGCCGAGCCTTCGAGATTGCGCTGGCCGTTAGCAATGAGCTGGGCTACGTTAACGCGGCTACTACGTTTCTCAGTCCTTACCCAACAGAAGGGGACAAGACCGTAGCCTATGAGATCTTTTCTCAGCTGGAGAGGGATGTACCTGACTGGATATTCATTCCAATTGGCGCAGGGCCGCTCTTGGCCGGTTGCTACAAGGGATTTGAGGAACTAGTGCAGCTGAGAATTGCCGGGAAAATGCCCCGCTTGGTGGGGGTGCAAGCCGAGGGCTGCTCTCCCATTGCCTTGGCGTTTCGAAAGGGTGCTTCAAGGGTGTTACCGTGGTGCAATGAGGTCAAAACCGTGGCCACGGGGATAGCTGATCCGCTTACCGGGTATCCGCAAGACGGGGAGTACGTGCTGAAGCTCATTACCCTAACAAAAGGTTTGGCTATTTCCGTAACCGATGGGGAGATATTCTCGGCAACGAAACAGTTGGCAGAAAGGGAGGGTATCTGGGCAGAGCCGACTGGGGCTGTTGGACTTGCTGGTTTCTGGGAGTTGTTACGGCGAGGGGTGGTTCAACCCGGTGAGAAGGTTGTTATCCTGGTAACAGGACACGGTATGAAAGATCCTGTGATAACCAGCGCTGAATATCCCCTAGTTGAAGACCTTCGAAGCCTCTTAAAGATGATAGAACGTGGGTGAGGTCTAGGGGGCATCAGCTAACAAGGGAATGGCATCGGTTCGACAACATTATCAGTAAATGGAAGGGTGTCGTCCGAGGTCCGATCCAACCGAGAAAACCACAGATGTTGGCTTCAACGGCACCAGGTATGCTTTCCGAGAGACTCCTCAACAACGAATGAGCTTGTGCGTGAATGGCCTTCATTAAACAGACTCGGTTGCTCGAGGGAAAGAGGGTGCCAGTCAAAAGGAGGGGGGATCTTGCCGCAGGGAGAGAAGCCTTTGTTAAACGTGAGGGGCCTTAAAACCTATTTCTACACCGAGGACGGCGTTGTTTCAGCGGTGGACGATATATGCTTCTCCATGGGCAAAGGTGAGACACTGGGGGTAGTCGGGGAGAGTGGGTGCGGGAAGAGCGTGACAGCCCTTTCGATCATGAGGCTCGTACCGGATCCACCGGGCAGGATTGTGGGGGGGGAGGTAATCTTCGAGGGTGAAGACCTCGTCAAGAAGACCGAGGCAGAGATGCGTCTCATCCGGGGGAACCAAATCTCCATGATCTTTCAGGAGCCCATGACGAGCCTGAACCC
>JABAOC010000948.1_pt1 | contig 28318 bp, 28 predicted proteins | sample 7062161 | NCBI WGS metagenome assembly JABAOC01 (sample SAMN14538625, study PRJNA623070) | marine sediment metagenome | biome: marine biome [ENVO:00000428]; feature: marine pelagic biome [ENVO:01000023]; material: deep marine sediment [ENVO:00002113] | place: India: Gulf of Khambhat ... | reverse complement strand
TACCCTGTCCCTTACTGCTTGTTCTTGACTTCAAAACGGCTTTAAATTATTTGTATCTAAGTCATGCCAAAGGAGGAGGGGTTCAATGGACAAGGATTTAAGGGATAGAATAGAGATCCTCGAGGACGATATCACCAAGGTGCAGGTGGATGCTATTGTTAATGCTGCCAATACCTCGCTTCTCGGTGGTGGAGGTGTCGACGGGGCCATACACAGAGCTGCCGGTCCAGAACTGCTTGCCGAAACGAGGAACATAGGCGGCTGCCCAACTGGCGAGGCGCGCGTAACGAAGGGGTATCGATTGCCAGCCAAATGGATTATACATACGGTCGGCCCAATCTGGTCTGGTGGAAACAGGGATGAGGATAGCTTACTCGCTCGGTGTTACAGAAATTCCTTTAAGGCAGCCGTAGAGATTGGGGCAGGTACAGTAAGTTTCCCATCTATAAGTACGGGTGCCTACAGATTTCCACTGCAAAGGGCAGTAAATATTGCACTAAGAGAAACCAAAGGCTTTCTTCAAACCGATGAATCAATCAAAAAGGTTATGTTCGTGTGCTTTGGTAAGGTGGTCTATAATACATATCAGGAGGTGTTCAAGGAGGTCTTTACGTAAAAACTCGGCAGCGGGAAATGACAGACAATAGCAACAACTACAGGGAAAGGGTGAAGGCCTCGATCATCGAATTGGGCGCAGATCTTGTTGGCGTGGCAGACGCTCAGCCTTTAAAGAGGACCAAAGGTAGTAGTGACCAAGAAATACAATAACATTCTGGATACAATTGGAAACACCCCTATAGTACCCATACGGTATCTTAACAAAAACCATAACGTTAAGATATTTGGCAAACTCGAGTCCTTCAATCCCGGCGGATCTGTTAAAGATAGAATAGCCCTCTCTATGATCGAACAGGCAGAGAGAGATGGTCATTTAACCAAGGATAAGATAATTGCAGAGGCAACAAGTGGTAATACGGGAATAGGGCTCGCCCTTGTTGCTGCTATTAAAGGCTACCGGCTAATACTCACCATGTCCGAATCAGTGAGCGAAGAAAGAAGGAAGATACTGAAGGCATTTGGGACGGAAATTAGGCCTACCCCATCCCATCTCGGTACTGATGGCGCTATTGAAGAGGCATATAATCTAACTAGAGAAGAACCGGACAAATACTGGCTGGCAGACCAATTTAACAATGAGAGCAACTGGATGGCCCATTATAATGGAACAGCCGTTGAAATTTGGGAACAGACTCGCGGAAAAGTGACCATGGTAGTAGCTCCCATGGGTACCACAGGCACCCTAATGGGTCTTTCTAAGAGGCTGAAGGCATATAATCCAAAAATAGAGATAGTCGGAGTCGAACCATATCTGGGTCATAGTATCCAAGGAATGAAAAATATGAAGGAATCTTACCGCCCTGAAATATTTGACAAAAATCTTCTTGATCGTATTGTCAATATCGAAGACGAAGAGGCCTTCCAGATGACCAGGAGACTTGCGAAAGAAGAGGGCATCTTTGTGGGTATGAGCTCAGGGGCAGCTATGGCGATTGCCCTTAAGGTAGCCCAGGAGATAAAGGGCGGTCTTCTCGTGGTTATACTTCCTGATGGTGGGGAACGATATCTGAGTACTAATCTCTTTCTGGACAGAAAAAAGGCGGACACCAAATTCTATAATACGTTGAGCAGGCAAAAAGACGTATTCATTCCCATCAGGGAAAACAAGGTCTCTATTTACTCCTGCGGACCCACAGTTTCAAAATTGATTGATATTGCCGATTGCAGGAGATATGTCGTTGCTGACCTACTTAGACGTTACCTTGAGTTTAAGGGCTTTGATGTAACCCATATAATGAATATTACGGATCTGGATGATAAGACTATTAAGGGATCAGGGGTTGCAGGCGAGGAGATAAAGAAATTTACTGGAAGGCATTACAAGGAATTCCTTAGGGATATGGATTCCCTAAATATCAAAAGGGCAACCAGTTACCCCTTAGCCAGCCAACACGTGGAAGAGATGATAGGTATTACTCAAAAACTCTTAGAAAGAGGCTTTGCCTATGAGAGATTACGCTCTGTCTATTTCGATATATCCCGTTTTAATGACTATGGTAAGCTTTCAAGGGTGGATTTGAACAAGATCAGGGTGGGCAAGACGGTTGACCTTGATCAATATGAAAAAGACAATCCAAGGGATTTTACCCTGCTTAAGAGATCAACATTAAATGAACTTAAAAGAGGAATCTTCTTTTCCACTATATGGGGAAATGTTCGACCCGGCTGGCACATAGAATGTGCTGCCATGGCCATGAAATATCTTGGTGAAACCTTTGATATTCATACCGGAAGTATGGACCTGATCTTTCCACACCATGAAAACGATATAGCCATAGCAGAGGCCCTTACTGGCAAACCATTGGCAAACTACTGGGTTCATAATGAACTGGTAAAAAAATCCCCCGAAATACCTACACAAAGCGCTATCACCCTGAGAGATGTGCTCGATAAGGGCTATGAGGGAAGGGAGATTCGATACTGGCTCATCAACATGCACTACAGGAAGGCAATTGATTTCTCGTGGTCAAAGCTGGCTATCGCCAAAAATACGGTCTCACGCTTAGATAGATTCATCCATAGGCTCCGATCCTCCCCGAAGGGCCCAGTTACTCCTGGAATTGACCAATTGATCTATGACCTCAGGCATAAGTTCATGAAGGAGATGGATGATGATCTGAATATTGCACCTGCCCTAGCAGCTCTTTTTGAATTTATCCATCACATTAACCGCATAGTCGATTCTAAGGGCTTACATCCATTTGATCGGGATAAGATCGAAGATGTCCTCTCGAGGCTCAACTCAGTGCTCATGGTAATGGACCTGACGGAGGCGGAATCTTCCGGACAGATAGAGGAATTGATACAAAAAAGGGCTTACGCTCGGCAGAAAAAGGACTGGGCAAAGGCTGATAACATAAGAACCCAGTTAAGAAATCTGGGCGTTGAAGTGATTGACACCCGCAATGGAACAAAGTGGCAGAAGATCAGCTAGATGCCGCAGACGAGAAAAAGTGGCTCTTGGCGGAGAGAGAGGGATTCGAACCCTCGGTAGAGCTTTCGCCCTACACTCGCTTAGCAGGCGAGCGCCTTCAGCCTACTCGGCCATCTCTCCGCAGCCCCGCTGAAACGGGACACATCAAAAGTGAAATTAGCAAGGCTAAATTTCCTGGCGGAGGGAGTAGGATTCGAACCCACGGTCCCTTTCGGGACAGCGGTTTTCAAGACCGCCGCCTTCAGCCACTCGGACATCCCTCCTTTTATTTCGTATAACACAGTACAAAAAGTCCGTCAAAACCTTTTCCAAACTGTTAACTTTCCCTACCGCGTAAAGCTGGCCTCGATCCGGTCGGGCTCCAGATTCGCGATCACTGGCTCCACAGGATTCCGCTTGACTTCTAACAGCTAGTGACATTTACTAGGCCCGACCACGATGAAAGGTATGGATACCTTGCGGAATCCCGTGCACGGAAGATTTCCCTACTCCTTAAAGGGCTTTCATAGTATCTAAAAATAGGCAATCGGATCTTACATATAATGCTCAATAAGGGTAAGATTCTACCCTTTACGGTAGCTAGCCAGTGGCGTTCCAAAACAGAGGACAGAGACAAATGGATAGAAAAGAACAGAAGGGATTAAGTCATGAGGTGAAGTGGCGACATCCCGGAGGTAAACTCAGAGAACTCGGGCCAGAGAGGCTTTCAGATACCGAGCTTCTCGCCATTCTGATCTCTTCAGGCATCAAAGGCAAGCCCGCTGAAAAGATCGCCGATGAGATCCTTGCCAAATTCGGCTCCTTCAAGGGAATGGCAAATCAGCCTTTACACGGGTTTCTGGGGATCCGAGGACTCGGGAACGTGAAAGCCATACGGATTGCCGCTGCCTTTGAGATAGCTCGAAGAGTAGCTAAGGGGCATTAATTGGCCACGATGAGGATTGAAGGGGTGCTTCTTTCGTTCTAGAATATAGTCAAATGCTCTTTGTGCAGCTGCCTTTTCTCAAATCTGATAACTTGTTGAAAAGTACAGGAGGTTTTGGGGATGCAAAAGCCCGTCAGGATCTATACGCTTAGCACGTGCAGTCATTGTAAGGCCACCAAAAAGCTTCTCGATGACTGCCGGGTCCAGTACGAGTTCACTGATGTTGACGTGCTTGAGGGGGATGAAAGGGCAGCAATCCTTGAAGACGTGAGAAAACTGAATCCGCGCTGCTCCTTTCCCACCATTATCATTGGAGACAAGGTTATCATAGGATATAAGGAAGATAAGATAAAGGAGGCCCTTGGATTATGAATGAGTTTGAGAAGCTATACGAGATGTTAAGAAAAATTCAAGAGCCAAAGGGCTACTACTTTAACAAGGACAGAGAGAGGGTCTTTGAGCTCCTTCAGGCCCTTCTGGTGAACAAAGACCGTTATGGATACATGTCCTGCCCATGCAGGCTGGCATCAGGGGATCGGGAGAAGGACAAAGACATCATATGTCCGTGCGTCTACAGAACCCCTGACGTGGAGGAGTACGGGAGCTGCTATTGCAACCTCTACGTCTCGAGGGCTTGGAACGAAGAGAAAACCCCTCACCTATATGTCCCTGAGCGCAGGCCACCCGAAATAATCCCCTCGTAGATGGTAAGCGCTGGCTTTCAGTTTCGAAATCACAAATCAGCAGAAAGGACTGACAGGGCTATTTGCCCAAGATACTTCCCGAGTGTAACGCAACTGATAGCATGCATTTATCTCCTGCTGGGCTAAGAGCCTCCCTAAGAAGACATGTTCTCAGGGGAATGCAGACAGAAAGAGCCCTTCCAAGAGCATCTTAGTCTCAGGGCCTGCTCCTCTTAAGCCGTCTTACCAATTGCCTTTACAAAGAGATATAATAATTTGATCCTCCATGAAACCTTTCCTTTTATCCATATATCATAAACCTCCTGGGGCTTTATTATCCTTAAGACTCTCCCAACTAGGCGGTGTCTCATAAGAAAAAATAAGACAGTTGCAAATACAATTCCGGAATGCATTATCTTGCCAAAGGCTTTTTTCCATTCTTTTTCGTACCGTTTTAAGAATTTGGCACTCAGATTATTTGATAGCGTCGCCTTTTTTGCTGTTTCTCCTGCGATCTTGCCAGCTTTTAGGGCGAAGTATATTCCCTCGCCAATCGCACCAAAAACATGGCCTGCTGCATCTCCACAAACAAGCATTCGGTCACAGTAGGTTTTTTTGATAGGGCCACTAGTTACAAAAACTCCTCCAAAACTGAGGGTGTACTAGGGTTAGTTGAAATTTCAGATAGCGGCTCCTAAAATAGATGTAATTTTAACCAATTACAATATTAATAAGGAGGAGCCGCTTATGAGAAAAGTACTACGAGTAGGCAGAGATGTCAAGGCAAGGAGGTCCAGGGTTAAGGAGTTAATGGATCTTAAACTAAGTGCACTTGAGCTGGATATCAAGCTTCAGTTAATCCAGGAGCTCATCCCCTTAGGGCTTATGCATATAGGAGAAATTCTCAAGCAAGAGCTAAAGGCACTTGCAGGAGACAGATACAAGAGGAATGGAAAACCTGGCCATGTAAGATGGACCAAGCAGTGGGGTTCAGTCTACATAGGAGAGCAGAAGCTCCCTATACTCTACCAAAGGGTAAGGGATAGAAGGAAAGACAAAGAGGTTGAGCTCACCAGTTACAAGGGGCTCCAGGAGCCTCATCACATAGACGAAGGGTTATTGAAGAAGATACTCCTTGGCCTCAGTTGTAGGCGCTACAGGGACTGCAGTGAGGCCATACCTGAGGCCTTCTCTCTAAGTCCTTCTACAGTATCAAGGCGGTTTATAAGGGCAAGCACCAAGAAGCTCAAGGAGCTTATGGAAAGGAGATTAGATGAGCTTGACATAGTAGCCATTGTCATTGATGGCAAGAGCTTCGAAGATGATGAGATGATCATCGCCCTTGGGGTAACAGAAGAAGGTAAGAAGGTTATATTGGGCTTTATCCAGGCAGGCACAGAGAATGGCTCTGTGTGCAAGGATTTTCTTAAAAACCTCCTTGATAGAGGCCTCGCGATAGAAGAAGGTGTACTCTGCATTATGGACGGCAGTAAAGGGATCAGAAAGGCAGTAGAGGAAATCTTCGGCAGCTACGCCCTTATCCAGAGGTGCCAGTGGCATAAGAGGGAAAATGTAGTTGATTATCTCCCTAAGGCAAGACAAGCCCCCTTTAGAAAACTCTTACAGCGTGCCTATGAGGAACCTACCTATGAAGGTGCCAAGAGGGCACTCATGAAGGTAAAGAAGGAGCTCTCCCTCATAAATGAATCAGCGGTAAGAAGCCTTGAAGAAGGTTTGGAGCAGACCTTGACCCTTCACAGACTGGGTCTCTTTGAGAAGCTGGGAAAGAGCCTTAAGACTACAAACTGTATAGAGTCCATAATGGCCCTTATTGGTCAGAAAACAGATAAAGTAGACTATTGGAGAAACAGCAACCAGAAGCAGAGGTGGTTGGCTACCGCACTGTTAGATATAGAGCCCAGGTTAAACAGAATCAGAGGATACACATATCTCCCTGAATTACGAACAGCGATACAAATGGAGCTTGGCATAAAGGCACAGGAGGTAGTAGCCGCATAATGGAAGCAAGGGGCCGCTATAGAATTTCAACTAGAAATGGGATTGACTCAATACACCTATAAAACTCCGGAACCTCCAGACTTCTTATAGATTCATACAAATAAATTAACCTATAGAATTCACCGCAGTCTAGAATTGGCTGCCAATCATATCAAACACGTATGTACTCTATGAACAATCAATACAAGATGCTGCGTGAAGTCAGTCGCACTTTTGCGTTATCTGTCGAGCAGTTGCCGCCAGTTTTGCGAGACATTCTGACCGTTGCATATTTACTCTTTCGAGTCTCAGACTATCTGGAAGATAACAACGCGATGGAGGTCGAACGCAAAGTCCAATTGCTTCGCTTGTGGGCACTTGTGTTGAGCGGGGAGGAACTGCCAGAGATCCTGATAGACCGTATTTCCGACCTGGATCCCAGCGACCCCGGTGTGCGTGTCTCCCAACATGCTGGTGAGATAATAGGGCAGCTCTACAAATTCCCGCCCGAAATTCAAAAAGTCATTAGCCAACGTGCGATTGAGACTTCCTTAGGTATGGCCCGCTGGCAGGAGCATGGCCCCTTTATAGAGGATGAAGAGGCGCTGGATGATTACATGCACCACGTAGCGGGGATAGTGGGCTATTTGGTGACTGACGTTTTTGCCTGGTATTTGCCGATCATCCGGGACCGTAAGGCACAACTGATGCCCTTGGCTCGGGAGTCTGGGCTGGCCCTGCAAACAGTCAATGTAATTCGAGGGATCCGCAAGGATTACGAGCGAGGCTGGGTCTTTGTGCCACGCACCTTTTATGAAAAGGTGGGGCTCACCCGTGATGAATTCTTTGATCCCGCTAATGCAGACCGTGCCTCAAAGGTCGTAGACATGTTGATAGGCAAGGCAGAACGCCACCTGCGTTACGGGAATAGTTACATCAGGGCATTTCCACGCTACCAGCACCGCATTCGGCTAGCCTGTATGTGGCCATACTTTTTTGCGGTGAAAACACTGGCGCTCAGCCGAAACAACGTGAATGTGCTCCTTGCCGAGGCAAAGATAGGCCGCGACCAAGTTAAGAAGATCGTGCGTGACACCAAACTATTCGGCTGGTCGAATCATTGGCTCGCCTGGTATGAGAGATATCTGGCTCGCCCGGTATTCGCATGAGGGATGCAGTTTACAAGAAGCACGAGGCGGGCTGCTGACCTACTTGAGCGGTTCGACGTAACGAGCTAACAATCGTAAACCAGCGTAGTGGCTTGCAATCTCGCAACGCCTAGCATTATCAAGCGCAATGTCTCTTGAAACATTCTTTACCCGCTATCTACCACCGCTCGAAGTGGAAATGCGCGCTGTTGTCCAGAGTGCCGATCCACGTCACGCAGGCCTCTTCGGTATGCTTCACTACCTCCTAGGTTGGGCCGACGCCTCATTTAATCCCTACCAGGCGCGAACAGGTAAGCGCGTACGTCCTGTGCTCTGTCTGCTGGCCTGCGAGACCTGCTGCGGTGATTGGGAGCAAGCTCTGCCTGCCGGAGCCGCTATTGAGCTAATGCACAACTTCACCCTCGTCCATGACGATATCGAGGATGAGGATGAGACTCGCCGAGGGTACCCTGCCGCCTGGACGCTGTGGGGGAAGGCTCAGGCTATCAATGCCGGGGATGCGCTCTTCGGACTGGCTAACTCCGCATTGCTGCGGCTTGCCGAGCGAGGTGTGCCAGCCAGAGCGGTCTTGGCTGCGTTCAGTCTTTTCAATCGTACCGAGCTGGCTCTTACTTGCGGGCAGTACCTCGACATTGGCCTTGAGAACTGTGACAGTGTTTCCGTTGGGGACTATCTGGCAATGATCGAAGGGAAGACCGCTGCGCTGGTGGCGTGTGCATGTGAGATAGGTGCCCTCATCGCTGCTGCTTCGGACACGCGGCGCGAAAACTTGCGCTCGTTCGGTCACCACTTGGGCCTGGCGTTTCAGATGCGCGACGACATCCTCGGTATCTGGGGCGATCCAAGGGTCACTGGCAAGCCGAAGGGTGCCGACATCGCCCGGCGCAAGAAATCGCTGCCCATTCTCTACGGCTTGGAGCAGAGCGAGGAAGTGCGTGTGCTGTTGGCGCAAGAGACGCTCACGCCCGCCGATGTTCACCACGCTACGGAGTTGCTACAAGACGCGGGTACCCGCGAGTACGTCGAACAACTGGCACAGGAGCACCATGCTCAGGCACTGGCTGCGCTGGAAGAGGTAAACCTACAGGGTCCAGCCGCTGAGGCTCTGCATGAGTTGGCGCAGAAACTTCTGAATCGCGAGAAGTAGTCTGTCGCACAATTGCCGGAATCTTCGGCCTCGGATGAACTCACCCCACTGCGTTCCAGAAGTACGTATAAACCCTCTCTTTTGGCAGGCCGATGCGTCGCGCATCTCCCAACACGCTTCAGTGCACTCTTCGGCAGGCGCGTCGTCATGACCGAATCTAAGTATCTAAATTCCATATCATTTCCTTATGAATAAGGAAGTTCAAATAGATGGCAGGTACGGTGAGGGGGGCGGTCAGATTCTCAGAACAGCCTTGACCCTCTCTGCTCTCCTTGGAGCGCCCGTGCACATTAATCACATCAGGGGTAACAGGAAAAAGCCGGGACTAAGGCCTCAACACCTAGTAGCAGTAAACGCGCTGGCAGCTATTACCGGGGCCACGATTGAGGGCGCGAACGTTGACTCACACGAGCTCGTCTTTGAGCCTGGAGAGATACGGGGGGGAAGCTTCAGCTTTGATATCGGCACGGCCGGCTCAACCGGATTAGTAGTACAGACCCTGATACCCGTCCTGCTCTTTGGAAAAACCCCCTCTCAAGTCCAGATCACAGGGGGAACCCATGTTCCATGGAGCCCTGCTTTTCATTACCTTAAGGTCGTCTTCTTGCCTGCGCTCAAGAAAATAGGGGGAGGGGTTTCCTTAGAGATCAATAAATGGGGGTGGTTTCCCAAAGGGGGTGGCAAGATTACGGCCTCAATAGAAAATACAACGGGCCTCAAGCCAATTCATCTCTCTCATCGAGGCAGGCTGATCAAACTTCATATACTTTCCGCTGTCTCCAACCTCCCTTTAAGCATAGCTGAGAGACAGAGAGACCAGGCCTTGAAAAGGATTGACTATTTAGGGATCCAGCCCACTATCTCCATTGAGGATGCCCCATCACCAGGCCAAGGAACATTCCTCTTTTTGGCCGCTCAATTCGAGGGGGGAATAGGGGGCTTTACCTCATTGGGCAAAAGAGGAAAAAGGGCTGAAGAGGTAGCCGATGAGGCCTGCAATGAGTTTATCGGATTCTTGGACTCAAGAGGCGTTATTGATACTCACCTTGCCGACCAACTTGTTCCCTATATGGCCCTGGCGGAGGGGCGGTCAACATTGGTAATTGAGCGCATAACTGACCATCTGCTTACAAATATCTGGGTAGTCGAGCAATTTCTCCCGCTCAAGTTCGATGTAGAGTCGGATACTGGGAGAATAGGGGTGGATGGTGTAGGGCTTTGAATAGGGCTGACTACCCGTCACAGAAAGGGCAGTCTTTCCTCTTTTCTGTATGCCAAGGCCTGGCATGAGGCTATTAGGCTATCGTCTCCCTCGGTAACCTTTATCTCATAAGTTGCAATCCTTTTGGACCTGTAGATCTCCCTTGACTCAGCCCTTAAAATCCCTCCCTTGGCCGGTGGCTTATGATAGGTAACTGTTATATTCAGGGCGACTGCCACTGTACCATGGGTGTTGCAGGATATCTCAAAGGCCTCATCAATGAGGGAAAATATAGCACCTCCATGGGCCATACCAAAGATATTGGCCATATCATCCCTCAGTTCCATCTCCACCACCGCATATCCAGGTCCCAACTGGAGCAACCTTAGACCCAGTTTCCTGGCATATGGTTCGCTGGCCACCCTTTGCCGAATAGCGTTAATAACTTCATCGCCCACTGTTCATATGCCTCAAGCATTCCTGTTTGTCGCTTTTACCTCAATCTATCAATAGCCCCTTCCACCGTGGCCCTCATTTCATCAAGCCTCTCTTTGGACTGTGCCTCAAATCTGAGCACGAGTGCGGGCTGAGTATTAGAAGCCCTCACTAATCCCCAACCGTCCTCAAAGACAATCCTCACGCCATCTACATCAATGATTTCATACTGGCTGCTGAATTCATCCCTGAGCCTGTCCACAAGCTCAAATTTCTTGGCGTCGGGGCACTCCCACCTAATTTCAGGTGTGGTATATGCATTCGGGACATCCCCTAGAAGCTGCTTAATCGATTTACCAGTCTTGGATAGTATCTCTAACAGCCTGCACGATGCGTAGATGGCATCATCATACCCGAAATACCTATCGGCGAAGAACATATGACCGCTCATCTCTCCTGCCAGGAGGGCTTTAGTCTTCTTCATCTTATCCTTTATCAGGGAATGCCCCGTCTTCCACATAATCGGATTACCACCGTGGGCCTCGACATCCTTATACAACCTGTCTGAACTCTTAACCTCGGAAATAATAGTTGCCCCAGGATGTTCAGCCAGGACATCCCTTGCAAAAATGAGCAAAAGCATATCTCCAAATACGATGTCACCCGAGCTGTCTACCACGCCAATCCTGTCTCCATCTCCATCAACGCCGATACCCAGGTCAAGGCCGTGCCTCTTCACCTCTTCGATGAGGTCTTTCACATTCTCTAGCACAGTGGGATCCGGTATATGGTTCGGAAATGACCCATCCATATCACAGTAAAGATCGTGAACCTCACAGCCAAAGGACTTCAACAGCCTTACCCCTACGGGCCCCACCGTCCCGTTACCCGCATCAAAACCCACCCTGATCCCGGCAGCTATTTTGATATCCGCCTTGATCATATCCATATAGGGCCCAACGATTTCATATGATGAATGTGCTCCCTTTCCCGTTACAAAATCTCCCTCTTCGATAAGCCTTCTTAACCCCTGGATCTCCTCTCCATAGATTGTATCGAACCCGCTGCACACCTTGAAACCATTGTAATGGGGCGGGTTATGGCTCGCAGTAATCATAATGCCCCCCTCTGCCTCGAGGTGCCGTATCGCAAAATAGAGGATCGGGGTGGGACAAATACCTACATCGACTACGCTACAGCCGGTTGATATGAGACCTTCTGTCAGCCTCATCTCGTATCCTGGGTGAGCTCAATCTGCAGTCCCTTCCTACCACAATCCTCCTTTTCCCCGACCGATTGAAATAGGTACCCAATCCCCTTCCCAGGATAATGAATTCATCCTCCTTAATATCCTCACCTATGATACCCCTGATGTCGTATTCTCTATAAATCTCCGGGTTCATGACTATTCCTTTTCCGTTGCATTACAGAACCCCCTCACGGCCCTGAGATCGTAAGATCTCAACGAGTTTTCTTACATCCTGAGACCTCCCTTTCTTGCAGATCAAAAGGGCATCATCCTCCTCTACAACCACGAGATCCTCTACACCGAGGAGTGCAACCAGTTTTTTGGGGCTATAGACGATGCATCGAGAGGAATCAAGACTGACCACCTCTCCGATGGAGGCATTTTTATCCCCATCCGTAGGCCAGTATTGCGCCGCTGACAACCACGATCCCACATCGTTCCAACCGAAATCCCCTACTACCATGAGCACCCTCTTCGACCGTTCCATAACCCCATAGTCAATCGAGATGGCCTCCATATTCCCATAGGCCTCGGCCATTACCTTTGATTCCTTATCCTTACCGAGGGATGCCCTTATCTTCACAAGCCAGATATAGTTATGAGGCATATATTCCGCAATTTCGCTTAGCATTGTTGGGGCCTTCGCGATAAAGATACCGCTGTTCCAGAAGAAGTTACCCTGATTGATAAAGGCCCTCGCCGTTTCTATGTCGGGTTTCTCATGAAAGGATTTCACGGAATATATCACGTCCCGCTTATTGACGAGCTCACCCGCCTCTATATATCCATAACCGGTCTCTGGTCCCCTCGGTGGGATCCCGATGGTAACAAGGTAATCCCCTCGAGAGGCCTGATAGGCGCCGGCCATAACCCTCTGACGAAACGTCTCTTTATCCTCAATATAGTGATCCGCGGGCAAGATCACCATAACACCATTTGGATCATCCCTTTCGACAAAAAGCGCTGACATTCCAATGGCAGGGGCCGTGTTTTTCCCCACTGGCTCAACTAAGATGTTTTCCTCTGGTATCTCGGGAACTGTGCCCTTAAGGGCATCTGCCTGGGGTAAGGTGGTCACTATCTTTATCCTGCCCACAGGTATAATAGGCTTGATGAGTTCAATCGTCTTCTTAAGTAGGACCTCATCTCCGGTGATATTGAGGAGCTGCTTTGGCAAGGTCTTTCTGCTCCTTGGCCAGAATCGTGTTCCACTCCCCCCCGCCATTATGACCGCATAGAGGTACTCATCTATTGCTGATCTTCTCATCTAAAGTGCCCTCATCCACTCTGGCCTCAGGCCCACCTTTCCTTCCAGGGCCATATCTATTGAGTCAAGGGCCCGTTTCTTCCCCTCTGGGAGCCTTGCCTTGACAGGCAGATAGTTTGATGCATGGTTGGAGAAGAAAAGCCCACCGGTAAGCTCAGTGGATGCTATCATCTCCCTTAGCTCCATGAGCAATCCAAAATTATCGGGGAGCTCAAATCTCCCAGCCGAAATATCATGTGCCAGGGGCGTACCTGGTAATACCATTACCGTCAAAGCGCCCACGTAGTCGGGGTCTATTGCGCTCAGGAGCTTTCCCGTTGCATTGGCGTGGATGAGTGACCTCTCTTTGCCGGCAATCCCTAATAGGACCGTGACTGAAAGCTTAATACCTGCTCTCTTGACCCTCTTGCCCATATCCAACATCCTCTGGGAATTAGCCCCCTTCCTGATGGCCTCCAAGGTGGCATCATCGCCTGTCTCTATACCCATGTAGATTATCCCCAGGCCCATTTCCCTCAGTCTTACCAGCTCTTCCTCGCTCTTCATCCTGATACCCTTGGTGTTTGCATAAATGCCAACCCTCTTGACCCATGGGAGGTGTTCCCTTATCCTCTCCAAAATCCACAGCAAGCGAGGATAGGGGATGATCAGGGCATCACCATCCATGATAAAGACCCTTTCCTGGTCCCGCATATACCGTGAGGCAAAGAGGATATCACTCAAGATGATATCATTGGCCTTGATCCGAAACCTCTTGTCCTTGTAGGAGCCGCAGAAAGTGCACTTGTTATAAGAACAGCCAACAGTGGCCTGCAGCAAGATGCTCCGTGCCTCACTGGGCGGCCGGATCAACATCCCCTCGTAGTGCATTCCACTGACCTGGTCGACCCAATTCATATAATTGCCCCCCTCTTAAGCATATCCCCCATGGGCCACCATAGTTTATTGGTCACCTCTCTCTGTCTATGGTGGTCGGAGGAAATCTGCCCGGCTCTGTTTGAGTATCCACCGTGAAGGATCACGGCTCAATCTACCCTAACATCACATCGTAGACAGCGTCTGCATTCTTTCTTGATGGTCTCACTATCAAAGCCAAGCTCCACCTCCCTGAAATCCTTGATCCTTTCGTGAGGGGAAACCTTCGGGGCCTTAGCCATATCTTGCTTAACAATCTCCCCCGGCACCTTCATGCTCACAAATATACTCTCATACTTTTCTTTATAAGTCCTCTCACCGCTCCTTGTCGAGAGATCTCTGTCAATGGATAGAGCTGCCCTTTTTCCGGCTGCCAAGGCATCTACTACCATGGCTGGGCCGGTCACTGCATCACCGCCGGCATAGACGTTGTCAAGATTCGTCTTGAGAGAAAGCCTATCTACCGCAATCCATCCCTTCCTCAGATCCAAATCCTTTATGAAGCCTGTATCAGTAACCTGCCCAATAGCAACAAAGATCGTATCGTATTCCTCCATTATGATCTTACCGGGAATAGGAACCGGCACCCTCCTTCCCCCTTTATCAAATTCTCCCAGCTCACATGTATGTAACTTAATGCTGAGCCTCCCATTGCTTCTGTTGATGGACTCTGGCATCGTCAATGTCTTCAATTTGACCCCTTCGCTAACAGCATCCTCTATCTCTTCAGTGAGGGCAGGCATGTCCTTCCTCTCACGCCTGTATAGTATGGTGACATCGGCCCCCATTCTTCCACATGTCCTTGCCACATCAATTGCGGCATTGCCGCCTCCGATTACTGCCACCGTTTTACCGATATCGGGGATGTCCCCTAGTTCTACGTGCCGCAAGAATTCTGCTCCCCCGTATACCCCATTGGTATCCTCACCAGAAATCCTCATAGCCTGGCTCCTTTGGGCACCTACACCAAGGAATATTGCATCGTAGTTATCTCTCAACTCCTCCATTGATATCTCTCTCCCCACCTTTACCCCTGTCCTCACTTCTACACCTGTATTTATAATCCGGTCAATCTCCTCATCCAAGATGTCCCGTGGAAGCCGGTACCCAGGAATCCCGTACCTCAGCATTCCTCCCAACTTTGGCAACTCCTCAAATATCGTCAGTTGATACCCCATAAGGCTGAGATAATAGGCTGCCCCCAATCCACTAGGCCCACCGCCTACTATTGCAATCTTCTCTTCCTTTTCTCGTGCCCTCTTAGGTGGTGGCATTACGCCCCTCTCTCGGGCCATATCTGCAGCAAACCTCTTTATCTTCGGGATATTGATGGCCTCGTCTGTCTGCACCCTCACACACACATCCATACAGGGATGGTTGCATACCCTACCAAGGACGCCGGGCATGGGATTGGTCTGATGTATCAACCTTATAGCCTCTTCAAACCTCTCCTCCTCAACCAGGGATATGTATCCGGGAACCTCCTGCCCAAGGGGACAGGCATTAATGCATCTGGCCTTAAATAGATCAGGGCACACACCTGCCTGGCAGCGGTGCTCCAAGATATGATCCTCATATTCGTGTATAAAATATCGTAACGTTGACAAGACCGGATTGGGTGCTGTCTGTCCTAAACCACATAAGGAGGAATCTTTTACCATCCCTGCAAGTTCCTCCAGGGTCGTGATATCTGCCATATCACCATGCCCTTGAGTTATCTTGGTAAGGAGCTCCAGCATCCTCTTGGTTCCTTCCCTGCATGGGGTGCATTTACCACAGGATTCCTCCTGGCAGAATTCCATAAAAAACCTGGCTATGTCTACCATACAGTTGTCTTCATCCATAACAACCATACCACCAGAGCCCATAATGGCTCCTGTATCGGTTATGGCCTCATAATCCGTGACAGTATCGAGCAGCTCTGAAGGGATGCAGCCCCCTGAGGGACCACCCAGTTGCACGGCCTTAAATCTCTTATTGTCTGGTATCCCGCCTCCGATGCCATAGACAACGTCCTTTAATGGCATTCCCATGGGAACCTCTACCAAGCCGCTGTTTCTAACCTTTCCAGAGAGGGCGAAAACCTTGGTTCCCCTGCTCCCCTCGGTACCAATGCCCGCATACCACTCCCCACCGTATAAGATGATCTGTGGGACATTCGCCAGGGTTTCAACATTATTCAAGACCGTTGGTTTTTTCCATAGTCCTGCCTGGGCTGGAAACGGGGGCCGTGGCCTGGGCATCCCCCTCTTGCCCTCAATAGATGTCATGAGGGCAGTCTCTTCTCCGCACACGAACGCCCCAGCTCCCTGGTACACCTCCAAGTCAAAGTCAAAGCCGCTTCCAAGGATATCAGTGCCCAACAGGCCATAATCCCTGGCCTGCTCTATTGCCCTAGTAACCCTTTTTACTGCAAGGGGGTACTCGGCCCTGCAGTAGATATATCCCTGATGGGCATTGATTGCCTTAGCCGCAACAATCATCCCCTCTAATACTGCATGGGGGTCTGCCTCGAGGACGCTCCTGTCCATGAATGCACCGGGGTCACCTTCATCGGCATTGCAGAGGACATATTTGCTATCACTCTTAGCCTGAGCAGCAAATTCCCATTTCATTCCAGTAGCAAATCCTGCTCCTCCCCTTCCCCTGAGCCCTGAGATCTTGATCTGATCGATAATCTCCTGGGGAGCCATATCGAACAATGCCTTCGCCACCCCCTGATAGGCATCCCGAGCAATGGCATCATCTATGTTCTCAGGGTCTATAAGCGTTAAGTTCCTCAGGATCACCAGTTTTTGATGGGAAAAATATGGTATGTCCATCATCTTGGGAATAGGTCTCCCATTGCTAGGATCCCTATAAAGGAGCCGTTCGACCAGCTTTCCATCAATGAGGTGCTTCGAGATGATGTCCTTTGCATCATCGGGTGTAAGATGTACATAATATACACCCTCCGGGTAGATAACCATGACCGGTGCCAGGGTTGCAAACGCATCATTTCCAGTCTCAACAACCTTGCATCTTTGCGAAAGGCCCTTCGACTCGATCTCTTTCTTAATAGCATCCCTTACTAGCTCGCTTCCGCTCGCATGACAGGCAGTGCCCCCACATATCATCAAATGCCTTTCACCATCAGCAGTTACAGGTACCTTACCTAAACGAATATCGATAATAGGTTTTCCTTTCCTCTTTATTTCATTTAATTGGTCCCTGTCTATTCTCTCCATCCAGCTTTCCCCTATTCATATCTGGTCAGTATCTCCATTATGCCTTCCCTGTTGACCTGGGCATACGTATCATCATCGACTACCATGGCAGGGGCCATTCCGCAGGCACCCAAGCACCGCACCGAATTCAAAGAGAATCTTAGATCCCGCGTCGTCCCCCCTACCTCGACTTCAAGCTCATCCTGTAAATAGTCTAAATTCGACTTCCCTCCCCTCACATAGCATGCTGTCCCCAGGCAGACCCTTATAGTATGCCTCCCTTTTGGAACCATGGTAAAAAAGGAGTAGAAGGTCACAACGCCGCACACTGTGCTTCCAGGGATGTTGAGACCCTTGGAGATCCTTTTCTGTACTTCCATTGGCAAGTAGCCACAGACATCCTGACATTCTTCAAGTACAGGTATGAGCGCCCCTTGTTTCCCTTTGCTCCTCTGGATTATGCTATCTATCTCCTTCCACATCTCCTCTGTTATTTCTTTCATCTATCTTCTTTCCTGGGTTTATAGTCTCTCAATCCTAACAGCGCAGACCTTAAATTCTGGTATCTTGGCAATGGGATCAAGGGCGGCATTGGTTAATCTATTGGCGGCCGCCTTGGCAAAGTGAAACGGGATAAATACGGTCCCCCTTATTGCCTGGTCGGAAACCCTTGCCTTGGCCTTAATATCTCCCCTGCGGGAGCTTACCTTTAATAGATCCCCTTCTTTTATCTCGTAATGGTGAGCATCCTCCGATGAAATCTCTACATAGCATTCTGGAACCAGGTCATTGAGGCCCTCAGATTGCATGGTCATAGTCCCAGTATGAAAGTGGTAAAGGAGCCTACCCGTTGTCAGAAAAAGAGGGTATTCCCTGTCCGGCAACTCTGCTGGCGGGATGTAATCAATGGGGTGAAAGAGGCCAAGTCCCCTGGTGAACTTATCAGCATGAAGCCGAGGGGTTCCTGGATGTTCCGCAGTTGGGCAGGGCCAGTGGATATCTTCCTTTTCTAATCGTGAGTACGTGATTCCTGCATATGAAGGGGTTACCCGGGCAATTTCTTTCATAATGGCCTTGCTATTTTGGTAGGTCATCGGATAACCCATTCGGGAAGAGAGATCACATATGATCTCCCAATCCTGGCGGGCTCTGCCAGGAGAAGCTACCGCTTTGTGAACCATCTGGACCTTTCTCTCGGTGTTGGTAAATGTCCCATCCTTTTCTGCAAAGGAAGCTGAAGCAAGCACCACATCAGCGAGTTTGGCAGTATCAGACAGAAAGATATCCTGAACGACAAGGAAATCCAGATTGGCTAAGGCCTTTTCAGCATGATTGAGATCAGGGTCGGAGACAAGGGGATTCTCCCCTATGATATAAAGGGCCTTAATTTTCCCTTCCCCAGCCTTCATTACCATTTCTGTTACCGTCAGCCCTGGAGATTCCGGGAGGCCTTCGACATCCCATGCCCTGGCCATCCTCCCCCTTATGACGGGATCATTAACCGTCTGGTAGCCACTAAATACATTGGGCAGACCACCTAAATCACATGCCCCCTGAACGTTATTCTGTCCCCTCAATGGGTTTACACCTCCTCCTGGTACGCCCACATTTCCACAGAGCATGGACAGATTAGCCAATGATTTTACATTATCGGTACCAGCCCTGTGCTGGGTTATTCCCATTGCAAAGAATATCGAGGCGGGATTAGCATGGGCATACATCCTTGCTGCCTTTATGAGATCGTCGGCCGGAATACCGGTGATTTTGGATACGTATTCAGGCGAATATTTTTCAACCGTCTCCTTCAAGGCCTCAAATCCCTCGGTCCTGCTTTCAACATATGCATGATCATAAAGATCTTCCTCTATAATTACATGCATCATCCCATTGATCCAGGCCACATCGGTGCCCAGGTTTTGTCTCAGCCAGAGGGTCGCAAACCTAGTTAAGGGAATCCTTCGGGGGTCAACCACAATCAACCTTGTCCTGCCAGATTCAACTGCCCTCTTTATGAATGAAGCGATAACCGGATGGGCCTCTGTGGTATTTGAACCGGTTACTAGGATAAGTTCTGATTTGTCTATATCAGCTATGGGATTTGTCATGGCACCACTGCCAAAGGAGGCGACCAGCCCGGCCACCGTTGAAGAGTGTCAAAGACGCGCGCAGTGATCAACGTTGTTCGTCCCCAGCACAGCCCTGGCAAACTTCTGGGCCAGATAGTTCTCTTCATTAGTTATCTTTGCCGAGCTGAAAACACCAATAGCGTCCGGGCCATGTTTCAACTTTATCTCACCCAACCTTTCAGCAATCAAGGAGAGGGCATCGTTCCAAGAGGCCTCTCTAAATTGGCCATTCTTCTTTATGAGGGGAACTGTAAGCCTTTCGGGTTGATTGATAAAATCATATGCGAAGCGCCCCTTTACGCAAAGGCTGCCAAAGTTCGGAGGGACACCCTCCACGCCTGTTACCTTGACAATCGTATTGTCTTTAATATGTAGATCTATCTGGCAACCCACACCGCAGTATGGACAAGTCGTCTGGACCCTCCGCACCTCCCAGGGGCGTCCCTTAAAACGGCTTGGCTTTTCTATCAAGGCGCCCACCGGGCAGACCTGGATACACTCTCCGCAGAAGGTGCAATCAGACTCATTCAGCGGGAGATCACCAACGGCCACGATCTTGGAGGCAGCTCCCCTGTATCCAAATGAAATAGCGTTGTTCACCTGAATCTCGTTACAGGCCTGAACACAGCGGCCACAGAGAATGCAGCGAGAAAAATCCCTGATGATGAGGGCATTACTGCTCTCAGTTGGATATCTGGACTTACTCTCCGGAAACCTAATTGTCTCAACCTGGTAACTGTAGGCCAATTCCTGAAGGCGACAGTCACCATTTGCCTCACAGTTAAGGCAGTTGTGGTTACCAGAGGCAAGAAGGAGCTCTATATTTATCTTCCTTGATTTCATCACTCTCTCTGATTCCGTCTCGACAACCATGTTGTGCGCAGCTGGCGTGGCACAAGAAGGAAGGAGGCTATGGGCGCCCGCTACTTCAACCACACAGATCCTACACGCGCCAGTTGGCGCCGACTCATTCATGTAACAAAGGGTCGGGATATCGACACCGTTTGTCTCGGCAACCTGAAGAATGGTCTCCCCTTGCTTAAATGGGAATTCACTGCCATTGATTGTTATCTTGCTATCACTGCCCACGACGCTCTCCTTTTCCGTATTCTGCCATCTTTTCTGAAATCATGGCCTTTATATTGCATGTCTAGACCCCTGTCAATAGCATCTCCTTCTCAACTATCGTGGTGGCCCTATCCACGGCAGCTGGCAAGATCTCTTACGAACATTAGGCTTGTGTTTGAAGGCAATAATGTGTATGCTAAATGACAAGACGGAACTCATCAAGATCGACAACTGTGGCGGGAGATAGGCATGGCCCAAATTGATGCGTTTTTTAAGCTCATGAATGACCAAGGAGCCTCAGACCTCCACTTAGCTGCCGGCAAACAACCTATCTTGAGGGTTAGGGGGGACCTCCAAAGGGTAAAATACAAGGAACTGGACAACGATACCCTCAGGGCAATGCTGTATGAAGTAACCCCTGAGCACAAGATCAAGATATTCGAAGAGACGGGAGATGTTGACTTTGCCTATGAGGTACCCGGGCTTGCCCGTTACAGGGCCAATTTCTTCAGACAGAAAGACGGCGTGGCTGCAGTCTTCAGGGAGATACCTGATAAAATCCTCACCTGTGAAGAACTCGGGCTTCCGCCAGTTATTCGACAGCTTGCCACGCTGCCCAGAGGTATTGTCCTGGTAACGGGACCAACTGGGTGCGGAAAGTCAACCACCCTTGCGGCAATAATAGATGAGGCCAACAGGACCAGGAGGGACCATATTATTACCATCGAAGACCCCATCGAATTCGTCCACGTAAGTCAAAAGGCAGTCATAAATCACAGGGAGATTGGCATTCATACGAGGTCATTTGCCGCCGCCCTACGAGGCGCCCTGCGTGAGGACCCGGATATCATAATGGTTGGCGAGATGAGGGACCTGGAGACCATCGACCTTGCCATCGAGGCATCCTTAACTGGTCATCTCGTCTTCAGCACCCTCCATACCTCCTCTGCTGCCAAGACAGTGGACAGGATAATAGAGGTGTTTCCCGCAGAGCAACAACCTCAGGTTAGGAGCACCTTGGCCGATGGGATCAGGGCAGTGGTGTGCCAGAGCCTGTTTAGAAGGGTAGATCATTCGCCGGAGAACATGCTGGGTCGTGTCGCAGCACTTGAGATTATGATTGCCACCCCCGCAGTGAGAAACCTCATACGGGAAAGGAAGACATTTCAGATCCCATCCGCTATGCAAACTGGAAAGAAATACGGCATGCAGTCCTTAGATGATGCCATAACGGACCATTTGCTTAAAAGGAGGATAAGCCCGGAGGAGGCATATGCAAAATGTAACGATAAGGGCAAATTCTTCCAATACCTCAAAAAACCTCCGGCAGACTTTACCGAGGCCTAAACTGAAAGGGATAGAGAAATGAGAAGACAAGAGTTAGACCACATCCTCGGGGCCATGTTAGAGTCATACGAGGACGTATCCGACATAAATATAACAGTGGATAAACCAGCACAGGTAGAGTCCTCAGGCGTACTCAAGCCCGTCTCCCTTAGACCCTCGCTTGACCGGTTAACCCCATTCCAGACCGAGATATTTGCCCTTAATCTGCTTAATAGTGATCGGAGGCTTACCAAGACCCTGCTAACAGATGGCTCTTGTGACTTCTCCTACCAGTTGGCCGGAAAGGCGCGCTTCAGGGTCAATGTCTTCTCCCAAAAGGAATGCTATTCGGTGGCCATGAGACAATTGCCATCCAGGGTACCTACCATTGAGGAAATGAAGCTCCCCCGTACCTTTTACAAGATGACAGAGGTGCTGAATGGAATGATCCTCGTCACCGGTGCCACGGGAACTGGAAAGACCACGTCCATTGCATCCTTTCTGAACGAGATCAATGAGAAAAAGCCAGTCCATGTGATTACCCTGGAAGACCCGCTGGAATTTGTTCACTCGCAGAAAAAGGCCACATTCAATCAGAGGGAATTAGGTGTGGACTTCGACGAATTCGCCTCCGGGCTCAGGGCTGCCCTGCGGCAGGCACCAAAGGTCATCCTGGTAGGGGAGATGAGGGACAGGGAGACCGTGGAGATAGCCCTCTCCGCAGCAGAGACCGGACATCTTGTGTTGAGCACACTTCATACGGTAGATGCAGGCCAAACAATAAACAGGATTATAGGGATGTTTGAACAGGAGGAGGAGAGACAGATCAGGCTTCGTCTGGCTGATACAATCAGGTGGATAGTATGCCAAAGACTCCTGCCTAAAGTCGGAGGTGGTCGAGTTGCGGCCTTTGAGATACTGGGCTCAAACCTGAGGGTAAAGGACCTCATCCTCCATGCCGAAACTGAGGACAAGACATTCTATGATATCATGGAGAATGGACGCGCCTTTGGTATGATGACATTTGATCAGTGTATTGCCGATCTTTACAAGGATGGGCTTATTACCAAAGAAACGGCCCTGGCCTACGCGTCGCAAAGGGCAATTGTAGGAAGGGCTATCGATGCAATAAAGGCGGCCAAGGGAGAAAAAACCACTTCTATAGAGGGCCTAGCCCTGGATGAGAGGTATGAGGAATCATTGAAATAAACTGGTTGAGGTGGACCTATGGATGTAAGCTGTAAATCATGTGGGGCGAAATTAACCATATCAGACAAGAAGCTTCCGCCCAATCAGGCGGTAACTGTTGCCTGCCCGCGATGTAAGGGTAAAATACGAATAAAGGCAGGGCAACCTGATGAAGATCTGGCCCCGAGCAAAGGGGATTTGGAGGAAGCTGGCCCTGAGGATGAGGAGGACAGCACCCCCCTGGATCTCTTTGAGGAGGGAACCAGATTGGCCTTGGTCTTGGATGGCAATGAAGAAAATATAGCGGAGATCAACGCTGCCCTTGAGGAATTAGCCTATAAACCCGTCTTGCCTTCATCTACAACCGAGGCAATGGGCAAACTCCGCTTCCATCACTTTGACCTGATCTTCCTTTCCGAGGGGTTTGACGGACATGATGTCGAGAGGAGTCCTGTAATTCATTACCTCAATCACCTCTCTATGAGCGAAAGGAGAAAGGTCTTTCTGGTCCTGTTAAGCAACAAATTCAAGACCATGGATCATATGATGGCCTTTGCAAAGAGCGCTAACCTCGTCGTAAGCCCTGATGATCTCTCTAACCTGTCCCTCATACTAAGGAAGGCCATCTCTGATAATGAGAAGTTCTATAAGGTATTTGTGGACGCGCTCAAAGAGATAGGGAAAGAGTAAAAAGCGGTTTTCGGTGTTCTGATAGATCAGCCGTTTTCGCGAGGAAAAGATTTTTGGACTTTGGAATGTGACATCTCACTTTACCTATATTTGACCCTATTAACGATGCTGTAGGCGATGGGGATGATGAACAAGGTGAGAAAGGTGGAAAACAGTAAACCAGAGGCTACAGCCACAGCCATGGGCGAACGAAGCTCCGCCCCCTCCGTCTGACTCAATGCCATGGGGAGCATTCCAAGTATGGTGGTGATGGCAGTTACCAGTATTGGCCGAACCCTCACCACAGCCCCTTGCACAATAGCCTCGCCAAACTCAACCCCTCTCTTCCTCAATCTATTGATGTAGTCTATCATAACAATAGCGTTATTGACCACTATGCCCGATAAGATCAAGATCCCCATGAGGGCGGGCACAGAAAGGGTCTTTCCAAAGGCAAACAGACCAAACACAACCCCTATAAATGCCAGGGGAACGGTGAACATAATCACAAAGGGAGAAAGAAGGGATTCAAACTGCGCTGCCATGACCATGTAGACCAGCATAATCGCTATGACCAGCGACCATGAAAGGGAGGAAAAGGCCTCTTGCATATCCTCATAGCGTCCCCCGAATTTCACGAGATATCCCTCCGGGAGCGCCATCTTTGCGACCCTCTCTTTTATATCCCTGACAATGCTGCCCATGTCCCTTCCAAAGGTATTCCCCTTTACGGTTACCTTTCTCTCTTGATTCTCCCTAGTTATCTCCACCGGCCCCTTTCCGTATGCGATCTCCGCTATCTGGTAGAGGGGGACCTGGGGGCCCAAGGGAGTGGGGATATTGATATTGCTTATGTCACTCACGGAGCTTCGGTCAAAATCCTGAAACCTCACCCTCAGGTCGTATTCGTCCCCTCCTATCCTGTATTTGCCTGCCACGATCCCAAGGAATGCCTCCTTCACTGTCCTCCCAATATCACCAACTGTCAAGCCGAGCCGTGCTGCCTGTTCCCTGTCTACCCTTATCTGGATTTCAGGCTTGACGGCCTTGAGGCTCAGCTCAAGATCCCGAAATCCTGGGATACCTCTGCAACCTTCGGCAATGGATGTGCCAATTGCTTCCAGGACCGCGAGATCCTTTCCGAATATCTTCACCTCTATGGGCGATTCCCCTCCAGCCCCCATCATCATCTCGCCTAAATCCACGAAGTTGAACTCGGCATCCTTTACCCTGGGAATTCCCCTGCGTATTGCATCCGTGATCTCATCAGATGACCTTATCCTATCCTCCTTATCAGTGAGTTTGGCCATGATCTGGGCCTCGTTCACATCTGCTGTTCCCATCCCCCAAGCGAGATCCATCTTGCTTGTCTCAGTCAGCCCAATCACAAGAGCGGCATAAAGGGTCTCCGGCTGACCGAGCATTGTATCTTCGACCTTCTTGATAACCCGGTTTGTCTCCTCCAGATTCGTTCCCACCGGCATCTTTGCCATCATGGAGAGTATCGGTATATCCTGTTTTGGCATAAACTCCATACCCAACCGTGGAATCATACTCAGGCTTCCGGCAAAGAGGGCCACAGTGGCTACGAGGACCGTCTTCCTGTGCCTCAGCGACCAGAGAAGGGCCCCCCTGTAAATGTTCCTCACGGGCTCAAATCTGCTTTTACCGGATGGCACTCCCGATCCATCCCTCTTTTTGCCTCTCAGGATAGTAGAGGCAATCATGGGCACTATGGTGAGTGAGACAAACAGGGAGGCAAACAGTGCGAGGCATACCGTTAACGCTAAGGGACGTGAGAGCTTGCCCGCTATTCCTGAGGTCAAGACCATGGGCAGAAACACGGCCATGGTTGTCAATGTCGAGGCTGTTATGGCCATCCCGACCTCCCTTGCCCCACTCTTCGCAGCCTCCTTGCTGTCCTCACCCAGTTCATCCAAATGCCGAAAGGTGTTCTCTATTACCACCACGGCATTATCAACGAGCATACCGATCCCGAGGGCAAGGCCACCGAGTGTCATTATGTTAAAGGTATACCCCAGGCCATAGATACCCATAAAGGTGGTGACTACGGAGAGTGGAATTGCCAAGGAGATAATTAAGGTGGGCCTCCAGTTGCCGAGGAAGAAGAGGATGACCATGATGGCGAGGATGCCCCCCTCGATTGCATTGAGATTCGTGCGCTTGACTACCTTCTTGATAATCCGGGAAAAATCTATGACGGGATGGAACTTAACGCCCTCGGGAATCTCGTCCCTCATCTCCTCAAGGGCCCTCTTCACCCTGTCAATAACCTTGACGGTATTTGCGCCTGACTGCCTCAGGATCATTATGACGAGGGAGTCCCTTTTATTGGTCCTGGTATAGTTTCTTATCTCCTTATGGGTATCCTCGACGCTTGCGATGTCCCTGATATAGATGGGAGTGCCATTGTTCATGCCAACAATTGTGTCGGCGATGGGTTCAAGGGATTTGTACTCCCCCATGGCCCTCACCAGATACTCGGTATAACCCTTAGTCACATGTCCTGCTGAGACATTCAGGTTTTCCCTTCTGAGTGTTGCTATAACCTGGCTGAGCGAGAGGTTATATGCCCTGAGTCTATCCCGATCCACGAACACATTTATCTCCCTTTCCAGCCCTCCGGCAATCCAACAGCTGGCTACCCCGTCTAATCTCTCAATCCTGCTCTTGACGTTATCCTTGAGATACTGGCGAAGCTTGATCGTGTCTTCCATCCCCGTAACACCATAGAAAAGGATCGGGGAGTCTGACATGTTGAATTTCACCACCAGCGGGGTATCCGCATCCTCCGGCATGTAATCTGTCAGCCAGGAGATCTTGTCACGCACATCCTGGGCGGCAAAATCGAGCAAAGTCCCCCACTCAAACTCCACCATCACGATGGATACACCCTCCTTGGATATGGATCTGACTACCTTCACCTTCTTTACCGTGCTCACAGCCTCCTCAATGGGCTTGGTGATCAGATTTTCAATATCCTCAGAGGCAACGCCTTCATAGGTAGTCACAACGGATACAAAGGGGTACTCGAGCTCCGGCATCATATCTATGCCAATCCTCACAAAGGAGATGATGCCAAACAGGCACACGATGAGGGTCAGCATGAGGACAGTGATCTTTCTGTTAACGGAAGCCTCCGGTATATTCATCTAATCCCTCACCACCCGTACCCTTATTTGATCCGCCATCCCATAGTGGCCTTCAACCATGACTTCCTCGCCCTCCTGCAAGCCATCAATCACCTCAATTTCCCTCTCATTGGTGATGCCCACTTGAACCGCCTGCAAAGAGGCAATATCCCCATTGAGGAGGAACACATAGGTACCGCCTCCCCTGTTTACCACGGATTTGAATGGGATAATGAGGGCATCTTTGTGGATCTCCGGGTGTATCCTTGCCCTGGCGAACATCCCGGACTTTAATCGATGATCCTTATTGGGGATCTCCACCTTAACCTTAAATGCCCTGCTACCAGGATCTACCATGGGGTTGATCGTTGAGATCTTGCCCCTGAACGAAACGCCAGGGTAGGTATCTACCGTGATCTCCACCGGATTGCCGACGGCGACATTTGCTAAATGCACTTCTGAAAGGCCTACCTCCATCTCAACCTTATCAATATTCATGATTAAGAAGAGGGGGGTCGGAGGCATAGTGGATACGAATTCACCCTCATTAATGAACCTCTTCACGATGAGCCCGGAAAATGGCGAGACAATCCTGGTGTCCCTCAGTTTTTGCTCGGCCATTGCCAGGTTCTCCTTGGCACTTAAGATTTGGGCCCTGATCAACTCTATCCTGGCTACAGCCATAGCATGGGCCGTATCCATATCGTCATACCGTTGCTGGGAGATGACGTTCTTCTTTAAAAGGTTCGAGAGCCTTTCCCTTTCCCTTCTCAGGTTGAGCTCCTTGAGCTCCGCCTCCTTGAGCTGGGCCTCGGCCACTCTGACTGCCGCCCGGCCCTGTCTCACAGCTATCAGCAGCTCCTTTTGGTCAATCTGGGCTACGATCTGGCCTTCTTTCACCTGGTCCCCCTCATCCACATGGACAATCTCAATCACCCCGGAAATCTTCGGCCCAATCTTCGATTCATGGTCGGGAAATATAGTCCCGGTTGCTCGAATAGGGACCGATATATCGCCCCTCCTTACCTTGGCGACCTTTACCACCGGCGGCTGCTCAATTGCCTTGCTGACAGCGGCGCCACTCCCCTCATTAGAAGTAGGGTTCTCACACCCCAAGATAAAGGACATTAGTGCCGCGACTATCCAGGCAAACACCGAATACCTACATCTCATTTAGTGCTCCACAGATGGAAAGGGGGTTCTAGCAACCTCAGCAATATGAGCAAATATAGAGGCAAATGGCCGTCTTATCTGACCTATCAGTTCAAACGACTCATCCCGTGGAAAATCCATCCTCGCCTTACAGACGGCGAGACTTACGGTATGCGCTTTATTCGATACTTCCAAGTTTCTAAAGTCTTTCATCACAATTACTTCAGAGTTTACCTTTATTTACTACTGGGAGTATCAAATAGTCTACAATGTCGGGAAGGGCATGAGATCTTTGCTGCTGTGACTGGTGGGAGGCCGCTGTGCTTTTCACGACTTATCAATGGGGGAAGCCGCAGCCCCTGAGTTGTCGGGGGAATGCGGAGGGGGCAA